>Ga0209633_10001293_pt1 | contig 26172 bp, 24 predicted proteins | sample Cruoilmetagenom1_FD_187290 | JGI IMG/M metagenome (GOLD analysis project Ga0209633, IMG submission 187290) | Oil polluted marine microbial communities from Coal Oil Point, Santa Barbara, California, USA - Sample 1 (SPAdes) (version 2) | ecosystem: Environmental > Aquatic > Marine > Oil seeps ...
TTCACCACCAAAAACCGCTTCGACAAAAATCTTATCATCTGTATATTTTGTAAACTTAAAGAGTTGCTTTTTTATTTGTTGCACCAATTCTCTTGTCGGCGATAAAATTAAAGCTTGCACTAAAGGGATTTCTGTATCAATAGCATGTAAAATAGGCAAACCATAGGCTGCTGTTTTACCTGTACCCGTTTGAGCTAAACCGATAAAATCTGTTTTTTTCTTTAATAAAACAGGAATCGTTTCTTGTTGAATTTCGGTTGGCTTGTTAATTCCTAATTCTTTTAAGGCTTTTATGTATTCTTTTTGTACTCCTAAGGTTGAAAATGTGGACATTTTATTTATGTTTTAGAACAGCTAGTAGAGAAGCTGTTATTCTTGCAGGTTTAAATTTTTGGTTGTCGATTAAACACCAAGTAGTTTTTGCATGAGCAATTAATATATTTTCATTGTATATTTCGACAAATCGAATAGAAGTTACGCCTGTAGTTTCACCTACCCAAGTCTTAATGGTGAGTTTGTCGTGAATTTTAGCTTGTTTTTTATAATCAATTTCGTGTCGTAACACAACCCAACTGTATTCTTCGTTTAGTTGTGTATTTTTAGATAACAACTTCCAATGTTTGGTTGCTGCCTCTTGAACCCATTGTACATAAACCACGTTATTAACGTGGTTTAATCGGTCAATTTCATTTTCAGAAACTATGTGTTGATATGAAAAAGTAGTTGTGTTTATCAATTATACAGATAGCTTATCAGTCATGTATTTTAGTAGAATTGAAAAACAAACTAGATATTTGTGGCCTAAAGTTTTATACTTTTTTTACACGAACTGCATTCATTCCTTTCATCCCTCTTTCTAACTCATAAGTAACCACATCATCTTCTTGAATTTTGTCTTGACAACCACTAACGTGCACAAAGTATTTTTCTTTGTTCATATCATCAATGATAAAACCAAAACCTTTAGAATCATCATAAAAAGACACTTTACCTTGACGACCTGTTGGTGTATCATCTTCAGGACGATCTTCTTTTTTAGGAATTCCTAACTCAATACTATCTGCATCAATTTCTAATTTAATAGTAGGATCTGGAGGTGTATCTGTAAGATTACCATACGCATCTACATAAACAAATTCGCTTCCAGCGCCTTTTTCTTTTGCTTGTTCTTTACGTTCTAATTTCTTTTTTTCTTTTTCTTTACGCTTTTTTGCTCTTTTCTTTTCTCTTTCTTGCTTTCCAAAGGTTTCTTGCGATCCTGCCATTCTTTAAATTTGTTAAATTGAGTTTTAAAATTAAATTAAATAGGTTTTCCTAATTTTTGCAAATATAAGGTATCTTGTTGAATATTAGCTAATTTTTATTCATTTTAGTCAATTGGCGTTTGATTTTTTTTATCGCTGATTCAATAGATTTTTCTGGTTCTATCACATTATAGGCTCCCCAAAACTTTGGGTCAGAAAAACCTGAAGCTTCATCACTTATAATGATAGAAGGACTCATTCTTTCATTAAACTTAAGGCTTTCTTTTTTATCAATAATGCTCCAATCCGTAACTGCCATTTCACTTTTTAAAGTAAAAACAGCGTCAAACCACTTGTTTTTTTTATCGATTTTAAAGGTCAACTGTGCATTGCTGTAACTATAGTACCATTTACTATTTCTTTCAAGATAATCAACTCGATAAGCAATTGATAAAGGTTCTACATTGATATCTTTTGGTTTCTTTTTGACAAATAGTTCACTGGCAAGTTTTTTATTACTGACATTTAAATGAAAAACAGCACTTTTTAAAGCTAAAGATTCTGCATCAATAAAAAGCTTTCCATAGTATAAAGGTTCTTCTATATAAGTTAATTGCTTAAAATTTACCACAAAAACAGGTCGGTTATCAATGGATGTCGAAGCATCAAAGGTATAGTTGTACAGGTCAAAAGAATCTTCTGTAAAAAGATACTGTGGATACTTCATTAAGTCTATATACAATGCATTAAATGGGCCACCTTGAAGTTTTACTGCAACCGTATCTAAACGTGTATAATCGGTGCTTTTTCTAGCTTTTAATAATTTTATGTGATCTCTTTTCGAATTGGTATAAGGCTGCTTATAGATATTCACAATCGCTTCAGATAAAGAAACGTTTCTCTTTTTCTTTTTAATCGTTTCTCTATAAAAAGCGGTCATTTTTACTTGTTGATTTAGGCAGTTTTCACCTTTCTTTTTAAAAGTAGCACGCACTAATGATTTCGCATCTTTAGAAACTGAAACAACCACTTCTGATAATTTAACAACGGATGCATGAAGCATTATTTTATTCTTAACTTTTTGCAAATCCTTTAAGAGAATTACTTTTTTATGATATCCTAAAAAATTTATTGTTAGACTAGCGTCACTCAGGTTTTCAGGAACTTTGAGAGAAAATTCTCCATCTGTGTTGGTAATGGAACTAATATTAGAATTATTGATAATTAAAGAAGCAAAAACTAAGGGATTTCCTGTTTTAAAATCGACAACTGTTCCTGAATACTGATTAAATTTTTCATTTATTAGTTCTTCTTGCGCTAGAACACTAGTTGATTTAACAATAAGTAGTAACAAAAAAAAGTATCTTATTTGAAGTGATTTCATCCTATAATATATTTAGTAAAAGTAAACAAAAAGCTGCTGTTAAAGCCGTATAAATTTACAATAATATCCCCCTTTAGAATGTTAAATAAAAGTTAACAAAAAAAGCATATACTAGGTAAATATCTTTATTTCAAGGAGTTAAATGCTATGTGTTCTAGATTAGAACAAAACAATATAAGGCATTTTATTCTAATAAGTTTGCCATACCCGTTTTAACAATAAGAATGAGCTCTTCTTTATTTGCATGCTCTAATTGTGTTTGCTCCGTGACAATTCGTTGCATTAAACCTAATGATAATTGATTGACGCCATACTTTTTATACTTAATTCCTTTATCAACTAAATCAGATACTAAATTTTGTATGGCTTCCTTATTCTCACTTGTTGAAATCCATTTAAAAGTTTTTTCAAAATTGTCTTTATGATATTGTGAGAAGTTAGAAACAAACATCGTCGCTAATAAATTCTTAGCAATAAAAGGCATTTGCGATTCATCGTTCTCTTCGATATAGATACGTGTTAATAAACTAGCCAAGTTTTCTTTAACATCAGCATCAAAACCTTTCATGGCTTCTAGAGCTGCTGGTTTGTCTATTTCATACATCGCAACAGTGGAATTGCCCTTAACGGAATATGATTCACTGGTCATTCCACGTAAAAAAATGGGTTTATAAATTGGATCAATTAGTTTTCCTAATATGCCTACAGCAACACCTTTAACTTTGGTTTTAGAATCAGTAGTAGCCAATTTTTCAATAGCTTTTATAGCCTCCTTTTTTTGGTATTTACCTGCTAAATTTATTTTTTCTAAAGCTAGAATGCGTAATTCGAAATAGGGATCATTGAGCGCTTTAGTCAAGGTTTTAAAAGCTAAATCGTTTTCTTGATTCTCGGCAAATTTAAGGATCGCATCTCTCCTATCGACAAAGTGCTTGGCATGATTATATTGAAAAATATAATTTTTTAGCGTTTTTTCTGTATCTGTAATTTCACACAATAAAATATGACCTGCATTGATATTGACTAATTCAGGCTTTTTATTGTATTGAAAAGTAAAGGATTGTTCTTTTTGATTGAGTTGTACCTTATGGTTAGCCACTTTTCCGCTCTCATAAACATCAATAGCTAAAGGTACATCAAAAACTTTATCAGCTTGTTTAATCGACACAGTAACTGTGTTATAGTTTTCATCATATTTATAGTTAATATGCAATTTAGGATGTCCATTTGCATAATACCATTGATTAAAAAAAGGATTTAAGTCTTTACCGCTAACTTCTTCTAACGCGATACGTAATTGATGCGCTTCTGCCGCTTTAAACTTATGTTTGGTTAAATAATGTTTTAAACCCTCAAAAAAAGCATCGTCACCTAAATGAGATCTTAGCATATGTAATATAACACCTCCTTTTTGATAACTCACTCCATCAAATACATCTTCACGAGCTGCATAATGAAAACGGACGAGATTTTTATCATAGTTTCCGCCCATTAAATATTCGCTACGGTCTTGTAATAAATGTGCATCGGCATGATCTTTACCATATTTATATTCTCTCCACAAATATTCACAATAGGTCGCAAAAGACTCATTTACCGTAATATTACTCCAGCTTTCGGTCGTGACTAAATCGCCAAACCAATGATGTGAGAGTTCGTGAGAAATAACATCTTCCCATGTGTTTTCATCTACCAGCTGTCCCATTTTTTGATAGGCTGCTTCTCCATGTAAAGTAGCCGTTGTGTTTTCCATGGCGCCACTTACATAATCTCGACCTACTATTTGGCTGTATTTTTGCCAAGGATACGCCACACCAAATTTATCTGAAAAAAACTGCATCATCTCTGGTGTTTTACCAAATGTTGCTTGTGCTTCTTTTTCGTATTCAGGTTCTACGTAATAATTAACGGGTATACCATTCCATGAATCCTTAATAACTGCATACTCACCTACTCCCATAAAAAACAAGTAAGGCGCATGTGGATCACTCATCACCCAATGATCTGTACGCGTTTCATCCAAATTATCAGTTTGAGATTCTAATAATCCATTAGAAAGCGTCGTGTATTTATTTGGTACGGTAATATAAATTTCTTCAGTTGTTTTTTGATTAGGACTATCAATTGTTGGAAACCAACAACTACTTGATTCTGTCTCGCCTTGTGTCCAAATTTGTGTCGGTTTTTCAGGATCTGTTTCATCTGGATCAATAAAATAAAGCCCTTTGGCATCTGTTATTGCCATACTTCCTTTTTGTTGTACTTCTTCTGGACGTGCTGTATATTTAATGTACACTTCAAAGCTTTCGCCTTTAGCATATGCGTTACCTAAGTTTATGATCAATTCGTTTCCATCATAATTGTACTCTAGTTTATTGGCTCCCATTTTAATCTCATGGATAAGCATCGCTTTTGCATCTAGTTTAAATTTTTGACTTGAATAAAAATGTGGTTTTGCTGTAATCCAAGCTTCACCACTCATTTGTCTTTTAGAAAAGTCGAAGGCTACTTTTAACTTCGTATGAACTAAATCATATTCTTTGGTTTTTTCGGCTCGATAGGTTTTTATGGTAGCTTCTTCTTGGGAAACAACCAATAACGAAAAAAATAAAGTAAATAGTAAAAAAATATTTTTCATATATTTTTGATTTTGGCGACAATGACATACGGAGTTATAATTATCTCTTAGAATGTCATGAATTTAATTAATAATTTTATAAATGAATACATTAGTCTTTGTTTACCGTACCACAAGCATCATTATAGTAATTTACGATTGGAACAATATCTTCAAATTCAAAACTTTTAGATAGAATTTGCTCACTTAAAACAGGGCAGTCATAAACAAACTTAGCAACTTTTTTTCTGAAATCTATTTTGTTTGCAACAAGAATCCTACCATCAGGTCTTTCAATAACATAGACATCAATATCATTGCTTATTGTAGGCGATATAGCAACGCTAATGGCTCCTATATTACCTATAGGAATGCCAGGAGCACCCATTTTTTTTGTTTTAATAAATTTTAAAAGACTTAATGTGTTTTCAATTTCTACTTGTAGAAAAATATGTGTATTTTCAGAAATACCTAACCCCATGGCACTTGTCCTTCTTTTTGATACCATTATGTATGTATCATACTTATAGTGAAAGTTAAATTCTTGTACTTGAGAAGGTTTTAAAGTTCTTAGTTTACCAGATTTACTATAGTAGTTTAGGGAATTTTGTAATTTCAAAAAATTTATTTCCTTACTTATTTTATTAATGGGTATTTCTAACGTAATAGTTGCAGAGGCACCATTTTCAAGAACTAGTTGACCCTCAATTTTTTTTGCAGCTAGTTTTGAAGAGAAAACTAAACTTAAAAATATAGTAAAAATTAATCTTATCATAAATATCTAAATAGTATGCTAAACTACTAATATAAAACAAAATGAGTTGTTAAAACTCATAGACTTTCATTACTTAGAATATCCTTAAGTTTTGACAAATCTAAATCTGAATTATCAAAATCCATTTTATTGATAATTTGCATGATTTTTTCTGGCTGCATATTCGAACCGAGAATACGAACTAAAAGCCATCCTAACTCATCATCATTGGCAAATACTATTAACTCATCTATGGCATCATCAGAGCCGACCATATGTACTTTTGCGCCTTTTGAACCTTTACCGAACCGCATTAATTCAGCGTATTTTTGTTGTTTTAATATATTTCTAAGTTGCTCTTTTTCTGTAAGATAGATTTCTTTGTTTAAATCATTAATTTTAAAAACAAGTATATTGGCTTTTTTAATGGTTTTGAGTGTTTTTATATTTTCGGATGATTGCATATTCTCTTGCAAAGACAACATGCTTGCTGGCAAATCAAATGAGATAATTTCGCTTTTTTCTTGTTGGTTTACAATAAACTGTTGTAAACTTTTTTCGTTTTGACAGCTAGTAACAATAACTAGTGCTAGTACCAAAAGACTTATTTTGTTCATAAACTACTATTTAAAAACAAAAGGCTATAGATTAGAAATCCAATAGCCTTTTGTTGTATGATTATTGATAAATTATTTTTTTTCTGCCTTTTTCATGTGTTCACCTCCAGGAATATTCATTTCTTTAGTGATTTTAGAAATATTGTTTAAATCAATGTCACCTGTTAATGAAATAACTACTACTTCTGCATCAGCTCTATTCCCGTTGTGGTTTATATTCATTTCATCTACTAACATTAAGAATTCGCTTACATGCTCGTCATCTTTTCCTTCTCTGATGTAGATTTTTACATTAGCATCTTTATCTTTAACGCGCATCAATTCTACCATTTTTTCTTTTTTAAGGTATTGGTTAAAAATCGATTGCATTTCTGATGCTATTTTACTGTCTTCAGTTGTAAAAACCTTTAAATCATTAAGACCTTCTACTAAATTTTGAAATTCTTTTCCTTCTTCAGAATCACTAGAAATCTTTTTGAGCATTTTAAATGCTTGTTTGGTGACGACAACGGTGGTTACCTCATCGTAATCTTCAAATTTATCGAAGATAGAACTATTTTGTGCATAGCTGCTAAAGCTAAATGCTACTATTATTATTGATAGAATTAGTTTTTTCATTTTGTTTGTTTTAAAGTTTAAAAATGGGTATTAAGCTTATTGATTTTCTAGCTTAAAAACTTTTTGGGTTGTTTGTTCAAATGTATTTAAATGTCCTATTGCTACCGTACTCTTATTCATGTGTGTAGCAATTAATTGTAGCGCATTTTGCGTATCAGCATATGCCTTTTGAGCTTTTTGATTTTGCTGATAATTAGAATACATAAATATTCCTGCCAGTAGTGCTATACTTGCCGCCATACCAATCCATTTGCGTTTCTGATTGTTAGATTCTAAACGAATGTTTTTGGTATATTGTTCTGTTTTACTCCCTGTAAAATATTGAAACATTGCTTGGTATTCTTGCAAATGTGGTGCCACATTATCGCTGGTAAAATAGTCTTTCAATAGGGCTTCTTCTTGCAAAGTTGTTGTAGCTTCTTGATACTTTATGAGTAAATTTTCTATGTTATTTAAGTCCGTAGGCATGTTTATTAATTAATTGTTCTTTTATTGTTTTTCTTGCTCTTGATAGGGCTACTCTAACTGCTGTTGGTTTCATTTCTAATAGCTCTCCTATCTCCTCAAATTCATATTCTTCTACATCTCTTAATTGAATGACCATTCTTTGTTGTTTTGGTAATTGGGCAATCAATTGGTGTACTTTTTCGACGCTATCTTGCGCTTCAATACTTCGTTGCAAGTTTGCGTGGTTATCTTTATAGTTACTGTGTATTAACGTTAAATTACTCGCTTGTTTTGATTTTAATCGATCTAGGCAGTAATTCTTAGTCATCGTTATGGCAAAAGCCTCTACACTCTTATAGGTGTTTAATTTATTTTTATTTTTCCAAAGTTTTAAATACAACTCTTGTGTGGCATCTTCTGCTTCATCTTGTGAGACTAATAATCGCTTTGCCAGGCGAAATACTTTATCTTTAAAGGGCATCACTTTATTTAAAAATGCCTGTTGGTTCATATTTGTGGTTAGTTGAGGTTATTTTTCCCCGTTTTGTTATTATGACGAGTAAGGTACGGAATTGTTACATAGTCTAATGAGATAATGAAATAATGATTTGTTGAGATAATAAAAATGCCATTCTAAAAAAATCTCCTAGGAGTTGTTATATTTGAACAAAATTTGATTTTATGCACATCCATTACGGAGAAGATGAGTTTTATCTATATCAATTCATAGAAAAACGAGATTATGAATCTATTTCAGATGTTTTTTTAAAAAATACGCTAGAAATTTTAGATTACCTGTATGCGAATGATATCATGACCGTTACCTATCAAAAAAATACTCCTACAGAAAAAACGGTAGATATTATTGATACCTTAGTGGATGATGCTCCCGAAGATATTCATATTATGCAAGGGGCTAAAAACCAATATTTTCCTGCGACAAATACTATTAAATTTAAGCATCAACATGGTGTGATGTTTCGCAAGGATTATAAAAAACGATTTAGGGGTTCTAATATAGGCTATAATTCACCAATGTCTTTGTTAGCTCATGAAATCATACATTGTTATCACGAATTATTTGATGAGAATGGTTATCGTTCTAGACGTATAGATCGTGCTGTAAAAAGCAAAAAAATCAATCCGAATGGCAAAGATTTATCTTTTCCTAATAAAGAGGAAGAGTTAGTGATACGATTAACCAATCAAGTTATCAAACGATTGGGTGAAGATAAGCGTCGTAATTATGGACGAGATTATTATCTAGTTGAGCATGTTTTGAGTACAGATAGAAAAACTGATATAGGCTAAAAAAGTCAACTTAAGAATTTTACACCGCTAAGGCACAAAGACGCTAAGTCTATAAGTGTTTGTAAAATAACGTATTTAACACATAATTAGATTATTTATTGTTATTGCTTTTTCCTAATAAACAAACTGTGTAGTAACCAAAAAAAAGTGATGGCAATAAGTGCTACAAAAACTAGTAAATATTTTTTTGTAAATTCAGGAAAGTATGCTCCTAGTAATATCCCAACAGCAAAAGCATATATTTTCATGGCGCCCCAATCCCAAATATTCATCTGGGCTACTCTATTTCTAAAATATTTCCACATAACATTGATTTTAAAGTTATTAGTAAAGTTACGGAGAAAAGAATAATAATAGGTATGAATGCACAAATAATCCAGCGGAGGTATATTTTTTAACATTAGAGAATATCAATTAGTTAGCGTCTTAAAACTAGTAAAGCTATTGCACAGAGTTCCGCAAAGAATGCACTAAGATTCACAGAGAAAAAAGTATGTATTTATTCTGAGTAATTGATACTTACTCAATTACATTTTTAACACGTCCAACAATACCTGATTCTAATTGTACTTTTATGCCATGTGGATGGCTTGGAGAATTGGTTAGTAGTCTTTTAACAATCCCTTGGGTTAATTGACCTGTTCGTTGGTGATTCTTTTGTACAACATCAACTTGTACCCCAATTTGAATATTTTTTCTGATTCTGCCGTCTGAATTTGTATTGTTCATTGATTTTGTCTTTTTTAATAGCCTAAATATGTTAATATTTCTTCAGCTGAATGTTCTCCTTTTCTTTTGTAAAATTCTAATCCTAAATCAGCTCTATTGGTAAAAATTGCTTCTACCCTATTTTGATATTCCATTAGTTGCGTATTTGTATCAAAAGTATAGGCATGAATTTGTAAACGAGAATTGTGAATTAAATCAACCATCCAAGTTGCAGTTAATTCTTCATAGTTATTAGGTTCGCCAGCAATACTTGGACCTATAATTTGCACCTTATTATTCAACGCAAATTGTATTGCTTGTTGATAGGTTTCTTTTAATTCTCCTGTCATATCGGGTTTCCACAACAAAAAGCATTTTGGGATGTTTGGTAGGTATTTTTCTAATTGCTGTATACTTTCAGGTGAAAAAGATTGTAAAATAACTCGCTGATTCGTATTTGCAACAGCAACTTTTTCAGCTTGAGTTTGTATTGTTTTAAGACCTGAGTTTAAATTCCATCCTAAAGAAGTTAATTTATCTGCAAGAAGTTTTTCAACAGCTAGTTTAGGATGCTTGGTTTCAAGATAAATTCCAGGTCGATTTCCATTATCTGCTGGGTCTATTTCATACAGATAATTACCTGTCCATTCGTTATCTTGTAACTCTTTTTGTGGGATTCCATCTATCCTTTTTAAACGATTACCTTCAGCAATCATAATCACATCTTGTAAGGTTAAAATGGGTTGATTTACAAAAGCCTTTTTTGCTCTTTTAGGATTAGCCAAGTTAAACCAAGATCCCATATCTATACTTCTTAATTCTTTGAGTGTAAAATCGTGAATGGTTTCATTTACGCGATCTGGAAAGACTCTTGCGATATTGGTCGTTCTTTTTAAATCGTTATCATGAAAAGCAACAAGAATTGCATCTTTTGTTAATTGTAAATCTAATTCTAAATAATCGGCTCCGATATTTCTCGCCCATCTAAATGCTGGCTCGGTTTCCTCTGGTGCCCAATAGGTTGTTCCTCGATGCGCAATAATCAAGTTTGTTCCTAAGGTAGATTGATTCATTTTAGTTGAACTATTTTCTTTTTTTGGGAGATTACATCCGATAGATAATAACGAAATTACTAGTACTATTAATGAAGTATACTGTATCATTTTACTTGCTTTTTATTGTATTATGTTTTCCTTGTATAGTCATGGCTATTAAACCAATAGAAACAACACTGGCGGTAATCATCATGATGAAGTAACCACGCCATTCGTAATTTTCAATAACATAACCACCAACTTGATTTGCCAATATTGATGTTCCTATAAAATAACCAAACAAACCGGTTAAACCTGCTGCTGTTCCTGCTGCTTCCTTTTTTACTAAATCTAAGGCATGAACTCCTATTAGCATAACCGGACCATAGATAAGAAATCCAATAGCAATAAGGCATGCATAATCAATGATTGGATGCCCAACAGGATTTTTCCAATAAACAAAAATTGCTATAACAATTAAGGTCATATAAATAATACTAACAGGTGCACGTTTTCCTTTAAAGACCTTATCACTTAACCATCCACAAATTAAGGTTCCAGGAATAGCAGCAATTTCATACCATGAATAGGCCCAACTGCTAGCTTCTTGTGTAAAACCCTTTACTTCAATCAAATAAGTAGGTGCCCAATCTTGAATTCCATATCGCACTAAGTAAACAAATGCATTTGCAAAAGCTATAGACCATAATAATTTATTAGGTAAAATATGTTTTTTGATAATTTCCATAGCACTAATCCCAATATCCTCTTCTTCCTCTTTTTGGCGATCAAAGTCTACTGGGTAATCATCTTTCCACTTTTCAATACTTGGTAGCCCCACAGATTTTGGTCTATCACGTAACAGAACAAAAATTATAATGGCAATACCAATTGCCACCATTCCTGGGAAATAGAATTTAGCATGCCAATCAGTAAACATTTCTACTCCTAATACTGCTAATATGGGCATAATGGCGCCTCCAACGTTATGAGCTACATTCCAAATGGACATTTTAGTACCCCTTTCCTTAATAGAAAACCAATGCACCATTGTTCTTCCACTAGGTGGCCATCCCATTCCTTGAAACCAGCCATTTAAAAAGAGTAAAACCGACATGATTAATATAGACTTTGTTGCCGCTGGAACGACACCCATACTAATCATAATAACTGCTGACATCAACAATCCAAGAGGCATAAAAAGACGAACGTTACTTCTGTCAGATACATTCCCCATAACAAATTTGCTTACTCCATAGGCAATTGATAAAAAAGAAATGGCAAAACCCAGTTCTGTTTTTGTAAATCCTTCATTAATTAAATCAGGTATCGCTAATGCAAAATTCTTACGAATTAAATAATACCCAGCATATCCCACAAAAATGCCAATAAAAACCTGCCAACGCATCTTTTTATAAGTAGCATCAATATCTTTTTCGGCTAATGGTGTCGTGTTAGGTGGTACTCTTAAAAATTTGAACATCTTTTTTATTTAATTAAATATCCTTTTGCTATTTCGTTATATTTTTGAACTTGACTTTCTGTCCATTTTTTATCGTGACCTAATTCTTTAGCCATGATTTCAGCAACTTTTGGCGCTAATTTAATACTTTCTTTTGCATCTAAAATTAAAGTTCGGGTTCTTCGCGACAACACATCTTCTACATTTCGTGCAAATTCATGATGCACCGCCCAAACTACTTGTGCTTTATTAATATGTAGTTCTTCGCTAAGCCATTCAGAAAGTGCTGGTCTTTCTTTAATTAGTTTTTCTATTTCCTTTAAATCTGACCCATAATAGTAGAGTGGATTACGGTGACTCATATTTTCTTTATAACCGTGTATATGTAAATGTTCAGTAACAGACTTATGTTTAGGTAGGTTTACTTGCTCTACCAATTTATCGATAGCATCTTTACCCATTTCACGATAGGTAGTCCATTTTCCACCAATAATAGAAACTAAACCAGATTCTGAAGTAATAATTTTGTGTTTTCTAGAAATCTCTTTTGTTTTTCCATTGGCATCCTTTTTTGGTGCAGCTAAAGGTCTTAAACCGGCAAATACACTTTTAATATCTGCACGAGTCGGATGCTTATCTAAATAGCGACTAGCTGTATCCAAAATAAAATCGATTTCTTCATCAGTAACTTCTGGTTCAATAACAGGCTTGTCTTTTGGAACATCAGTTGTTCCTAATAAAACTCGATTATGCCAAGGAACAGCAAAGAGCACTCTACCATCACTTGTTTTAGGAATCATCATGGCATAATCAGATTGTAAAAACTTCTTGTCAATAACAATATGAACGCCTTGACTGGGTTTTACAATTTTATGAGCATTTGGATTATCTTTTTTAAGAATTTTATCGACAAATACACCTGTAGCATTGAGTACCACTTTTGATTTAATAGGATATACTTTTCCAGTTTCAGCATCTTTGGCTACTACGCCACTTATTTTTCCATTCTCTTTTAGAAAATCTTTTACTTTCATATAATTAAGTGCAGTACCGCCATTCTCCATAAAAGTTTGCACTAAATTAATACCTAACCTAGCATCATCAAATTGCCCATCATGATAGAGCACACTACCATTTAATTTTGATTTTTCTAATGTGGGGATTTTTTTTAATGTTTTCTTTCTAGAATAAGGAATGGATTTACCAAACCTAAGCCTACCAGATAACAGGTCATAAAAGGTCAAACCAATAGTGTAAAAGGGTTTATACCACCAAGTATAAGATGGGATCAAAAAAGATTGATTGCTTACTAAATGCGGCGCGTTTTTCAACAATATACCTCTTTCTTTTAGAGCTTCTAACACCAAGAATATGTCGCCTTGCGCTAAATATCGAACACCTCCGTGGACTAATTTTGTACTTCGACTTGAGGTTCCGATCGTATAATCATATTGTTCTAACAATAAGGTTTTATAACCTCTTGTAGCTGCTTCTACAGCAGCTCCTAAACCAGTTGCTCCACCACCAATGATAACAATATCCCAAGTAGTATCTGTATGTATCTGATTGATTAATTCTTTTCTTTGCATTAGCTATAATATAATATTAAGCCCAATTATTCATGAATAATTGGGAGTTAAAAGTTAAAAGTATAAAATTCAAAGTGTTTAGCATGAATAAAGCAAAATCTTATAGCCCAAATTTGGGTTACGGAAATTTATTATTAAAAGAGCTAAACTTTTAACATTCAACTTTTTACTTTGAACTACGAAAAATCATAAATTTTTCGGGTTAATCTCTTAAAATAAATTCATCTATCATTTCTAAAGTATCAGGGTTTATCACTTCTACACTAATTTTTGTACCATCCACTGAAACTAAAACCAAGGCCAATTGCGTGCTAAAACCACTCACCGCTTTAGTCCAAGGTGTTGAGGTGTCTTGCGCATAATAGGGCGCTCCTGCTGCACCATCATTTATTTGCCAAAGAGTACGGCTTCGTTCTAGTTTTGGATAATCATAATTTTCTGGATAGATATTAACCTCAGGAGTGATTTTTACTTTATTATAATTATGTTCGTCACCTGTTAGCATAGCCACAACTTTTGAACTTTTGTTAATTAGTAGGTTCAGAAATTCATCTCGCCTTTCAATAATTCCCTTTTTGACTGGTTTTCCAGCAATTATTGCACGTTTAGAATTATCACCATTATACCACATATCATCTTTTACATGTCCTCCATTCGGAAATGCTGGCGTATGTTGCGTCACAAAAATATGGTCTATATTTTCATCAGATTCTAAATTTGCTACTGTTTTTTCTAACCATTTCAACTGATTATCCATGATATAGCCATGTAAATTACCACTAGTAGTGGGATTTTTATTTAATGCTGGTGCATATAAATAGTTGGAATTCAACACGACCATCGCTATATTATCATAGGTATAATAAAAAACCGTTTCTTCATAGGGTGGAAAATCTGTTTTATCAGGATTGGGATCATAATAAGCACCATCTTCGCTAACTAAATCGGAATGTGGATTTACAAAATTTTTTGCAAAAATTGCTGAAGGAGATTCCGTTTCAAACGGAAAACTAGGTATAAAACCTAACCAACGTTTATTGTTACCTTTAAAAATATGACCAACTGCCTCATGATTTCCCATACCAGCTATAATGGGAAAGTGATGCGCAAAGGGTTCAACAGATCGCTTCCAGTTTGCATACTGTAAATTGGTTTCTTCTTTCGTTGTTTTATAGCCATCAATTAAATCACCAGTTACCTGCATAAAAACAGCATCTTTATACTTTGCCACAGCAGCCATTTTACGCATGACATAATAATTGACACCATACATATCATGTTCGCCACCGCCTTTTCCTGCACGTGAATCACTGATATAAGCAAAGACAAAAGGTTTTCTACTTCCTAATTTAGGAGCCGTTTTAAAGGTGTAATTTTGAGTGTTATCTTCAAAATCAACACTGTAAGAATATTCGGTCTCGGGTTGAAGTCCATCAATTAGAATTTCATGATGTTCTAGTGATTGTTCACTTAGATATTCCTTTTCATTTACTATAATCTTAGCTTGAACTGGTAAATTTGTATCAAATGAGATTGTTACTTCATTGGGTTGTAGTAAATTGATAAAAGGTCCTTCTGTAATCGTTTTTGCTATACTAAATCCGTTTTCAACATCATACTTAAATGCAATCACCCCATCATAGAGCAATTCTCCTTTTGCATTGGCAATGCGATATCCTAGTGTTCCTGTCCCCGATTCTTTCCAGTTTGTCATATCATACCTTCCGGACAATCTATCCATGATATTAATGCCTGTTTTACCATTCTTAATATTGGATGTTCTGCCATACCAAATAGGCGTTGGGTATTTGGATTCTTCATAATTTATAAGGCCGTAAAACAGTGTTCCGTTTAGAGAAATATCGTTAAAATCAAATTCCAAACCATTAGGTGTTGCCTGCGGATTACCTTGTAGATTATTTAATGTTAATTTACTTTTATAGTCATCAGCATAATATTTTTTACCTTTATATTTATGATATAATTTACAGTCTTTATCATAATATATATTGCTAAACACATCTGGGATAGAATCTTGTCCCAGAATAGAAACACTTATAAATAAACTTAAAAATAGAATTGTCAATTTTTGCATAAAAAAATCATTTTAGTGTGTAAAGATAGAAAGTTTTGGTAGTTTTATACCTTCATAAGATTATCAATTTATTAAAACACTAAGTATTAAAGCATCAATGGATTACCTTAAAAGAGATATAAAAACAATTAAAATTTCACTACTCATAATCACAGCAGTAGTGGTATTATTTGTATTGCGGTTATTCTCCTTTATTTTTATTCCCTTTTTTTTAGCACTCTTCGTGGCAATGCTTTTATTACCTGTTTTAAATTGGTTTGAGAGTAAAAAAATACCCAATTGGTTAGGTATCGTTATTATATTAATTATCAGCATTCTATTTATATGGATTAATGTAGCTGTATTACGAAATACTAGCGTTGAACTGCTGCAATCAAAAGATGAAATTATTCATGAAGCCAATAATAAAATCAATCCTTTACTCATAAAAGTCCAACATTTTTTGGGAATTGAATCCGTAAGTGAAGCCAAAAGTAATAGCATTGATTTTAAAGCACTTACTGAAAATAATTCTAATAAATTGTTTAGTCAAGTTAGTACGTTTGTTACGCGTTCTTTTATGATGCTGTTCTTTTTAGCCATTTTCTTAACAGGAGCACATTTGTTTGAAGATTTCTTAAATCGTGTTACGGATCGTGACGAAGATAGTTTACAAATCTTTAGAGATATTAAATCCTCTTTAAATGGTTATATAAAAGTGAAGTTTCTCACAAGTATTTTAACGGGCATAGCTTTTTCTCTTGTTGTGATGTTCTTTGGGGTGAAATTTGCAATTTTTTGGGGCTTTATGGCATTCTTACTTAATTTCATTCAACTGATTGGTTCTTTTTTCATCACTATTGTCTTATTAATTTTTGGTTTTGTGGAAATTCAAAGTACCGGAACATTTTTGGTTTTTGGATCTATCTTAATAGCCGTTCAAATAATCTTTGGAGGTGTTTTAGAGCCTATACTTATGGGTAAAAGCTTTCAAATCAACACAATAACGGTATTATTAAGTCTTGCCATTTGGGGTTTTATTTTAGGAGTCGCAGGTTTAGTCTTGGCAATACCCATAACTGTTTTCTTAAAAATGATCTTAGAACGGATTCCTGCCACCACTGCTTTAGCACGATTAATGAGTCGAGTGCAGTAATTCTCTTAAAAAAAATTCTTTTTTAACAATATACCTACTTACATTACGTTAAAGCACTAGTTTAACTTAAAAACCCCTATTATGAAAAAACTAATCATTCTTGTGATTGGATTCGCTTTGTTGTCAACTTCTTGTGTTTCAAAAAAGAAATATGTTGAATTAGAACAAAATTTAACGGACACTCGTGGTCAGTTACAGCTCACTACTCTTGAAAAAGAGGATCTCGAAGCAAAATTTGCTAAAATCGAACAAAGAGTTACTGAGTATAACTCTAAAATCACATCATTAAAAGACACCAATGAATCTTTAAGTAGCACTATACAAAAAACAAATGATGAAAAATTAGTCTTGGTCGATGATAATCTAGTTGTTTTGTCAAAAAACACACGTGACAAAATGCATGCGACCCTTGCAAAATTACCTCCTGAGGAATTAGAAGGTGCTGAAACCTTAAAAGACTCTATTAATTTAGCAGTCTCCTATAATTTAAGAAAATCAATAAACACTAGTGATTTTGAAGGAGATGCAGACATACACGTAGGTATTGATAAAACGGTAGTTATGATATCTGTAGCCGATAATTTATTATTTAGAACGGCTAGTTATCGTGTGAACCCAAAAGCTAATGTTCTTTTACAAAAATTAGCTGATGTTATAAAATCAGAGCCCAGTATGGATGTAATGATTGAAGGACATACAGATTCCCGAAGTTTTAGTTCGGGTAATTTACAAGACAATTGGGATTTAAGTGTTAAACGTGCCACCTCAATTGTACGTTTATTACAAGATAAATATAATATCGATCCAGCTCGAATGATTGCTTCTGGAAGAAGTAGTTACATACCTTTAGCTCAAAATGATTCTAATGACAACAGAGCAAAAAACCGAAGAACGAACATCATTATACTCCCTAATTTAAATAAATTCTTCGCACTTTTAGCTAGCGAAGACGATTCTACCACATCTATTCTCGAATAGTTTTAATTTGGTTATTCAAAAAACCCTCATAGTCAGTAATGCTGATTTTGAGGGTTTTTTTATGGTTTGCTAATATACAGATAGCTGTCATTTAAAGGGAGCTTTTCACTTGCATATACTAACATATCATTAGATAACTGCTTCATTTGATAGGTGACTTGTGATTCACTATCGTGATAAAAAGAGCTATTTTTATTGCTGTTTTCAGCATCAAAATCTAAAAGCTTCTTTTTTAGTTTTCCGTTTAAGACGTAGGTTAATTCTAGATTAAATATATTTTCATCATTGAACCATTCTTTATCAACTTCAAATTCATAAGTTTCTTTCTGGGCAATAAGTTGATTAGATGGTGTTGTAACATCAAGCAACTCACTGCACGATTTAGTAAATAGCCACTCGCCTACTTTTTTAGTACCTTCTAAGGCGATTTCTGTAATTCTATATTTAAATGGATTTTCTACTAAAACAGCATACGGAAAATGAATACGTTTTGTGTTAATTTCAGGTTGTTTGCTATAAAATTTTACTTCTTCAATTATTTCTTTAGAACCATCAACACTAGTGGCAGCAATCTCAATAATTTTTAAATAAAGATCAGGACGTAAATTCTCATAAAAATCAAAGCACTTTACTTCAACAGCTGCATATGCTGGAGGAACACTTTCGTTAATGTCTATTTCTTGAATCAATTCAGGCCATTTATTAACGGATATTTTGATTTCAAAAGTATCTGAAAAAATAACTCTATTGATTAAAATTGTTTCTTCTTCATCTGTATTTTTAAGAACACCTAGTAAGTCTTCCATTCCTGAAAGCTCGCTATAATCTATAGGATTTGATGTATTTGCATAGAATGAGTATCCAAAACTAAGAACTAAGGTTTGTGCCTTTAATTGAGACTCTAATAAGCTAGCTTCATAATCTCCAAGACTAAATGTAAAAACTCTTTCAGACCAATATGATTTTGTTGTTGACAAGCCACTTTTGTTTTCTGAAGCTATATTATTTGTGTCTCCCAAAATTATAGCTTTAGCTGTTGTATCAACATTACTCATGGGAGCTACTAATTTTGAATCAATACCTGTTATGCGAATAGGTTTTAATTTAATGGGTTTGTGTTTTCTAAGTTTCCTTTTAATTTCATCTAGTGATTTTTTACTTCGAGCGGGTAATTCTATTCTTAATTGCACTAAATTAGTAGTATGTGAGTCAGATTCATCATTAGAACATTGCGTGCCTATATAACGCATTTTGAGCATCTTAAAATCTGGTTTCGCCATATCATTTACTGCTAATTGTAGTTTTGAAGGTGCGTAATAGTATAAAAGCGGATCTTTTATGTCTTTATATACAGCGACCTCATTAATTAATTGTTTAGAAAATATATTAACCTGAGCTTTTCCAGTCCAAACAGCTGCTAAAAATAATAGCACTATTAGAAATCTGCTTTTTTTCATTTGTATAGTATTAAAAGATTGCCCAAAAAGTGTGAATAGATTGTTCAATTTTTCTAGAAAGAAATCTCCCTCTTTTTCTTTCTAGCAAAATCATACACGTTTCAGGCAATCCCTATATTTAGTCATCGGGTTTATCTTCTTCCTCGTTATTTTTCTTTTTGAAAAGGTTTTCTATCAGTTCTTTACCTGTATCAACTAAGCTATCTTTAAGCGAATCTAAATTTTCACCGCCTTTCCATCCTTCTTCACCTGATTCTTTAAATATATTTTCTAATTGGCTCGCTCCAATTACTAAGAAACTTTGATCACCTTTGTGCCAAGGACTCGTAAAGGTTTGACCGTCTGACATTATTTGTATTAATTGATATTCATAAGAAAGCGTTGCATTTTCTGGAACATAGTATTTACCACCTGAAAAATTTTGATCATCTTCTTTAATCGTAATTGCGGGTTGTAGTACCACAGTCATTCCGTTAGGATCTGCTTGTTTAGATTTAATATTTAATTTAAACATATAAGCCTCAGACGTTTCGATTAAGTTCAAAATCTGAATTTCGAGATTTGTTATTTGACTTCCTGAAGTTCCGCCAATGATTTTTTTTCTGACTACTTCTTTACACTCCTTGCATTCTAAGATCGAATAGTCAAGCCACATTCTGTCAATCGCATCATTTAAATCATTATGTGTATAGGGAAATGTTTCACCTGGTGACACTTCGGCATTATCTAAATTAAATATGTTCAAGTAAATTGCATTTTTTTTGTGTGTTACCAATTGTTTTAGCACAATGGGATAATCTAAATAATTAGTCCATCCTGTTTGTATTTCATTGGTATTTAAAACTTCTAGTTTTCCAAAAGTAATCGGATCACTAATTTGTAGATTTAAGGGAACAGATGAGACTGATTCTCCATCCTCTAAAAGAAAATTAACTTTTGCATCTAAGCCAAAATCGCTCAACATAGCACTCACAAAATCATCTACTTTACTTTCCATTTTCCATTCTACAACAATCGGTTGCAGATAATCAGAAGTTGCATTAATACTTACGCTTTCTGGTTTTACACTAAAATTTGTCAAGGCACTACCAAAATCAATACTTACTCCTTGAACTGGCATTGGGATTAGCTCAATTTTATTATTTCCTAATTTACTTCTAAGAAACTTCTCAGCTAGTGCCAAATCTTTTTTATTAATATTTGAAACCAAATCTACTTTTATCAAAACACTTCCATTCTCTCCATTTTCAGAGGATAAGTAAAATATTTTAAAAGCATACTTGCCTGATTCTCTATCCCATTTTAGTGTATAGGTTGAGGGTAAATAATAATAGTAATTAGAAGCTGTATTTTTATCTGGAAATATTTCTCTAGATATATTTAATTTTTCTAAGAATGATTCGAATTTTACATCTCCTAATAGGTCACTAATATCCTCATAAGTATCAATGTTGACTCCTTGTCTAGCAGAAGAACTTGCATCAGCGGTTGTTGCAGCTGGTTTAAGAGTAACAAAATGTTTTGAATCAAGTGTATAAGCCTTTTTAAACACAACAGGTTTGGTTGCTAGAACAAGTTTAGTACTGTTGAATTTTCCGATTTTAGATGGATCAATAACGAAGCCTTCTGTTCTATACAATTTATAATCAGGTGCTGATTTCTTACCTATTACAGCTTTATATATTGGATGTGCAGTAGCAAAATTATCTTTCCGGTTAACACTCCAATGACTTTGTAGTGCAATTCCATTTACAAAAGTGCTTTTAGCAATATAGCCTTCTTTTCTTACAAATTTATATCCATTAATAAGCTTTTTATTCGGTTTATACCTTAGATCAGAAGTTATAAAATTATCACCTCTTGTTGGACTATACCAACTATAAATAGGCATTGTATTAGCAGGTTGTTTATTCAATGGAGAGAATATATATCCTTCAATTCTTACAAAACGATAATCAGGTGACTTTTTAGCTCCCTTTTTACCAGCCCATTTAGGATCGGTTGTTAAAAAATTATCTCCTCTTGATGGACTATACCATTGATATAATGGAAGGTACTTTGTATTAACAGCACTTGATTTAGCATCCACTAAAGGTTGTCGTATATTCCTAATCTGTGCAGTTATTGAAACTACAAAAAACAGACTTATAAGAGTCAGTACATACTTTATTTGATTTTTCATTTTAATATATTTTAGTTAATGTGCAAGGTATAAGATATTAGGATTAGCTCCTGTTCTATTTATTAACCTCTCCTGTCTTGCTACAAATTGTGTGTAGGTCTCAGTATATATTGAACCCCTATTGGTTGGTGTAAAGGTTCTCATTCCACGTTGCCATGGATCGTATATGGTTACCAATGTACCATCTGGTGTTCCATCTCCTCTCATAGCTGCTACAACTATTACATGTCCCATAGTTCCGCCATCTGTCCCGACCCATAAGGGTCCCGACTCTAATTCTTGAGCAAAACCTTCAACTGTTCTAGTTTGTGCTGGTAATAAACTTAAACCCCATCTATAAAACATATTTACATCATCGGCTGGTAAACCACCATTTCTATAGTATGTTTTCCAATACCCAGTTCCTCTAGCGATCTCTGCGGGGTCAATGCTAACATTATCTCTCCAACCTACAATCATAGCAGCTGATGCTGCCCAACATGAAACATTCGTTCTTTGTGGTACTAATTGAACGGAATGACTAATGTTAATTGATGGTGAGTGTCTTTCTGAAATACTTTCTTGTACAGAAGTGTTATTTTGTCGTGTTCTTTCTGTATTCCTATTTTCAGCTTGTTGTGTGGCTTCTGAATTCTGTTTAGTATCGTTTGGTTCTCTGACTTGCTGTGTAGAAGCGTTACTTTGTGCCTCATTTGAATTAGCATTTTCTTCTTGAGGATTTGCATTTGCATCAGCGTGTGATTGTTGTTCAGCTGTTTCTGCAGTAACATTAGAACTTGAACTTTCAATCTGCGCATCAACGGTATTGGCTACACAAAAGAATAGAAAAACCAAAAGTATTTGATATATTGTTTTCATATTATTAGTTTTAAATTGTTAATTATAAGAATCTATCTACATCAATCCTCCCATAATTTGATGTTTGTTTTGGAGATTTAATCGGATCTTTTGCCTTAATGAAATAAGTTAATTCATATTGATAATCCTCAATTTCTCTTGGTAAAATCACTTCTAAGGTTTTACTTAATTCGCCTTTTGAGATTTTAAGATTACAGGAAGTTACTTCTTGGACATCATTTATTTTAGAGAAAACTTTTATCTCAACCGCCTTGATATTATTATCAATAATAAAATCTTCATCAACTTCGATATATATCGGTTTTTTGACTACAGGAGGTTCTAACGAAATACTCCCGAAATTTGTAGTAACCCAATCTGATTCAAAAGAATGATTGCCAAAGACACTCCACATTGTTTTGTAGTCAAAATCGAGCCATTTATCTCTTTTAGTATCTCCTTTCCAACCATACATCATCTTAAAGAAATTACCCGATGAATTGAAGGAATTTCTATCTATTTTAATCTCATCGACTGTCTCTGAACCATCTTGGTGTTTTTTACGCATCAGAACATTAACAAAGTTTACATATTTAAAATCGTCAGATATGACGCCACCTAATGAAGCATTAATTTCACGCTGCTTCATCATATCATCATCTAAATTAATTTCTCTAAAGCAATCTCCACAAAGATTTTGAACATTTCCTAAATTATAATCAAAAGGTAAGGTTCGTGTGGTTTGCGAATATTTGTTCAGATCAATCTTATACACACCTTTTCGTTTAACTGTTTTCATTTGATATGATACTGCCACTGCTAAACTAGGCATGGCTTTCTTTTTTGGAATTTCAGCTTTGTTATTTGAATTAATAACTCCATTATTACTTGCTTTATTTCTGTTTCCTTTTAATTGGGAACCTGTTGGTGGTACAATAGGGGGCAAATCGTTTTCTTCTCGTATATTATTTGCTCTAGTTACTGCTTGAGCTCTTGCTTTTGCTTCTCTTTTTTCTCTTTCTGATTCTAATTTGTCAATTCGCTGATTATCTTCCCTAGTTTCTTTACGAGCTTTGTCTAACATAGATGTTGCTCTGTCTAACATACTCTTCTTATTACCTCCCATCAATTTACTTAATTGAGGAACACCTGTGCCGCCTACTTTATTAAAAATCAAATCAATGAGTTGTTTGTAGGCTGTTTCTTTTAACTTGTTAAGTTCTGCATCATCTCCTATTTGTGTAAGCTTAATAGCACCACTATCAAATAAATCATCCATCGCAATTTTTATTTCTCCTGCTAAAACAGGTGTTACAGCGGCTGCTTCAAATGATTTGTGTTTATAAATTCTATCAAAATTTGCTTCAATTAAAACTCGCTTAGGTGATAAATAACCCTCTACTTCCATTTCAAAGTGCATGGTAAAATCAGGTGTTGGCGTTTTAAAGGATTCCCATAAAATTTTAGAACCTAGTTTGTTAAGTTGTACAGAAACTGCAGACTTTTGATTTTCCAAAATTGGTGCATTTCCTAAACCTACTACTTGTTTTGTGAAATCGCCACCTGGTTTCGCAAATGAGGAGATCAAAGCAACTGTTCCTGATTTAAAAATTACTGGACCTACAATTTTACCATTGCCATCAATACGTCTAAGACTTTTTTCTGCATCCTTTATTTGTTCATCAGTAACTTTTAATTCAACTAAAGCATGAACCACACCTCCTCCAAATGCACTCTCAGAGATGGCAGTATTAGCATCTACAGCAGTTTTCTCATTTTTTACATATCGCAAAAATGAGAATTGTGGTGTATTTTCATCATGCATGGCTAAACGAGGTTTATCGGGCAAATAATAGTAATTACTTTCATTTTTTAGTTCTGGAAATAGTATCAATTCTCCTGCTCTTACAGGCTTGTCTAGTAAAATTTGTTGCGCATTTATTATAAATGGTACAACCAGTATTACTAAAAGTATTAAGTATTTTATTATTGTTTTCATCCTATTATTTTTAATAATTACTATTCTGTTTTAACTACTTTTATAACACTTTTAAACCTTTCCAAAATTGATGTAGCAGTATTTACTTCTCCTTTTGAGTCTGGTCTAACGATGACTTTTCCTGCTTCTATCGCTTTATCCATGAATTCAGTATCTTCATCTTTTAATTCATCTGGAATTGAAGCATATACGTAATCATCATTTACTTTTGCATCCCACTCTAAAGCCATCTTACCTTTTTTAGAATCTTTACTTGTAAATACTAATCGGTATGCGTAACCTTGGGTATCTTTATCTGTATAAATAGTTTTTGATACATATCCTTCACCCTTATAAACAGAAATAGGTATATTTGTTTCTACTTCTTTTCCAAACTTATAATATCTAACTTGTAGAGTTGCCATCCTCAACCCCATATCAGCAAGTTCTTGTATATCGGCCTCAAATTCAATAATTCTTGGCACTATTGGTGGGTATAAGGTAACACCTTCCCAATCTCCTTTTTGATATGGTGGATTCTCAGGATAAATGTTTCCGCCGCGTAAGCTCCATTGCGTTTTGTATTCGTACACATCTGCGTTTTTATCTTCTCCACGAGCGTAATTAATAGAACCTGCAATTCCGTTTTCTTTTAAGTAGGCTCTATCAAAAGTGAGTGATTTCATAAAATCATGACCTGATTTTCGTTTTTTACGCACATTTACGGTTACATAATTTACTTCATCTGCAAAAATATCTTCTGCATCTAAATCGAGTATAAAATTAATATCACGATGCTGAAAGAATGGATCGTTTAAATAAACCGAGCTCACACAATTTTTGTTATCCCTAACACCATCATACCAACTAGCAAGATTTCCAGTAACTGAAAAGTATTTATTGACTGCTAATTTAGCATCAAAATAAAAAGTTTTTGTGCCACTTTTATAACTTGATTCAATATAAGTTCTATTAAATGTATATTTTTTGCCATATTTAATATTTGGCATGGCTTCTTTTTCACGAGCTGTAGGCGGAACCATTTGGTCTGAATCGGCTGTATTTGACATTTTGTCTAAAAAATAGTCATAAAATGCTTCTCTCATTTTAGTAATACGATCATCTGACATACTTTCTTCCCATTTTAGGACAATAAATTCATTTTCGATAAGTGAATCAACTACAGAACGCATTTCGTCATAAGAACGAGCTGTTACTTTAGATTTTCTCCCAAATGTAAGATCAGCCCAAGTTCCAAATATGCCACCTCTCCATGTTTTCTTTCTTGTTTTACTATATGTTGCAGAATCTTTCTCAAAATGTGTTTTCATCTTATCCCAATGCACTCGGGCATATCCTTTAGCTGCGGGCATTCTAACAGTATATTTAAATCCCAATTCAATTGATAAATCAGTAATGGAACGTCCTTTTTCAAAACTAGCTGCTAGTAATTGAGCTCCATGTGCATCTAATTTTGTTGCTACGGCAATTTTTGATCCTGGTAAAGTTGGTGCTTTTGATGAAGTTACAACTGTTGGAGCCATTTTATCATCAGACAATACGGCTGAAATCACTCTAAAGGATTGATCTCCATCTGGCACAACATCAGCTGCACCTTTTAAAATACTTCCTTTTACTGCTCCTTGCTTACCAGTTTTTAAAATCATTTCAACTTCTGCTCGTTGTGTTGGTGTTAAACCCCATTCCATTAGCATGTGTAATAAA
>Ga0209633_10001294_pt1 | contig 26135 bp, 22 predicted proteins | sample Cruoilmetagenom1_FD_187290 | JGI IMG/M metagenome (GOLD analysis project Ga0209633, IMG submission 187290) | Oil polluted marine microbial communities from Coal Oil Point, Santa Barbara, California, USA - Sample 1 (SPAdes) (version 2) | ecosystem: Environmental > Aquatic > Marine > Oil seeps ...
CTTCAAGAACGTCGCCGATACCGATCGCAATGAGGGCGCGCCGACCCGCGTCTATGTGGGTCTCTGCGCGCGGCGGCCGTTGCACCGGCGTATCGCCATCTCGGCGCGTTACTGCCCCGCCGGCACGCGCCCCGTCAGCGCCGTCCGCTTCAAGAATGTCGGCAACAACGACTTCAACGAAGGTGCCAGGAACTATGTGACCCTTCGCTTGTGTGTCGGCCGCTGGGTCTAACGCCGAGCCCGGTCAGCCTTCACGCAGGCATGGCCCTCCCCCGGAAACGGGGGAGGGTTTCGGCATAGGCGGAAAACCGCCGGGAGGAAGCTCAGTGCAGGTCGAAAACGCTCGCTGGAAAATGGACGGGCGCAGAAGACATAATCATGTCCACTCTCTGGCCCTCAAAGTTTTTGAGAGTTTGCTCGTTCAGCCGAATTACGCGATTCCGCTTTTTGCGATAGAACCGCACGGTGTAGTCGTTCTCGATCCAAAAGACCTGCAATCCATGTCTGATTCTGTCTTGCAGCAACTGCAATAAGCTATCGTTATCTCTTAGATCTATTTCGACTATCAAAACATGATCGTCTCGTAGCGCGGCCTCTTTTGAAAGAATGTATTTGAGAAGGTGGGCCTCGTGGCCTTCCACGTCGATCTTGATCATCCGCGACGCCCGGAGCACGTCGGCATAGGCTTCCACCGGTTCCGTGCGCACGAGGTGGCTGGCGTTGTCGACCTGATCGTTGTCGGGAGAGAGGCTGCTGCGGCCCTGATTGCCGACAGGCCCCTCGAACAATCGGGCCGTTCCAGAGCTGTCTGACAAGGCGATACACTCAACGACGTCGCGATCGATTCCGTTGAGATCGAGGTTCCGGTAAAGCAGAGGCAATACACGCGGCGAGGGCTCGAATGCAGTCGGCCGGGCCCCCAGTTTGTGGGCGAGCAACGTGTAGAAGCCGATATTGGCGCCGATATCCATAAAGCGGTCGCCCGGCTTCAAATTGGCTTCGACAAAATGCGTAATGCCCGGCTCCCAGATACGAAACAACAGAGGAAAGCAACTCGTTATGTCGCTCGCCGATAATTCCATCCGACCCGCGCAGGTCTCGACGATCATCGGCCGAGACCCGTGACCCCCCTGAAGCGCCGAGAGATAGATATTGCCGACGACCTTCTTCACCAACGAACTCGGTATCAAGACGTTTTTCGCAAGCAGCGGATTGAAGAATTTCACGACGAGCTGGAAGAACATCTTGATGTCTTGTTTTACTTATTGATTCCAGGAAACCAGGGCATTGCGCGCCTCACTCATCGAGCCCGGCTTTGCGGAGGCCCTCGAGGATGTGCGCCATATCCTTCGCCGCCGCGTTCCACTTCTGCAATTCCGCGCGCGCGGAAAAATCGGGCTTGAGCGCAAAGATCTGCGCCAATGACGCAGCGGCCTCGCCGCGTCCGAGCTGGCCCAGCGCCGCGGCTCTCAGCAGCCACGACCAGTAAAACTCGGGCAGGCTGATCCGCTCGACATCGGCGAGCACGTTGTCGTATGCGCGCTGGTCGTAGTGGTAGCGGGCCAAGCTGAAATAGTACCAGCCGGGATGCAGCGGGTTGAGCTGCTGGGCGCGCTGCGATAGCGCGATGCCGCGCTCGAACTCGCCCATGAAGGCGAGGTAGTGGCCGATATCGGCGAGGGTTTCGGGATCGTTGGGGTTGAGGGCAAGCGCGCGCTGCGCTTCGACTTCGAACTTGTCGTTTTCACCGCGGAAGAAATGCACGATCGCCAGCCAGCAATGGGCGTAGGCGTCCTGCGGGTCGAGCCGGGTTGCGGCTTGCGCCATCTTCAGCGCCCGGCCGATCGGGTCGGGCCGCGGATTAGCATCGAAGCGATGTTCGGCCAGATAGACGTTCGCGAGCAGCGCATGCGCCTCGGCCGAGTTTTGGTCGAGTGCCACTGCCTTTTCCAGCAAATCGCGCGCCTCGGCGTGCATCTCCGTGCTCAACGCCGAGGTGTAGCGCCGCGCGTGCAGAAGGCAATCGTAAGCGTCGAGCTCGGCTGGGCTTTTCTTCAGCGAGCGCGTCAGCGCCACGTCCTGCAGCTTGACCCCGAGCGTCGCCGCGATCGTCCGCGTCACCTCGTCCTGGACCGCGAAGATATCCTCCATCTCGCGGTCGTAGTGATCGGCCCAGAGATGTACGCCCGTGGCGGCATCGATCAGCTGGGCGGTTATGCGCACCCGGCCGCCGGCGCGGCGCACGCTGCCCTCGACCACGTAGTTGGCGCCAAGCTCGCCGGCAAGCCGGGCGAGGCTGATGGGTTGGCCCTTCAACTGGAAGGTCGCGGTGCGCGCGATGACCTGCAGCTCGCGGAAGCGCGACAGGTTGGTGATGATGTCCTCGGTCAGGCCGTCGGCAAAATACTCGTCAACCTCGGCGCTCAGATTGTCGAACGGGAGAACGGCCAGGGTCGGCCGCCCGCTCGCCGGCGGCGCGGCGGCTTTCACCTCCGGCGCGCCCGTGTCCCCGCTGAGATCGTCGTGCGGCACGGGATGCGCGACTTCGGCTGCCGCGTCCGGGTCCGACGATGCTTTCGGTGCCGCTTCATCCTCGGATGAAACCGCGCCGACAAAGCGAAAGCCCCGTCCGTGGACCGTCTTGATGAGGCGCTGGGCGCGCCCGTCATCGCCGACGGCCTGGCGCGCGCCCTTGAGGCAAGTCGATATGGTCGCCTCGCTGACGATGCGGCCGTCCCAGATTTCCTCGACGATCTCGTCGCGGCTGACCACGCGGCCGGCGTTGCGCACCAGAAAATGCAGCAGATCGAAGACCCGCGGCTCGACTTTCGACGGCAGGCCGCCGCGCCGAAGCTCGTAAAGCTCGGTGTCGAGCTGCCAATCGCCGAACCGGTAGATCATGGCCGGCGGCCGGCGCGTTTGGGTGATTTCTCAAACATTCCGCAGCAATTCTTCAATTTGTCCTCAAGCATGCAACGCCGCCGCGGAATATTCCAATACTCACGCATCGGGACCGCTCGAGGCGCGCCGAACAAACCACATCACGAGCAATGCAGGAAAGGAACCGTCATGCCAAGCGTCGATATTCAGTTGATTGAAGGCGTTTTCACCGCCGATCAGAAGCGCGAGATGATCGAGAAGGTCACTGACGCGATGGTCGAGATCGAAGGCGAGTCCATGCGCGGCGTCACCTGGGTCCGCGTCCAGGAGTTCGCCAGCGGCGAGTGGGGGATCGGCGGCAAGGCGCTCACCACCGCCGATGTGAAAGCCCTGCAGGGCGCCAATAGCTGACCGTCAGATTAGCTGACCATCACATGCGCAGCCGGCCGCACGCCTCCCGCGGCCGGCTAGCGCATTTTTTGCTCACGCGGGCTGGTGATGCCAACCGAATGGAAAATGCTCTAGCGTTTTTTCCAGCCGCGTGGCTTGCGCCCGGACCTGCGGTTACCCGCCGCTGCCGATGACCGCGATCGCCTCGACCTCGACCAGCAGCTCGGGGCGCACCAGCGCCGTTGTGCCAACCACGGTGCTTGCCGGCACGCCGTTCGGAAATGTCTCGGTCCGCGCCTTGCCGTACTCGGCATAGCGCGTGAGGTCGGTGAGGAACGTGTTGATCTTGACGATGTCGCCCATGCTCGCCCCAGCGCTGGCGAGGGCTTCCGCGATATTCTCGAAGGTCTTCATCGTCTGGGCGTAGAGATCGTCGCCCCCGACCACGTTGCCCTCTTCGTCGAAGGCGACCGCGCCGGAAAGCCAGACCGTGTCGCCGATCTTCTCGCCGGCCGAGATGTTGAATTTCTTGAGCCAGGCCCAGCCCGGATCGATCCGCTCGCGTTTCATCATTTTTCTCCTCTCGTGTCTTGGTTAGCCGATCACCGTTTTGCATCCTTGAGGATCGCGCGCGCGGCGTTGCGGCCGGGCAGGCCGCTGACGCCGCCGCCAGGATGTGCGCCGGCACCGCAGAGATAAAGCCCTTTCACCGGCATGCGGTGGTCTGCGTATCCGAGCGCCGGGCGCATCGCGTAGATCTGGTCGAGATGCATCGCGCCGTGGAAGATGTCGCCGCCGACCAGGCCGAAGTCGCGTTCCAGATCGAGCGGCGTCAGGATCTGGCGGCCGACGACGAGCTGGCGCAGGTTCGGCATGTAGGCCTCCAGCCCGCGCAGGATGGCGTCGGCGACCTCGTATTTCGCTTTGTCCCACGAGCGTCCATCGGCGAGGTTTGGATGGAAATGCTGGCAGAACAGGCTCATGACATGCGCGCCCTGTGGCGCCAGTGTGTCGTCGATCAGCGAGGGGATGCACATCGAGACGATGGGTTCGCGCGACCAGCCGCCGGCCTTGGCCGCATCGTAAGCGCGGTCGAGATAGCCAAGCGAGGGCGCGATGTCGATCGTGCCGTTGAGCAGCTCCGGCCCGCCGCCTCCACTTCCAAGTGAGCGCAAACAGGCAAAGCGCGGCAGCCGGCTCAAGGCCAGGTTCATGCGGAAGGTACCCGAACGGCAGCGCCAGCCCTCGATGCGCTTGCGGAAATCGGCCGGCAGGATCCCTGGATCCATGAGGTCGAGGAAGAGCAGCTTGGGGTTGAGGTTGCCGGCGACGCGCTTGGCGTGGATGGTGCGCCCGTCCTCCAGCACGACGCCTGCCGCGCGCGCCTCGCCGTTCTTGCCTTCAATAATGATCTCGCGCACCGGCGCCTCGGTGACGATCACGGCGCCCCGGGTTTCCGCCGAGCGCGCCATCGCCTCGGTGATCGCGCCCATGCCGCCCTTGGCATGGCCCCAGGCGCTGGTCCGCCCGTCGGTTTCACCAAAAGCGTGATGCAACAGCACATAGGCGGTGCCGGGATGGTACGGGCTGGCGAGATTGCCGATGATGCCCTCGAAACCGAAGGCGCCTTTTACCTCGTTACCCTTAAACCAACGGTCTAGATAGTCGCCGACGCTCATCGTCATCAACTCGGCGAGCTTGGCCTGATGGGTGAGGCCCATCTTGCGGAGCTGCTTGGTCAGGCCGAGCACGCGGAGGGCGTCGCTGATCCCGTTCGGAACGCTGAGCGGCGGCTCGCGCAACAGTGGCCGCACCGCCTCGGCCAGCGCGGTGATCTCGGCGTCGAAGGCCTCGTAAGCCTCGCCGTCGGGGCCGTGAAACTTCGCGACCTCGGCTTTCGCCACCGCGCGGTCGCAGCTCAAATGCAGATAGCGGTCGTCGGGCTGGGGCAGAAAGGTGCCGGCCGGCCGGTCGATGATCTCCAGGCCGAACTTCTCAAGCTTCAGATCCGCGATGATGCGCCGGTCGAGCAGGCTGACGACGTAGGAGGCGACCGAGTTGCGGAAGCCCGGATGGAACTCCTCGGTGATCGCCGCGCCGCCGACGACGCCGCGGCGCTCGACCACCATGACCTTCAAGCCATGGCGCGCCAGATAGCCGGCGCAGACGAGGCCGTTATGCCCGGCGCCGATGATCACCACGTCATAGGTTCTGGCGCGTCTGGCCATAATTTGAACTTGTGCTTCGTCCCGCCGGATGACCTCTTCGAGGCCGCTTAATTGCTATTCGGGCCGGCCTCAGACGGCCGGCGCAAAAGCCGCTGCTATGCGGCCGCTACATCTGCAGCAACTTGAGCGCGCCTTCGGGATAGCGCGTGCCCGCGGTAATACCAGGCGGGAAGCCGGCATCGAGCCGCGCGATATCCTCGTCGCTCAGCGCGATATCGACGGCGGCCGCGTTCTGCTCGAGATACTTGACCCGCTTGGTGCCCGGGATCGGCACGATGTCGTCGCCCTTGGAAAGCACCCAGGCGATCGCGACCTGCGCGGGCAGGGCGCCCTTGTCGCCGGCGATCTCTTCCAGCGTTTCCAACAGCGCGAGGTTCTTGTCGAAGGCGTCGGCGAAGAAGCGCGGGTGCTCGTGCCGGCGGTCTGCTTCGATCAGGTCGTCGGGCGATTTGATGGTGCCGGTCAGAAAGCCGCGGCCGAGCGGCGCGTAGGCGACATAGCCGACGCCGAGCTCGCGGCAGGCCGGCAGAACCTCAGCCTCGCAGTCGCGCGTCCACAGCGAATATTCCGACTGCAACGCCGTGATCGGGTGGACGCCGTGGGCGCGTTTGAGGGTCTCGGGGCCGGCCTCGGAGAGGCCGAGATAGCGGATCTTGCCGTCCGCCTTCAGCTCGGCCATGGCGCCGGCCGTTTCCTCGATCGGCACGTCGGGGTCGACCCGGTGCTGAAAGAAGAGATCGATGCGGTCGGTCTTGAGGCGTGCGAGGCTGGCATCGCAGCTCGCCTTCACCGCCTCGGGCCGACTGTCGACGCCGCTCGGGCGCGAGCGGTCGACGCCGAACTTGGTAATGAGAAAAACCTTGTCGCGCTTGCCTGTCAGCGCCCGGCCGAGCAATTCCTCGTTCTTGCCGAAACCATACAATTGCGCGCTGTCGAGGAAATCGATGCCGAGCTCGATCGCCCTATGGATGGTGCGGATCGATTCCGCGTCATCGGGCGTGCCGTAGGCCATCGACATGCCCATGCAACCCAGCCCGATCGCGGAAACCTCGGGCCCGTCCTTGCCCAGCCGGCGGCGTTTCATGGCAGCGCTCCTCCCTCAAAATGCGTAGCCCATTGGACGGCACCGCGCCCCGATCTGCAAGAGGGTAGGCGGCGATTGCGGCAGCAAATGTGGCCTTATCTGGTCTTGCATCCATCCTTCGAGGCCCGCTTCGCGGGCACCTCAGGATGAGCATTTTGATTCTGCGCGATTCAACTGCTCATCCTGAGGCGTGAGCGTAAGCGAGCCTCGAAGGATGGAAGCCGTGCGCCGACTGCCGCAGCTACGGCGCCTTGATCCGGGCGAGCGATGTTGCCGAAAGGCTGCCGAGCCAGAGCATGTCGCCGACCTGCACCACGCTGGTCACGGGCGAATAGCGGCCTTGGGGGTCCTGCAGATTATGCGTCACCTTGCCGCTCTCATCGAGGCCGAGCACGAAGGCGTAGGGCTTGGGCCCCGGCTGCAGGAATTGCGGCAGGCGCCAGACGACTTTGCGCAGGAAGGGCTTGCCCGCCAGTGCGTCGGCGGCCGGGTTGCGCACCGTGAACATGGCCAGCCAAAACGTGCCCTTGCCGTTGGCCGAGACGTTGTCGGGAAAGCCCGGTAGATTGTCGATGAAAATGTCGGCGCTGCCGGCCTTGGGCCCTTTCAGCCAGTAACGGCGAATTCGGTAGAGCGCCGTTTCGACCACCAGCACGAAGCTCTCGTCCCGCGCCAGCGCGACGCCGTTGGCGTATTGCAGCTTCTTCATGAGCACGCGCACGGTCTTGGTCCGCGGATCGTAGGCCATCAGGCGGCCAGTCCCGATATGCTCGAAGATATCGGCAATTGCCTGACCGGCGCCCCAGCGGGTCGAGCTGTCGGAGAAATAAATCGTGCCGTTGCGGGCGATGGCGAGGTGGTTGGTGAAGCGGAAGCCGGTTCTTTCCGCCTGCGTCGCCAGCACCGTAATCGCGCCGCCCGGGGTCACCTTCAACAGGCCCTTGGTGGCATCGGCGACGATCAGATTGCCCTCGGCGTCGAAGCGCATGCCGAGCGGCCGCCCGCCGGTGTTCACCACCAGCTTGCTGCTTTTCCCGTCGGGGGCGATCCGGACGATGCGGCCGTCCTCAAATCCAGTATGGACCCAGCCATTGGCGTCGACGGCGAGGTCCTCGGGGCCGATGCCAATGCGAGTTCCGAAGCGCGCCGCGCCCGCGAGCCGCGCGTTGACCGCGTAAGCGCCTTCGAGCTTCGGCGCTTCGGGCGGCGTCCAGGCGACCGGATCGATCGAGACCGGCCAGAAGAAGAGATAGAAGACCCCGAAGAAGATGAGCGCGCCGAGCAGGCGCAGGAGACGACGTTGCATGCGCTATTTTATCCCGCTTGGGCGCCGGCCTGGGATTTGGCCGCGCCGCGCTTGGCCTCTTCCTCGGCGACCAGCTCCTTCTTGGAGAGCTTGCCCACCGGGGTCTTGGGTAGCTCGGCGCGGAACTCGACCTCGGCCGGGACCTCGTATTTGGCTAGATTGTCCTTGAGCGATGCCATGAGCTGGTCGACGGTCAGCGAGGCGCCGTCGCGCAGCTTGACGAAGGCCTTGGGCACCTCGCCCTTGTAGTCGTCCTGGATGCCGATCACGGTCACTTCCTCTACCGCGTCGTTCTCGTAGATCGCGTCCTCGACATTGCGCGGGTAGACGTTGAAGCCGGAGGTGATGATCAAATCCTTCTTGCGGTCGACGATGAAGAGGTAGCCGTCCTCGTCGAGATAGCCGGTATCGCCGGTGTACAGCCAGCCGTCTCGCAACGCCTCCTTGGTCTCCGCCTCGCGGTTCCAGTAGCCGAGCATGAGCTGCGGGCCTTTGATGCAGATTTCACCGATCTCACCGGGCTTGAGCTTGGTCGTGCCGTCCTCAAGGCCGCGGATCTCGATCTCGGTGCCGGGCAGCGGCACGCCGCAGGAGCCGGTGCGGTAAGCGTTCTTGCGCACCTGGGCGGTCGCAGCGGGCGAGGTCTCCGTGAGCCCGTAGCCCTCATAGACCTGGATGCCGGTCACCTTGCGGAACAGCGCCTGGACCTCCGGCGGCAGCGGGGCGCCGCCCGAGGCGCAATAGGTGAGCGAGGAAAAATCGGTCTCCGAGGCTTTCGGGTGGTTGGCCAGCGCGGTGAACAGCGTCGGCACGCCGGGCAGCACGTTTGGCTTCTTCCTGGCGATGTCCTTCAGGATCAGATCGATGTCGGGCTGGGGGTAGAGGATGATCTCCGAGCGGTCGCGGATCGCGCCCAGCAGCACTACTGAGAGCCCGAAGATGTGAAACAGCGGCAGCACCAGCGAGACCCTGTTCTCCGCCGCCGGCTGCTCGCGGAACTGCTCGCCCCAGCTCGCATACATCGCATCCGCCGAGGTGATCGCCGCATGCGACAACATCGCGCCCTTGGGCAGGCCGGTCGTCCCGCCGGTATATTGCAGCAACGCGACGGTGCGCTCGGGGTCGATGTCCTGCGCCGCGTAGTCGCCGTCATTGGCCAGCAGGTCCTCAAAACGCATGTGCCGGTCGTCGAGCGGGAAGGCGGCGATCGCCTTCTTCTTGGCGATCGCGTAAAGCCAATTCTTCGGGAAGGGCAGCGCATCGGCCATGCGCGCGACGATGACGGTCTCAAGGCACGTATTGGCGAGCAGCGCCGGCACCCGGTCGTAAAGCAGCTTCAGGTCCATCGTGATCAGGAGCTTGGTGCCCGAATCCTCGATCATATGGGCAAGCTCGCGTGGGGCCAGCAGCGGGCTCAGATTGACCGCGGTGGCGCCGGTCTTCAGCGCGCCGAACAATGAGGGCACGTATTGCGGCACGTTCGGCATGAAAAGGCCGACCCGCGTATCCGGGCCGATGCCCAGCGCCTGCAAGCCCTTGGCGGCGCGGTTGGCCTGGTCGTGCAGCTCGTTGAAGGAAAAGCGCCGGCCCAGGAAATCGATCATCGTGCGGTCGCCCGCCGCCGCAGCCGCCTCGTCGAGGATGTGGGGGATCGGCTTGGGCGCGATCTGCAGGTTCCAGTCGACGTCGTCGGGATAGACGTTTTCCCAGCTGTGCTTCGCCATGTCCTGCCTCCCGTACGGCCGCGTGGTCGTTAGGGCGCCGCGCGATCCGGTTTCGCACACGGTATCAATTGGGGGCGCGTCCGTCATCAGGGACGGCGCGTTGTATCGTTCGTTTGGGCGTCCAGCTGACTAGAACGACGCCCAGCCCGGTTTTTTCGGGGCCAGGCGCGCTTCGCCGACGGTGAGCGCCAGATCCTCGGCCTCCGCCCGCTCGACCGCTTCCAGCCGCAACAGCGCCAAGCCCAACGAGCCCTCCCCGGACCGCATCTCGCCGGCGTCCTTGCCATCGAGCATCACCGGCGTGCCGGCGGCGGGCAGGGGTCCGTCGATCTCCACCGGCATCAGGCGCTTTTTCACCAGCCCCCGATAGTGTGTGCGCGCGGTCAGTTCCTGGCCGAGGAAACAGCCCTTGTCCCAGTCGACGCCGTTGAGCTCGTCGAAACCGTTCTCCAGCAGGATCGATTTTTCCGGCACCAGGTCGCGGCTGCCGTCGGGCAGGCCGAGCGCAAGCCGCAGCCGGTCATAGTCCGAGGGCGGCCTTGCCGTAAGGCCGGCCGCGTCGAGGGTCGCGGCGGCGCTGTCCGCCGGCAGAATCGCGCGCGCGCCGGCATCCGCAAGACGCGGGTCGACGAAGGCAACGCCGCCATCGAGCGGGCCCGCCGCGCCGGCTTCACTCGCAAGGCTCAGCGATTGCGCTCCGCCGGCGCCGAAGACCGCGGCGACTGCTAGATCGGGGCGCATGTCGATCGTCACCTTGGAGCGAAGACGATAGATCGAGAGGCGTTTTTTGAGGTCCTCGGCGCGCGCCGCTTCGCAATCGAGAACAAATCCGTCGCCCAGCGCCGCGATGAAAAAATCGTGCAGGTATTTTCCCTGCGCGGTCAGGAAGGCGGTGTGGATCGCCTTCGCCGCGCCGACCGACGCGACATCGGTGGATACCAAGCCTTGCAGAAAGGCCACCCGGTCCTCGCCGCCGACCGCGAGCACGGCGCGGCTACCCAGTATCGCGAAAGCGGGTTTGCTCATTGCCATTTCCGCATTGTCTTCTCTGCAGCGTTTTCTGTGCGTCTTCTTCCCAGGGCAGGCGAAAGCGTCACCGGCCGTTTGTGAACTGGGACGGCGCAGCCATCCGAACAAGACCCTAAATCTTAAGACCCCATATCTGGCCTTGCCAGCAAGAGCGCTCTATAACCCGCGGCCATGCGGATTTTGTTCATCACCTCCACGCGCATCGGCGATGCGGTGCTGTCGTCTGGGCTGCTGGCGCATCTGATCGCGCGTCATCCCGGCGCGCGGGTCACGATCGCCTGCGGCGCCGCGCCGGCGCCCTTGTTTGCGGCCGTGCCCGGTCTGGAGCGCCTGATCGTGCTGAACAAGGCGCCGCTGGCCGGGCATTGGCTGCGACTATGGGGCGCGGCGCTGCCCTATCGGTGGCATACGATTGTCGATCTGCGGCGCACCGCGCTGGCCTGGATGGTGCTGGCCGGTCGGCGCCACCGGCTGGCGCGCGAGCGTCCGGGCCTGCATAAAGTCCGACAGTATGCCCGCCTGCTCGGCCTCGAGGCTGAACAGGCGGCGCCGCACATCTGGATGAATGCCGCGCATATGGCGGCGGCGCGCCAGCGTGTTCCCGACGGGCCGCCTGTGCTGGCGCTGGGTCCGGCGGCGAACTGGCCCGGCAAGGAGTGGCCGGCCGAGCGTTTCGCGGCGCTCGCCGAACACCTCACCGGAACGAAGGGCCCGCTTGCCGGCGCGCGCCTCGCCGTTTTCGCCGGCCCCGGCGAGCGTGGGCGCGCGCGGCCGGTGCTGGAGGTCGTACCCGAAAGCCGCCGCATCGATCTGACCGATACGATCGACTTGCCGATCGCATATGCCTGTCTTGCCCGTTCAAGCCTTTTCGTCGGCAACGATTCGGGCCTGATGCATCTCGCCGCCGCCGCCGGCACGCCGACCCTCGGCCTTTTCGGTCCCAGCCGCGATGAGCACTACGCCCCCTGGGGGGAGGCCGCCGCGGTCATCCGCACGCCGCAAAGCTACGACGAGCTCGTGAGCACGCCCGGCTACGACCACCGCACCACCGGCACGCTGATGGATGGCCTGAGCGTCGAGGCGGCGGCCGCGGCGGCCGAAGCGCTGCTGAAGCGCGTTGCGGCCCGCGCCGCATGAGCGCGCTTGGCAGCCCGACGCTTTCGGCCCTCGTGGTCGCGCATAACGAGGAAGCCCAGCTTGCCGACTGCCTGGAGACGCTGGCCTTCGCCGACGAGATCGTGGCCGTGCTCGATAAATGCACCGACGGCTCGAAAGCGATCGCCGCGCGTTTCACGGAGACGCTGGTCGAGGGCGCCTGGGAGATCGAGGGCCCGCGCCGCAACGCCGGTATCGGTGCCTGCAGCGGCGACTGGATCCTCGAAGTGGACGCCGATGAGCGCGTGCCCGCCGCGCTGGCGGAGGAAATCCGCGCGACCATCGCGGCCGCCGAGCCCGGCGCCTACAACATTCCCTTCGACAACTATGTCGGCAAGCGCCTGGTGCGCCATGGCTGGGGTGCCGCCTGGGGCGTCAACTCCACCGCGCGGCTCTTCGCCAAGGGCTGCAAGCGCTGGGGCGACCAGCGCATTCACCCCGCCGTCGAGCTCACGGGCGCGCGCGGCCGGCTCAACACGGCGATGATCCACTATGTCGACGCGGGCGTTGGCGACATGATCCGCCGCCTCGACCGTTATACCGCAGCGCGCGCCAAGGATCTGCGGGATGCCGGAATGCCGGAAAGCTTCGGGCGCAACCTGCGGCGCCTCTTCACGCGTTTCTTCAAGTGCTACGTCCGGCGCAAAGGCTACAAGGAGGGCCATCTGGGCTTCCTGATCGCACTCTTCGCCGGGCTCTATCCGATCCTCTCCTGGCTGCGCGCCAAGCTGGACGAGGACTGATGGCCCCGGAACCCGATATGCAGGAACCCGATATGCCGGAACCCGATATCGAGGAGGCAAGCCCGCGCGTCCTGCAGGCGATCGCCGGCGCCGCGCATGGTGGGGCGGAGGCCTATTTCGTGCGGCTTTGCATCGCGCTCGCCGACGGCGGGATCGCCCAGCGTGTCGTCATGCGCCCGAACGCCGCGCGCCGGCACGCGCTGGAAGGCGCGGGGCTGGCCGTTGCCGAGGCGCCCTTCGGCGGCCGGCTCGACCGCCGCACGAAAGGATTGATCGCCGCCGAGATCGATACCTTCAAGCCCGACATCGTCATGAGCTATATGAGCCGCGCCAGCCGCTTCGTGCCGCGCAGCAGGGTTGCGCGCGGCTACGTCACCATCGGCAGGCTCGGCGGCTATTACGATCTCAAATATTACCGCCATCTCGACCACCTGGTTTGCAACACGCGCGATCTGGTCGACTATGTGGTTTCCGAGGGCTGGCCGATGGCGCGGGCGCACCACGTGCCCAATTTCGTGGTCGACCACAGCGCGCCGGCGGCCGCGCGCGCGCCCTTGCGCACCCCCGATGATGCGCCGCTGATCTTCGCGCTCGGGCGGTTCCATGCGAACAAGGCCTTCGACACGCTGCTGCGCGCGCTGGCCGATCTGCCCGACCACTACCTGTGGCTTGCCGGAGAGGGACCGCGGCGGGGCGCGCTGGAGGGCCTGGCCGATGAACTCGGGGTCGCCGGCCGCGTCCGCTTCGTCGGCTGGCGCGACGATCCCGCCCCGTACTATGCGGCGTGCGATGTCTTCGTACTGCCCTCGCGCCACGAGCCGCTGGGCAATGTCATGCTGGAGGCCTGGATGCATGGACGGCCGGTCGTGGCGACCGAAAGCCAGGGCCCGTGCGAGCTCGTCGAAAGCGATGCCGAGGCCGTGCTCGTGCCGGTGGACGCGCCTGCCGCGCTCGCCGCCGCGATCGGCGAGGTAACGGGCAGCCCCGAACGCGCCGCCTTGCTGGCGCGGGCCGGCCGCGCGGCCTATGAAAGGGACTATACCGAAGCGATCGCGGTGGCCCGCCACCGCGCGCTTTTCGATGCCGTACTGAAGGAGCGTCATGACCGATAGCTTCGATCTTGTCATCCAGGGCGGCGACTGCCTGACGCCCGCAGGCCGGCTGCGTACCGATATCGGCGTGCGGGGCGGCCGCATCGCGGCGCTCGGCGATCTCGGCGCGGCCGCGGCGGCCGAGACATTCGATGCCGGCGGTCTCGCCGTGCTGCCCGGCGTGATCGACACCCAGGTCCATTTTCGCGAGCCGGGGCTGGAGCACAAGGAAGACTTGGAATCCGGCACGCGCGCGGCGGCGCTGGGCGGGGTGACGGCGGTCTTCGAGATGCCCAACACGCGGCCCTCGACCACCGATGCCGCCGCACTCGCCGACAAGGTTGCCCGGGCGCATGGCCGCGTCTGGTGCGACATCGCCTTCTTCATGGGCGCCTCGCCGGAGAATGCCGATGACCTGGCCACGCTCGAGCGCGCGCCGGGCTGCTGCGGCGTCAAGATGTTCATGGGCAGCTCAACGGGAACGCTGCTGGTCTCCGAGGACGCCGATATCCGACGGGTGCTCGCTAGCGGCAACCGGCGCGTCGCGGTCCATTCCGAGGACGAGGCGCGGCTTGAGGAGCGGAAAACCATTGCCCGGGATGCGACGACACCTCACGCCCATGCCGACTGGCGCGACGTGGAAACGGCACTGCGCTCGACCACGCGCTTGCTCAAGATCGCGCGGCAAACCGGCCGGCCGGTCCATGTCCTCCACGTCACCACTGGCGATGAGGTGCCGGTGCTTGCCGCGCACAAGGACATCGCCACGGTCGAGGTGACGCCCCAGCATCTAACGCTCGCCGCGCCCGAGGCCTACGACCGGCTCGGCACGCTGGCCCAGATGAACCCGCCGATCCGGGACGAGGCGCACCGTACCGCGCTCTGGCAGGCGGTCGCCGACGGCGTCGTCGACGTCATCGGCTCCGACCATGCTCCGCACTCGCTGGAGGAAAAGGGCCACGACTATCCGAACAGCCCGTCGGGCATGCCCGGCGTGCAGACGCTGGTGCCGGTGCTGCTCGACCATGTGCATGCCGGGCGGCTCTCGCTCGAACGCTTCGTCGATCTCACCAGCGCCGGACCCCAGCGGATCTACAACATCGCCGGCAAGGGCCGGATCGCGGTCGGCTACGACGGCGACTTCACCATCGTCGATCTGAAGGCGCGACGAACTATCGAGAATAGCTGGATTGCCTCCAAATGCGGCTGGACGCCATTCGATGGGATGCGTGTCACCGGCTGGCCCAAGGCAACGGTGGTGCGCGGCGCGATCGTCATGCGTGAGGACGAGCTGGCTGAGACGCCGAGCGGCGGCATCGTTCGGTTCGTCGGCAGTGGGACCGCGCCCTAACGCATCGGGCGCGCGGATCGCAGGGTCTTGGAAGGTGTATGGCCATGTTCGGGCGCAAGCCTCGCCTGCATCCAGAGTACCAGGCAATGCACGCCGAAGTGACGCCTTGGCTAGCGGAAATCGCGCCGCATGCCTCGGTCGAGCGCTCACATGAAGACGCCGGCTGGTGGATCAAGCTTTCCCCGACGCGTGACGGCGCGTGCCCCTTCACGCTGGGAATGACGCCCGCAGGCGACTACGACCTCTTCGTCGGATCTTTGTTTTCGCAAGAGGGCTGGCCCTGGCCCGACGGGGTGCGGCCGGTCGATCTGTGCCGCGCGATCGCCGCGGGCGAGGTGGTCGAGCGCGAATGGTTTGCCCCCTGGCCGCGGATCAGCGTCAAATCGATCGTCACGATCGCGCTCGAACCGGCCGACCAATGGTATGACCTGCATCGCCTGATGCTGCCGATCCCGGCCGCCTGGTGCCGTGAGGTCGAGCGGCACTATCTGTCATATGCTTGATCTTGGCGCCTGACCTCCGGCCTTTATTTGCAGATCGCCTTCAGCGCCGCCCAGTCGCCTGCGCTCATCGCCTGGCCGCGGCCGGTCGAGGCCGCTTTGATCCGTTGTGCCCGTTCCGTTGAGGGCGGATGGGTCGAGAGGTAGCCCCAAATCGTGCTGCCGCCAGAGTTTTCAGCCTTTTTCTTGGCGGACACGCCCTTGCCCTTTTCGGGTTTTTTAGACTTGTCCTTGTCGCGCCCGGCTGCGATGCGCGCGAAGAAGGCCGCCAGCCCTTCGCCGCTGATGCCGGCGCGGTTCAGCAGGCTCACGCCGACCGCATCGGCCTGGCGCTCGGCCGCGCGGCCATAGGAAAGCGAGGCAAGCCCGGTGCCGAGTTCGGCCAGCGCGCTGCCCATCGAGGTCGTGTTGCCGATCAGCGTGGCGGCGATCAGGTTGAAGCCGATGGCCCGAAAGAGGCTCTCGGTCGAATGGCGTTCCACGACGTGGCCCATCTCGTGGGCCAGCACGCCGGCGACCTCGTTGGGCCCGGCGGCCTTGTCGATCAGCCCGCGCATGATCACGATATGCCCGCCGGGCGCGGCGAAGGCGTTGACCATCCCGTGATCGAGCACGATGATTTTGAAACGGTAGCGGGTCTTGAGCTTGGCCGTGAGCCGGCCGCTCAGGCGCTCGAGCGCCGCCGTGCCGGAGGCTTGCGCGCAGACGTTCGATGTGCGCGCGAAGATGAAGGTCACCTGCTTGACCACCGCCTCGCCGAGCGCCTCTTCCCATTTGAGCGGCACCACCCTCGCGGCTATCGCTGGCATCTCGGCGATCAGCAGATAGACGATGAGCGCGGCGGCGCCGACGCCTAAGGCCCATTTGGTAAGGCCGCCCAATGACAGCGTATGGCGCAGCTTGCCGCTCAACTGCGGCGCCCGTTCGACCAGGGCGCGGATCAGACCGCCATGCGCGATGGTAAGCCGGCCCGCCGCCTCGCTTCGCTTGAGGCGCATCGGCGCGTCGCCGAAACGCTCCTCGACCAGGGCGATCTCGCGGTAGGGCCAGCGCTCGAGGGTCGTCTCGGCCTGGCGGATCTCCAGCGCATCGCTGGCGAATTCGAGCTCGACCTCGCGGACCTTCGCCGTGCGGCCGTCGGCGAAGTGCGCCTTGATCTCCGGGGCCGGGTCAGATGCCGCCGACATCGAGCATCTCGGCAAGCCCTTCGCCGCGCTTGGGCATCGCCTCGGCGCTCTGCTCCAGCGCGTCGTAGTCGAGGCTGCCGCGCACTTCGAGCGTGCGGCAGAGGGCGCCCGCGACCCCATGAACCACGATCAGGTAGCGCGCGATGCTTGCGGCCGGCAGGTAGACGACCATCACGGCGGCGACCGCGATCGTCGTGGCGCGTGGATCCATGGCGAGATGGATCATCGAAAAACCCGCCGCCACGGCGATGCCGATAAGGATGCCCAAGACGACCACGACGACCAGCATGTAGAGCAGGATCATGCCGATCACCCGGCGGGCCGGCAGCGCCGAGGCGAAGCTCAGCGTCTCGTACCGCGTCCACTCGGTGAACCGGCGGAACTGCACCACCCGGTACCAGCCATACATGACCAGCGTGAGGGCGATCCATCCGGCATAAAGGAACGGAATAATAGTTTGCATGCGCTGGACGTTCGGAGCGTCGGGCGCTGTCCCGCTGCCTGTCATTGCAACGGCGAGGGCGGCGATTATCCCGACCATGGCCAGAAATCCTGCAACGCTGACGCCCCAGACGATCATCCAGGGCCCGTAAAGCCGCCCCCCGCGCCCTTCGAAGGCAAACGTATGCGGCCCGAACATCGTGCGCGTCATCAGATAGCGGTTCACCCAGATCGACGTTACCGGGACCGTTATGCCAGCCGTGATCACGTTGAGCAGCGTGCAGCCGAGCCCCAGAAACCCGAACTCCCAGGCCGAACCCGTCTGCGCCGCGCGAATGCCGCGCCACTGGGTGCGCGAAAACCGGTAGCGGCGCGCGAAAAACACCGCCGACCAGTAGAGAAACATCAACACCAGATAGAGCAACAGAACGCCGGCGAAGTAGAGCGGAAGGTTTATTCGCGCCACGTAGTTGAGCCCCAGCTGGTAGGGCAGTAGCGTCACCAGGCCGATGCCGAGCACGATGAGGAAGCCGAGGAAGAGCTCCTTGCCGCGCCCGGTATATTCGATGCGCTCGCCATGGAACGCGACATGGCTCCAGAAATATTGGCGCATCCGCGTCTTGGCCCAGAACCGGTAAATGCCAAGGGTAATGAGGGTCAGTCCGGCATTGCGCAGCGCCAGGACGAAGACCTCGCGGGCCTTGCCCTCATAAGTCGGGCTTTCGGTGGCCGGGCTTTCGGCCGGTTGGGTCGGTTGAGGGGGCGGGCTCACCGGCGGGCCGGCGTCAGGAGGCGTGTTCATGGGGGCTCCGTGGAGCATTGGCTCGCAAGCTGGGCGGCAACCTAAGCTGAAACCATGGCACGATCATGATTGGGGCAGAAGGCTTCAATTCTGTAAACGGCGCCAGATCGTGTCCCCGGTGGCCGAGCTTTGATGCGCCGGGCCGCCTTGCTAAGTTGGGCCAATCGCGCCTCCGGTGCTGGAGGTGAAAATTTTTCTATGGTCAACGAAATCCTAAGAGCGGGGGAACGGGCGCATGAGCTTCAAGGCACTGATGCTGGAGGAGGCCGACGATAAGGTCACACAAGCCTGGAAGGAGCTCGAGGACAGCGACCTTCCCGCGGGCGAGGTCACCATCCGGGTGGCCTATTCCGATCTCAACTACAAGGACGGGCTGATCCTGAAGGGCCTGGCGCGGCTCGTGCGCGACTATCCTCACATCCCCGGCATCGACCTTTCGGGCACGGTGGAGGCCTCGACCTCGTCCGACTGGCAGGAAGGCGACCAAGTCGTCGTCACCGGCTGGGCGGTCGGCGAGCGCCATTGGGGCGGCTACACCCAGAAGCAACGCCTTGCCGCCGCCATGCCGGTCAAACTGCCGGCGGGGATCGATCTTAAACGCGCCATGGCGCTGGGCACGGCGGGTTTTACCGCGATGCTCGCCGTCATCGCGCTCGAGCGCCACGGCATCACGCCCGAGCGCGGCGAGGTGCTGGTGACCGGGGCGGCGGGCGGCCTCGGCAGCGTCGCCGTGGCGCTGCTGGCCAAGCTGGGCTACCAGGTTGCCGCCTCGACGGGCCGGCCAGCGACGCATGACTATCTGAAATCTCTGGGCGCGACCGCGATCGTCGACCGGTCCGAGCTTTCCGAGCCCTCGAGCCGGCCGCTGGAGAAAGCCCGCTGGGCTGCCGCCATCGACACCGTCGGCGGGGTGACGCTGGCGCGCGCCTTCGCGTCGATCGAGACCCACGGCAGCATCGCCGTCTGCGGCAATGCCGGCGGCAACGATCTTGCCACCACGGTGCTGCCGCTCATCCTGCGGGGGGTCAACCTGCTGGGCATCGATTCGAACTTCTGCCCGGCCGATCTGCGCACCGAGGCCTGGGAGCGCCTCGCCGCCGACATGCCGATGGACAAGCTCGATGCCATGACAGAGGTGATCCCCTTCGCCGATCTGCCAGCCAAGGGCGACGCCATCCTCAAAGGCCAAGTCCGCGGCCGCTGCGTGATCGATGTGAATGCGTGAACGGGCCCGCGTTCCTTGGCGGCCATCCTTCGAGGCTCGCCGATGCGAGCACCTCAGGATGAGCACGTATTCTTTTGCCTCTAAACCGAGACGTCACCCTCGCGAAAGCGGGGGTCCAGAAAGGGCTGCAGAATAAGCGCCCTGCGATCCCTGGATTCCCGCTTTCGCGGGAATGACGACTATCCGGAGCGGTAGGCAAACCTGCTCATCCTGAGGTGCGAGCGGAGCGAGCCTCGACGGATGGACACCGGCACGGCATCGGCCCGGTTCCCGCTTAACCCTCCGTTAGCCACTCCCTCGCCATAGTCCCTGATAGTTTGTGAAAGCTTTAGTCAAATCCGGGGCACTTCATGTCGTTGCCGAGATCGCTTTTGATCGCCGTTATCGCCTGCGCGGCCCTGTCGGCCTGCAAGACCGACGGCATCATGGATTTCTTCGAGGAAGCGCGCCCCTGGCCCAACGAGCGCCGGGTGCTCGCGCGCGACTGGGTGGTGCCGGGCCGTAGGGCCGAAGAGGGGCCGATTTACTGCTATCGCACCCTGGCCGCGGTGGAATGCTATCCCGAACCGATCGCGGGCCAGGAGCATCGCCGGATCGAGGACTACACGCCGATGACGCCGCGCAAGCGGCGTTAAGGCCGCCGGATAAGATTGTCGGCCAAACGCGCCTTTTGAATAAGGGACCGACCATCGGAACCGGACATTTTGTGCTCCGGGTTATTTGACCGCTATTTGCTCGGCTCAGCTACTATTTAGTGCAATTGGGCTTGCATTTTTCCGATTTGCGAGTTCGACTCAGATTGCGACACCATTTTAGTAATTCTTGCGGCGGCCTTTGTTGGCTTCGGGTGTCGGCCGTTGTCCCTCGATTTTGTTGCAAGTTGATTGAGACAGTCGGCCACTGGAGGAGACCAGGTTCCACGATGTCATCGATCGTACTCGAACTGCAGAGTGACTGCCTTAATAATGACAAACGTGTTTCGGGTTTGCTTCGCAAGGCAAAGGCCGTTGCGGCAAAACTCAATCTCAGTGACACAATTCAATGGATCGAGTACGAGACATCAGGGTATCCGGCCAGCGTTGAGATACCGGATTATCGGGAAATCACTGGAACTCCAAAAGCACTTAATCCTTACCATGGAAATTGGCTGCCGATAGTATTTGCGCAACATGATGATATACAGGAGATGCTTTCAAAGCAGAAGCTCAAGGATTCAGTTAGTGAGCTTGAGCATTTGATGAAAAGTAAAGGTGAAATATTTATTCCATTCTCTCCATCGCAGATTACGACACTGTCGGGCGCTCTGGAAATAGACCCTACCCAAATGGGCTTATTTATTGGAAGAGTAAATATTGCTGGTATAATTGATGCTATCAGAAATAAAATTCTAGACTGGAGTTTAAGATTAGAGAAAATAGGTATCTTGGGAAGTGGGTTGACTTTTACAAATGAGGAAAAAGAAATCGCACAGTCAAATAACATTGTGTATAATATAGATAATATTGAAAATCTTCACGGTGTAATTGGATCTGTGTCGGGGAATTCTACCGGCGTTTCATTGAAAGTCGATAAGCTCGATATCGGAAAGATCAATATTTTCTTAGACAAAGTTCAACAGCATAAGGTCAATTTCAAAGACGATATTTCTGATTCCGACGCGCTTGATCAAGTACTCGCAGAACTGCAAAAAGAAATAGACTCTACCAATCCGAATAGTGGCAAGATCAAAAACGCACTTCTTTCCTTGAGATCGATTTTGGAGGGTGCGTCCGGCAACGTAGCGGCGGTGGGATTGCTGGAACTCCTGAAGAGCCTGTTCTGAACGATCGAATTCTCCACCGAATTCTCCACCGAATCCGCCATGCACGGGCTGCATGGCGCGAAGCCTGGCGCGCCCTCGCGATTGCCTGAAACCGCGATTGCCGTTACCGTTCGGAGGACCTAATTCTTTGCACAGGCGCGGATATCGCGAGCCGTTATGGCCGACAGCCCTCAAGGGAGGGGCGCATCCATGGAACGATCGTTTGCCAAGGAAGTCGAATCGCTGAAGTTGGGCGAGGGCGAGACCTTCGAGGGCGAGGGCATCCTCGCCGTCACCAAGGCGGCGCTGCAGGCCGGCGTCTCCTATGTCGGCGGCTATCAGGGCTCGCCCGTCAGCCACCTCGTCGACGTGCTCTCCGAGGCCAAGGAGATCATGGACGAGTACGGCGTGCATTTGGAAATATGCGCCAACGAGGCCGGGGCGGCGGCCATGCTGGGCGCCTCGATCAACTATCCGATCCGCGGCCTCGTCACCTGGAAGTCGGTGGTCGGCACCAACGTCGCTTCCGATGCGCTCTCCAACCTCGGCTCGGTCGGCGTGGTTGGCGGCGCCGTCGCGGTGATCGGCGAGGATTACGGCGAGGGCGCCTCGATTATCCAGGAGCGCAGCCACGCCTTCGCCATGAAGTCGTCGATCTGGCTACTCGACCCGCGCCCCGATCTCACCACCATGGTCGACATGGTGGAGAAGGCCTTCGAGCTTTCCGAAGCCTCCAACGCGCCCGTGATGGTGATGCTGCGCATCCTCGCCTGCCACGTGCAGGGCCGCTTCACCGCACGTGACAATCGGATGCCGAAATACTCCCGCCGCAATAAGCTGACGAAGCCCGATTACGACCTCATGCGCATCGCGCTGCCGCCCAACACCTACGCCCAGGAAAAGCAGAAGTTCGAGCACCGCATGCCGGCGGCGCGGCGCTTCATCGTCGATCAGGGCCTCAACGAGACCTTCGACGGCGACATGGAGGATGTCGGCATCATCACCCAGGGCGGGCTCTACAACACCGTGTTGCGGGCGCTCGACCGGGTCGGCCTGGCCGATCTCTACGGCAAATCGCGGGTGCCGATCCACGTGCTCAACGTTACCTATCCGCTGGTCGACGAGCAGCTCGCCGAATTCTGCGCCGGCAAGAAACACGTCCTCGTCGTCGAGGAAGGCAACCCCGAATACATCGAGCAGCACATCAACGCGGCGCTGCGCAAGGCCGATATCCAGACCGTGATCCACGGCAAGGACGTGCTGCCGATGGCGGGCCAGTACACCGCCGAGGTGGTGCAGACGGGCGTTGCCAAATTCGTTGAGACCGTGAAGCCCGAAGGCGCCGATACCGCGCGCGCCGGCGCCGTGCCGGAGGAGATGTTCACCATCAAGGGCAAGGCGGTCGCACATCTGGGCAACCCGGTGCCGCCGCGCCTGCCGACCTTCTGCACCGGCTGCCCTGAACGCCCGGTCTTCAGCGCCATCAAGCTGATGGAGCGCGAGCTCGGCCCGACGCATATCTCCTGCGACATTGGCTGCCATACGTTTTCCACCCTGCCGCCCTTCAACCTCGGCAACACCGTGCTGGGCTACGGGCTTGGTCTTGCAAGCTCAACCGGCATCGCGCCCAGCTTCGACAAGCGCGTTATCTCGGTGATGGGCGACGGCGGCTTCTGGCACAACGGCATGACCACGGGCGTCGCCAGCGCGGTCTTCAACAAGGACGACTCGGTCCTGATCGTGATGAAGAACGGCTACACCTCGGCGACCGGCTGGCAGTTTCTGCCGTCGAGCCCGACGAAGGGCAACTTCGAGGACTCGAAAATGTCGATCGAGCGCACGCTGCGCACGCTCGGCATCAAATGGCAGCGCAAGGTGCGCACCTACGACGTCGCCAAGATGGTCAAGACGCTGAAGGAGGCGATGACCACGGCGCAGGATGGCCTCAAGGTCATCATCGCCGAGAGCGAGTGCATGCTGGCCAAGCAGCGCCGCGTCAAATCTGAGCGCGCCGAGCGCCTCAAGGCCGGCAAGCGTGACGTGCGCCCGCGCTTCGGCATCGATGACGATGTCTGCACGGGGGATCATTCCTGCATTCGCCTCTCGGGCTGCCCCTCGCTCACCATCAAGCCCTCGACCGACATGCTGCGCACCGACCCCAAGGCGCATGTCAACCAGGGCTGCGTCGGCTGCGGGCTCTGCGGCGAGGTCGCACATGCGGCGATCCTGTGCCCGTCTTTCTACAAGGCCGAGATCGTTTCCAACCCCTCGAAATTCGAGCTCTGGCTGACGGGTCTGCGTCAGAAGGTCATCGCCGCCTGGCTGACGCCCGAGGCGGTCAGCCTGAACGGCGTGCACGGCGCTGAAGCCGCCGAGCCGGCCGACGCCCAGAAGGCGGCCTAGGCGCATGGCGGCCCGCAAACGCAACGCCCCGGACGCCGAAGTCCCGGTCAAGATCATGATAGCCGCCATGGGCGGCGAAGGCGGCGGCGTGCTGACGAGCTGGCTGGTCGAGGCCGCGCGGGCGCAAGACCTGCCGGTGCAGGCGACCTCTGTGCCCGGCGTCGCCCAGCGCACCGGCGCCACGACCTATTACATCGAGATCGTGCCGACGCCTTACGCGAAGCTGAAGGAAAAGACGCCGGTCCTCGATCTCTATCCGGCGCCCGGCGATATCGACTTGATGATCGCGACCGAGCTTCTGGAAACCGGCCGCGTGATCGAGAAGGGCTTCGTCAATCCCGCGCGCACCACGCTGATAGCCTCGACCCACCGCGTCTACTCGTTGAGCGAGAAGATGGATATGGCCGATGGCCGCTACGAGGGCGAGAAGGTTCTGGAAGCCGCCAAGAAGATCGCCAAGCGCAGCATCCTTTTCGACATGGATCGCGCCGCGCAGGACGCCGGCAGCATCATCAACTCGGTTATCTTGGGCGCGGTCGCGGGCTCGGGCATCCTGCCGATCACCCCGGAGGCGTTCGAGCAGGGCATCAAGGACGCCGGCAAGGCGGTCAAGTCCAACCTCGCCGGGTTCGCTGCCGGCCGTGCCTACGCCGAAGGCAAGGTCGTCGAGGCGCGGCCCAAATCGAAAGTCGCCGCGGCCAAGTCCAAGCCGCCCAAGCTCGAGGGTGCGGCCAAGACGCTCAGGGCGCGCATCGAGCGCGACTACAAGAAAGCCGCGCAGCCGATGGTGATGGAGGCTGCCGGGCGCTGCCTCGATTTCCAGGACGAAGCCTATGCGACGCTCTACCTCGATCGCCTAGACAGTGTGCGGGGCACCAAGGGTGCCGATGATGGCGTGGTGCTGGAAACCGCACGGCATCTTGGCTTGCGCATGGCTTACGAGGATGTGATCCGGGTCGCGCAATTCAAAACCCGCGCCTCGCGCTTCGAACGGGTGCGCGGCGAGGTGGGGGCGACGCCCGACCAGCTCGTACGCGTCACGGAATTTTTAAAGCCGGGTCCGGAAGAATTCGCGCAAGTCCTGCCACGCTTTGTCGGCGGCCCGCTCTCGCGCTGGGCGGACCGAAATCCCGACAAGGCGCGCAAGCTTCATTTCGGCATGCATGTGCGTTCCGACACGATTTTCGGCTTCATGCGGATGCGCATGATGGCCGGCGCCCGGCGCTTCCGCCGCATGGGCTACCGCTACGGCGAGGAGCAAACGGCTATCGAGCGCTGGCTCGATCTGGTGCGTCGCGCGGCCGGTAAAGACAAGAAGCTGGCCCGCGAGGTCATTGAATGCGCGCGGCTCATCAAGGGCTACGGCGACACCCACAAGCGCGGCACGACCAACTTCGCCCGCATCACCGAGCGGCTGATCGAGCCCGCGATCGAGGGCGGGCCGGTCAAGGCCGCCGACATCGCCAAAGCGCGTGCGGCGGCGCTCGCCGATCCCGAGGGCAACGCGCTCGATACCGCTTTCGCGGAGATCTCAGGCGGTGCTGCGGGCGAAGGGGCTCAAGCGGCCGAGTAGAGCAGGGCCGGGGCAGGTTCGATCGGCGTTCGCTGACCGTTCACCTGTCCAACCTGTCCCAGTCGACCCGTCCCAACCGTCCCAAAAACAAGCCCCAACTGTCTCACCTGTCTCATTCGATATCGGGCTAACATCTCACTGAGCTAGCCGGCATTGCCTTCGCGACCTAGATTGCCCAGTATTCCCGCCCAGGACAGTGACCCCAACGGCGGCGATCACCTAACCAAGCCGGCAACGGAGTAGCCGTGCGCCGCAGCCGCCGCGCCAAAACGAAATTGGAGAACACCGCCATGACGCCGACCGCAGCTACGCCTCTCAGGGAGCAGCTCAAAGGGCAGGACCTGGTTGTCGCGCCGGGCATCTTCGACATGATTTCGGTGAAGGTCGCCGATGCTGTCGGGTTCAACGCGCTCTACATGACCGGCTACGGCGTCACCGCCTCCTATCTCGGCCTGCCCGACGCGGGGATCGCGACCTATACCGACATGGTCGGGCGCATCCAGACGACCAAGGCGATCAGTGGCACGCCGCTCATCGCCGACGGCGATACGGGATATGGCGGCCTCTTGAACGTCCAGCACACGGTGCGCGGCTATGAGGCGGCGGGGGCGACGGCGATCCAGATCGAGGATCAGGAGTTTCCCAAGAAATGCGGACACTTGCTGGGCCGCCGCGTGATCCCGCTGGAGGACATGGTCGCCAAGATCAAGGTCGCGGTCGAGAGCCGCGACAGCGCCGATTTCCTGATCATCGCGCGCACCGATGCGCGCACCGGCCTCGGGCTCGACGAGGCGCTGCGGCGAGCCGACGCCTTTGCCGAAGCCGGCGCAGACGTGCTGTTCGTGGAGAGCCCGGAATCGATCGAGGAGATGGAGATCATCGGAAAGCGCTTCGACCAACCGTTGCTTGCGAACATGGTCGAGGGCGGCCGCACACCGGTGCTCGACAAGAAGACGCTGGAGGAGGTCGGCTATTCGATCGCGATTTTCCCGGCGCTCGGCTTCCTGGCGATGGGCGCGGCGCTGCGGGCGGCCTTCACCCAACTTAAGGACAAGGGCTCCAGCGATGCGGTCGACGTGCCGCTCTATCCGTTCGAGGATTTCAGCGCGTTGATGGGCTTTGACGAAGTCACAGCGTTCGACGAGAAGTACCGCGAGAGCGCGAGAGCGCGTGAGGGCGGGGAATAGGCGGCACCATTCGTATTCGTAGGGGCGGGTTTTAA
>Ga0209633_10001295_pt1 | contig 26132 bp, 20 predicted proteins | sample Cruoilmetagenom1_FD_187290 | JGI IMG/M metagenome (GOLD analysis project Ga0209633, IMG submission 187290) | Oil polluted marine microbial communities from Coal Oil Point, Santa Barbara, California, USA - Sample 1 (SPAdes) (version 2) | ecosystem: Environmental > Aquatic > Marine > Oil seeps ...
AGATCGAGCCATATTCGCAACCGGTCCTGGAAGGCCGGCCCGAACAGCGGGGCGGGGCATCGCGCGGGCCGAAGCTGGCGCGGGCACACCAGGGGCAAGACGTGGGCGACCGGGCGCGGCGGCTCCCATGTCCGCAGCCGGTCCTGGCACCAATCGAGCCGCAGCTGGTCAGGCCATATCCGCAGCCGCTCGTGGAGGGACGGGTCAGGCGGCCGCAAAGCCGCGCCGCCTCGCGCAGGTCAGGGCAGGCGTGGGCATATCCGCGGCCGGTCATGGAAGGCCGGGCCAAACAGCGGGGCCGGGCATCGCGTGGGCCGGAGCTGGCGCGGTCACACCAGGGGCAAGACGTGGGCGACCGGGCGCGGCGGCTCCCATGTCCGCAGCCGGTCTTGGCACCAATCCAGCCGCAGCTGGGGCGGCCATATCCGCAGCAGGTCGTGGCGCTGACGTCGCTTTAGTTGGTGAGGGGCGCCGGCATTCCCTTGGCCTGTGTTAGCGGGGCCAGGGCGGTGATCCGGGGTGGCAAGGGATGTCAGCCCGGTTTCGCGTGGCGCGACCGGGTCCGCCCCTCGTCCTTGACCGTCACCGGCACTGCCGAGCGGATGTGCAGATCGTGCTGCCGGTAGGGGATCTCGATCCCCGCCTCCTTCAGCCCGCCCCGGACACGGAACCGCATTGACCCTCGTCAATGTGCCAAATGGCACTCCGGGAGTAGAATTAACGACATCATTGGAGGGTCCGGGAGATGCGGAGGTTATTCCTGTCCGCCATGCTTATGGTTGCGTTTGCGCCGGCCGGCGCGGAAGCAGCGGAATGTCGCAGCAACCGTTGGCAGCCGACTTTCGTGCGCCACAACAGCGTATCTCCCACGATTTACTACGTGGAGCCGGGCGGCGGGTTCACCAGGATGCTCAGCCCGGCGCATGCGCAAGCCACCTGCCGTTCGCGCGGCGTGCGAAACACGATTGGCGGCCGAACCTGCCGTCAACGTTCCTGGGGTGGTTTCGCTTGCGGTTGCAACATCTCGCCTTCCCCCAACGCAACCTGCGCCCGCTTCCAGCGATGGCTGCGCGTGCGGCTCGGTGGCGGTCGTCGACACGTCACCGGCACGACCTTCGTGCGGCGCGGCGCGCATCGCCGCGCGACCACCCAGTACCACCTGTCGGGCCGCACCTGGCCGCCCCGCACCGCCCACCGTCGCGCGACCACGCAGTACCACCGCACCGGTCATAGCTGGCCGGGGACGCGACACCAGCGCGGAACGTCGCGATATCATGTGACAGGCCGCAGCTGGACAACGGTCCGACGGCACGACGGCCGGACCTCTCGCTATCATCTGAGCGGCCGCAGCTGGCCGACGGCACGGCGGCATGACGCCCGAACCTCGCGATACCATCTGAGTGGCCGGAGCTGGCCGCGTAGAACGACCCGGGCCCATCAGCGGGGCACTTCCAGATATCACATCACCGGACGGAGCTGGCCGACGGTTCGTCGGCATGACGCCCGAACCTCGCGGTACCATCTGAGCGGCCGGAGCTGGCCGAGCACAACGACCCGGACCCATCAGCGAGGTACCTCCAAATATCACCTCGCCGGCCGCACCTGGCCAGCTACAACCAGACGGTGCCAGAGAGTGTGTGTGCGGCGGCAAACGCAGTATTTCGCCTCCGACGGCAGGCACCGCACCTGCTGTGCCGGAGGGCGCCCGAACCCAGGATGTGTCCGCGTCACCTGCACGGCAAAAAGCGTGTGCCTGCAATGGGCGACACGTTGCCAGTGATGCCGACGGAACGGCAAATGCGCCTAGTCCGGTGTCTTCGAGGTCGCCTTCCGGCGGGTCGGCGGCGGCGTCGCAGTTTCGACCGTCACCGGCACCGCTGAGCGCACATGAATGTCGCGTTGGGGGAAGGGGATCTCGATCCCGGCTTCCTTCAGCCCGTCCCAGATCGCCAGCAGGAGCTCGCTCTTTACGTTGGAGACGCCGTTCTGCGGGTCGCGAATCCAGGCCCTGAGCTCCAGATCGACCGAGCTGTCGCCGAAACCCTTGAGCAGGCAGCGCGGCGGTGGGTCGCTTAGAATGCGTGCGTTGCCGGCGCCGGCAGCCTCGGCGATGGCGATGGCGGCGCGCGGGTCGGCGTCGTAGCTGATGCCGAAGGGCAAGCTGATGCGTATCTGCCGGTGGGTGAACGTCCAGTTTTCGACCCGCTCGGTGATCAGCGTCTCGTTGGGGATCAGGTGTTCGGTGCCGTCGCGGGTGATCACCGAGGCGAAACGCGCGTTCAGCGAATTGATCGAACCATAAGTCTCGCCGATCGCGATCACGTCGCCCGGCTTTATCGAGCGATCGAGCAGCAGGATGATCCCGGAGACGAAGTTCGAGACGACCTTCTGCAGCCCGAAGCCGATGCCCACGCCGATGGCGCCGGAAAACACCGCGAAGGCGGTGAGGTCGATACCGACCGCGCTCAGTCCCGCCACGATCGCGATGGTGACGAGCAGGATCTTCAAGAGCTTGATGATCAGCACCTTCACCGAGGGGGTCAGCGATTCGATGCTGCGGACCTGGCCCTCGAGCAACTTGCCCAGCGCGACCGCGGCCCAAAGCAAAAGCCCGAGCGTGATCAGGCCCTTGGTGATCGTGAGCGCGGAAATGCGCAGCTGGCCGAGCGTGAAAGCCGCTTGATCGAGCGCCGACGAGATCGGTCCCAGCAAACCCAGGATGCTGAGCGCGGCAATGGTCCAGGCAACGAGCGCGATCAGCCGCGCGACGACGGGGTTGGTCAGCAGGCCCGAGGCGAAGCGGATGATCACCCAGGCGGTCAGCAGGCTGACCACGATGGTGAGCACCCGGCGCGGCTGGTCGAGCCCGGTCGCCGCCGCCACCGTCAGCCATTGCAGGACGAGCCAGAGCAGCGGCACCGAAACCGCGCGGGTCACTCGCGCCAGACGCCGCAGCCCGGCATGGAGCGCCGCGTCGCTGCGCCAGGTTTCCAGTTTGCGGCGCAGCGGAATGCCGATCAGCCAGGCGACGATGAGCGCCGCCAGCGCCGCGCCGAGCTGGACCGCGGCGGCCCAGGTCAGCACATCCGACTTGATGGTCAGCCAGATGAGTTCCAGCCAGCCGGACAGCTCGGTCCAGGCAGATGCGTCCATGCAGCGCCTCCGCATCGTCGTTTGCCTGGAACGCCTTCAGTCTAAGCGAGCCGCCGCCGCTTCGCGACGCCTTTCCGCGTGGGGGCGGCGCTAATCGGCGATCCGCCGCGGCCGCGCCCTTCGGTTGACATCGGCGTCGTGGCGGCCAGATCGATAGGCCGGCGAGCATCGGAATGTCGGGTAGTACCATGCGACGGCGGATCGGCCAGGAAGAGTTGGAGAAGGAGAGGATCGCCTTTCCGCTCACGCTCCACCGTTTTACCCACCGCTACGAGTTCGCGACCATAGTCGAGCTCGACGACGCCGCCGACGAGCCCATATTGCGGCCCGTTTCGACATGGAGGCGCTGCGCCGCGGCGAGACGGTGACGCTGCTCGAAGGCGCCGAGGATGGGGCGGTCTGGCTGCGCTTGCGCGTAGTCGAGACAGGCCGGCTGATCGGCTACTCGGTCTCTTCCGCCGATGATCCGGTGATCGGCTCGCTGGTGTCCTCCTTCCGCCCCGAGGTGCGGCCCAGCCTTCACTTCTACCGTCCGGACGGGGCAGAATGCGGTCGGCTGATCGCCCATGGCGCCTGGAAGCGTATGCTGGGGCTGTTGCCGTTCATGGAGTTCAGACCGAGCTTCGGAGCGACCGGTTCGCGGACACATCCGCGCTACACGATTGAGGTCGATGGCCGGCCGGGCATGAGTCTTCGCCCATCCGACAGCGACCCGAGCCTGTGCCCGCCCGACACAACCGTTTCGAGCCTGGCCGTGCAGAAACATTTTGCCTTCGAGCCTGTCGACGAGCGGCTGATCCTGGCCGGCTTGGCGGTGATGGCTGGACACCATCACCTTGATGCGTTCAGTGGCGATATTTTTGCTTGGTTGGCGCTCTGGAGCTGAGACGAAGTGGTCCCGTTTGGTACGCGCGATCAGCTTTGGCCCGGCGAGCCGTCAGAGCCCCACCGGGCCGAAATCGATATCGGGATAACAGCCCGCCAGTTCGCGGATGCGGTTCTTTTGCCGGTCGGTCAGCGCTTCGCCGCGACCGGCTTTGCCCTTGTTGAAGCGGGTCATGTCCTTGCGTGCTTCGACGGCTTGCAGCGCCGCCGCGCAATCGGCTGGCGCGGCGCCGAGCTCGTGGAACAGGGCGATGCGTTCGAGCGTGCCCTGCTTGTCCGCGATCATCTCCTCGTAGCGCACGAAACAGCAATCGAGTTGCTCCCTCGCCATGGCGTCGGTCCATGATGCGAAGAAAGTGAGGTACCAGGGCACGAAATAGTTGATCATGAGGTCGACGCGGCCCTCGCGATCGAATTGGTCCCAGCGCCCGCCGAAGAAGGTATTCACGGTGGCGCCGCCGTCGAAGAAATCGGTGTAGCTGACGACCGCGTCGAACAGGTTGCGCACCAGCACGATGGGCCGGATGGCGAAGGCCTGCATCAATTGGATGTTGGGCACCGTCGCCCGGCAATGCTGCTGGACCACGGTGTCGAGCCGCGCCGCCGCCCGCAGATACGGCAGGTATACCTCCTCCTCATTCTGCAGGAAGGCAAAGGTCAGATAAGCTTCCTGCCAGCCGGTCAGCGCCATCAGCGCGGTTCGCAGAAATGTCGAGCCGCTTTTGGGCATACAGGCGACGAAAATGTGCCGGCCGAGCTCGGTCTCGCACAATTCAGGGGCGAAATCGGACAGGCGCGGTCGTTCGCCGGTTTCCAGCAGGCAGTGAATGAGCGCATTCGGCGCGGTCGTGTTGTCGGGATCGACGGCGATGAGCTCGCGATACGCCGCCAGCGCGTTGGGCCAGTTTTGTTGGGCGATAAAGCCGTATGCGTTGGCCGCCATGGCCTGCTTGATCGCCGCGATATTGCCGACGACGTTTGGATCGTCGGGTGCGATCACAACGGACCGCTCGAACAATTGGAAGGCTTCGGAAAGCCTGCCCTGTTGCGCGGCAAGGGAGCCGATGGCGTTGATGATTTGATGGTCGTCCGGCCGTTCGGTCAGCACCTCACGGAACAATGCCTCGGCCTGCGCCAGCGCGCCGGCCTGCATCAATCGCATGGCTTCGTGCTCGCTGGGCGAAAGGTCGCGGCCGCGATCCTGGGTCTCGGTGGAGGCGTCGGGCATCGGAGCCTGCGGGTTGGTTACGGGCGGGGCTACGTCCACCAACCCTACGCGGCGGCGATTTCAATATGGTTAATGAAAAGCGAAGGGAGGGCCGGCCAGCGCTCGGCGCCCATGGTCAACGGCGTCTGTGCTGTGGTGTTGCGTCATCTTGCCGATAGTGGCGAATGGATCCCGCATTCGGTCTTGTCGCGCGCAGCCCAGCGGCCGGCCCGCGGATCCTCGCCAGGCGCGACGGCCCGCGTGCAAGGCTCGCAGCCGATCGAGAGATAACCCTGCTCGTGCAGCGGATGGCGCGGCAGGTCCCTCGCCTCGTAGTAGCGCGCCACGTCCTCGGCGCCCCAGCGGGCGAGCGGATTGACCTTGATCCGCCCGTCGGCCGCCTCGACCGCGGGCAGCGCGCCGCGCGTGGCGGTCTGGAAGCGCTTGCGGCCGGTGAACCAGGCGTCATAGCCGTCAAGCGCGGTTTCCAGCGGCCAGACCTTGCGGATGGCGCAGCAGGCATCGGGGTCGCGGCCGTGCAGCGTGCCGTCGGGATCGTGCGCGGCAAGGTCGCCGGGATCGGGGCGGATGTCGCGCACATTGGTCAGTCCGATATGCTCGGCCAGCGCGTGCCGGTAGGCCAGGCTCTCACCGAAATGCTTGCCGGTCTCCAGGAACAGCACCGGGGTCGCGGGTTCGATCCGCGCCACCAGGTCGAGCAACACCGCCGCCTCGGCCCCGAACGATGATACGAGCGCGACGCGGCCGGGGAACTCGCGCTCGATCATCGCCCGCACGATCATCAGCCCGTCATAGTCGCGGTAGCGCGCCAGCAACGTTTCGGCGTGTGCGGCCGCCTCGTCGGTCTCGGGGACCGCCTCTGCGTCGTTCTCGGTCGACGTGGCGACCCAAGAGGTCCGCGCGCCATCGGCCATGGTTATTCCGCCGCGGCGCCGATCAGCGCGCTAACCGCGCCGTCACTATCGTCGAGCCGGCCGATTGCCTCCGACGTTTCCAGGGCGAGTGGCCGGCCGACCAGCTCCTCCACCGTATCGAGCCACAACGCGAGCGACTCGCGGAAACCTTCCAGATCGGCGCCGCCATTGGCGACCCGCGCCGACTGCTCATTTTGGCGAACCGCATCGAGGGTTGCCAGCAGCGGGTGGTCGGTGGCGTAGGCCGTCGAGATCCGGGCTAAGGTGATCTCAGCCAGCTCGTCGTCCTTGACCCCGTGGCCGAGGCGGCCGAGCAGGCGCTGGGCGCCATGCGCGGCGGCGGACCGCCCGTCGTCGAGCACCCGGTCCTTCAAGCCCGCATGGAGCGCGCGGTCGACATTGATCAGCCCGTCATCGGCGAGGTTCTGATAAAGGTTGTCGAGGGGGAAGCCCGCCGCGCATTCGGCCTGAACGGCGGCCGGGGTGACGAAGGTCTTGGCCTTCCCGAAGTCGACATAGAGCGAGGCGGAGGCGTCATCGCGCTCGCTGACTTCGTCGCCGAGCGGCGCCAGGATTTCGCGCAGCCCATCCTTGCCGATTGCCAAAGCCCAGTCGCGCACCGACGTGCCGGCGTTGCCAAAGGGCGTATAGGCCTCCAGCAGCAGCTCGAAGGCGCGGCGCGCCTGACGCGCGGGCACGACCGGGCCGCTGACGCCGATGGCGCCGACCTCGCGGTCGTTGCCGCCGACATAGATCTGGTAATGCGGTGCCGGCTGGCCGTCGATCTTCTTGCCCATGCCGCGGAAGCCAAAATCGGCCACGTGATGCAGCCCGCAGCCATTCTGGCAGCCCGAGATGCGCACCGTCAGATTGGGCTTGGGCGCAAAGTTGCGCGCGATTTGGGTGAGCTCGCGGCCGAAATCCTGGCTGTTGGTGATGCCGATGCGGCAGGTCGTCGTGCCCGGGCAGGAGACGAGATCGGGCTGGTCGCCGACTTTGTCCTGCACCGGCAGTCCGATCGCCCGGATCGCGCCGACCGCCTCGTCGGCCTCGTCGGGGTCGATGCCGACGAAGGCGATATTCTGGTCTCGGGTCGTGCGCATATGGTCGGCGCCGTAAAGCTCGCCGATCGTCGCCAGGCCATCGAGCTGATCGGCCGAAAGCAGCCCCAGCACCGGGGAGACGACAATGGTGGTCTTACCGTCATGCTGCGTAAAGACGCCGGCCGGCGTGACCGGCGCCTCGGCCGGATCGGGCTCACGCCACTCGACCGGCTTCCACGGGCGTTGCGGCATCGCCAGCGCGCGCTCGAACTCCTCGGCGAAGAGCTTGCGAAAGGTCTCCTCGCCGAAGCGCTTGAGCACGAATTTCAGCCGCGCCTTATTGCGGTTCACCCGGTCGGAATATTTCTGGTGCAGGCGCACCAGCGCCTCGACCACGGCGGGAAGCTGTTCTTCGGTCACGAAGTCGCTGACCTCGACCGCCGCCACGGGCTGACCGCCGGTGCCGCCGCCGGCAAGCACGCGGAAGCCTTTTTCGCCGTCCTTCTCGGTGGCGATCAGGCCGAGGTCGTGGATACCGCCGGCCCCGCAATCGACAGTGCATCCCGACACTGTCGATTTGAACTTGCGTGGCATGTTCTGAACAAGCGGGTGGCGGATCCACGACTCGGCCAACTGGGCCGCGACCTTGCCGGCATCGGTGTGCTCCTTGGGGCAGACCCCGGAAAAGGCGCAGGCGGTAAAGTTACGCAGCGTGTTGCCGCAGGCCTCGCGCGACGTCATCGCGCCCGCCGCGAGATCGGCCAGCAGGTCGGGCGTGTCGTCGGTCGGCACGCAATAGATCTGGAAGGCTTGGCGGGTGGTGACGTGGATGTCGCCCTTGGCCCATTTGCGGGCCGCCGCCGCCACGGTGCGCGCCCACGCATACGGAAGCACGCCGCCCGGCACCTTGATCCGCACCATCTGGACGCCCGGTTGCAGCTGGCCGTAGATGCCGCGGCGCAGACGGAATGCCGTCCAGGCCTCATCGTCCCATTCGCCGGAGCGGAACTTGGCGAGCGCGTCGCGCAGCTCGTCGGCGTCTTCCATGCGCACCAGCGGTTCGGCTTTCGGCGTCCAGGCCGGGCGGGTCGTGGTCGGCGGGGCGATTGATCCGGGCATCGTGGGTTTCCTTTTCACATGATAATCATGTGTATTCGATGATTCCACGATAAGATTGCGTATAATGATGTCGTAATCAAGTGTCTCTGTGAAAATAATATATTTCACAGACAATGTACGTTAATAAATTACTTAGTGACGCCGCTCCTCATCGGTCGCCGGCGATCGCACATCGATCAGTACGACCGCGGCAGGCCCATCACCTTCTCGCCGATATAGTTGAGCAGCATCTCGCGGTTGAGCGGGGCGGTACGCAGCATCCTGACCAGCGGATAGAGGTCGAAGACCCCGACCTCCTTGGTGAAGGCGCTGCCGCCGAAGCACTGCGTCGCCGCGTCCACCGCGTGGATCGCCGCCTCGGCGGCGGCGTACTTCGCCATGTTGGAATATTCGCCTGCCGGCTTGCCGTTGTCGAAGGCCCAGGCGGCCTTGTAGGTCATCAGTGTTGCCGTCTCGATCTCGGTCTTGGCCTCGGCGAGGGGATGTTGCAGGCCCTGATAGGCGCCGATCGGGCCGTCGAACACCTCCCGCTCCGATGCGTAAGCGACCGCGCGGCCGAGCGAGAACCGCCCCAGCCCAACCAGCATGGCGGCGATGATGATGCGTTCGGGGTTGAGCGTGTCGAACAGGATCGAGAAACCGCGGTCGACCTCGCCGATCACGTTTTCCGGCCCCAGGTCGACCTCGTCGAAGAAGACCTCGCACTGGCGTTCGGTCATCGGAATGCTCATTTCCATCGGCCGCAGCTCGACGCCCTTGGCGTCGAGGTCGACGACAAACAGCGTGAAGCCGTCGCTCTTCTTCTTGACCTTGTCGAAAGGCGTTGTGCGGGCGACCACGATGGCGTGGTCGGCGACGTCGGAGCCGGTGATGAAGACTTTCTGGCCGCTCAGCGCGTAGCGCTGGTTGCTCGTCGGCTTGGCCAGCGTGGTGATTTTCATCGAGTTGGAGCCGGCAGTGGGCTCGGTGATGGCAAAGCAGAAGATCTTGGTGCCGGCGCAGGACGCGGGCAGATAGCGGCGCTTCTGTTCCTCGGTGCCGTGCTTGGCGATGTGCGAGAGGCACATGGTCGGGCCGACGATCAGGTGCTGGATCGGGATGCCCTGGTTGGCGAGGCCCTCCATCAGCAGCGCCATCTCGGTCATGCCGAGGCCGGCGCCGCCATGCTCCTCGGGCACCATCATGCCGAGGAAGCCGTCGGCTCCCATCTGCTCCCAGACGTGCCGCGGGAACTCGCGCCGCTCGGCATATTTGAGCCATTCGGCGTGGTCGAAGCTCTGGGACAGCTTGGATCCGTAGTCCAGGATCATTTGCTGTTCGTCGGTGAACTCGAACTCCATGGACTGTCTCCTCGGTGCGCACCCGCCGCCGCCGCCCGGCGGTCAATCATGCCATCCATACGGCGGCGCCGATAGGCTCACCGGATCGCCTCGGCTATGATCAAAGGACCATCGTCGTTTGAGGTGTTTGCCGGATACCCCCCATGGCGGCGGCAATGGCGCTGCAATATCGGCGCGTATTCTCAGCGCGAGCAAAAGGGAACGGGGCATGAGCCAGTCCAACACCATCGCCGTCACGGGCGCCAGCCGGGGCATCGGCAGCGCGATTGCGCGCGAGTTGGCGGCGCGCGGCTTTCGGGTGGCCTGCCTCACCCGCAAGGGCAAGGGCGTGGAGGACGCGCAAATCGATCCCGCCGCGCGGGAACGGCTGATCGCGATCCCCTATGAGGCCACCGACGAAGGCTCAATCCGCGAGGCATTGCGGGAGGCGGCGGCGGCCGACGGCCTGCTCGGCCTCGTCAACAATGCCGGCATCCATTGGATCAAACCGGCGGCCCAGGTCTCGGCGGCGGATTTCCAGGAGATGATGAACGTGAATGCGCTCGGCACTTTCCTTGCCTGCCGCGAAGTCCATCAGCACCTCAAGACGGATGGCGGGATCATCGTCAATATCGGCTCCTACTACGATCGGCTCGGGGTCCGCGACAGCGCTGCTTACGCGGCATCGAAGGCCGCGATCGGCGCCATCACGCGCTGCCTTGCGGTTGAATGGGCGCGCGACGGCATCCGCGTTCACAGCGTGGCGCCCGGCTTCATCGCAACTGACTTGAACCGGGATTTCCGCAACGACGGGCGGTTTCTGGACTACGTCAGCCAGGCGGTGCCGGTGGGTAAACTCGGTCAGCCGGGAGACGTCGCCCGCCTCGTCGCGGCGATCTTTTCCGAGCGCATCGACTTTCTGACCGGCGAGACGATCTATATCGATGGCGGGCACGGCATCGCGCTTTAGCGCCGAATCCGCACATGTGGAAAATACGCCAACTTCCCGATGCCGTGCCGCTCAGCTGAACAGCGTCTCCACGTCGATACTGGAACGTTCTCCCACACAAGGGAATGCGTCGGCCAGCCAGGTATCTGCGGCGGCCCGGCCCTTGTCGCGCAGTCCCTCGAAAAATCCCCATTCGGCGTTGAAGCGCTGGGCGACGTCGAAGCCCGGATCGCCGGCCGTCGACGCGATCGCGTGCATATGGATCTTGCGCAGGCCCGCCTCGGGCGAGACGAGATCGCGCTCGATCAGATCCGTGACGAAGGCGATCGCGCGCATCTCGCGCACGAAGGCGGAGGTAAAGCTCACCTCGCTGACCCGGGTCAGGATGTCGGCCGAGGTCTGCGGGCGTCCCTTCGGGCCCAGCGGCGTTGTCAACACCATCACCACGTCGTCGCTCGCGCAGTGATAGATCAGGGGATAGATGGTCGGGTTCCCCATATAGCCGCCATCCCAATACCGCTCGCCCTCGACCTCCACGGCGTCGAAGAGATAGGGCAGGCAGCATGAGGCACAGACCGCATCGAGGCTGACATCGCTGCCGTCGAAGATCCGGTTGGCGTTGGTCGAAACGTTCGTCGCGTTGATGAACAGCGGCATCGTCTTCTCGCGGCGCAGGCGCTCGAAGTCGACCGATGCGCCGATCGCCGAACGCAGCGGGTCCATGGTCTGCGGATCGAAATCGTAGGGCAGCAGAATGCGCGACATCAGATCGAACAGCGCGTCTTTGCGCGAAATCTGCATGATCCGCGAGCGGGCCAGGCGAAACAGCATATTGGCGGTCCAGCGGCGATCCTCGCTGGCCTCGCTGATGCGTTTCCAGAACCGGCTGAGCAGTGCACGCGCCGCCGCCCGGTCATCGTCGATCAGCCCGTAGGCGAGCAGCACCGCGTTGATCGCGCCGGAGCTGGTGCCCGAGACCCCTTCGATGACGAGGCGCTCTTCTTCGAGCAGCCGGTCAAGTACGCCCCAGACGAAGGCTCCATGCGCGGCTCCGCCCTGCAAGGCCAATGTAATCGGCTTGCGCGTGATCGTCTTCGATGAGGGAGCCACGTCCCGCCCTTTTCCCGCCTCGGCTTTCGCCCGCCCCATATTCGGCCCCCGCCCGCCCGCAGGCAAGCGCCCGCCGGCGCCAAGCGCTCGGTTTGTAGCGCCTGACGGCGCCGTCCAATAAGGATGATGCGGCGAGGCCACGGAGGGACGGCAATTCACTCCCTGCGGCGTCGGCGCGATTGGCGCGGCCTGAACCCGCTGGTATGGTTAATGCGTGGGTGGTCTCCGGCGGAGACCAAATGGACCGGCGAAGACGGCAACTCCTGGATACCGTTCTGCGTATCCGGGAAGGAGATGTGATCGTGTTTGTACGAGCGATCAGCGCCGGCCTCGCTGTGACCCTGCTCAGCGGCCTTGCGACCATGCCGCTTGGTGCCGTGGCGCGTGCGGCGGCCGGCGTCGATCCTGAGCTCCGCCGCATCTATCGGCAGATCCTCCGCAACCCCGCCGATGCCGCGCTCAGCCTGCGATACGCCGCGCTGGCCGAGCGCAAGGGCATGCTCCGCAAGGCGCTGGCCGCCTATCAACGCGTGCTGATCCAGGACCCGCGCAACGCCGAGGCGCGCGCCGGTCTGCAACGGGTGGCAACCCGGCTCGAGCCCGACTTCTCCGCCATTTATCTCCATCTGGGCGCCCGCTACGCGACCAACGTGCGTCAGCGCACCAATCGTCTTAGAGACGATGAGGACGATTTCGTCGGCGATGCCCGCATCGTCTTGCGCGATGAGCGCAAGCTCGGCGGTTTGCGGTGGCGCACCACCGGCCAGCTCTACGCGGATCTTCACGTATACTCGCGCGATTCGGATTTCGGCTATATCGGCGCCAGCACCGGCCCGATGCTCAACTTGGCCGAAAATTGGCGCCTGCGTCCTGCCGGCGGCGCGGCCTTTGCCTGGCTCGACCGCAAGGTCTTTTTCACCGAGCTTTCCGGCCAGCTCGGTTTCGAGGCGCTGGGCGCCGGCCTGCTGCGGCGCGTCGATATCCGCGTCGCCTATCAGTTCTTCGGGCATGACTACGCCGCCGGGCGCGACGGTATTGTCCTCGATGTCGCCCCGGAATTCGCTGTTTCGAATCTCGCCAAGCAGGGCGATACGGTGACGGTTCGCCCGCGCTACAGGTTCAACAACGCCAACGGCCGCAATGCCGATCCCTCGCTCGTGCAGGGTGATATCTTTCCCGAGCGCTATCACGAGGTTGGCGGCGAGGCGCGTTATCTCGCGCCGTTCGCGGGCGGGCGGATTTATCTGGGTCCAACCTTTCAGGGCAATGTTCGATTTTACCGATCCAACGTGAACGGCGGCTCGGCCCGCCGCCGCGACGTGTATTTGCGCCCGGGCGTCCAGCTCATCGTGCCCAACGCCTTCCGCAACGGTCACACGCTGACCTTCCGCTACCAGCACGAGCGCAATCTTTCGAATGCGGCGTCCAAGCGATTTCGCAATCACGTGATCGGCATCCGCTCGATTTGGCGGCTGTATTAGGGCTCGCAGCGCCCCTCACCCTGCTACGGCCTGCGGCTGCGGGTCCCTCCCTCTGCCCCGAGGGCGGAGGGGAACAGCTCGGTGCTCGTTCTCGTTCCCTCTCCCCTCGGGGCAGAGGGTTGGGGTGAGGGGGCCTTTGTGCGCATCAGCCAGACCCCTTCCGTGATTCCCTCCGCGACCAGGCTCCGCTAGCATGCAGGCATGCGCCGCCGTCTGACGCCCTTCATTCCCTACCTGATGCTTGCGTTGGCGTTGATCCTGCGGGTTCAGGATCCCTGGCCGATCGAGCAGATGCGGCTCCTCGTTTTCGACACATACCAGCGCCTGAAGCCGCGCGACTTCGATGTTGCGAAGTCGCCGGTTCGCATCGTCGCCATCGATGATGTCTCGCTGAAACGGATCGGCCAGTTTCCCTGGCCGCGCACGGTGATGGCGCGGATGATCGAGCGTCTGCGCGAAGCCGGCGCGACGGCGATCGTCTTCGACGTGGTGTTCGCCGAGCCCGACGACAGCTCACCCGATCGCGCCGTGCGGCGCTGGCCCGACACGCCGGCGCTCAAAGCGCTGAAGACGGCCGCTGCCGCGCTGCCGTCGCACGACCGGGTGATGGCCGGGGCGATGGCGCGGGCGCGCGTCGTCACCGCCTTTGCGCTGACCGGCGAGCGCAACGCCGCAAGGCCAACCGTGAAATCGGGCTTCGCCTATGCCGGCGTCAATCCCGCGCCCGTGATCCCCGAATATGCCGGCGCGGTGCCCAGCTTGAAGATTTTCGAAGCGGCGGCCCAGGGCAACGGCTCGATCAGTTTTCGCCCCGACCGCGATCTCATCATCCGCGGCGTGCCGCTCTTCGCGCGGATCGGCAAGGCGGTTTATCCCGGTCTCTCGGCCGAGGCGCTGCGCGTGGCCGCCGGCGCGCGCGGCTATGTCGTCAAGGCGGTCGGCGCCTCGGGCGAGGCGGGCGGCGGCACTGGCATCGTCGCCGTGCGCATCGGCCCGTTCGAGATCCCCACCGATGTCCGCGGCCGGGTCCTTATGTACTACGCCAAGAGCGCGCCGGAGCGGATGATCCCGGCCTGGCGGGTCGTCGAGGGCAAGCTCAAGCCCGGCGAGGTCAAGGGCCGGCTCATCTTCATCGGCGCCACCGCGGCGGGGCTGAAGGACTTGCGCGCGACCAGCCTGGAGGCCGGCATCGCCGGCGTGGAAATTCACGCGCAATTGATCGACCAGGTCGTGACAAAAGTCTTTCTGCAGCGTCCCGACTTCGCGCGCGGCGTCGAGCTTTTGTTCACGCTTATTGCAGGGGCTCTCGTTCTCCTGCTCTTGCCGCGGATCGGCGCGGTCTGGGCCGGCCTGCTCGGCCTCGCCGCGGTCGCCGCGGCGCTCGGCGTCTCCTGGCTTGCCTTTGAGCGCTTCGGCTGGCTGCTCGATCCGATCTATCCCTCGATCGCGGTGGTGATCGCCGCGCTCATGGGGACTTTGGTGATCTACCTGCGCAGCGAGGCCGAACGCGCCCAGGTGCGCAACGCCTTCAGCCGCTACATGTCGCCCGAGCTGGTGGAGCAGCTCGCCAACCATCCCGATCGCCTGCGCCTCGGCGGCGAGAACCGCGAGCTCACGATGCTGTTCTGCGACATCCGCGGCTTCACCGCGATCTCGGAGGACTTTACCGACGCCGCCGATCTCACCGGCTTCATAAATCGTTTTCTCACGCCGATGACCGAGATCATCCTCGATCGCCGGGGCACGATCGACAAGTACATGGGCGATGCGATCATGGCCTTCTGGAACGCGCCGATCGACGACCCCGGCCACGCCCGCAACGCGGCCCAGGCCGCACTTGCCATGATCGATGCCTTGAAACATCTCAATGCGGAGTGGATGGCCGCCGCCGAGGGCGGCGCCCGCCTCTTCCGGCCTGTGCGTGTGGGCATCGGCATCAACACCGGCATCGCCTGCGTCGGCAACCTGGGCTCGGAGATGCGTTTTGACTATTCGGTGATCGGCGACGAGGTCAACCTCGCCTCGCGGCTGGAGGGCCAGTGCAAGACCTATGCCGTCGATATCATCGTCGGCGAGAAAACCGCGGACGCCATCGGTGATTTCGCGCTGCTCGAGATCGACCGCATCCGTGTTGTCGGCCGCCAGGCCCCGGCGCGCATCTTCACCGTACTCGGCGGCCCGGCGATGGTGGCAAGCGCGGATTTCAAGACGCTTGTCGCCGCGCATGGCGCGTTTCTGGTCGCGTATCGCACCGGCAACTGGGCGACCGCGCTGAAGCATCTGCGCGATGCGCGCGACCTGGGCGGGGCCGCGCTCGAAGGCTTCTACGATGTCTTCGAGATCCGCATCGCCGGCTTCCGCGCTACCCCGCCCCCCAAGGATTGGGACGGTGTCTTCGACGCGGAGACCAAGTGATGACGGGGTTGGCTACTGGCGTTGGTTACTTGAGCCCCAGCTGCGCTCTTATCGTGCGTGCGGGCAGCGCCTGGCCGTAGACCGCTGTTCCGACATCGAATTCCTTGGCCCGGTCGAGCCCGCCCACGATCACCGGCTCGAAGCCGGCGTCGCGCACCAGTTGGGCCGCCACCGCGAGCGCCCCCTTGTCGTCGCTCGCCAGCGGCACGCCGATCTTGACGCCGACCCGATGCGCCTCGCTTTGCAGCGAGTAGTGTCCGATCGAGTTGAAGGCGCGCACCAGACGCACGCCGGGCAGGAAGCTCTTCGAGGCGAGGCCGGTGCCGCGCGAGCGCGCCGCCACCGCCATCTCGCCGTCGCGTGAGGGGTAGGGGTTGCCCGTCTCCAGCACCACCTTGCCGGCGAGCAGCGAGCCGAAGTCGCGGCCGATCTGCGGCACCGCCTTATAGGGGACCGAGACCAGCACGACCTCGCCGAAGGCGGCCGCCTCCTTCGGCCAGCCGGCCCGCGCGCGTGGGCCCAGCGGCTCGACCAGAGATTTCAATCGGTCGGGATGGCGCGAGGAAAACAGCACCTCGTGCCCGGCCTTGACCCAGAGCGCGCCCACCGTGCCGCCGATCCGGCCCGCGCCGATCACGCCTATTTTCATAGGTTTCGAAGTCAGTGGCCTTGCGGTCTTGCGGCCTTGCGCCAGCGCCGGCCCGCGTCCCAGCACGAGGCCCGCCGCGGCGGCGCCGGCGCTCAGGAGAAAGCGGCGGCGTTCATCGGTTCTGGGGGCAGTGCTCGGCATCGGCCATCTCCGGGGATGTGTAGATCATGCGGGCGCGGATGCAGCGCTTCCGGGCCGCACGTTCCGGCCGAGAATAACGCCTGCGCGCCCGGCCGAGAATTGTTCCGGGCTCACGATTGCGCGAGGCGCGCGGGGCGATTGCGCGAGGCGCACGGGGCAATTGCGCGAGGCGCGCCGGACCATTCAGTCTCCAGGCGCATAACGGGTACACGGGAATTACGCATGGCCTGTGTCGGGCCGGAACCGCTATGATATTTGCGATTTCAAGAAAAATGGGGCGCCGGTCCTATCGGCCAAACTTGCGTCCGGCATCCCGGGAGTAGCAGGCGGAACATGGCAGGTCCAGATACGTTCAAGGCGACCACTGTTGCCGTACGCGACTGCACGGTGACGATGCTGCGCGGCGGGGCGGGCGCGCCGCTGCTTTATTTGCATGGGGCCAATGGCGCGGGCCGCACGATGCCCTTCATGGAGGCTTTGGCCGAGCGCTACGACGTGATAGTGCCCGAGCATCCGGGGTTCGGCGGCTCCGATGAGCCCGACTGGCTCGATAACATTCATGACGTTGCGTACTTCTATCTCGATTTCCTGGAGACGATGGAGCTTACGGGCGTCCACCTCGTCGGCATGTCGCTGGGCGGCTGGATCGCGCTCGAGCTCGCCGTGCGCAGCACCGCGCGGCTGAAGACGCTGACGCTCGCGGGGCCGGCGGGCCTGCACGTGAACGGGCTGGCGACGGGCGATCCCTATAGCTGGTCGCCCGAGGAGACGATGCGCCAGGCCTTCCACGATCCCAAGATCGCCGAGGCCGCGATCGCCGCTTTTCCCGAGAATGTCGAGGCCGACGATACGTTCCTGAAGAACCGCTCGACCTTCGCGAAGCTGGGCTGGGACCCGCGGCTGCACGACCCGCATCTGAAGAAGTGGCTACACCGGATAGACCTGCCGACGCGCATCGTCTGGGGCGAGAACGACAAATTCCTCTCCGCCGACTATGCGGTGGAGTTCGCCAAGCTGATCCCGGACTCGCAAGTCACCACCATCCCCGAATGCGGCCATCTGCTGCATGTCGAGAAACCCGCCGAGTTCGTCTCGGCGATCAACGCTCACATCGAGGCCAGTCACAGCGAGGCCAGTCACAGCGAGGCAAGCGCGTCATGAGGTTCTACTATTTCCATCTGATGCCTTACGCCGATGTCGATCTGGAGGCGGTCAAGGCCGCCGGCACCTCCTGGGTGCGGCTCTCCAATTCCAACTACGACCCGGTCAAGGGCGCCAAGCTCTATAACCGTTATCTCGACGAGATGGAGCGGGCCGAGGAGCTTGGCTTCGACGGGGTCGGGGTCAACGAGCACCACCAGACGGCCTACGGCATGATGCCCTCGCCGATCGTCACCGCCTCGGCGCTGGCGCGGCGCACCAAACGCGTCAAGATCTGCATCCTGGGCAGTGCGCTGCCGTTGCGCACCCATCCGCTGACCGTCGCCGAAGAGCACGCGATGATCGACAACATCACCGAGGGCCGGCTGATCACCGGGTTCGTGCGCGGCATCGGCGCGGAGTACCACATCTTCGGCGTCGATCCGACCGAGAGCCACGAGCGCTTCCACGAGGCCCACGAGCTCATCATCCGCGCCTGGACCGAGCCGGGTCCGTTCGAGTTTTTCGGCAAGCACTACCGCCACCGCTACGTCAATTGCTGGCCGCGGCCTTATCAGCAGCCGCATCCGCCGGTCTGGATCCCCAGCCAGGGCAGCCAGGAGACCATCGACTTCGCCGCCCATCCCGACCGCAAATACACATATCTTCACACCTTCAGCCCAACCGTCGCGGTGGCCAAGTACATGAACATGTACCGCGAGCGGGCGGAGGAATACGGCTACACCGCCAGCCCCGACCAGCTTGGCTGGGCGGTGCCGATCTATGTCGGCGACACCGACGCCAAGGCGGTCTCGGAAGCCAAGCTGCATTTTGAGAACTTCCGCAACATCTTCGCCAAGATGCCGATCGAGTACCTGCTGCCGCCGGGCTATACCTCGCGCGAGTCGATGAAGCGGGTGATCGCGGCCAAGCAGAGCATGTTCGCCGATCTGACGCTGGAAGCCGCGATGGAGCACGGCATGATGATTTGCGGCAGCGCCGCCACCGTGCGCGACCAGCTGGTCGATTACCAGAAGGATCTGGGCTTTCGGAACCTGCTGACGCTGCTGCAGTTTGGCACGCTCCCGGCCGACCTTACCTCGGCCAATGCCGAGCGCTTCGCCCGCGACGTCATGCCGTCGCTGCGCGAGGTCGGCGAGGAGGCCATGCCCGCCGCGGCCTCGGCATGAGCGCGAGCCCGCTCATTCCGACCACGCTCGTCGGCAGCTACATCCAGCCCGACTGGCTGATCGATCGCGAGAAGCTGGTCACGATGGCGCCGCCGCGGGTGCGCGCGCGCGACGTTTGGTGCATCGACGAGGCCGAGCTTGAGGCCGCCCAGGACAAGGCGACCCTCGAGGCGATGCAGGAGCTCGAGGCGGCCGGGCTCGACATCCTGACCGACGGCGAGGTGCGGCGCGAAAGCTATTCGAACCGCTTCCACGCCGCCCTCGACGGCATCGATTTGGACAATCCCGCTGCGGTGAAGGGCCGCGCCGGCGGCACTATCTTTGTGCCCCGCGTGGTGGGACCGGTCTCCCGCCGCGAGCCGGTGCAGGTGCGCGACGTCGAGTTCATGCGCGCGGCCACCGACAAGCCGATCAAGATCACCATGCCGGGCCCCTTCACCCTCACCCACGTCTCCCACGACGAGCATTACGGCGACAGCGAGGCCCTCGCCATGGCCTATGCCGAGGTCGTGCGCGCGGAAGTGGGCGAGCTGTTTGCCGCCGGCGCCGACATCGTCCAGCTCGACGAGCCGTGGATGCAGGCACGCCCCGAAGAGGCGCGGCAATATGCGATCAAGGCGATCAACCGCGCGCTCGAAAGCGCCACCGGCACCACCGCGGTCCATCTCTGCTTCGGCTATGGCTATGCGGTGAAGAACAAGCCGAGCGAGGGCTACTCATTCCTGCCCGAGCTTGAGGCCTGCGCCGCCGACCAGATTTCGATCGAGGCGGCCGAGCCGGATGTCGATCTCAAGATCCTGGAACGCCTGCCCTCCAAGACGATCATGGTCGGCGTTATCGAGCTCGGCTCCCACGAGGTCGAGACGCCCGAGTTGGTCGCCGAGCGCCTGCGTGCCGCGCTTGAGGTGCTGCCGCCCGAGCGCGTCGTCGCCGCCCCCGATTGCGGTCTCAAATACCTGCCCGCCGAGGTCGCCCGCGGCAAGCTCAAGGCCATGATCGACGGCGCCGCCATCGTCCGCGCCGAGGTTGCAGGGTAGGCCCTCCCGCCGACAACCCTGCCGACTACCCCGCCGACTACCCCACTGTCATCCCGGACGTTAGGCGAGCCCGAAATCCCCAAGGGTTTCGGAGCGTGAGCCTTGCGATCCGGGATCCATACGCACCTAGATTGCGATACCGAATGGTTCCCGGCTCGGCGCTGCGCGCCGTCCGGGATGACAGGGTGTGTGTTTGCGGGCGAAGTCGCCTTGCCCCCGCGGCCGCCCGATGCCATTTCTCTGACCAGACGGCGCCGCGCGCCAGCCAGTCACGACAAGGGAGCCGCACCCATGATCAAGGGCCTGCACCACAACGCCTATCGTTGCCGCGATTCGGAGGAGACAAGGAAATTCTACGAGGATTTCCTCGGCCTGCCGCTCGCCGGCACGCTTCGTCTCAAAGTCACCAAGACCGATCGCGAGACCGACACGCTGCACACTTTCTACGAGATGGATAACGGCTCCTACCTTGCCTTTTTCGAGGTGCCCGAGACGGCGTTCGAATTCAAGGACCAGCACGATTTCGACCTCCACATCGCGCTTGAGGTCGAACCCGACACGCTGAAGCCGATGCTGGAGAAGGGCAAGGCCGCCCGCATCGAGACGCGCGGCGTCGCCGATCATCATTTCATCGACTCGATATATTTCCGCGATCCCAATGGCTACGTCATCGAGCTCACCGCCAAGCGTGCCAACCACGACGAGGCGATGGACCCCAAGTCCAACGGCGCGCGCGAGAAACTCGACCAGTGGCAGGCCGACAAGCCGGCCGGCCAGAGCCAGGCGGCGGAATAAGCCCGAAGGGTGGCGTCGCGGACGAAGATGTCGTCGTTGATGTGCGTGGCGATGCTGGTCGTCGCGGTCTCGGGCAGGAAGCTCATGGGCGTGCGCTCCGTCGTCGGGGCCAGCTTTCGTGGTTCTATCAGCTTTCACACCACGGTCACCCCGGCCGGAGAGCCGGGGTCCATCGGGTGTCGATAGCGGACGCCGACGAAGCCTTGCGTTCACCGCCCGATGGATCCCGGATCGCAAGCCTCGCCACCCAATGACCTTCGGTCATCGGCTCGCCTAACGTCCGGGATGACAATTGAGATTGCGGGAACGGCGGCGCCCGGCGGTCCTCAGCCCGCGCCGACCTCGTCGAGCAGCTTCTCCAGCTCATGGCGCTGGATCTTGCCTGACGTACTGCGCGGAAACTCATCGAAGCCGATGAAGTGGATGCCCTTGGGCTGCTTGTAGCCGGCGAGCTCGGCCCGGCACAAAGCCTTCAGCGCATCGGCGTCCAGGCTCTCGTCGTGGCGTGCGACGAAGGCGATCGGCACCTCGCCCCATTTGTCGTCGGGCCGGCGCACCACGGCGACATCGGCGACGCGGGGCTCCTGCATCATCACCCGCTCGATCTCGGCCGGATAGACGTTCTCGCCGCCGGTCTTGATCAGGTATTTGACCCGGTCGATGAAATCGAGCGTGCCGTCGGGGTTGCGCTGGAAGACATCGCCCATGTGGAACCAGCCGCCGCGGAAGTCCTGCGCGTTGGTTTCCTCCGCCCGCCAATAGCCGCTGAACAGCGTCGGCCCGCGCATGGCGAGCTCGCCGGGCGCGCCGTCCGGCACGTCGTTGTCGTCCGGATCGACCAGGCGCACCTCGCAATAGGCGCTCTGGATCTTCGACAAATTCTCCGGCGCCACGCCTATGGGAACAAGCCCGGCCGAGGCCGGCGGGTTGCCCGTTTCGGTCGACCCGAAGGTGTTCATGAAGGGCGCGCCGACGAGCCGCGTCGCCTCGGCGATCTCCGCCGGCGGCACCAGATCGGCCATCACGCCGCAGACTTTCACACCCTTGACGCCCGCGCCCTGGCGTTTGAACTCCTCGATGAAGGCCTTCACCATGCCCGGCATCAGGATCAGCCAGCCGAGTTCCTCGCTGCCGACCAGCGCGACCAGCGCCTCCTTCTGGAAGCCGTCGAAGACCACCACCTTGCCGCCCGACATCAGCGCGGCGAGCGAGTAATCCGCCCCGCCCATATGGAAGAGCGGCGACCAGACGGCAAACGTGTCGCCCGGCACGATGTGCTGCTCGGCATGCATCACGAGGTTGCGTGCGATCTCCGCCCGATGCGAGATCACCGCCCCCTTGGGCAGCCCCGTCGTGCCGCTGGTGTAGAGGATGAGCAGCGCGTCCTCGGGATCGACTGCCCCGTCGACATGTGCTTCGAGCGTCACCGTGGGCGCGGCCTCGGCCAGCATCGCCTCGTAAGCCTTGCCGAAGACGACTGCCTTCGGCAGGCCGCCCTCCAATGCCGCGTAATTCTCCGCGTGGCGCGGCGAAACCAGAGCAAAGCTCGGTTCAACAAGGGACAGGCAATGCCTGAGCTCCGGCCGCGCCAGGCGCCAGTTCTGGCAGGCGACGATGGCGCCGATCCGCGCCGCGGCCATGAAAAGCTCGAGGAACTCCGATCGGTTTTCCGAGAGGATCGCCACCCGGTCGCCGCGCCCGACGCCGCGCGCCTTGAGCGCGGTGGCCAGACGCCGGCTGCGCTCGTCGAGCTGAGCATAAGTGAAGCTGCGCCCTTCGCCCGCGCCCGTCTCCTCGATCGCGAGGCGCCCCGGATGGAGCCGCGCGCGCATCGCAAACAGCCCGGCGACCGTGCTAGCAGCGCTTTGCCGGGCCAGCGCAGCACCTGCCGACGGGCTTATGTTGTCGTATCCGCCCATTACCCTTCTCCAACCGCGGCCTCGATCAAGTTCGTCTCGGATCTCAGCGATCCGGAACGCGAATCTCGATCTGTCTCACACATTTACATCACGCGTCACGCCAGATCGGTGCGACGCGATTGTGCTCTTGGCGGGCGCGCAAAATACCCTGCGACGGCAGCCGAAACAAACCAGACGCCGGCAATTGCTGTAGAAATGTCGATCGCCAGATCACCCGGGCTGCCTTGCAGTAGCAGGCTCGGCGAGTAGACGAAGAGAAACGCCGCCACATAGGCAGTCCAGCGGCGGTCCGGCCAAAGCACATCGATGGGAGACGCGACATCATGAAGGCATACGAGATCCAGGGCGAGGGCGGCATCGAGGCGCTGGCCATGGTCGACCGGCCGAGCCCCGAGCCCGGCGCCGGCCAGATCAAGATCAAGGTCCGCGCCAATTCGCTCAACTTCCGCGACCTCAACACGGTGCGCTTTCCGACCCGCATGGGGCTGGCGTTCCCGCGCGTGCCCAACTCCGACGGCGCCGGCGAGGTGGTCGCGGTGGGCGAGGGCGTGCGCGAGTTCAAACCGGGCGACCGGGTCGCCGGCTGCTTCTTCGACGACTGGGCCGCGGGCGGTGTCTCGCCGGCGGCGATGGCGTCGGCGCGCGGCGGGCCGATCGATGGCATGGCGGCCGAAGAGGTTGTGCTGAGCGAGCGCGGCGCCGTCGCCATCCCCGAGCATCTGAGCTACGAGGAGGCCGCGACGCTGCCCTGCGCGGCGCTCACCGCCTGGCACGCGCTGGTCGTGAAAGGAGGCCTCACGGCGGGCGAGACGGTGCTGCTGCTCGGCACCGGCGGCGTTTCGATCTTCGCGCTCCAGTTCGCGGCCATGATGGGCGCGCGCGCCATCGTCACATCGAAGAGCGACGAGAAGCTCGAACGCGCCAGACAAATGGGCGCCTGGAAGACGATCAACTACCAGACGACCCCGGACTGGGCCAAGGCGGTCGCGGCGCTTACCGATGGTAAGGGCGTCGATCACATCGTCGAGGTCGGCGGCGGCGGCACGCTGGAGGCCTCGATCGAGGCGGTGCGCGTCGGCGGGCACATCGCCCTCATCGGCGTGCTGACGATGGGCCAGATCAACCCGATGCCGATCCTGCGCAAATCGATCCGCTTGAACGGCATCTATGTCGGCAGCCGCGACTGGTTCCAGGCGATGAACGCGGCGATCGCGGCGAACGCGCTAAAGCCCTCGATCGACAAGGTCTTTCCCTTCGCCGAGGCGCCCACCGCCTTCAAGCACATGGAAAGCGCCCAGCACTTCGGCAAGATCGTGCTGTCCTTCTAGCCCTCTCCCGCTTGCGGGAGAGGGTGGCCCGCCTGCAGGGCGGGTCGGGTGAGGGCTACGATGGGAAAAGCAGTCGACGGACGGTGGATTCTAGTTAGAGCGGCTGCCCTCACCCTCCCACGGCCTTTGGCCGCGGGGCCCTCCCTTTACCGCAAGCGGGAGAGGGCATAGATGCCGTATCTATTACCCCCAGACCTCTTGCGCTGTCTCCACCGTCAGCTTCAGCTTGGCGATCTCGTCGTCGACGGTGATCTCGTTGCCGTGGACGGTGCTGGAGAAGCCGCATTGCGGGCTCAGCGCCATCTGTTCGAGCGGCATGTATTTCGCCGCCTCGTCGATGCGCTTCTTCAAGTCGTCCTTGCCCTCCAGCGCCGCGAGCTTGGAGGAGATGATACCGAGCACGACGGTCTTGCCCTTGGGCACGAAGCGCAGCGGCGCGAAGTCGCCCGAACGCTCGTCGTCGTATTCCAGGAAATATCCGTCGACGTCGAGCTCGTTGAAGAGAGATTCGGCGACCGGCTCGTAGCCGCCTTCGGCCACCCAGGAGCTGCGGAAGTTGCCGCGGCAGAGATGGATGGCGACGGTCATGCCCTCGGGCCGCGGGCTGATCGCATCGTTGATGATGCGGGCGTAGAGCTTCGGTAGCTCGTCGGGGTCCTCGCCGATCGAGCGGGTGCGCTCGCGCATCTTGGGATCGCAGAGATAGGCGAGGTTGGTGTCGTCGAGCTGAACGTAGGTGCAGCCGGCCGCCGCCAGCGCGTTGAGCTCCTCGCGGAAGGCGCGCGCCAGATCGGCGAAGAAGTCCTCGATATCGGGATAGATATCTTCGCTGATGCCCTTCCTGCCGCCGCGGAAGTGCAGCATGGTCGGCGAAGGGATGCAGAGCTTGGCGGTATGCTGTGTGTTGTCGCGCAGATAAGCGAAATCGTCGACCGAGATCGGCCGCGAGCGCTCGATGCGGCCGATCACTTCCATGCCCGGAGGCGCGAATTCGCGCTCGCCCTCCCGGCTGCGGAACTTGACCGGCAGCCCGCCCTCCTTGACGACGACGCCTTTCAGGTTCTCAAGAAAGTCGGTGTGGAAGTACCTGCGCCGGTACTCGCCGTCGGTGATCGCCTCCAGGCCGACATCCTCCTGCAGCTTGATCGCATCCTTGATCGCCGCGTCCTCGACCGCGCGCAGCTCTTCCATGGTGATCTCGCCCGCGGCGCGCTTGTCGCGCGCCTCCAGCACCGATTGCGGCCGCAGCAGCGAGCCGACATGGTCGGCCCGGAAGGGTGGTTCGCCGTTGGCACCCATGTAATGTCTCCTCCGTATCGCAGGTTATGGCGCGCGCGGCCTCCGCCGAGGCCGTCCCGCTCTTTGTTCTGCCGCCCGATGCTCCGCCGTATCAGTCGTTCATATCGTGGGGCTGGTCATGGGTTTGTTCATGGGTTTGCTCATGGGCCTGGCCCGCCTAGCGCGCGGCTCTTTCGTTTGCCCATCGCGCGGTCCGGCCGATGCCGCCGAACGAGAAGAAGTGCAGCCCTGCGTTCTGGTGCCAGGCGTCGAGCGGCATCGCCGCGAGCGCATCGACGATACGCCCCGGCGTCGGCTCACCCATCAGGCCGCCGCCCATGAGACCGCCAAAAGCGCTTAGATTGCGCCGCAAGCCGCGCGCCGATGCCTTGACGCCGCAGCGCAGCGCGAATTTGAGCAACGTTGCCGCGCCCGCGGGTCCGGCCAGTCCGATCCGCACCGGCAACCCCGGATAGCCCGCGCGGATCGCCTCGACCCAGCGCGCGATGGCGTCGGGATCGAAGCAAAACTGCGTAACCACATGCAGCGCCAGCCCGGCCTTGTCCGCCGCCTCGATCTTCGCCGCCAGCGCTTCGTCCAACCGGTCGGCATCGATCTTCGGATGTCCTTCGGGATAGCCCGAGACACCGACTTCCTCGATGCCGCAGCCTTCCAGCATGCCCGAGGCGATCAGCGAAAGCGCGCTGTCAAACGGCCCGGCCGGATGGTCGCGGTCGCCGGCGATGACAAGCGCCCTGCGGACGCCGGCCTCGGCGTGGATGCGGGTCAGGAACGCCTCGAGCTCGGCCGCGCTTTGGTAGTTGCGCACGGCGACATGCGGCACCGGCTCCAGGCCGGCGCGCCGCACGGCCGCCGCGTCGGCGATCATGCGGCCCCCATGATTCTTGGCCAACGCGCTCAGATAAACCGGCGTGTCCGCCGGCGTCTCGGCGGCCAAGGTCTCGATGTCGCCGGCCTTGGGCAGCGTCGCCTCGACCGACCAGTCGCGCATGAGATTTGCGCCCCGGTCGCCAACACC
>Ga0209633_10001297_pt1 | contig 26087 bp, 20 predicted proteins | sample Cruoilmetagenom1_FD_187290 | JGI IMG/M metagenome (GOLD analysis project Ga0209633, IMG submission 187290) | Oil polluted marine microbial communities from Coal Oil Point, Santa Barbara, California, USA - Sample 1 (SPAdes) (version 2) | ecosystem: Environmental > Aquatic > Marine > Oil seeps ...
CAGTGAAAATCGGCGATAATGTTAGTTGTAGTACTCGGCCGTATTCCGGGTTCGCAGGTCCCACCTTCGCAGGTCCCACCATGGCGCGGGTGATAGGTCGGGATATCAAGAAAATGGCAACAATTAGTGGTTAATAATCCGGAATAGGATTGGGAACCACCGCCGCAAGACAAGCTTATGATCGTCGCGGGGAACGGGCATAGTCGCTCGCCCATGCGAGCCAATGCGGGTACGCAATGATAGAAACCAGACAGCTTTCGGCGAGTGTACTAGCCGGCGCGCTTCGAATGGTCGACCTGCTCGTGATCGTGGCCGCCGGGTTGCTCTCGTATTACACCCGGTACGGCGATTTCGACATTAACAAGCCGACCATCATGGCGCTGACCCTGGTCACACTGCTGTCGGTCAACATTTTCCAGTTTTTCAGACTTTATGAGCCGACTTTCTTCATCGAAGACCCGTTCCAGTTCAAGCGGCTGTTTTGGTCGCTGGCGACGGTCGCGTTCGTCACGTTGGCCGTCGGCTTGGCGACGCAGACCACGGACGCATTCTCGCGTATCTGGTTAGGGCTTTGGGCCTTCTACACGATCGTTGGGCATATCGTCGCGCGTATCGTGTTGAAAATCCGTCTGACGCGCTGGCAGTCGCAAGGCTGGCTCACCCGTCGTATTGCCCTGGTGGGCGCCGGACCGCAGGGCCAGCGCGTCGCCGAGCACCTCAGCAATAGTCCTCAACCCAGCGTTACCCTCGTCGGAATATTTGACGATCGCCAGTCGCGCGTGCCAAAGAACGTCGCAGGGCATCGTGTTCAGGGTGGAGTCGAGGCATTGCTCAGCTATATCCGCAACGAACGTGTCGACGAGGTCATCGTCGCCCTACCCTGGACGGCGGAGGCGCGTTTGCTAGAGATTCTGAAGTCACTGCGCACGGCGCCCGTCGACGTACGTCTGTGCCCTGAAGGCGTCGCCTATCAGTTCACCTCACGCTCGTTCTCAGATCTTCACGGATTGAGCGTCCTCAACATTTATGAGCGGCCGCTTTCAAGTTGGCGCCAGCTCATAAAGGGGATTGAGGACCGCGTTCTCGCCACGTTGATCCTGATTTTCGTCCTGCCGTTATTGCTGATCATCGCCGTTGCCATCAAGATCGACAGCCGAGGACCGATCTTGTTCAAACAGCGCCGCTACGGGTTCAACAACGAACTCTTCGAGATGTACAAGTTTCGCGGCTTCCGGGAAGGTGCTGCGGACCCAAACGCCGAAAAGCTCGTCACTAAGAACGACCCTAGGCTGACCCGCGTGGGTGGGTTCCTGCGCCAAACCCACCTAGACGAGCTGCCGCAGTTCTTCAACGTCCTGACCGGCGATATGTCGATTGTCGGACCTCGCGCGCATGGCGTGATGGCCAAGGCCGATGGCCGCCTCTACCAAGAGGTGATCGCGGAATACTTCGCGCGGCACCGCGTCAAGCCCGGCATCACCGGATGGGCGCAGGTCAATGGCTGGACCGGCAATACCGAGACGATCGAACAGATCGAACGGCGCGTTGAATATGATCTTTATTACATCGAGAAATGGTCGCTTTGGCTTGATCTCAAGATAATATTGATGACCCCGTTCGCGATGTTCTCAGCCAAGAGCTATTGAGCCTGGCGACGAGCTGCCGGGCGATATCAGAATCGAAAAATGCGCAAACATTCGACCCGCAGCGAAGACTTCGTCGTCGGCCTACTCACGGAAGAGGCTCGCCGGACCAATATATTCGGGCCGATCCTGCTCCTATCATTGTTTTCCTCGGTCACCAACTACCTCCCCCTGTCGGTAGCAGCATCGTTGATCGGTCTGGCGCTTTGGCCGTTTGGCTTGACCTTGGGGTGGCGCGTGTCAAAGCCCATTTTCGCTTTGGCCGTCATGTTTGGATTTTTCTTTATCTACGTCATCGCATACAACGCAGAGTCACTTACAGATATGTCGTTTTACCGGCGCGATGGGAATTTCTTCGTCACCATGGTGCCCTTGTTGTTCTTTGCTTGCTTGGCCATTCCGCTTGACGTCGGCCACGTCGTCAAGCGCTTTGCATACTTCGCGACAGGCGTGAATTTTGTTGTCTTTCTATTTTGGGCCCTATTCGGTGTAGCCGTATTCAGGGGTTTCGCCACAAGTCTCGATAGCGGCACGGAGCTCTATTACTTCTTGTTCGTGGCGCACAACGCGGCCGGCGGATTCATCGGAATTCTCGCTTGTCTCACGCTTGCGTTGTATGTGCATCAACGCAACAAGTTCCACCTCGCCCTGTTGGCAATCAACATTGTAACGCTGGGAGCGACGTTCTCACGAGGCAGCATGGGCGGCTTTGCCGGTGCGGTGCTGCTGGTTTACATATTTTCCTTCGGTAAACGTTGGCCAATTTGGGCTCTCTCGGCAATACTGACGATCAATCTCGCGCTCGTGGCGTATATCTATCACTACACGGACATAGACACCGTCCTATTCAGACAGTTGCTGGTAACCCGGGCCATCGGAAACCTGCACCCCGCATTTCAGCCTTTACTCGACGGCAATATGGCTACGCGCATTGAGGTGCTATGGCCGATGGCGCTGCATGCCTTCTTCCAGTCGCCATTCTTTGGCATCGGCTTCAGCGGGTTCAACGACGTGCAGTGGGAGATCTGGGGATGGGAAGGTGTGATCGCGTTCAACGGCTCGAAGAAAATCGTGAACAGCGATGCAAACGCGCATAACACTTATCTGCAAGTACTAGCAGAGACGGGCATCATTGGCTTGGGCATGCTGTTTTGGTTCTTGAAACGGCTGTTTGACTACTTGAAGGGCTGCGAGCCAGGGATGGTGACGGACGCAATCTACCTGGCGCTTTGGATGGCGCTTATCTCGGCGTTCTCCGAGCATCGATTGTTCGCCCCGTCACAGATGCTGCCGCTCATCTTGCTACTCGCCATGACCATGGCGAACAACAATTACCGTGAGAAAATCGAGCAGCATATGATGGATGTTCGCTTTAAGAGCGAACGGGCGGCACTGCGACGCGCGTGATGTAACTGGGCGCGCCGATCCGAAAGCGGAGCCCATTCGTGCTTCGAATTACCTCGGTTCTCCCTAGCCGGCAGCGGCGATCACTGTAAGGCGAAGGTCGAGCGAGCGGGAAGAGAGCAGCGCAGGCTGGCCGTTCACCGATACGATCCGAATTCCGCCGCGACGGGAGCCGCCCGACCGGTCCCCAAAAAGCGACTTCGCCGCGTCGCCGTCGGCCGGTGCGCTCACCAGGAAGGCATCCTTGGGTCCGCCCGCCGAAACACCAGAGATCAGAACAAGATAGACGCCGGAGCTCACAATGCCGGGCATAGCAACCGCTCGGCCGGCCCGCAGTCGCACGCGATGCTTCGTCACCGCGCCGCCCGCGCCCGTGTCGCCAAGCGATTCGCCGCAGCGCTCGAAACGATTGCTCGAGGCCTGCAAGTCAAGTTGGCCCGACCGGATCTTCCTGTAGTCAAAGAACGAGCAGTCCGAGATCGAGACCGGGTTCTTGCGCTGCGACCGGCCGGTCACCGCCGGACCTGTATGCCCCCTCGTGCCCCGAAAGACGCTGCCGGTCACCGAGAGATGATTGGCGCCGGACATCGTAATGCCCGTATTCAGAAACAAGCACGATGTCGCGGTCACAGTCGTTGCAGTTGCCCGATCGATGACCAGCTTGGCGCGCTCCAAGAAAGTCGTTGCCGAGATACTGACCGTGAGGGCCGCGCTCCGCAGCACCAACAAATCGCCATCAAAAACGCAGCCATCGATATTTACGAGGCCGGAGACCTCAGCGTGACCGTTGTTATAAATGCTGACCGCCGGCTTCGATCGCCGGCCGTTCGTTACCCGGGTATTCGAAATCGAGCCGCCCCCTTGCAGCAGGATCGTCCCTTTCGGGCTAGGGAGGTCTTGGCCGCAATCCTCGACCAGACAACCATCGACAAAGATCCTGCCGGTGCCGGCGCCCCAAATCGCGACATTGCGAACCCGATAGAGGTGGCAATTCTGGATCTGCATACGCTCGGCGCCTTCGGTCCCTCCAATACCAACGTTCTTGGCGTCCTCGACATAGCAGTCGGTGAGGAACGCTCCGCGCTCCCCGCGATCGTGCTCGATCCAGAAGCCGGCGCTGGCCACGCCGTCGCCGTAGGCGCGGCAGCCGCGGAAGATGGTTCCGGGCGCGTCATCGGCGCCGAAGAGATCGCCGGCGAACCGCTCTGCGTAGTTCACGCAATCGACGAAGGTCGTGGCACGCGCGCCGTCGCTCGCAATCATCTGGGCGCCAGCGTTGCCGTCCCAGACCCGCTGGCCGCGGCCTATGCAGCCTCGAACGATCGTGTTGCGCGCGGGTAGCTTGCCAAGATTGAAGAGCGACCCGGCGACGCTGATCGTTCGATAGTTGCTGTGTCGAACCTCCACGTTCTCAAGCAGGCAATCCTGGCACCCGAAAAGGAGAAGACCACCATTTGTGCCACGGCCACGTATACGGGAGGAATCGATCGTCAAATCCCGAACGCTGCATTGACTGGCATCGATCAGCGTAATACAGCCATTCTCGCCGGCTGGCGCATTGTGGCGCAGGACGGTGACGCCTATGCCGTCGCCTACAATGTGAATGTCGCGCGCCGTCGGCCGCCTACCGTCCCCATTGTGGCCGATATGCAGATCATCGGTTCGATAAACCCCTTGCGGCAGATAGACCCGACCGCCGCCGGCCTGCATTGCCGCCTCGACCGCCCGTTTGAGCGCAGAGGTATCATCTGTCCGGCCGTTGCCGGTCGCACCGAATTTGACAACATTGAAGCGCGGCCCGGCCCGGTCTCCCGTCCGTTCGGCGGCCGCCTGAGAGCTCAGCCCCAAGGCCATGGCGCTGCCAGCTCCCGCCGTCATCAAGGTTCGGCGCGCTGGATCGAAGCCGGATGCGGCATTGCGTCGACGGTCGGTCATGGCCAGAATCCCGTATCTGATGGTGTGATCGTGATAGCATTGAAGGGCTCGGATCGGCTTACACAATTTCGTGCTTACAGCGCGGTGACTATTGGCAAGGGCCACGAAAGCCACCGCCCACGTTTAACCGATTGGCGACATTGCCGTGTTACAATTCTGGAAATAGGTTCAGCCGAAACGAGAGGGAAATGTTGGTCAAAGCCGATCTGTCCACCCGCCGAAGTGCACCGCGCGTTGCGGTGGTGCATGAGTGGATGGTCATGTTCGCGGGCAGCGAACGGGTTGTGCAACACATCTTGCGTTGCTTTCCCTCGGCTGATCTCTATGCGGTTCTATCGATCATGGACCGTGATGAGGCGCCCGACCTCATCGATCGCCTGAAGGGCACGACCTTCATCCAGCGCATGCCGTGGCTGCGCAAGATGTACCGGCGCTACCTGCCTCTGATGCCGCTTGCCATCGAGCAACTCGATCTCTCCGACTATGACATCGTGATCTCCTCGAACCATGCGGTCGCCAAAGGCGTGATCACCGGCCCTGACCAGCTGCACATTTCCTATGTGCATTCGCCGATGCGCTACGCATGGGATATGCAGCAAAAGTACCTCAAGGAGAGCGGCCTCGACCGCGGACTGAAGGGCTACATGGCGCGGCGGATGTTGTTCAAAGTCCGAATGTGGGACGCGGTGTCCGCCAATCGGGTCGACTACTTCCTAGCCAACTCGCATTACATAAAGCGGCGCATCGCCAAGGCCTACCGGCGGGACGCGGAAGTGATCTACCCACCGGTCGATCTTGACTGGTTCTCGCCGGAGGGCGAGCGCAGCGACTACTACCTTACGGCGTCACGTCTGGTGCCCTACAAGCAGGCCCAGCTTGTGGTCGAGACATTCGCCAAAATGCCCGGGCGGCGCTTGGTCGTGATCGGCGATGGCCCGGAGATGGCGCGCATCAAGCGCATAGCCACGCCCAACATAGAGCTCGTCGGCCACCAACCGAATGAAGCCCTGCGCGAACATATGCGCCGGGCGCGCGCCTTCGTATTCGCGGCCGAGGAGGATTTCGGCATCATGCCGATCGAAGCCCAGGCTTGCGGAGCACCGGTCATCGCCTTCGGGCGCGGCGGCAGCACCGAGACCGTCGTGCCTCTTGGTGAGGGGAACCGGCCGAGCGGCATCCTTTTCGACGAGCAGACGCCCGATGCACTCGCGGCGGCGATTGAGCTGTTCGAAGCCAACGAAACTGCATTCAGGCCACAAGCTTCGCACGAAAACGCGATGCGTTTCTCGGCGCCGCGCTTCGAGCGGGAAATGAGTCAGTACGTCACAAAGGCGTGGGCAGACTGGTTGCGTGCCAACGGGCCGCGAGCGAGCAGAGAGACCGCGGTGAGCCAACCCACTAAATGACCGCGGAGGCATTCCGCGCGCCTAGATGTTTCGTTGGGCTATTTTCTTTGTCCAACCGATCAAGTACCCAGGCCGGCGATGATTTCATGAGATCACTGTCCGGACAACGGTATGCCGTGGCCAATACTGACGAGTTTGGAGCTGGATGACCCAATCGTATTCTGGAAGTCGGTTTGGCCTCATGCTGGTCCAATTGTCGTCGATATGCTACCGTGTTGAAAGTGTGGCGACCGGAATGGTTATGTACCTGAAGGTCCAAATCGTTGTTCACGGGCATGGTCTTTACCATTCACATCACGACACGGCCCGACCATGTCTAAGTTGACCGGGCTACAGACGCCGGCCGACGTCTTTGCCGCACGGCGTATCCAGGATGTGTCGCTGCCGGTAGCCATCGCCTTGCTTGTGGTGGTCCTTCTGGCGCCGTTACCGTTTGGTTCCGTGATGACTTGGGCGTGGGCGCCGCTCGCTGCGATCACTGCCATAATATTGGCGGTGTGGGCGGTCCTGGCGCTGCTCGGGCGCGTCACCTTTACCAAGCCGGTTGGTTGGGTACAAGCGGCTGCGTTGATGTTCGGCATTGTCCTGCTCTGGGTCATCATACAGGCATCGCCGTTCACGCCGCGCTCCTGGCACCATCCTATTTGGCTGGAGGCATCAAAGGCCCTAGGAGGCACCTATTCTGGGAAAATTTCGCTCGATCCAAGCGAAACAATGTCGGTATTCTTACGGTTGTTGTGGTACGCGACGGTTTTCTGGCTTGCGTTGCAGATGGGCCGCAATTCGAATTACGTCCGCACAAGCCTGCGTTTAATCGCCTGGACGGGACTGGCTTATGCGGCCTATGGCTTGCTGGTGAAATTCACCGGTTGGGAAATGGTGCTTTGGGTCAAGAAGTTCGTCTACCAAACGGACGTCACCGGCACGTTCATTAACAAAAACTCTTTCGCGGCTCATGCCGGGACAAGCCTAATCTGCGTCACGGCGCTGCTGATCGACAGTATCGTAAACATATCATCCGCGGAGGCGAATAAAGCCGGAAGGCTCGCCGCGGCCGTGAATCAGCTGATTGGCCAGAACTGGTATCTGATACTGTCTTGGGTCGTAATATTCTCTGCGATCATTCTGTCCAACTCGCGCGCCGGCCTTGTCTGCAGTGTGATCGGCGTGATGGCGCTGATTGTGGCATTGTCCTTTTCCAAGGCGGTATCATCGCGTGTGGGTAGATGGTTCGGCGTCATTGTTGTTTTGGCAATCGCCGGAATATTCGTGGTTAGCGGTGACACCATCCAGAGAAGCTTCAAATATGTAGGTGAACAAACACATTCCCGAACCGCGATCTATGTTACGACACTCGAGATGATCGGCGATGCGCCCGTTTTGGGAATGGGTTTAGGCACCTATCCGCAAGTATTCCAAATCTACCGCAAGTCTGGCCGCGAACACAGGGTTCCGGCGCGAAAGGCGCACAACACCTACCTTGAGAACGCGGCAGAACTGGGTGTCCCAGCGGCGATCCTTTTAGTAGCCGCCTTGGGTATCGTGTTTCTGATGTGCATTAAGGGGGTCGGCAGTCGCCGGCGTAACGTGGTGCTACCGGCGATAGGGATTGGGGCAACCGTTCTTCTTGGCCTGCATTCGATCGTCGATTTTAGCCTGCAGATACCCGGAATTGCGGCGAGCTACGCATTCATCCTAGGGTTAGCCTGCGCGCAGTCTCAGAGCACAGGCCGTCCGCGCCGCAGCAGGGCCGCGGCCAAGCGTTCGGGCTGAGAAAGACGTCGATTTGATGAGGCCGGGCTTCGTAGAGGAAGCCCAATTTTCGCGCGATGCGCTTACTTGCCCAATTTTTCCTTGGCGATGCGCAGCATCTTCTCGAAACGCGCCAGATCCTTCGGTTGCAACGCGAGCGCTATGCGAATCGGCCAGTCGTTCGTCGAACCGACCGCAATATCGACGACGCCCTCGGGCGATACCGACCAACTGTATCGAATATGGCGGTATACAGCGGTGCGTTCGTCTACGCTGTATTGCCGCCACATTCGCATCATCAAGCGCAAGCGGACAACGGCAAGTAGCGGGATATGCGGTCCTGTAAAAACCGACATGCGAAGCGCGGAAGCGCTTTTTTGTGTCGCGCCCGAGGCGCCGTGGCGGACGACGGCAAGCCAGTACCATCCCTCCGCGTTGACAGGCATTCGCGACAGGCCTAGCTCCAAAGCGCGGCCAGCAGCCAGATTGACCTGACTAGCCATTTTTGGTTTTCGAAGGGTTGAGTACAGAAGTGTGTAGCCGTTATCGATCCACGTTTCCGCGGCATCCGACCACCACAATGCGCTTCCTTGAGCCGCCAAAAGGCGGGCGATCTTTGCGGGCGGTATTGCTTTACCGAGTCTGGCTTCGATCAATGTGCTTTCGCTATTGAATATGATCACCCCGGCGACGGCCCTGGGCACGGCCAGCCAAAGTGTGAACCCCGCACAGAGCAGACACAGGCAGGCAACGAAAACCTTGGTAACCGTCAACTCCAGGGGCTTTTGAGCCTGAGGGCCCGGCATCGCTACGACGTATAATAGTTCTTGGCATTTCCGGATTGATAGTATCCCGAATCGCCATACTCGTACTCAGCATGCTTCTTGACGTTCACTTGCGTGACAACGACGCCAGCAACCTTCGCGCCATTCTCGGCGAGCTGTCTCAGCGCATAGACAACGTTCTCACGCTTGGTTTTCGCCCATTGAACAATAAACAGCACCGCTTCTGACCGCGGGGCGAGAACGCGCGGGTCGCTGACGGCCATCACCGGCGGGCTGTCAAGAATGACGAGATCGTACGTCTCCTTCAGCTGGCGCATCAGCAATTTCATACGCTCGGAGAGTAGCAGGTCGGAAGGGTTGGGTGGCTGATCACCGGCCGTCAGGATCGAAAGGTTCGCGGCTTGCCCCCTTTGAATTGCCTCCTCCAGGCTCGATTTGCTCGACAGGATATTCACCAAGCCCGGGCTCAAGGCAAGGTCGGCAAAACGATGGGCCGTCGGATTACGCATGTCACAATCGACCAATATGACCTTCTTGCCCGAGGAAGCCGCCGCCCAGGCCAGCGAATAGGCGAAGGTGGACTTGCCCTCGTTCGACATGGCGGAAGTTACGAGGATCAGCTTCGGCGGATCGTCGACGTTTGACAGAGCGAGGCTGACATTCACATTGCGGATGGCCTCGGCATATTGCGAGAGTGGGTTGTCATTGAGGTATTTCGCGACGCCGCCCTTTTTGCCCACCTTGCTTTCCAGGCTCGGAACCAGCCCGATGGCCGAATAGTTGGTCAGGTGCTCGATCTGATCGGCGCTGCGGAACCCTGAATCCAAGTGCTCAAGCGCAACGGCGGTGCTGATCCCGATGACCACCGATACACCGAAACCAACCAGAATGAGAAGAAACTTGCGCGGGAAGTAGGGCATCGTCGGAGTTACGGCGCGAGAGATAATTCGCGCATCCGCACTTTGGATCTCACTTTGTGACGTCGCCTCCTTAAGACGCGTCAACAACGCCGTGAGCAAGGCGCGGTTGGCTTGGGCCTCGCGTTCCAATGCGCGTAATCCGACGTTGGCCCTGTTCTGCTGACCGGCGGACGCCTCGACGGTCCGAAGCGTTTGCATCAAAGCACGTTCGCTGGCACGTGCCACTCTGACTTCCCCCCTGACCCTCGACACAATCTTTATGACTTCCTGACGGATTTTCAGGCGAAGATCGGCAAGCTCGGCCCGCGCTGCAATGATCTTGGGATGCTTCCGGCCGTATTCAGCATTCAGCTCAGCCAATTTACCGATTACCGTCGATTCGCGAATTCGAAGCTGCTGGATCAAGGGCGAGGACTGCACAGCGGCAACCGAATCGACGCCGCCCCTGGATTTGATCGCTTGCTCCAGCGCTTCCAGCCGAGCCTCTGCTTCGGCTCGTTTGACCCTTGCGATCACCATCTGCGAATTGAGGTTTGTGATTCGCGAGGCGGCGGCAGTTTCCTGCTCTTTGCCTTTGATCAGGCCATATTTCTGACGATAGGCCTCAACCGCCTGCTCAGACTGGTTGACCGCCTTGCGAAGTACCGAGATCCGAGATCCAAGCCAATTCGACGCCCGTTGCAGTGCTTCGAACTTGGCCTCGAGTTGGTCGACCATATATAGCTCAACGAGCTGATTGGTCAGGGCCGCCGACTTTCGCGCATCTGTCGATTCAACCGAGATTACAAGTACTCGTGACTGAAAACGCGCCGTGACAAGAATTGCCGTCTGCAGCGCGGCGACAGTATTCTGCTTCTCGTTCTGTTTCCGCTCTTCAGGCGAGAATGTCTTGTCTGATTGCGAAGTGAATTGCGTGCGAATCCACGTTGTGATTCCGCCGCGATCAGACAGCGAATGATTGAACTCTTTGTCGTTTAGCAGGCCCGCCTTAACGGCCAGACGTTCAGCAATTCTTCGGGCAGTAATGACCGCAATTTCGCTGTTAATTCGGTCCTGGTCCCATGGCAGGCCAGATACTATCGATTCGATATTCCGCTTCAGCACTTGGGTCTTGGGAGGCGCGATCAGCACCAAAGACTCAGCCCGGTATCGAGGTGTCAGCTGAAACACGGCCAGTATCACTAGACCCGTAACCAGGACCATCGTCCCGAAAATGACTTGCCTGTGACGCCAGAGAATGCTCAGGATTTCACGGAACTGCGAGCGGGTGATCAACGGCATCAGCAATGGCAATTGAGAACCGCCGCCGGTCTGAGGCCGAAGATCCATTTGCTTAACTTCGTTAATTTTCCGCACTCCTTAGCGGTCCGGCGAGGTACTCACGGTTTGCGTTGATAATCGTTACCTCGCAGCGGACAAGGCACATTTCTCGGGCGCCGCGGGAAGGCCAAATCGACCACCGCCCAGCGGCCGTACGATCCGCTAAAAGAAGCGCTCCAGGACCTCAATCACGTCACCAGGCCTGACGAGCGTATCGCGCGCCGCTTTTTCGAACTGCCCATTGGCGGCCCGCTTGATCCGGAAATCATTCTCTTTTGCACGGTATGTAAACCCACCTGCCATTGCTATCGCGTTAATAACCTTCATTCCGTCGCGATAGGGATAGCTGCCCGGCTTTTGAACTTCGCCGATTATGTCAAACGGCCTGAAGTTCAGAACCTCAACGCTCACTCGCGGATTTTTGAGATAGTCCGGGCGCAAAAGATTAACGATTTCCCGTTCGAGTTCGCGTACCGTTAACCCACCCGCCCGGATGGTTCCGACAAACGGCAGCGACACTGACCCGTCCCCGGCGACCGAGAACTCGCCAGACATATTTGCCTGACCGAAGACAGTCACCTTAACCTTGTCGCCCGAGCCAAGCCGATAGCCTGCGCTGCTTTTTGCCGCGCTAAGGGCCTCGCCGGAAAAACACAACGCTACGAATAATAGGGAGACGAACCATATGGGCAAATTGACAGGGATACGGAGAATCGTCGAACTCGGCATGCGCACATGTCCTCTGTCAGTTGATACATACGCAACCGACCAACCTCTTTCTTTATAATTGGCCCTTGACCCTCACGATTACAAGATGCCGCGTAAAACTGTTCCCCCCTACGTCACTTACGGATCGCGTGAACTCGTAGCCGCCAAACATGTTAACGTTGCGATTGATAAGGAAGGTTGCGCCCACGCCAGCACGAAACCATTGATCCTCGCGACTGATGCCCTTGTATTCGTCAAGCTGGTAGCTGCCAAACCCGTTCAAGAGTACGTTTCGGCGGAACTCATGGTCGACCGAGACGCGAATATTAGTCGACCAATAGCCCGACGCACCGACCTGCGTCGTCTGTTCGATCGTCCGTACCACCGTTCCCGTTACCGTGGTCAATCCCGTTGGCGTCCAAGTTAAGCTCAATCCTCCGGACGGTCCCGATATTGTAGTCAAGGTGGGATCTCGATAATTCCTCGAGCCCCACCCAGCAAAGACCTCTCCAACCAGCTTTCCGGTCAACTCGATGGTCACGCCGCCCTCGACTTCGTACCCGACATTGTCGCGAATAAATCCAGCATTATCGACCCGGTCGTTGTAGCGAACCTGGTCGCCGGTGACTTGCCCAAATACGCTGATACGGGGATTAACTCTGTAGGTTAATCGCACAACGCCGCTCCATTCACGCCGGTCGCGATCGTCGTTGTCGATCAGCCCAACGCCGGCCGCCGGGACGTCCTTGAAGTCCAGCAACCGCACCCTGTTGGTGAAGCGAACCGTGAAGCGGCCGAAAATATGCTGAATACCGCCGGTAAGTTCGGCGGTCCAGAACCTGGTCGGGATCTTGCCACCCACATCGTCAGGCGAACCGCGGTCCTCGTGCCGATGCGCAAATTCAACTCCGGCGAACAGGTATGTTCTCCCAGTGATATCGTAGCGACCGTTGATAACGCCCGAGGCGTCCTGGTAGTTTTCTTTTGTGTGACTCTTGTAGTGGGCCACATCGGCACGCGCACCAAAATTGAGCTGGTGACGCCGCCAGTTGGAACGAAACGCAATTTCCGGCGAAAGAAGGACAATGAAGTCCTGCTTTTGGTTGGTCTGCGTGGCGAAGATGTTGCTATCGTAGAGCCCGGCAACCTCGAAAGACGGATAGATAAAGAAGCTGCCCCTACGTATTCCGACCGGGTCATATTGCGGCCGTCGTCGGTTGGCGACCGTTTCGTTTCGACCAGGACTCACCCTAACGAAGGGCGCGCTGCGGGTCGCCGGTGGCTGTTGCGCAAACACCTCTATCGGCGCCCACATCGCGGCCATCGCCACGACAAGGCCGACTGCGCTCCCCCGAAGACACGTTTGAATTCCGATACCCGACATTTTTTTCCCCTAGTTTTACGGGTTCAGTCCAATGGATCTCTCAACGCGGACCTCACAACGACTTTTTCACCGACGCCATCCATGGCACATAGCCAACGCAGAACGGGCACATAGCCAACGCAGAACGCGTCCAGCAGCCTGCCGATTCCGGCGGCCGCTAGGTTTATGGTTAACACCCTAATTCTGCGTTAAAGGTCGTCAAAAGCCCGCGCCCCCATGGCATTCAGTGTTCGATTGCGGTCAGCTTACTCTAGAGTCCCCACGCCGATCACTCGTCATTTGGCAATTCTGGCTGTTCCGGGATCTTATCTTTCAGCTTGGTCGGGCTGACCGCCCCCTCTATGAACGGCTGAAACAGCGAATCGCGGTTGCCCAATCGCGTCGTGTTCAGCGACTTGACGAATGCCTCCTGATTCAGGTTCACGCCCGGACCCGGATTGGTATCAGGAATGACCTGCCGCAGCGACAGGAACTGTCCAGCGGCCGTCAACAACGCCTGCTGCAGCGTGTTAGCCGCGACCTCGGCCGAGCCCCCGGCAGCGATCACGGCTCCAACGATCGCGCCGCCAGCCTCGGGAAATGCCCCGACCATTATGCTGACTATGGTCTGCGTCGTTTGAGCGTTGTTGCCCGATGTCGCGGTCGCAGCAGCAAGGGCCCCCGCAAAGCTCGCCGCCTGCTGCTGGGAAATACCGGCCGCCACGAGCTGCACGAGCTGCGTGAAATTGGCCTGGTTTCCAGCATTGGCCGTCGCCGCCGCCTGAACGGCCGCCACCTGCTGCGCCGGCGTCTTATCGGCGCTCAACGCCGCTGAAACGTCCTCCGGCAGCGCCGCCTCGGCTACCGAAACCCACGACGCAACCGCCATAACGGCCACGGCCGCCATCGTTCCCGTCCAAAGCTTCCTGATCAACATCGTTATCTCCTCATCACAATCGGACGCGCCGATTTCGCGTACTTTCTCTTAAATTATAACTAAATGCAAGCTATCCCCAACGATACGGTTAACGATCAAATGCGGGCTATGGCACCAAAGACACACACCAAACACGCCGCCATGAAACCGTCGATCGGCGCGCCCTGCCGCGATCATATTCCAAATGCGGGCAATTTCGATTGCCGCGCCCGACATGACTTCCCGCGTTAACCATAAACCTAATAACAGCGGAGTCTGCTGGCCCCTTCGGCCCGCAAGCGACCACACGAAATCAGCGGGCGAGCGCCGACTTCGCCGCGCCGGCCAATGGTCGAAGCCTGGCTGACATCGAGACCGATCCGCGTCATCGTCGCATAACGGTCGATCTGACCGGCGCTTCGGCCATAGACGGCGGCGCGTTGGGCGGTCCCCAAGCGGCTGGAAAACCCCTTGCGGATAGCGGCTTCGGCCTTTCCCAACGGTAGTTTCTTGGCGTCCACCAACGCCATGGTCTCGGCGCGGAGCTCGCCATACTCGACCACAAATGGATTGAGCGACGATCCGTAGAGCATCGCCAGCTGTTTGAGATAGGCCCGCTCCGCCTCGGCGCGCGGCATTAGGTGATGGTCGGCGAGCCACTGGTAGTAGAGATCATAGGCCAGGCCCCGCGCAACCCGGCTGCCGCCGCGCCCATAGCCGACCAAGCCGGTGCGATCAAAAAGGAACCAGTAGCGCAACTCGGGCGAGGTCTTCGTTTGCGCCAGGTAGTACTCGAGCACCGTATACCGCTCGCCCGGACGCCCGCGCAAAGCGAACCGTTCCGTGCGCTCCGGCTTACGGCCCACCAATTCCACCACCGCGGCTTCCTTGAGGCCCGAGCGCAGTTCGCCCTGCGGCAGCACCGCCTGCTGGCATCCCGATGTAGCGAGGAGATACACGGCGAGGCACGCAATGGCCCGCCAAGGCGCCGATGCTGCCATCGGCTATTGCTTTCGCGCGGTCTTGTCCGCCTTTTTCCGCGCGATTTTGTCCACCGGCGGAGCGAGCCGCACAGCCGGCTTCATCATCACGAGCGCCGCCTGCCAACGAAACGCCGCAAGGGCATCGCCGGCGAGCGCCAGCCGGGTCTCGAACTTGATCGATGCGGGATCGATCGCCTGCTCTTCGCGCCAAACCTCGTAATGCAGATGCGGCCCGGTCGACAGTCCGGTGGAGCCGACCAGTCCGATGACCTGGCCTTGCTTGACCTTGTCGCCCTTTTTCAGGCCCTTGGCGAGACGCAACAGATGGCCGTAGACGGTGCTGTAGCCTTCCGCATGCTGGATCCGTATATGGACGCCCAGCCCGCCGGCTCGGCCGGCCTTTTCCACGACACCATCGCCCGACGCATAGACCTCGGTGCCCTTGGGCGCGGCAAAATCGACGCCGCGGTGGAGCCGCGTATAGCCCAGGATCGGGTGCTTTCGCGGGCCAAATTCAGAGGAAATCCGGGCCCCATCCATCGGCGTCCGCAAAAGCGCGGTACGAATGCTGCGGCCCTTGGAGTTGAAATAATCGACCCGCCCATCCTTAAGCTTGAAGCTCCAGACGCCATAGCGGCGCCCGTTCAGTTGAATGCCGGCATAGACGAGGCGTCCGACCCGTCCCCGGGTGCCGTTGGCGTTTAGATACTGCTCGTAGATCACGACGAAGTCATGCGCGGGCTTGAGGTCGCGCTGGAAATCGACCAGATAGCCCAGCATCGATGCCATCTCGGTCATGATCCGCTCCGGGACGCCGTGCTTCAATCCCGTCTGATAGAGGCTTTCGCCGACTTTCCCGTCGGCGCGATAGAGATGGCGGGTCTCGTGTCCGAGCTTGCGCAAGGCGACCGACGAGGCTTTCACCGGCGGCTTAGCCGCGGGCGCCGAAGGTTTCGGGCCATAGCCGTAGCCTCCCCCGTCACCCGACTCGGCAAAGGCGCCCGTCGCAATAACGAGGAAAAACAGGGTCGCCGCGAGCAGCGGAAACAACTCCGAAACATGCACAATCGGCGAAACCGAGGGAAGCGGGCGGGCCTTGGCGACAGTCCGCCGTCCGGCCTGCGCCGCTGGTTGATAGCGTCTTGGATCTGACTTCACTATGGACTCCGTCCAGGGTTCGGTTGAGCCAAGCGCGCACCTCACCTTACGGATGAGGCGCCCCACGCACCGATTAAACAACCCCCTGTTGCCGGAGATCTCCCTCAAGACCCGACGGTGGGGATGAAGTCGGCCAGCCTTATACCAGAATTGACGAAAATTCTCCACTCCGAATAACCCTTCCTTAACCATGCTTGCCGATTTTTCCGCTCCGCACCGGCCCTATCGCCGCGGCCGGCTGATCGAGGCAGCCAACATTCGAAGGGATTTCAACGCTCGCGAAGGGTTGTTCGCCGCGCACGCAAACATCGGGGAGTTTCGGCGCAATTTGTGCCAATATGTTTGACGCCATTGAATGGCGCGCGCCACTCGTTGGGAGGACGTGGGCGGATGCCGGCGGAAATATGATCATTAGGTATGATCCGTTGCTGGTCGGACTGTCGATCGTGATCGCGATTGTCGGCGCCTATGCGGGACTACGCTTGGCCCGCCGGTTCGCCCGCAAGAGCGGCTCGGTCCGCAAGGCGCTGCTCTCCGGGGCGGCGGTGGCGATCGGCTCGGGGATTTGGTCGATGCATTTCGTCGGCATGCTGGCCGTGAGCCTGCCGGTGACTATCAACTATGACGTCCTGCTCACGCTGATCTCCGCGCTTGTCGCGATCCTGATGACGGGGCTTGGCCTCTTCATCGCCAGCTATGGCGCGCTGACGGGGCGCAAGTTGGCGCTCGCCGGCGTGCTCATGGGGCTCGGCATCTCGACCATGCACTACGTCGGCATGGCGGCGGTGCGGGCGAATTGCGTGATCGACTACAATGCGGGGCTGGTCGGCGGCTCGGTGCTGATCGGCATTCTTGCCTCCAGCCTGGCCCTGTGGCTGGCCTTCAACCCCCGCGGCAACTGGCTCACCCTGCCGGCCGCCACGGTGATGGGGCTGGCGATCTCGGGCATGCACTACACGGCCATGGCGGCGGCTACCTTCTTGCCGGCCGAAGCCATCGTGGCCTATGCCGCCCCGGCGCTGAACCCGCACCTGCTCGCCATCGTGGTCGCGGTCGCGGCCTTCCTGATCATTGGCGCCACCACCTTGCTGGCGCTGCCCGACATGCCGCCTGCCGAGGAAAAGCCAGCGATGCGCGCGGCTGCCAAGCCTGGCATCACCCTCGCCGGCGATCCGGCATCGCAGCGGGTCGAGCAGACGCCGCACGACCCGGCATCCGGCTTTCTGGCAAAACTGCCGGTGCTGCAGAACAAGGCGACACTGTTTCTCGACCTCGACGCGATCGTGAGCATCCAGGCGGACGCCCACTACACGCGCGTTCATGACGGCAGCGGGTCATATTTCTGCTCGTACTCCTTGTCGGATTTGGAGGCGCGGCTCGACCCGGTTCGCTTCCTGCGCGTCCATCGCAGCTATATCGTCAACCTCGACCATGCCCGGGCCTTCGAGCGGCACAAGGAGCAGGGTCTGATCCGGCTGGATGGCGCCGCCGCGCCGAGCGTTCCGGTCAGCCGTCGCAATGTTCCCAAGCTGCGCATGGCGCTCGGGCTTCAGTCCTAAGCGCTTCTGTCCCGGATCCAGGCCTCGCTTGGCCGGATTGCCAACCTGGCTCCCACTCTGCCGACACCCAAGCCCGCCGCCATTCGTGCGGTGACAGCGGCCATTCGTGCATGCACGTAGCCGTTTGCGCGGTTCGGCTGGCGCTCGTTTCGGGCGGCGATATCCTCAACCATGGGCCCGCAGCGCCGCAGTTTTGCCGACGAGGTGGGCCTCCACGAACGAGCGCCGACGCGACCCTGCCCGGCGCCGTCATGATGGGAGAACGCCCTTGATACCCGGACCTTTCGAATACTATCGCCCAGGATCGGTCGACGAGGTGATCGCGTTGCTCGGAAAGTTCGGCGACGACGGTCGCGTGATCGCCGGCGGGCACAGCCTCATCCCGATGATGAAGCTGCGCCTCGCGGTGCCCGAACACCTCATCGATCTGCGCGACGTCGGCGGCCTCAACGGAATTTCCGAGGACGGCGACACGATCGTCATCGGCGCGATGACCACCCAGGCCGAGGTGCTTGCCTCCGATCTGCTGGCTGCAAAGTGCCCGATCATTCCGGAGGCGGCGACCCTGATCGCCGACCCGCAGGTACGCTACTTCGGCACCATGGGCGGAAACGTCGCCAATGGCGATCCCGGCAACGACATGCCGGCGCTGATGCAGTGCCTCGACGCCTCTTATGTGCTTCAAGGCCCAAATGGCGAGCGCACGGTTTCGGCGCGCGATTTCTATGAAGCCGCCTACTTCACCAGGCGCGGCGACGACGAGCTGCTGACGGCGATCCGGGTGCCGACGCCCGCCGACGGGCACGGCAGCGCCTACGAGAAACTCAAACGCAAGACCGGCGACTATGCGACGGCGGCGGCGGCGGTGGTGCTCGGCATGGCCGGCGGCACCTGCACCGCAGCTTCGATCGCGTTGACGAATGTCGGCGACACGCCGCTCTACGCCGAGGCGGCCGGCGCCGCTCTGGTCGGCAGCACGCTCGACGAGGCCGCGGTCGGCGCGGCGGTCGCGGCGGCCAAGGCGATCACGGCGCCCGCCAGCGATCTGCACGGGCCGGCGGAATACCGAACCTATGTCGCGGGCGTCATGGTGCGCCGCGCCATCGAGCGGGCACACGCCCGCGCAACCGGCTGATCGGGAGGCACCAAGATGGACAAGATTGCGGTCAAGATGACGGTCAACGGCAATACCGTGGAGGAACTGGTCGAGCCGCGCATGCTGCTGATCCATTTCCTGCGCGAGCAGCTCAACCTCACCGGTCCCCATATCGGCTGCGAGACATCGCATTGCGGCGCCTGCACCGTCGATCTGGACGGGCGCTCGGTGAAGTCGTGCACCATCTTCGCCTGTCAGGCCGATGGCGGCGACGTGCTGACCATCGAAGGCGTCAAGGGCGCCGATGGCGGCCTGCACCCGCTGCAGGAGGGCTTCATGATGGAGCACGGCCTGCAATGCGGCTTTTGCACGCCCGGCATGATCACCCGCGCGCACCGGTTGCTGCAGGAGAACCCCAACCCGAGCGAGGCGGAAATCCGCGCCGGGATTTCCGGGAACCTCTGCCGATGCACCGGTTATCAGAACATCGTCAAGGCGGTGCGTTACGCCGCCGAGCGAATGAACGCCCAACAGGAGGCGGCTGAGTAATGAATGACGCAGCAGAATTGACCGTCGAGGAGCGCGAAGCGACGCTCGGCGGTATCGGCAGCGCGCGCAAGCGCAAGGAAGACGCGCGCTTCATCCGCGGCCAAGGCAACTTCGTCGATGACGTCAAGCTGCCCGGCATGGTGTTCGGCGATTTCGTGCGCAGCCCGTACGCCCACGCCAAGATCAAATCGATCGACACCTCGGCGGCGCTCGCCGTGCCGGGTGTCGCGGCGGTGGTGACGGCCAAGGACCTCGAGCCGCTCGGCCTGCACTGGATGCCGACGCTGGCCGGCGACGTTGCCGCGGTGCTCGCCGACAAGAAGGTCCACTTCCAGAACCAGGAGGTCGCCTTCGTCGTTGGCGTCGACCGGTACGCGGTCGCCGACGGCATCCTGGCGGTCGAGGTCGAGTACGAAGACTTGCCCGTGCTGGTCGATCCCAAGAAAGCACTCGACAAAGACGCGCCGATCCTGCGCGAGGACGTGGTGGACAAAGACACTGTCGGCCAGGGCCCGCGCCGCCATCCCAACCATATCTTCACCTGGGAGGTCGGCGACGCTGACGCGACCGAGGCTGCCTTCGCCGGCGCGGCGGTTACCGTCAAGGAAGACATCCTCTATCCGCGCAGCCATCCCTCGCCGATGGAAACCTGCGGCTGCGTCGCCTCGATGGACGCGACCAACGGCGTGCTCACCGTCTACGGCACCTTCCAGGCGCCGCACGTCATCCGCACCGTGGTCTCGCTGATCACCGGGCTCGCGGAAAGCAAGATCCGCATCATTTCGCCCGATGTCGGCGGCGGCTTCGGCAACAAGGTCGGCGCCTATCCCGGCTATATCTGCGCGGCCGCGGCCTCCATCGTCACCGGCCTGCCGGTGAAGTGGATCGAAAGCCGGATGGACAATCTCTCGGCCACGGCGTTTGCCCGCGACTATCACATGACCGGCGAGCTCGCCGCCGACGCCGATGGCAAGATCACCGCGGTGCGGGCCACCGTGCTCGCCGACCACGGCGCCTTCAACACCCATGCCCAGCCGATGAAATGGCCCGCCGGTTTTTTTAATATCGTCACCGGCAGCTATGACATCCCGGTCGGCCACGTGAAGGTCGACGGCGTCTACACCAACAAGGCGCCGGGCGGCGTCGCCTATCGCTGTTCGTTCCGCGTCACCGAGGCGGCCTATCTGATCGAACGCCTGATCGACGCGCTGGCCCAGAAGACCGGCATCGACAAGGCCGAGATCCGCTTCAAGAACTTCGTGCAGCCCGAGCAGTTCCCCTACGACTCCAGCCTTGGCTGGGAATACGACTCCGGCGACTACCCGGCGGCGCTGAAGAAGGCGCTTGCGGCAGTCGACTACGACGGCCTGCGCAAGGAGCAGGCCGAGAAGGCGGCGAAAGGCGAGCTGATGGGGATCGGTATCGCCACCTTCACCGAGATCGTCGGTGCGGGCCCAACCCGCAACTGCGACATCGTCGGGCTGGGCATGTTCGATTCATGTGAGATCCGGGTGCATCCGACGGGCTCGGCCATCGTCCGGCTCGGCACCAAGTCGCAGGGCCAGGGCCACGAGACCACCTTCGCCCAGATCGTCGCCACCGAGATCGGCCTGCCCTCCGAAGATATCGTCGTCGAGGAGGGCGATACCGACACCGCGCCTTACGGCCTCGGCACCTACGGGTCGCGCTCGACCCCGGTCGCCGGCGCCGCTGCCGCCGTGGCGGCCCGCAAGATCAAGGCGAAGGCGCAGAAGATCGCAGCGCATCTGCTCGAAGTCGGCGAAGACGATCTCGAATGGGAGGTCGATCGCTTCAAGGTCAAGGGCTTGCCCGAAAAGGCCGCGACCATGAAAGAGATCGCCATGGCCGCCTATTCGAACATCCCCGAGGGCATGGAGCACGGGCTGGAGACGACCAGCTACTACGATCCGCCCAACTTCACCTATCCGTTCGGCGCGTATATCTGCGTCGTCGATATCGACCGTTTCACCGGAGAGATCAAAGTGCGCAGCTTCTACGCGCTCGACGATTGCGGGACGCGCATCAACCCGATGGTCATCGAAGGGCAGGTCCATGGTGGGCTCACCGAGGCCTTCGCCATATCGATGGGCCAGGAACTGGTGTTCGATGAGATGGGCAACATCCTGGGCGCGAGCTTGCAGGACTATTTCATTCCGACCGCGGTCGAGACGCCGGAATGGGAGACCGATTTCACGGTCACACCGAGCCCGCACCATCCGATCGGCGCCAAGGGTGTCGGCGAGTCGCCCAATGTCGGCGGTGTGCCGGCCTTCACCAATGCAGTCGTCGATGCCTTCGCGCAGCACGGGGTGACCCACATGCCGATGCCGCACACGACCTGGCGCGTGTGGCAAACGATCGACGAGCTCGGGCTCAACAAGTAGCACCGAGGGCGACGGGGGTTGCCGCGGCAGGCGGCGGGGCGCAATCGTCCCGCCGCGGCACAAGCGGGGTGCGGCCGGATGGCATTGCCCAGTGCCGGACACCACCTAAAGGAATGACCATGGATTGGCGTGACTTACAGGCAAAACTTGCCGGCACCGGCTATATCTCCGATCCCGATCTGGCGATGGCCATCGCCATGACCGAGCGGCTGAAACGGCCGATCCTGATCGAAGGCGAGGCCGGCGTCGGCAAGACCGATGTGGCCAAGGCGCTGACCCAGATCCTCGATACCGATCTCATCCGCCTGCAGTGCTACGAGGGGCTCGATGCCAACGCCACGGTCTATGAATGGAACTATCAACGCCAGTTGCTGGCCATCAAGATCTGGGAGGAAGAAAAGCTCACGGCCGACGAAAAGGAGGAACATATCTTCCAGGAGAAGTTCCTTCTGAAACGCCCACTCCTCGATGCGATCTCGCGCGAACAGGCCCCGGTGCTGCTGATCGACGAGATCGACCGGGCGGACGAGGAGTTCGAGGCCTTCCTGCTCGAGGTCCTCTCCGACTATCAGATCAGCATTCCGGAGATGGGCACGGTCAAGGCGGTTAGCATTCCGCATGTGATCCTGACCTCGAACTCGACGCGCGAGCTGTCGGACGCGCTGCGGCGGCGCTGCCTCTATCACTGGCTCGATTATCCGAGCGAGGACAAGGAACTGGCGATCGTCAACGCCCGGGTGCCCGAAGCCGAAACCAAGCTCGCCGGCCAGATCGTGCGCTTCGTGCAGGCCTTGCGGCGCGAGGACCTTGAGAAGAAACCCGGTGTTGCCGAATCGCTCGACTGGGCGCGGGCGCTGGTCGGTATCGGCGCCGCCCGGATCGACGAGGATTTGGACGAGATGCGCGAGACCTTGATGTGTCTCCTGAAGACGCGGGCCGATCGCGAGCAGATCGCGCCGGAGGTCTTCGAGCGCTTGGTCGCCAAGGCGGTATGAGCGGCGAAGACGATATCGGGGGCGCGGAGGACCGCGTCGTCGCGTTGGCTTCGCACGGCATCCAGCACGACGCCAGCCCGCTCGTTCTCAAGATCCTGCGCTTCGCGCGTCACGCCCGCGACAACGGCTTTCCGATGGGTATCGATGAAGCCCTCGACGCGCTTGAATTTGCAGACCAATCCGACCTCCTGGATCGCCAGTCCCTGCGCTGGGGATTGCGCACGCTCTTCTGTTCGTCGCCGGACGACTGGGAGCGGTTCGACGATCTTTTCGATTCGTACTGGTCCTACGGCGGCGAGCGGACGATCCTCAAAGTCTCGGGCTCGTTGCCCCGGCCCGGCGGCGAAGGCACGATCCCGACCGCCGATCAACTCGGTTTTGGCAACGAACTAGCGGAGGCCGACGAAACCACCGGCGGCGCCACTGCCCGGGAGCGTCTTGAAGGCACCGACTTTCGCCATCTCGACAGCGAGCGCGATCTGCAGGCGGTACACGACCTGGCGGAGCGGCTGGCGCGGCGCATGCGCTGGCGGCTGTCGCGCCGCCGCCGGGTTCGCGCACGCGGGCGCACCATCGATCTGCGCAACACCATCCACAAGAGCCTGCGCCACGGCGGCACGCCGCTGGAGCTCGCCTACCGGCGGCGCCATCCGCGGCCCTTGAAGCTCGTGGTGATCCTGGATGCCAGCGGCTCGATGAACCTCTACAGCACCTTCTTCATCCGCTTCATTCGCGGCATCATCGAAAGCTTCGCGCAGTCGGACGCCTTTGTCTTCCACACGCGGCTAGTGCACCTCTCCTCCGCGCTTCGCGAGAAGGACATCGAGCGCGCAGTCGAACGCATGGCCGTGATGTCGGCCGGCTGGGGCGGCGGCACGCGGATCGGCGAGAGCCTCAAAACCTTCAACCGGCATCACGCGAAATCGACGATCAATTCGCGCACCGTGGTGATGATCGTCTCCGACGGATACGACACCGGCCCGCCCGAAGTGCTCGCCGCCCAGGTCAAGAAACTGCGCGGGCGCGCCAAGCGCCTGGTCTGGCTCAACCCGATGATCGGCTGGAAGGGATACCAGCCCGTGGCGCAGGGCATGACAGCCGCGCTGCCGCATGTCGATCTGTTCGCCCCGGCTCACAATCTGGAAAGCCTTGCGAAACTAGCGCCTTACCTGGAGAGACTCTGACGCCGGCCAAGGTCGGCGCGAGGAAAACGCCTATGTCCGAGACTCATACCGAAGACATCATCGACTGCATGGCACGCATGAAGGGCGACAACCAACCCTTCGCGCTGGCGACCGTGGTGCGCACCGAAGACGCGACCGCGGCGAAGGCCGGCAACAAGGCGGTGATCCGCGCCGACGGCTCGATGGTCGGTTTTCTCGGCGGCGGTTGCACCATCGCGGCGACGAAGAAGACCGCCGCCCGCGCGCTTGCCGATGGGCGCGCGCGCCTCATCAGCGTGCGTCCGGCCGAGCGCCTGGACGACGACGCGGCAACCGATGAGTTCGAGCTGCACCGGAACAACTGCCCCAGCGGCGGCACCATCGATGTGTTTATCGAACCGGTCCTGCCGCGCGCGTCCTTGATCGTCGCCGGCGCCTCGCCGGTGGCGCACGCGCTGGCCGAGCTCGGCCGCGGAACGGGCTTCGCGATTACTGTCGCTGCATTGAACGAAGATCAGCCAAGCTTCCCACAAGCGGTTTTCAGGATCGAGGGTTTCGATCTCTCCTCACCGCCTGCTGGACGCATCGAATCGATCATTGTCGCGACCCAGGGCAAGCGCGACCGTGAAGCCCTGCGCGCGGCACTGGCGAGCGATGCCGGCTATGTCGGCTTCGTCGGCAGCCGCCGCAAAGCCGAGACGCTCAAGGCCGGCTTGCGCGAAGACGGGATTTCAGCTGCCCGGATCGCAGAGCTTCGCTCGCCCGCCGGTCTCGACATCGGTGCTGCGACGCCGGAGGAGATCGCACTCTCAATCCTGGCCGAGCTCATCGAGCATCGCCGCGGCGCGCCCGCGGCACCCGAGGTCGAAATCGAAGAGGTCGAAGGCGGCAGCTTTGAGAGCCGCGTCGTCTCGCCGGTGCTTGGCGCCTGTCAGGGCGAAGACGGGAAGCACTGATCGCAGGCCGGGCCGAGACCGGTTTAAAGGTCGAACCAACGCAGCTGCTTGCGGTATTCCACCACCGGCCCGATCGCGACCAGCACCGGTGGCGGCAAGGGATCGTCCGCGAAATCCTCGGCGCAGCGCCCCAGGGTAGACTCGACCACGCGTTGGCGATTGGTCGTCGCGTTGCTGATGAAGACCACCGGCTCGCTCTCGATGCGGCCGGCGCGTAGAAGTCGGTCGGCGATCTCCGGCAGGTGCAGCGTCGCCATGTAGAACACCAGAACCGGTGCGACTTCCGACAACGCGCTCCAGTCGATATCGGCCGGCACCTCGCCGGTCGCGGCATGACCGGTCAGGAAACACACCGCGGAATTGGTCTCGCGGCTGGTCGCCGGGATGCCGGCATAGGTGAGTCCCGCGATCCCCGCGGTGATGCCCGGAATGATGCGGAACTTGATCCCCGCCTCAGCCAGCGCCAAGCATTCATCGGCGCCGCGCCCGAATACAAACGGATCGCCGCCCTTGAGGCGCAGTACCCGCTTGCCGGCGCGCGCGTAGTCGATAAGCTTTTCCGCGATATCGGCCTGCTTGGTCGAAGGTTGGCCGCCGCGCTTGCCGGCATAGATCTTCTCGGCGCTCTCGGGGATCAGCGTCATCACCTCGTCGCCGACCAGCGCATCGTAGATCACCACATCGGCGCGCCGCAGCGCTTCGGCCGCGGCGAGCGTCAGCAATCCTGCATCGCCCGGCCCGGCGCCCGCCAGAACGACGGTTCCCGGTTTGAAATCAGGCAGATAGTTGGTTTCGGTCATGGGACCGTTCTTCTAAGCGAGGCGAGGGGGGCAATCAAAGGGTTTCGGCGATGGTCGTTAACGCCGCAGCTAAACCTGCCCTGCCGTATCTGCCCAGCTATACTTGGTACGCGGCCATCCCTTCCGACATTTGCGCTCGCATGGCAGGCAAGCAGGACCGTATAGTCGTCACCAGGACCGTCGTTTGCACGTCAATCCCCCAACAGGCACAAATCCAAAAGCAGAGCCCAAAGGCGACCATATGGACACACTCGATCCGCATCCCTTCCGC
>Ga0209633_10001298_pt1 | contig 26084 bp, 21 predicted proteins | sample Cruoilmetagenom1_FD_187290 | JGI IMG/M metagenome (GOLD analysis project Ga0209633, IMG submission 187290) | Oil polluted marine microbial communities from Coal Oil Point, Santa Barbara, California, USA - Sample 1 (SPAdes) (version 2) | ecosystem: Environmental > Aquatic > Marine > Oil seeps ...
AAAACAGATGAAATTTATTCAAACAAATATTCGGCATCTAAGAGTTTTAAAAGGCTATTCTCAAGAACTCTTTGCAGAAGAATTAGGCTGGACCCGGTCTATGGTGAGCTCTTACGAAGAAGGCCGGTCAGAACCGCCAATAGATAGATTAATTCATTTATCTACCTATTTTAACATCCCTATAGACATCCTCATCAAAAACGATTTAAGACTTACAAAAGACACCTCGTTTATTGAAATTGGCAACAGGCGTGTATTATTTCCGGTTACCGTTAATGAAGCTAATGAAGATCTTATTGAAATTATCCCTATTGAAGCTTCTGCAGGATATTTAAAAGGTTATGCCGACCCTGAATATATTGAACAACTGCAAAACATTAAATTGCCTTTTTTGCCAACCGGTAAACACAGGACGTTTCCTATAAAGGGAGATTCTATGTTACCCGTAAAGGATGGCTCGTATGTTGTTGCGAAATTTATTGAAAGCATTCATGATGTAAAAGACGGGAGAACCTATATTGTATTAACTAAAGACGATGGTTTGGTATATAAAAGAGTGTATAATCGAATCAAAGATCGAAAGAGTTTGTTGCTGTATTCAGATAACAAAAACTATTTTCCTTTTGAAGTCAAGATCGAAGACGTATTAGAGTTATGGGAGTTTACCTGTTGTATCAACACCCAGGAATATGACAAGGACGAATTAAAATTGAGTAGTATTGTTACTATGTTTCAGGAGTTACAAATAGAATTAAAGGCCATTAAAGCTTAATCCCTATTTTTATATTTCTCTTTTAATTTATTCATATCTAAATAGGTGTAATTATTTCGTTTTGTGGCATCTAATAATTTTATGTGCAGTTGATTCGCAATGTAATATCCTGTTTCCAATGCTTCTTCCTTGTCATAATAGGTGTAAATATTGAAATGTTTATTTCTATTATACCACAAATTAATTTCAAAAAAACCTCTGGTATTACTAAAAACAGAAACATAATTTAAAGGTGGTAAATCTTGCCACTTCCCAATTTTAAATGGTCCAACAGAAAATTGATCTTTAAATTTTTTCTTTTCTAAATCAAAAAACATGGAATTCTTTACGGAAAAACTAATACCACCTAATGTGAAAACAGCAATTAATTCTAATAAAGAAATTCTTTTTTTAATTAAAGATTCATCCAATGAAAATTGAATATTATAAAATGATAACCCTATTAAAAAAATAGCAATGGTAAAAAAGATAGCAGCTAATACTATTTGCCAGATAGGTTTGTCTTTAGTTGAGATTATTACTAAATTCTTCTCCACATAACAAATATAAAAAATGCCAAGAAATTCTTATCATTTAAAATAACTATCTTTAAAGTAAAACAAAAAGCTTACAAATCATGAGTGAAACTATACAACAAAAAAGTTGGTTTGGCAGGAACTGGATATGGGTTGTACCTCTTGGAGGTTGTTTGACCATCATTATATTATTAGTCTTTGGAATTGGTGCTGCCATTTTTGGGGTTTCAAAAATTTTTACAAGTTCTGCTCCCTATGAATATGCTGTTGAACAAGCTTCAATTCATCCAAGAGTCATTGAATTACTCGGTGAGCCGGTTGAAACAGCTGGAATTATGCAAGGGAATATTTCAACAACAAATGATTCTGGTGAAGTAGCTATTACAATTCCTTTAAAAGGCCCAAAAGGCAAGGGTTCCGTAACCATTAAAGGTGAAAAATTTGATAGAGAATGGGTGTATGAAGAACTATATGTCCTCATAAAAGAAACCAATGAAAAAATTAATTTATTAGACAAAACCTTAGAAGGAATCTAAGGGTGCTTCTAAAGAATCATTATCATTTGTTGCTTTAAAAAGAAATCTCAAGTGCACAAAAGATATGCATAATACCACCCCAAAATAAGCAATAAATAATAGCCATACTACAGAAATTGACAGCCACTGTGATAACATTCTGGGAAAAACAAGAATGACTTCCGAAAAAAGGACCATAGTGCCATAAAAAAACCATAACAACGGATTGATCTTCTGCATCAACGTCATCCAGATAAAAGGAATATACATTCCTAAGAATAATAAATGCAGCCATGCAATTAACAGATACCTGTTTTCCACTACTAAATTTGCAATACTGGGAACACTACCGGTTATATTTATCAATCCGATAAAAAGAAGGATAGCATACATGTACTTATACTGCTTCTCAACGCTCCTAAAATCATTTTTAAACACTAATAGTACTAATAGCAGTACTATGGATCCCAGTCCACCAAAAACCTGAATTAACCAATGGTCAAAGTTATAATCCAACGAATGTGCAAATAGTAATGTTACGCTAAAGGCAATACCAGTAACATGTTTTTTAGTAAGCGTTACCCCGGTTTTCCGGAATAAAACTGCCAGCATCCATACGAAAAAAATACCGAAATATTGAAAATGTAAATAAAAGAAGATCGCTTGTTGATACCATGGTGACTCCTGCATTTCCAATACCATTAAAGGTCCAAGCAGATAAGGCCCGATAGAAGATATAAAATGAAAAATAATTCCAAGTTTGACAAGTTGATGTATTGCACTATTACTGTTAAGTCGTTTCCATAATCTGATCAGTAATACATAGCTTACCCATAAATGTATAGTTGAAAATAATATTGAATAGAAAGCATAACCTTGCCAGATAAATGCAATTAATAGTATTGCCACGCATACTTGTAATGCTATATAATATTTATAAGAAATTTTATCGATGCCCGGGGTAAAATTAGTCCATACAAACCCCAGCATGGCATTGAATAAAAACCCGAGTAAAAGTACATGGGAATGTGAGTGCAATATATTTTTAAAAGGGAAGCCTGTAATGGCCCCTGTGTAGGCATAACGTAATACCAGTCCTATTAAAACGCCTAGTATACCAAATACCATTGGGTACTGCCAAAGTTTTTTGGGAACCATTTTTCAAATGTAAAAAAAAACGCCGAGCAATCTGCTTGGCGTTTTATGGTTATTTATGCTTGGCCTGTCGGCCCGAAATTCATCGGGATCGGAGGTTGTTCATAATCTTTGATCTCACCATGCGCTTTTTCAAATCTACTCACATTTTCAGCTAAGGCCTTCATTAAACGCTTTGCATGTTGTGGTGTTAAAATGATCCTGGATTTTACTTTAGCCTTCGGTGTACCCGGCATTACATTTACAAAATCAACAACAAATTCAGAAACAGAATGATTAATTATTGCCAAATTAGCATAGGTACCATCAGCTACACTCTCGTCTAACTCAATATTTAATTGATTTTGTTTTGCCTTTTCTTCTGCCATTACTAAAAAGATTAATTAGCTTCAATTTCATCAGCCGAACCCACTATCATTTTATCATAAAAACGCATACCTGTACCTGCCGGTATTCTCTTACCAACAATAACATTTTCTTTCAATCCTTCTAAGGTATCAACTTTACCACTAATCGCAGCTTCATTCAATACTTTTGTTGTTTCCTGGAATGATGCAGCTGAAATAAACGACTTAGTTTGCAATGATGCCCTGGTAATACCTTGTAAAATAGGCTCTGCAGTTGCAGGCACAGCATCCCTGGCTTCCACTAGATTTTTATCTGATCTTCTTAATATCGAATTTTCATCCCTCAATTTACGAGCGGATACAATTTGTCCGGCTTTTAAATTTTCCGAATCACCTTGCTCTGCAACAACTTTCATTCCGTAGATGGCATCATTTAATTTTATAAAATCATTTTTATGAACTAATTGATTTTCCAAGAAAGTGGTATCACCGGAATCGATCACTCTGACTTTACGCATCATTTGTCGAACAACAACTTCAAAATGCTTATCATTAATTTTCACCCCTTGAAGTCTATATACCTCTTGAATTTCATTTACCAAATACATTTGAACCGCTGCCGGCCCTTTGATCTGTAAGATATCAGAAGGTGTTACTGCGCCATCAGACAACGGCATACCCGCTTTGATATAATCGTTTTCCTGAACTAAGATCTGATTCGAAAGCTTTACTAAATATTTTCTAATCTCCTCTGATTTAGATTCTACAATTATTTCACGATTACCACGTTTAATTTTTCCAAAAGAAACAACGCCATCTACCGCAGAAACAACTGCCGGATTTGACGGATCACGAGCTTCAAATAACTCGGTAACTCTCGGTAAACCTCCTGTAATATCGCCTGCTTTACCAGATTTCCTAGGTATTTTCACCAACACTTTACCCGCATCAATTTTTTCTCCTTCTTCTACAATCAAGTGTGCGCCTACGGGTAAACTATACGAACGTAATAATTCTCCTTTTGTATCTTCAATAAGTAAAGTTGGTACAACCTTTTTATTTTTAGAATCAGAAATTACCTTTTCCTGGAAACCGGTTTGTTCATCAATTTCAACTTGATAATTAACTCCTTGTTCTATATTTTCAAAGACTATTTTACCTTTAAATTCAGATACAATTACACCATTATAAGGATCCCATTGACAAATAACATCATCTTTCTTAATAGTGCTTTTATTTTTTACAAAAAGGTAAGAACCATAAGGTATATTATTAGTACTCAATGTTATACCTGTTTTCTTATCTATTATTTTAATTTCAGAAGTTCTGGAAATAACAATATTAACCTTATTACCGTCACTGTCCAGGCCTTCAACTGTTCTTAAATCTTCTATTTCTACCTTTCCTCCGAATTTAGCTGATAATCTACTCTCTTCAGAAACGTTCCCGGCAATACCACCTACGTGGAATGTACGCAATGTCAACTGTGTACCAGGTTCTCCAATAGATTGCGCTGCAATAACACCTACAGCTTCTCCTATCTGAACCATTTTTTTAGTTGAAAGACTGTGTCCATAACAGTTACTACAAATTCCTCTTGCAGATTCACACGTTAAAGCAGAACGAACTTCCACACTTTCAATTGGAGAATCCTCAATTTGAGCAACTATATCTTCATCAATTTCTTCACCTACTTTTACTAAAATCTCGTCGGTTAATGGGTGATGCACATCGTTCAACGAAACCCTTCCTAAAATTCTTTCACCTAGTGTTTCAACAATTTCTTCATTTTTCTTTAATGGAAAGACATTTAATCCTCTCAAAGTACCACAATCTTCTTCATTAATGATAACATCTTGAGAAACATCAACTAAACGACGTGTCAAATAACCCGCATCCGCTGTTTTTAAAGCGGTATCTGCAAGACCTTTACGTGCACCGTGTGTAGAAATAAAGTACTCTAAAATTGATAAGCCTTCCTTAAAGTTAGAAAGAATCGGATTTTCAATAATTTCACCACCGCCGGCTGTTGATTTTTTCGGCTTAGCCATTAAACCACGCATACCGGTCAACTGACGTATTTGTTCTTTAGAACCCCTTGCCCCAGAATCAAGCATCATATATACAGAATTGAATCCTTGTTGGTCTTCTCGAAGGCGTTTCATTGATAGTTCTGTCAATCTATTATTAGTTGAACCCCAAATATCAATTACCTGGTTATAACGTTCTTTGTTCGTTAACATACCCATATTATAACTGGCAGTAATGGTATCAACTTGTTCATTGGCCGATGCTATCATACTAAGTTTTTCTTCAGGGATAATAATATCTCCTAAACTAAATGACAGTCCACCCTGGAAAGCAAATTGATAACCCATATCTTTTATGGAATCTAGGAACTCTCCGGTTGTAGGAACATCGGTAACTTTTAAAATTTTACCGATGATATCACGCAACGATTTTTTAGTCAATACTTCATTGACATAACCAGCATTTTCAGGAACAACTTCGTTAAATAATACTCTACCTACAGTAGTTTCAATAATCTGATTTACTAACTCTCCTTCTGTATTAAAATCTTTTGTTCTAACTTTAATACTGGCATTTAAATTAACTTTTTTCTCATTAAATGCAATAGTAACTTCTTCTGGAGAATAAAAAGTAATTCCTTCTCCCTGTACTTTATGATCTTTCGTAGATTTGCGTTCTTTTGTCATATAATACAAACCGAGAACCATATCTTGAGATGGCACTGTAATTGGAGAACCATTTGCAGGATTCAAAATACTATGTGAAGCTAACATCAATAATTGTGCTTCTAAAATTGCCTCAGGCCCTAATGGTAAATGTACTGCCATCTGGTCACCATCGAAATCGGCATTAAACGCCGTACATACTAATGGGTGTAACTGAATAGCTTTACCTTCAATTAATTTAGGTTGAAAAGCCTGAATACCTAAACGGTGCAAGGTAGGAGCACGGTTTAATAATACCGGATGCCCTTTCAGTACATTTTCTAATATATCCCATACTACCGGCTCTCTTTTATCTATGATCTTCTTAGCAGATTTTACTGTCTTAACAATTCCTCTTTCTATTAATTTTCTAATGATAAACGGTTTGTATAATTCAGCTGCCATATCTTTTGGCAATCCACATTCAAATAATTTTAATTCAGGTCCAACAACAATTACAGAACGTGCAGAATAATCAACACGCTTACCTAATAAGTTTTGACGGAAACGGCCTTGCTTACCTTTTAATGAATCAGATAATGATTTCAAAGGCCTGTTGGATTCTGTTTTTACCGCAGAAGATTTACGTGTATTGTCAAATAAAGAATCTACAGATTCTTGTAACATACGTTTTTCATTTCGTAAAATAACCTCAGGAGCTTTAATCTCAACCAATCTTTTTAAACGATTATTTCGGATAATTACTCTACGGTATAAATCATTTAGATCAGAAGTTGCAAATCTACCTCCATCAAGTGGAACTAAGGGACGTAATTCTGGTGGGATAACAGGAATTACTTTCATGATCATCCACTCAGGTTTATTCTCTCTATTTTTATTTGCATCTCTTAAAGCCTCAACAACATTTAAGCGCTTTAACGCTTCCATTTTACGTTGTTTAGACGTTTCGGTATTGGCTTTATGCCTTAATTCATACGATAATTCGTCTAAATTTATTCTTGCCAATAATTCAATGAGACATTCTGCTCCCATTTTTGCAATGAACTTATTCGGATCAGAATCGTCTAAATATTGATTTTCTTGTGGAAGAGATTCCAATACATCCAGGTATTCCTCTTCAGTTAAGAAGTCCATTTTTTGTAATTGCTCTCCTTCGACATTTTTAGCATCAGCCGGCTGAATTACTACATAACGCTCGTAGTAAATGATCATATCCAATTTCTTAGATGGTAAGCCTAAAAGATATCCCATTTTGTTTGGTAATGATCTGAAATACCAAATATGTGCAACAGGCACCACTAAATTAATATGGCCAACTCTATCTCTACGTACTTTTTTCTCAGTAACTTCTACTCCACAACGGTCACAAATAATACCTTTATAACGTATTCTTTTATATTTGCCGCAAGCACATTCAAAATCTTTAATAGGGCCAAAAATACGTTCGCAGAACAGCCCGTCTCTTTCCGGTTTATGTGTACGGTAATTTATAGTTTCGGGTTTTAAAACTTCACCTCTTGATTTTTCCAGAATTGATTCTGGTGATGCCAGGCCAATTGAAATTTTATTAAATTTTTTTACAGTGTATTTTTCTCTTTGTTTTGCCATGATGTCTTAATGCAATCAATTAAAATGTAAAAATGTATTGTTTTAACTGTCCGTTATAATTAAACAGTTCCCCACTTTCGTGGGGATAAAATTATTCTTCTAATCTAACGTCTAAGCCAAGTCCTTTCAACTCGTGCATCAATACGTTAAATGATTCTGGTAATCCCGGTTCAGGCATTGCTTCACCTTTTACGATGGATTCGTATGTTTTTGCCCTACCTAATACGTCATCAGATTTAACTGTTAAGATTTCTCTAAGCGTACTGGATGCTCCATATGCTTCAAGAGCCCAAACTTCCATTTCACCAAAACGCTGACCACCGAATTGTGCTTTACCACCCAATGGCTGTTGTGTTATTAATGAATAAGGTCCAATAGATCGGGCATGCATTTTATCCTCAATCATATGGCCCAATTTGATCATATAAATAACGCCAACAGTAGCCGGTTGGTCAAATCGTTCACCACTACCACCATCATATAAATAAGTATGTCCAAATTCAGGTACACCAGCTTTATTAGTAAGCTCAGTTATTTCATCAATTGTAGCTCCATCAAAAATAGGAGTAGCATATTTTTCGCCTAAATTTTGACCAGCCCAACCCAATACAGTTTCATAGATCTGGCCAATATTCATACGTGATGGTACACCTAAAGGATTCAATACAATATCAACAGGAGTTCCATCTTCTAAGAAAGGCATATCTTCTGCTCTAACAATACGCGCTACAATACCTTTGTTACCGTGGCGTCCTGCCATTTTATCACCAACTTTCAGTTTACGTTTTTTTGCAACATAAACCTTAGCTAATTTTACGATACCAGCTGGTAATTCATCACCTACCGAAATAGTAAATTTCTCTCTACGCAATGAACCTTGTAAATCATTAACTTTAATCTTATAGTTATGAATTAATTGATTGACTAACTTATTAATTTTTTTATCAGTTGTCCATGTTCCTCCGGTTAAATGCTCAAAATCTTGTACCGCATTTAACATTTTTAAAGTGAACTTTTTTCCTTTAGGAAATATTTCTTCTCCTAAATCATTTTTCACTCCTTGAGATGTTTTACCACTAATTAAGGTAAATAGTTTTTCAACCAACCTTCCTTTTAGACTTTCAAATTTTACTGTAAAATCAGCTTCAAGCCTTGCAATTTCTTCTTTGTCCTGACTTCTCTTAGCTTTATCTTTGACCGATCTTTGGAATAATTTTTTATCAATTACCACTCCTTTTAATGATGGTGAAGCTTTTAATGAAGCATCTTTAACATCTCCTGCATTATCACCAAAAATAGCTCTTAGTAATTTTTCTTCCGGAGTAGGATCTGATTCTCCTTTTGGTGTAATTTTACCAATTAAAATATCGCCCGGCTTAATTTCTGCACCGATACGAATCATTCCGTTTTCATCAAGATCCTTTGTCGCTTCTTCACTTACATTAGGGATGTCATTTGTCAATTCTTCAGCACCTAATTTTGTATCTCTTACATCCAATGAGTACTCATCAATATGAATAGAAGTAAAGATATCTTCACGCACTACTTTTTCAGAAATTACGATCGCATCTTCAAAGTTATATCCCTTCCATGGCATAAACGCAACTTTCATATTCCGACCAAGTGCCAGTTCTCCTTTTTCGGTAGCATACCCCTCACAAAGTACCTGTCCTTTTGTTACTTTATCTCCTTTTTTAACAATAGGATGTAAGTTTATAGAAGTACCCTGATTCGTTTTTCTAAACTTAATCAAGTCATATGTTTTAGAATCGACATCAAAACTTACTAACCTTTCTTCATCAGTTCTTTTATACGTAATAGTAATTTTGTCAGAATCGACATAATCGATAATACCGTCACCTTCTGCATTGATAAGGATTCTTGAGTCAGTTGCAACCCTCCGCTCTAAGCCGGTACCTACAATTGGAGATTCAGGCCTCATTAAAGGAACCGCTTGGCGCATCATATTTGATCCCATCAAGGCACGGTTTGCATCATCATGCTCTAAGAAAGGGATCAATGAAGCCGATATAGAGGAAATCTGATTTGGAGACACATCCATATAATTCACCTCTTGAGGTGAGACCAATGGAAAATCGCCTTCTTCACGTGCAACAACTTTATCTAATACAATATTTCCTTTATCATCCAGGTCTAAATTAGATTGCGCTATTTTCTTCGCTTCTTCTTCTTCAGCGCTTAAATAGGTTGGTTTTTTAGTTGTATCTACTTTACCTTCAATTACTTCACGATAAGGTGTTTCAATAAAACCTAAATTATTAACTTTAGCATATACGGCTAATGAAGAAATCAAACCAATATTCGGGCCTTCAGGAGTTTCAATCGGACACAAACGACCATAATGTGTAAAGTGCACATCACGAACTTCAAAACCTGCTCTTTCTCTAGATAAACCTCCAGGGCCTAAAGCAGATAGCCTTCTTTTATGTGTAATTTCGGCCAATGGATTGGTCTGATCCATAAATTGAGACAACTGGTTGGTTCCAAAAAATGAATTAATTACTGAAGATAAGGTCTTCGCATTGATCAAATCTATAGGCGTAAATACTTCATTATCACGTACATTCATACGTTCACGAATAGTACGTGCCATACGGGAAAGCCCTACTCCAAACTGACTGGCCAATTGTTCACCTACTGTACGTACACGACGATTCGATAAGTGGTCAATATCATCTACTTCAGCTTTAGAATTTACCAATTTTATCAAATTCTTGATAATGGTAATAATATCAATTTTTGTAAGAACTTTTTCATTGATATCAATATCAAGTTCCAATTTTTTATTCATTCTATAACGTCCAACTTCTCCAAGATTGTAACGCTGTTCAGAAAAGAATAACTTATGGATAATACCTTTTGCTGTTTCATAATCAGGCGGCTCAGCATTACGTAATTGCCTATAAATATGTTCAACGGCTTCTTTTTCAGAATTCGTTGGGTCTTTTTGAAGCGTATTATGAATAATTGCATAATCACCTAATTGATGATCTTCTTTATGCAATAAGATAGTCTTCGTTTCTGCTTCAATAATCTCTTCGACATTTTCTTTATCCAGAATAGTATCTCTATCCAGGACAATTTCATTACGTTCAATAGATACTACTTCTCCGGTATCTTCATCAACAAAATCTTCATGCCATGTTTTCAATACTCTGGCAGCAAGTTTACGTCCTAGTACTTTTTTAAGACCACTTTTTGAAACTCTTATCTCATCAGCAAGGTCAAAAATTTCAAGAATATCTTTATCTCTTTCAAATCCGATAGCACGGAAAAGAGTAGTTACAGGTAATTTTTTCTTTCTATCAATATAAGCATACATTACCTGATTGATATCCGTAGCAAATTCTATCCATGATCCTTTAAAAGGGATTACTCTAGCAGAATATAATTTGGTGCCATTTGCATGGAATGATTGTCCAAAAAATACCCCTGGTGAACGGTGTAGTTGTGAAACTACAACTCTTTCAGCACCATTGATAACAAAAGTACCACTGTTAGTCATGTACGGAATTGTACCTAAATAAACATCTTGTACAATAGTTTCAAAATCTTCATGCTCAGGATCAGTACAATATAATTTCAATCTCGCTTTTAATGGAACACTATGTGTTAATCCTCTTTCTATACATTCTTGAATAGAATACCTCGGCGGATCAACGAAGTAATCAATAAATTCTAAAACAAATTGATTTCTAGTATCCGTAATTGGAAAATTGTCGGAAAAAGTTTTATACAAACCTTCATCACTTCTCTCGTCTGCTTTCGTTTCTAACTGAAAAAAATCTTGAAAAGATTTTACCTGAATATCTAAAAAATCGGGATAATCAGTAATTAGTTTAGCAGAAGAAAAGTTTACTCTTTTGGTACTATTTAGTGTTGACAATGGAGAAAAATTTTAATTAAAAACCTAATAAATTTATGAGAACTATTATATACACAAAATGGTTTAGGTCAATTTGAACTTAATTCAAAAGACCTAAACCTTATATGTTTATGCTTTGACGAGCTTATTTAAGCTCAACTTCAGCGCCTGCTTCTTCTAAAGATTTTTTAAGACCTTCAGCTTCGTCTTTAGTAACACCTTCTTTAATTGGAGAAGGAGCATTATCAACTAAACCTTTAGCATCTTTAAGGCCTAAACCAGTTAATTCTTTGACTAATTTTACTACTGCCAATTTAGAAGCACCTGCAGCTTTAAGAATCACATCAAATTCTGATTGTTCTTCTCCTGCAGCTTCACCTCCACCAGCAGCTGGTCCGGCTACAGCTACAGCTGCAGCAGCAGGTTCTATTCCATGTTCTTCTTTAAGGTAAGTCGCTAATTCAGTTACCTCTTTTACAGTTAGGCTCACTAAATTATCGCCTATTTTTTTAATATCTGCCATTTTACTTTTGTTTTAATTTTTTATTATTTAGTTTATGTGTGTACAATTTATTTTTCTGATAATGTCTTTACAATTCCAGATAATGTATTACCACCTGACTGCAATGCTGAAATAACATTTTTAGCCGGTGATTGTAATAAGCTGATAATATCTCCGATAAGTTCTTCTTTAGACTTGATATTAACAAGGGCGTCTAATTGGTTATCACCAACATAAATTTCCTCTTCAATATAAGCTCCTTTTAATAAAGGTCTATCAGATTTTTTGCGGAATTCTTTGATAACTTTAGCAGGAGCATTACTTGTTTCAGAAATCATTAAAGAAGTATTTCCTTTTAATATTTCGGGTAATTCTCCAAAATCTTTATCAGATTTTTCCATTGCTTTCGAAAGCAATGTGTTTTTAACAACTGCCAATTTTACGTCTGCTTTAAAACAAGCTCTACGTAATTTTGATGTGTTTGAAGCATCCAATCCTGATATATCAGCAAGATATATAGTAGTATTATCAGTCAATTGGCCTGTTAAATCGTCTATTACTTGTGCTTTTTGTTCTCTAGTCATAATTTTATAAACTTTTAACTTGCCAGTCCAACTGATTTAGTATCTACCTGAACACTAGGACTCATTGTACTAGACATGTAAACACTTTTTACATACGTACCTTTAGCTGTTGTAGGTTTTAACCTTAGAATTGTTTGCAACAATTCATTAGCGTTGCCTTCAATTTTATCAGCATCGAAAGACACTTTACCAATAGCGGCATGAATGATTCCTGTTTTGTCAACTTTAAAATCGATTTTACCACCTTTTACATCTTTAACAGCTTTTGCAACGTCCATAGTTACCGTACCGGTCTTTGGGTTAGGCATTAAACCACGAGGCCCTAGAACTCTACCTAAAGGGCCTAATTTACCCATTACACTTGGCATTGTTACTATTACATCAACATCTGTCCATCCTCCTTTAATTTTTTGGAGATATTCGTCTAATCCAACATAATCAGCACCCGCTTCTGTAGCTTCTGCTTCTTTATCTGGAGTTACTAATGCTAAAACTTTGACATCTTTACCGGTACCGTGAGGTAATGTTACTACGCCACGAACCATTTGATTTGCTTTTCTAGGATCTACTCCAAGTCTAACCGCAACATCAACAGATGCATCAAATTTTACATTTGTCATTTCTTTGACTAAAGCCGAAGCTTCCTTTAAAGAATAAGCTTTATTCGCTTCTACTTTAGCAGTTGCTTCCTTTTGCTTTTTAGTTAATTTTGCCATCTTATATTACGTTTTAAGCAGGAGCGTTTCCTTTTACTTTTAATCCCATTGACCGAGCAGTACCTGCAACCATTTTCATCGCCGACTCAACCTTAAAGGCATTTAAATCGACCATCTTATCTTCAGCAATCTTTCTGATCTGATCCCAGGTTACCGTACCAATTTTACTACGATTAGGTTCGCCAGAACCTTTTTTAATCTTCGCAGCTTCTAATAATTGCACTGCAGCCGGAGGAGTTTTTACAACAAAGTCGAATGATTTGTCTCTATATACTGTAATAGCAACGGGTAATACCTTACCCATCTTATCCTGAGTTCTGGCATTAAATTGTTTACAGAACTCCATTATATTAACTCCGGCAGCACCTAAAGCAGGCCCAACAGGTGGCGAAGGGTTTGCTGTGCCTCCGCGAACTTGTAATTTTACTACCTTACTAACTTCTTTTGCCATTTTTTAAACTTTAATTTAGAGAACACATTTGGAAGCATGTGTATCAACTTAAATATGTAACATTTATGAAATTTTTTCAACTTGCATATAGCTCAATTCCAATGGCGTTTTTCTACCAAAGATTTTTACCATAACTTCAAGTTTACGCTTTTCTTCATTTATTTTTTCAATAGTTCCATCAAAACCATTAAAAGGGCCATCAACTACTTTTACAGTTTCTCCTAATATATAAGGTATCACTACATTTTCATTTTGAACAGCCAATTCATCAACTTTTCCTAACATTCGGTTCACTTCAGATTTTCGTAAAGGAACTGGATCACCACCTTTCACTTCACCAAGAAATCCAATAACTCCGGTAACTGATTTAATAACATGAGGCAACTCTCCGCTCAAATTCGCCTGTATCATAATATATCCCGGAAAATAAACCTTTTCTTTATTAATTTTTTTTCCGTTACGGATTTGAATAACTTTTTCTGTAGGTACCAATACCTGGTCAACATAATCAGAAAGACCCAAACGGGCAATCTCATTTTCTATATAGGCTTTCACTTTATTTTCTTGACCCCCAATAGCTCTAACTACATACCATTTCTTTACAGAATCAGTCATATCCTTTTATTAAAATAAGTTAAAATATTGTTCTAAACCCAATTGAAAGACTTTATCAACCAAAAAAACCGCCAGTGCAAAAAGTACTGTAAAAACAGTCACTACTATCGTAGATTTTTGAGCTTCCGGCAGCGGCATCCAAGTAACTTTATCATTTAGTTCTTTAAAAGAATCCTTTATATATGTAACAATATTCATTGTATCTTGTTTTTGCACGGGTGGAGAGACTCGAACTCCCGACACCCGGTTTTGGAGACCGGTGCTCTACCAACTGAGCTACACCCGTATAGAATACAAGGTGCTCCTCAAATTAGGGAAGCACCTATTATATTCATTAATTTATCTTTACTGTGATAATTAACTTAAAGTATCTCAGTCACCTGACCAGCACCTACAGTTCTACCACCTTCACGGATAGCAAAACGTAAACCAACATTCATTGCAATTGGTTGGTGTAAATCAACTGTAATAGTCAAGTTATCACCAGGCATTACCATTTCTACACCGCTCGGCAAATTAATAGTACCGGTAACATCCGTTGTTCTTACGTAGAACTGAGGACGGTAATTATTATGGAATGGAGTATGACGGCCACCTTCTTCTTTTTTAAGGATATAAACCTCAGCTTTAAATTTATCATGAGGAGTTACAGAACCTGGTTTACAGATTACCATTCCTCTTTTTATTTCATCTTTATCAATACCTCTTAATAAAATACCAACATTATCACCTGCTTCACCTCTATCTAATATTTTACGGAACATTTCAACTCCAGTAACTGTTGAAGTTAATTTTTCAGCTCCCATCCCGATAATATCAACACTATCACCAGTATTTGCAACACCTGTTTCTATACGACCAGTAGCCACTGTACCACGACCAGTAATAGAAAATACATCTTCAACAGGCATTAAGAAATCTTTATCAACATCACGCTTAGGTAATTCAATCCAAGTATCAACAGCTTCCATTAATTCCATAATAGAACTTACCCACTTTTCTTCACCATTTAATGCGCCTAAAGCAGAACCAGCTATTACAGGACCATTATCACCGTCATACTCATAGAAAGAAAGTAATTCCCTAATTTCCATTTCAACTAATTCTAACAATTCTTCATCATCAACCATATCCACTTTATTCATGAATACAACGATTCTTGGAATACCAACCTGGCGTCCTAAAAGGATATGCTCACGAGTTTGAGGCATTGGCCCATCAGTTGCAGCAACTACTAATATTGCACCGTCCATTTGTGCAGCACCAGTTACCATATTCTTTACATAATCGGCGTGACCAGGACAATCTACGTGTGCATAGTGACGAGCAGCAGTTGAATATTCAACGTGAGCAGTATTAATAGTAATACCTCTTTCTTTTTCTTCAGGAGCATTATCGATAGAATCGAAGCTTCTAATTTCAGATAAACCTGCGTTTGCTAAAACTGTTGTAATAGCAGCTGTTAAAGTAGTTTTCCCGTGATCTACGTGACCAATAGTACCAATATTTAAATGTGGTTTGGAGCGGTCAAAATGTTCTTTTGCCATGATTATTAAATTTATTAATTCTTAGTTATATATATTTATGTTAAATTCTATTATTTTCATATGAGCTTTTTACGGTCCCGACGTTTCGGGAGAACCCTGACCCTTACTATTTTACTGGTCACTCAAATCATTTTGCCAATAATGGCTAAAACAAATTTCATTTCTTTGAGCCAATGACGGGATTTGAACCCGTGGCCTCTTCCTTACCAAGGAAACGCTCTACCCCTGAGCTACATCGGCGTAAAGTGCTGAATCTCATTCATTATAATGACAATTACAATAGATAAGATTTCTGCCTTCGCAGGAATTTTAGAGCGAGAGACCGGGTTCGAACCGGCGACATTCAGCTTGGAAGGCTGACGCTCTACCAACTGAGCTACTCTCGCAATCTTTTTTAAAATCCAATCAGTAAATTTGCTTAGGATGCTCTCGCAAAGCGAGATGACCCGTTTCGGTTTACATTCATCGATTAGGATTAGCTCGCACAGCTCACTGATCCTAATCGGATACCCGATCATATAATTTTAGTTATGTGTCTTTATAAAAGCAAGCTTTTAACATGCACTCCACTAAAATTATAAGTGGGGAGAGCAGGATTCGAACCTGCGAAGGTTTCCCAACAGAGTTACAGTCTGTCCTCGTTGGCCGCTTGAGTATCTCCCCAATGCAAATTTTATTCAAAGAACTTAGCCGATTGAGGTTATTCACCCCATAACAAATATTATAAATTCGAAATTTAGAATACTCGTAATTATCTGCCTTTTAGAGCCGATGGAGGGACTCGAACCCACGACCTGCTGATTACAAATCAGCTGCTCTAGCCAGCTGAGCTACATCGGCTTTTCTTTCGCTTTTTTACACAAAAAAACAAACCGCTATTTTTAACGGTTTGCAAATGTATAAAGTTTTATGTTTTCTACAAAACTTTTATGTTTATTTTTTACATAAAATCACAATTGATGAGTACGTTGTTTTTCTTTCTTTTTTCTAAGCTGCCTTTTTAAAGCTCCTGTTGCTAAATCAATCCCCTCTTCGAAAGATTTACATTGTTTTTTTACGATCAATTCATCTCCTGGAATATTCAATTTAATATCAACTATTTTATTTTCTTTTTCACTGGTGTTTTGAACTTTTAAATAAACATCAGCTTCAATTATATTATCATAAAACTTATCTAAATTATCAACTTTAGTATTTACAAATTCAACTAAATTTTGATCTATATTAAAATTTACAGATTGAATATTGACTTTCATATTTTTATATTTATTTGTTATTTATAGGTAATATGCAATTTGTTAATAAACATTTTGATTAATCTTCAAATCAGTTGTGGCTCATTTCACATGTATTAGGTTTTTGTGCTCCTGGGGTGAGCTTGATTATACACTTTTTTTAATTCGTTCAAACTACTATGAGTATATATTTGTGTTGAAGCCAAGCTTGAATGGCCGAGTAATTCTTTAACAGAATTTAAATCTGCACCTTCATTCAGTAAATGAGTAGCAAACGAATGACGTATTACATGCGGGCTCTTTTTTACTTTCGAAGATACGCTACTAAAGTAGTCATTTATTATTCTATAAACAAGATTTGGATACATTTTATTTCCCTTTTTGGTAATCAATAAGCACTCACTATGCGATTCTATTTCTTTGCGTTTATCTAAATATTCTTTTAAGGTATGTTGTACCGAATTTAATAGTGGTATATATCTTTCTTTATTTCTTTTACCTAACACTTTTACCGTAGAATTGGTAAAATTTATAGCTTGCTTTTGTATTTCAATCAATTCAGCTCTTCTCATTCCTGTTGAATATAATAACTCAACGATCAACTTATTACGGACAGTTTCAAAATCATTATTAAAAGTTAAACTATTAATGACTTCATTAATTTCTTTTTCAGAAAATGGCACTTGTACTCTTTTAGAAACTTTTAAAGCTTGATGGCCCAACAAAGGAGATTCTTTTAGTTGTTTGGTTTTTACTAAAAATTTATAGAACGATTTTAGACTACTTATTTTTCTATTGATCGTTCTGTTAGAAATTTTTTGATTTACCATTTCAACGATCCAAGAGCGAATTTGAGAATAATTTACATTGTTGAGTTGCTGGTTCCCAAAAGTAATAGTGCAGAAATTTTGAAACGAATTTAAATCATCTTGATACGCCCTAATAGTGTGTGGTGAATATTTTTTTTCAAACGAAAGATATTCTATAAAGTGCGCTATGGGCATAAAAAAACCGTTAGTAAACAAAACTACAAAATGCGTTTGTGTTTTACTAACGGTTTAACATTTTTTTAAATTAGATTCTTGCCCTATCCGTCGAGAGACAGGTCTGCAAAAATTATAATTTATCTGAATTTCGAAGTAAGCTTCAGAAACAATTCTTAATTAGCCTTGCTCTTCGTCAGTTCTAAGTCTTTGTACGTATTGTGCTTTTTGAATTTCGGCACGTTTTGAAACAGAAGGTTTTGTGAAATGCTTACGGTTACGCAATTGTTTCATTGTTTTAGTTCTATCAAACTTCCTCTTAAAACGTTTTAGCGCTCTATCAATATTTTCTCCGTCTTTTACAGGTATTATCAACATAGTATTGCACCTCCTTTCATTCGATCTCTTTTATTTGTTTTTATTTAGATCCCATGTTACTTGCCATTACTCATTCGATTCATTTTGAAAATTCAAATGGCTCATTTCACGGTATTCTCTTTTAATTCGGGGTGCAAATGTACAAAAGAAAATCGAAGACTGTACATATTAGTTTATAAATATTTATGATGTATTTTCGTCAGCATGAAAAAAGTTTTAAAACTTTTACTATATATCTTACCAGGTATGATCCTATTCATTATCATTTTCTTTTTCTGGGCGTCATCACCTAAATATAATGAACAAGATTATTCAAAAATTATAACGAACAACTACTCTCAAAAAATAGATAATGACTCTATCTATAGTATCGTCACCTATAATATAGGTTACTTAAGTGGTATGACTAACAATAAGGCAATCGCGAAACCGAAATCATTATTTGATAACAACCTTCGGCAGGTAACAAAGATTTTTAGAATACTGAACACAGATATCATTGCCTTTCAGGAAATTGATTATGCTTCGGCAAGATCATATACTATCAACCAGCAAAATGAGGTTGCCAAACTAGGTTATAATTATATTGCACAAGCTGTAAATTGGGATGAAGCCTATGTGCCTTTTCCATATTGGCCTCCATCGATGCACTTTGGAAGAATGTTTTCAGGACAATCAATAGTAAGTAAATTTCCTTTAAAAGAGCATCAAAGAATAGTATTGGAAAGAGTGAAGGATAATCCTTTTTATAGAGATGCGCTATATTTAGAACGCTTGGCCCAAGTTATAACCATAACTATTGAAAATAAAGATGTTGTAATAATCAACGTGCATCTGGAAGCGTATGATAAAATAACCAGGGTACAACAAATGAATCATGTGATTGAACTATTTGACAACTATAGAAAAGAATATCCGACTATTCTATTGGGCGATTTCAATAGTGAAGCCAGAAAACCAGATGCCATCATTCACAAACTTATGAAAGTGCCAGGTATTGGAAATGCGGCATTTACTAAAGAAAATCCTTCAAATACTTTCAGCTCTGTTGACCCATTTAAACGTATAGATTATATTTTTTATACTGAAAATTCTATTCAAATGGTCGATAGTCAAGTGCTGAACCAATTTGGCGAAGCATCAGACCATTTACCTGTTGAGATGCGGTTTAGGTTGAAATAGGAAATTGGTAGTTGGATTATCGGTTCAGGTTATGATTCCGTTGAGCTAAATGCAATGGCTATAGCTGTTGTTACCCAACATTTTAACTATAATAAATTCATCAATCTATTGATTTTTTAATGGGGTGTTCATCCAATAATCCACGAGATTATTTGGCGCAATTATAGGCTGGTCTTGGAAAATTGGCCTAGTTTTTATCATAAACAAATTATCTAAAGGTTTTATGGCCTTTAGCTTTAATTCTTGTACAAAAAATTCTCTAAATTGATTATAAGTAATGGACTCGGGTTTATTTACGACATTTCCGTAAATGTCTCTGACATTTTTAACTTCTATAGCTACCCCTTTACCGGTAATTTCACTCATTAATTGAATTAGTTTTTGATCAAAAACTATGTTTTCATTTTCGGGATATAATAACACACTATTTTTTTTTAACTCGACCTTGGCTATTTTCAATTTTCTTTCTTGATAATACAATTTATACTTTCCCTTTTTCAAGGCATCTTCAGCTAATGGGGGATTATTAAAATCAAGCCGAAAGTGTTTCCTATTATGATTGATTTTCGCCGCTATTGGGATAAACTTTGGGGGTTCTAAAATTTCAAATGAATTATTAAAAGAAATATAATTTGGGTACATTTTTTCTTGATGGGTTTGATACTCCACAATGATTTCATATAACAATTTTCCTAAGTGTTTTTTTTCTACTCCAGCAATTTTGCGACTCGCTCTCTGCTCTTCTCGATATCCATGTGATTTCTTCTTCTCATAAACGGTATACTCCATTTTGTGAATGGCAAAACTACCATTGCTAATATAAATTTTACCCACAACCCGAACATTGTCATGAGTTTTGGAAATATTAATAGTGTAAAGAGGAATACCATCTATAAAAGTATCTGCTGCTAATTTGAGTTTATGGTTTTTCACAAAATCCATATCCAGGCGATTAACAAAATCGTAGGTGTTAATATTGTAATTTCGGATAGCATCATGTAAGCGTAATATGGTATATTCGTTTCCTCCTTGCCCACCCAAAGTGGCATTAGAAATAATTTTATTCCTATTTACGTAATCATATGGTTTAGCAGCTATAGTATCTCTTGGGAAATCAGGATTTTTCTTATATTGGAATATTCTTGTTTTTGAGTTTTTTAAATCTTGAACACCAAAACCTAAGTCAAAAACTTCCATTATAGCCTCATTTAGATTTAAATAATTACCATCTTTTAATTGATAGTCCCTATAATAACCGACATAGGAAAAAGGAACAAAAGGAAAATTTTGAGGGATTTTGCTAATAGCCAGGCGAACTATTTCATTTGCGCTTCGTCTTTTACGATTCTTAGAAGTTGCAATTACTACTTCATTCAGCACTTCTACTTTTTCTATAAGACGTATTGTATTAATTCTATCTATGCTGAGACTTGATAAGATAACATCTTTAGACTGATACCCTATCGAAGATATTTCTAAAGTGTCTCCTATTTTTTGAAATTCGAGAGGAACTCTAAATCCCCCATCAAGATTAGAAATTAGCCCTTTTGCTCTATTCTTAACTCGTATGGTTGCAAAAGAAATTGATTCTTTATTTTTAGCATTAATTAATCTTCCGCTAATAAATTCTTTTTGTTGACCAAATACTACACCGAATTGAAGTATAAGAATGAAGGGAAAGCTCAATCGTAATATTTTGAACAATGGACATATAATTTCACTATGATACAATGCAAAGAAAAATTTTGTTTTCACATGTTGAGCAATGATTAATATAAAAGGAGTTTCAATTCCTTTTAGTCCCGAAACTTCGGGAATAAACGAAGTTAGTTGAAAACTCGTTAAGAAACAAACTAAATCAATACACAAAACCTCACCATTAAATGATGAGGTTTTTAGACCCTTCGACAAGCTTCGCTTGCTACCCTCGATGTAAAATACACTTTACCTCTCGGTAATGCCCAGGGTGGTATCTCGTTAAGTATAAAATTATAAAATCTATTTAGGGTCAAGAATCATATCAATCCTTTTCAACACATCTTGCAAATGATACCTGCTCATTCTATAATTCGTTCTACCAATAGCACTTCTAACACTACGCCTGATTGTTTCTAACTCAGCTCTTGCTACCGAACGAATATCAGATTGGTTAACCGTCACTCTTGTAGGTTTAAAATAAGGGCTGTTAAATTTTGGTAATACTTGTTTTTCTATTGTCATCAAATGTTTCAATTTATCAACGTGTACTTTTTGAAGGTTTCTGCGATAGGTATCTATTTTTCTTCCAGAATTTAATTCAGACCAAACACCTCTTCTTAGATCAGACATCATATCAATAAGGGTATAAGCATTGCTTCCATTCAAGGTTTCATTATCGATCATACGAGCCAAGCGGCCAAGTTCAAGAATAGTATTCAAGGTACGCTCCTGCATTCTTCTTACACGTTCAATAGTACCGGAATATTCTGTTTTACCAATGAGATCTTTATCTACTAACCAAGTTGGGGTTTTGAACAATTCGTCATTGACAAATTTCAAACAATTTTTTTGGTGCGTTTTGTCTACATGTGTATATACTGCACCTTCCTGATCAGCCGTTTTATAATATTCATAAACGCCTCCAATATTAGATGAAACGTGTCCCATATATCTATTGAACTGAGAAATTACATGTCCATACATTTTCTCCAGGTCATCATAATTTTTACCGTCTTCGGTTGTCCACTTCTCAAGGTTCGGTACAATGCGTTTTAGATTAGCAATACCATAGGTACTTGCTTTAATGGCATCATCACCTAAATCTTCAGTTTGTGAACTCGGATCAACTACGCTTATTACTTGTTGGTGGCCAAATCTATACAAGGGATCTCCGGCATGTTCTAAAATCCATTTATCCAGTGTAGCTTTTTCATCATTAGAAGTTTTTGCATCCAAAATTGGGCGATACCCCCATTTTATTGCATATTTATCATATACACCAATATCTGGCATTAGAGCAACACCCTCATCTCCCGGTTGTGCTATATAATTAAAGCGGGCATAATCCATAATTGAGGGAGCAGTTCCATATTTTTTAGTAAAAGTAGCTGAACGTAATGAATCTACAGGATAAGCAACACTACTACCCATATTATGAGGTAAGCCCAACGTATGGCCTACTTCGTGTGCTGACACAAAACGGATTAATCGACCCATAACTTCATCTTTAAAAGCGACACCTTGGGCATCAGGATTTATAGCTGCTGTCTGTACAAAGAACCATCCTTGCAATAAACTCATTACATTGTGATACCAATTGATATCAGATTCTAAAATTTCACCCGAACGCGGGTCACTAACGTGAGGGCCATTTGCATTCGGTATCGGTGAAGCCAAATAACGGACCACAGAATAACGTACATCTTCAGGACTCCAATCTGGATCTTCTTCTTTTGTTGGAGGATCTTTCGCGATAATAGCATTTTTAAAACCTGCTTTTTCAAAGGCCACTTGCCAATCTTCTATACCATCTTTGATATATTTCCTCCATTTTTTGGGAGTAGCCCTATCTATATAATATACAATTTGTTTTTTAGGCTCGACCAATTCGCCACGTTTAAATTTTTCAATATCCTCATCTTTCACCTCTAATCTCCATCTATCTAAAAACCGAAGCGTTTTACTTTTTTGAGCTTCCAACCCGTAATCTACTTGGCCACGTGCAAACCAACCCACACGTTCATCAAACATTCTGCGTTTCATAGGTTCTTTTGGTAATAGGATCATAGAATTACTCATCTCTATTGAAATTGAACCCGTACTTGAATTTGAAGGAGGAGCACCCGCGGCATACGTTTTCACATGGCGTGCTTCAATATTTAAAGGATAGCTCTTCACACTCTCAATATAAGAACGCTTATCATCCAATCTTGAAATTTTATACTGTTTTCTTCTTCTAGCCGGAAATCCCAACGGTTTTACATCTTTGGTAAATAGCTCAGTTACATCAACTACTGTAGCTGTTGAATCCTTGCTAAATGCTTTTATCGGGAAAGTATATAATACGGGCTCAAAATTTGAATTCACCACAGCTTCGTGTATAGGTAAAGAATCTGCAGCCACTATAGAATGAGAAACCACTCTTAGCAATATCTTTTTCCCATTTTTTTGCCAACGTAATACCTGCGTGTTTTGCTTACCTCCTCCAAAACCAATGCCCGAAGCCGTTTTAGAAATTCTGGTGACCATTAACATTTCACGTTCTAACAATGAATCTGGAATTTCATAAAAAAACTTTTCATCTAGTTCGTGCACTTTAAAAAGGCCTTCATCTGTCTTTGCCTTTTTCGTGATAACTTTATTATAAGGTAGAATTGCACCTTTTTTAGGTTTAGGTTTGGGTGCCGGTTGTTCTGTCTTGTCTTTTTTTCTTTTCTTTTTTGTTTTTTTCTGCGCTTGTATATCAGTAGCAAATCCCAATACAAAAAGCACAGCTAATAGCCGGGTTAATTGTTTTAACATAATTGTATATTTATTTTTATTGTTAGTCTTAACTTTATAGAAAAAGTTACGCGCTCCGAAATTATAAAAACAGCAGGTTATAATTTCTTAAATATATGTTAAAGAAAATGGTTAGCTTTAAAGTTCATTAACAACCTTTACACAATGGAAAATCTATCTACCCAAGAAAACTCTAAAATAATGTCTTATGGTGATTGGGCATTAACAATTTTTATTTCATCCTTGCCATTAATTGGTTTCATTATGTTACTTGTTTGGGCATTTGGTAACGAAAGGAATATCCACAAAAAAAATTGGGCAAAAGGCTCTCTTTTAATTGCCTTAATAGGATTGATAATAGTATTCTTCTTTTTGTTTGTATTTGGTGGTTTAGCTATGTTGGCTGCACTAAATGAATAACGTATTAAAATTAATAAAAGGCACTGTCTAAAAATCATTATAACTGTCATTTTGAGTCCCGATGTGGCCGGACATACTAATAAACAATATAAATATTTAAAAAAGTAGAACTTATTAAAAAAGGATGGGCAGCACAAATTTATACACCAAAATCAACAATACCACGGCTATCAAATTTAAAATAATTCCAACCCTGGCCATTTGATGTACTTTAACGAATCCGCTGGCAAAGACGATGGCGTTAGGGGGTGTAGCCATAGGCAACATAAAAGCGCAGCTACTGGCAATAGTAACCGGAATTAATACATACAAAATGGGAATTTCCAAGCCTATTGCTATTCCGGCAACAACAGGAGCCAGTACAGCAACTAATGCCACATTACTCATCAACTCTGTCATAAAAAGCATTAATATAATGAGCAATGACACTGTTAAAAGTACACTGATATTACTGGAAGCTATTGCATTTGAAACAACATCAACAATGCCACCTGCAGACATTCCTTTGGCAAGTGCCAAACCTCCACCAAAAAGAAGTAAAATGCCCCAGGCCAGCTTTTCAGTATCCCTCCAATGAATGATAAAATCGCCTTTTCTAAAATTAAAGGGAATCGCAAAAATAGAAACGGCGGCCATCATACTAATAATAGTATCTGACAATGCCAAACCGGGAATTAATTTATTGATAAGGGTCCTAAATATCCATAAAAAAACGGTAATCCCAAATATGGTCAAAACTCTTTTTTCCTTTGCCGTAATTTTTCCCAATTTATTCAATTCAGCATTAATGACTTCTTTTGAAGCATTAAATTGAACATTCTTATTCGGAAACATCCATTTCACCAACACCACATAAATGATGGTGATCATAAGGATGGAAAACGGAAGCCCTAGGGTCATCCATTTAAGGAATGAAATTTCAATATTATATTCATTTTCAAGCAGGCCGATCAAAACAGAATTTGGCGGTGTTCCAATCACTGTTGCAATGCCGCCCGCATTTGCAGAAAATGCAATGCCAAGCATCACACTCAATGCAAAATTCTGATCATCTTTTGTAAATCCGTCTTCATCATCTATCAGCAATTTTATCACCGACATGGCAATAGGCAACATTACTACGGTACTGGCTGTATTGCTGATCCACATGCTCATTAAGCCTGTAGCTATCATAAAACCAAGGACTACTCTGTTTGGCGTTGTACCGGTCAACCGTATAATGCTAAGTGCAATTCTTCTATGCAGGTTTACTTTTTCCAAGGCTAAGGCCAATACAAATCCTCCAAAAAATAGAAAAATAATCGGGCTGCCATAATTTGCTCCTACATCAGCAATCGGCATTATTTTCAGTAAGGGAAATAAGATAAGGGGTAATAATGCGGTAACTGAAATAGATACAGCCTCTGTAATCCACCAAATTATCATCCATAAAGCTGTCGCTATAACTGCATCTCCTTTTTGGGAAACCAATTCAAAAGGAAGGTTATAAGCAATAAAG
>Ga0209633_10001299_pt1 | contig 26074 bp, 19 predicted proteins | sample Cruoilmetagenom1_FD_187290 | JGI IMG/M metagenome (GOLD analysis project Ga0209633, IMG submission 187290) | Oil polluted marine microbial communities from Coal Oil Point, Santa Barbara, California, USA - Sample 1 (SPAdes) (version 2) | ecosystem: Environmental > Aquatic > Marine > Oil seeps ...
GCCGCTGGCAGATGCGGTTTATCCGTGAAGGGACATCCGGATCCAACGAGCTTTTTATCGTCACCATCGGCGGTGTCAGACCCGACGGTACGGATGCGTGCAGCGACAGTACGAACGCCATCTTGGATGCCGCCTTCAATATGCGGACCGCCGAGCCTTCCTTTGTGTTCCGGTGGCATCCGGAGGCCAATGTCCAAACCGTCAAAAAAGTATACAATTGCGTCCGAACCGGTCTGGGTTACCCATCCATAAAAAACGATGCGGTCAATATCAACTGCCTGGTCGAGCACGGATGCACGATTGAAGAGGCCCGAAGCTGGGCGGTGATACTGTGCATGTCGGCGCATCCTACCGGAGAGAAGGGACAGCATGTCAGATGCGTTCAAGCGATTTTACCGCCCAAGATACTTGAGATAGTCATGTATGACGGGGAGGATCCTTCATTTTCCGGGATGACCATCCAACCCAAAAATTCCGAGTTCGAGCCACCGATGAAGCGTATGGCGGATGCGGAATCCGTGGATGAGATCATCGAGATGATGCGCCGGCGGATGAACCGGATCGCCCATATTCAATGGACGACCCACAATTACAACAGGTATCTCAAGTCCCTGTATTATCAACAGCCCATGCTTTCTGTGACTTTTGACGCTTGCATTGAGCGCGGGCAGGATTGCGTCGGTTTCGATGAAATACCCGACTACTGGGCCGGCCCGCTTACGGCCCTGGATGTCGGTGACGCCCTTGCCGGCATTCAAAAACTGGTGTTCGACGATAAGAAATATACGATGACGCAGGTGATCGCGGCCTGCCGGGCGGATTGGGACGGCTTTGAGGAGATGAAGAGGGACTTTCTGGCCGCTCCCAAGTTCGGCAATGATGATGACGATGTGGATGAGATCGTAAGCAAGCTGTATCATATGTACGCCCATTATTCCGATGACGTGGTGCCGCTCACCGGCGGCCGGGTGTGGAGCCTGCCCCAGTCCATATCCTACTATGCCACCTACGGGCCCCGGACCGGCGCGTTGCCCAACGGAAGAAGCCTCGGTGATCCCTTGGCCGACGGCGGCATCTCTCCCTGGCTGGGCTGTGATAAAAAAGGCCCTACCGCCGTGCTCAATTCGGTCAGCAAGGTGGATCATTCGGAGTTGAAAGGGCTGTTGCTGAACATGAGGATGGATCCCAACAGTTTTGAAGGGGAGAAGGGTTTCTGGAGCTGGTATAATTTCATGCAGGCGTGGGAAAAATTGGGTATCGATCATATACAGTATAATTGTACGGACACCGAGGTTTTGCGCGATGCGCAGATGGAACCCGACAAGCATGAAGACGTGATCGTCAGGGTCGCGGGATACAGCGCACGCTTTATTGATTGCACCCGGTTTATGCAGGATGCGCTTATTTCCAGAACCGAACATTCTATGGGATAGAGACATATTTCATACGGGCAGGCAAAGACAAAATAAATTGAAATACTTGACGTAAGTCAATTCGAATAAAAGAAGAATACGGTAACTTGGAACGAACGGGCATAAGAAGTGGTTTGCCAACAAAAAACACGGAGGGAAAATAATGGCTGAAGAAAATGTTGTGAAAGAAAAGTTTTATCCGATACCGGAAGGCGATCCCGATTATGAACCGGGCAAGTATGATTGTGTAAGGGAGATCGAGGACACAAAGGGTCGATACTGGACCAGCACGACCGTGTTTAGAGACCCTGAAAACGATTAGGAATGATATTTTGGTCAACGTAAAAGAAGGAGGTCTGTGATGTCACAGCGACTCACCACAAATAATGTCATGATCCATGACGATTTCGGCCATCCGAGCAATGCCAGAATGGCGAAGTTAAAACAGACGACCTGGTACAAGCATAGCCGCTCCGGCGAATTTGCGGAAGAAGGCATTAAAATTTGCATGGACCGGGCCCGCATCGCCACCCGGGTACACAAGGAAACCGAATTGGAACCCGAGGTTATCCGGCATGGTAAAGCCACCAACCGAATCTTAACGGAAGCCACGGTGGTTATCCGCGAAGACGAGATGATTGCCGGGTATAATGCATCTGCGCCCCACCGGGTTCCCTGGACACCCGAAGCCTCGACGTTTGCTATCTTCGAACTTCAGGATACGCCCTATGTCGATGAAAAAGATCAGGAAGAGGTCGAAGAGATTGTCGAATACTGGTCCAAGAACTCAGCTCAGGCCCGTTTTGAGAAGTCCTATCCTTTGAGTGAAGAGGCCACCAACATGTACCGGTCGGGCGCGTTCGGCGAGCCCGGCGCCTGGATATGGTTGTATGACAGCCCCAGCCCGAACTATCAGGCCATCCTGGAAGAGGGGTTAAACGGCCGGATAGAAAAGATAGAGAAAAGGATGGCCGAGACCTATGAAGCATTCGGCGATCTCGGCAAGGGCTATGATAAAGGGGGCGAGCTGCCGGGTTATGTCGATCAATACCACAACCTTCAGGCCTTCAAGCTCGCCGCCGAGGGCTTGAAGACGTGGGCCATCAGGCATTCCAGGCTGAGCAAGCATATCGCCGAGGATTTCGACGTGACGCCCGAATGGAAAGAAGACCTGTTGGAGCTGGCCCGGATCTGCCGGAAGGTGCCGGCCGAACCCGCCGACTCTTTGCGGGAGGCGCTGCAGGTGCATTGGTTCCTCTATCTCGGCATTGCCGCCATGGAGCGGGACTGTTGCGGCGCGGCCATGAAGTATGATGAACTGATGGAACCTTATATGAAAAGATCCATCGAAAAGGGCGAGATCGATTACGACGGCGCCGTTGAGCTTTTTGAGGCCCACCGGCTCAAGTTTATAGAAAAGGGCCGCTGGCAGATGCGGTATATCCGTGAGGGGACCTCGGGATCCAACGAGCTTTTTATCGTCACCATCGGCGGTGTCAGACCCGACGGTACGGATGCGTGCAGCGACAGTACGAACGCCATCTTGGATGCCGCCTTCAATATGAGGACAGCCGAGCCCTCCTTCATGTTCCGGTGGCATCCGGAGGCCAATGTCAAAACCGTCAAAAAGGTGTACAATTGCGTCAGAACCGGTCTGGGTTACCCATCCATAAAAAACGATGCCGTCAATATCAACTGCCTGCTTGAGCACGGATGCACGATTGAAGAGGCCCGCAGCTGGGCGGCGATACTGTGCATGTCGGCGCATCCTACCGGAGAAAAGGGGCAGCATGTCAGATGCGTGCAAACGATCCAGCCGCCCAAGGTACTGGAGATGGTCATGTATGACGGGGAGGATCCTTCATTTTCCGGAATGACGGTTCAGCCCAAGAATTCCGAGTTTGACCCCCCGATGAAAAGCATAGCGGAAGCGGAATCCGTGGATGAGATCATCGAGATGATGCGCCGGCGGATGAACCGGATCGCCCATATTCAGTGGACGACCCACAATTACAACAGGTATCTCAAGTCCCTGTATTATCAACAGCCCCTGCTTTCCGTGACTTTTGACGGTTGCATTGAGCGCGGGCAGGATTGCGTCGGTTTCGATGAAATACCCGACTACTGGGGCGGCCCGCTTACGGCCCTGGATGTCGGTGACGCCCTTGCCGGCATCCAGAAGCTGGTCTTCGATGATAAGAAATATACGATGCAGCAGATGATTGCGGCCTGCCGGGCGGATTGGGACGGCTTTGAAGAGATGAAAACGGACTTTCTGGCCGCTCCCAAGTTCGGCAATGATGATGACTATGTGGATGAGATCGTAAGCAAGCTGTATCATATGTATGCCCATTACGCGGATGATGTCGTGCCGCTCACCGGCGGCCGGGTGTGGAGCCTGCCCCAGTCCATATCCTACTATGCCACCTACGGGCCCCGGACCGGCGCGTTGCCCAACGGAAGAAGCCTCGGTGATCCCCTGGCCGACGGCGGCATCTCTCCCTGGCTGGGTTGTGATAAAAAAGGACCCACCGCAGTGCTCAATTCGGTCAGCAAGGTGAATCATTCGGAGTTGAAAGGGCTCTTGCTGAACATGAGGCTGGATCCCAACAGTTTTGAAGGGGAGAAGGGTTTCTGGAGCTGGTATAATTTCATGCAGGCGTGGGAAAAAATGGGTATCGATCATATACAGTACAACTGTATGGACACCGAGGTTTTGCGCGATGCGCAGATGGAACCCGACAAGCATGAAGACGTGATCGTCAGGGTCGCGGGGTATAGTGCGCGATTTATTGATTGCACCCGATTTATGCAGGATGCGCTTATTTCCAGAACCGAACATTCTATGGGATAGCTGATTCCCATGTCGTTTCCTTAAGCGACTTACCGCGTAAGGAGACGACCGCTCGGGTGTGAACGTTTACTATAATTTAGGATTACTCCTAAAATAGGGAGATGTTTGGAATGGCCGAAAAAAAAAGAAGGTGCAAAGATTGCCGGTGGTTTAATCCATCACAGTCATGGAATCCCAGGGAAGGTGAGTGTAAGAAGCCCGCCGGGGATTCGGAAATGCAAACCGATAAGTTCAAAGCCGGCAGACATCCCGGCAAACTGATTCTTGATCAGAAAGAAGCTGAGAAGTGTAAAGATTTTACACCGCTTGGCGAAAAAGGCGAAGGACGGGTACAAATTTGATGTTTTCGCATCGTGATGCGTGATTTTATGAGCATATGTAAAAGTAGTAACACGCCGACAGCACCCCGCCGCATGCGGCGGGGTGCTGTCGGCGTTGCACCTCCCAAATAAGAGTCTTTTGAACACTCACACTCCCTGAGCGATTCGGTCCATTTTCAATCTGATATGCACCGGTTGCGACAAAAAGTTTTTTTCAAGAAGATCGGGTATGTTAATCCGAAAACAAGGAGGACTACCATGTCACAGCCAGCCACCACGAATGATATCAAAATTCATGACGAGTTCGGCAAACCGAGTACCGCCAGAACGGCGAAGTTAAAGAATACGACTTGGTTTAAGCATACCCGGTCCGGCGAATTTGCGGAGGAAGGCATAAAGATTTGCATGGACAGGGCCCGTATCGCCACCCGGGTTCACAAAGAAACCGAATTGGAACCCGAGGTTATCCGTCATGGTAAAGCCACCAACCGAATCTTCCGGGAAGCCACGGTGGTTATCCGCGAAGACGAGATGATTGCCGGGTATAATGCATCTGCGCCCCACCGGGTTCCCTGGACACCCGAGGCCTCGACGTTTGCTATCTTCGAACTTCAGGATACGCCCTATGTCGATGAGAAAGATCGGGAAGAGGTGGAAGAGATCGTCGATTACTGGGCCAAAAACTCCGCTCAGGCCCGGTTCGAGAAGTCCTATCCCCTAAGCGAAGAAGCCACTAACATGTTCAGGTCGGGTGCGTTCGGCGAGCCCGGCGCATGGATATGGATATATGACAGCCCCAGCCCGAACTATCAAACCATCCTTGAAGAGGGGTTAAACGGCCGGATGGAAAAGATAGAGAAAAGGATGGCCGAGACCTATGAAGCGTTCGGCGATCTCGGCAAGGGCTATGAGAAAGGGGGCGAGCTGCCGGGTTATGTCGATCAATATCATAACCTTCAGGCCTTCAAGCTCGCCGCCGAGGGCTTGAAGACATGGGCCATCAGGCATTCCAGGCTGAGCAGGCATATCGCCGAGGATTTCGACGTGACGCCCGAATGGAAAGAAGACCTGTTTGAGCTGGCCCGGGTCTGCCGGAAGGTCCCGGCCGAACCCGCCGACTCTTTGCGGGAGGCGCTGCAGGCGCATTGGTTCACCTATCTCGGCATTGCCGCCATGGAGCGGGACTGTGCCGGGGCAGGCATGAAGTATGATGAACTGATGGAACCTTATATGCAAAGATCCATCGAGAAGGGTGAGATCGATTACGACGGCGCCGTTGAACTTTTTGAGTCCCACCGGCTCAAGTTTATAGAAAAGGGACGCTGGCAGATGCGGTATGTTCGGGAAGGTTCATCCGGATCCAACGAAATTTTCATCGTCACCATCGGCGGGGTCAGACCCGACGGTACGGATGCATGCAGCGACAGTACGAACGCCATCTTGGATGCCGCCTTCAATATGAGGACCGCCGAGCCCTCTTTCATGTACCGGTGGCATCCGGAGGCCGATGTCAGGACCGTCAAAAAGGTATACAATTGCGTCAGGACCGGTCTGGGTTACCCATCCATAAAAAACGATGCCATCAATATCAACTGCCTGGTTGAGCACGGATGCACGATTGAAGAGGCCCGCAGCTGGTCGGCGATACTGTGCATGTCGGCGCATCCTACCGGAGAAAAGGGACAGCATGTCAGATGCGTTCAAACGATCCAGCCGCCCAAGGTGCTGGAGATGGTCATGTATGACGGGGAGGATCCTTCATTTTCCGGAATAAAAATCCAGCCCAAAAATTCCGAGTTTGATCCCCCGATGAAAAGCATGGCGGAAGCGGAGTCCGTGGATGAGATTATCGAGATGGTCCGCCGGCGGATGAACCGGATCGCCCATATTCAGTGGACGACCCACAATTATAACCGGTATCTCAAGTCCCAGTATTATCAACAGCCCCTGCTTTCCGTGACTTTTGACGGTTGCATTGAGCGCGGCCAGGATTGCGTCGGTTTCGATGAGATACCCGACTACTGGGGCGGCCCCCTTACGGCCCTGGATGTCGGTGACGCCCTTGCCGGCATTCAAAAACTGGTGTTCGACGATAAGAAGTATACGATGAAGCAGGTGATCGCGGCCTGCCGGGCGGATTGGGACGGCTTCGAAGAGATGAAAACGGACTTTCTGGCCGCTCCCAAGTTCGGCAATGATGATGATTACGTGGATGAGATCGTAAGCAAGCTGTATCATATGTACGCCCATTACGCGGATGATGTCGTGCCGCTCACCGGCGGCCGGGTGTGGAGCCTTCCCCAGTCCTTATCCTACTATGCCACCTACGGGCCCCGGACCGGCGCGTTGCCCAACGGAAGAAGCCTCGGTGATCCCCTGGCCGACGGCGGCATCTCTCCCTGGCTGGGTTGTGATAAAAAAGGACCCACCGCCGTGCTCAATTCGGTCAGCAAAGTTGACCATTCGGAGTTGAAAGGGCTATTGTTGAACATGAGGCTGGATCCCAACAGTTTTGAAGGGGAGAAAGGTTTCTGGAGCTGGTATAATTTCATGCAGGCGTGGGAAAAAATGGGTGTCGATCATATACAGTACAACTGTACGGACACCGAGGTTTTGCGCGACGCGCAGATGGAACCCGACAAGCATGAAGACGTGATCGTCCGGGTCGCGGGATACAGCGCACGGTTTATTGATTGCACCCGGTTTATGCAGGATGCGGTTATTTCCAGAACCGAACATGGTTTGGGTTAGTATAGTGTCCGCCCAGCGTATTGTCGTCACTCCGGGCGGACACGTAAACACGACCAGGCAGACATTTAAAATGCGGTGAATGTTCAGGCCGATCTGATCAACGTCTATGGAAAACGTTTCAAAAAGAAAGCGAATAGATGTTGAACGTCTTTTTGAGAGAATAGCCACTTTGGCGATTTCCGGAGACGAGTCGGCGGTAGAATTCATTCTACACGAGGTACTAAAGCTGTTGATGGAGGGGATCGAGGCCGACATCGGCCAGATCAATCTGTTGCCCAAAAGCGGGCCGGTGGAAAAGCTCTTCATTATTAATGATAAAGCGCCGTGGCTGCGGGAAGGGATGGGTCTGCATCTGTTCGATCCTCATGGGGGATTTACGGGTATGGTAATTAAATCCGGTAAATCCATTCTTGTCGAGGATATCTGGTTAAAAGATTTTCAGGGTGAGCCTAAGGGCTCGCGCAAAAATAACTTCACATTTTTGCATCTCAGCTTCAGCCCATCTTCGGCTGATACCTCACTCTCAAAAGCCTCGAAATAGCTCGCTATTCCTGTGGTTTTGCTCTCTCGGATCAGCAAAACCTGGACCAAATCTGAGCGCCAATTCTGCGAAGTTATTTTTTCGCGAACCCTAACCCCTTTTTGCGGATTAGGCCGGAAATGAATGATGAATATGTACAAGAGATAAAAAAACCGGCGGCGAGTATTATCATTATACCGATTAAAAGGGGTGGGGATACTTTCTGTACCATCGAGTTAGGCCGTTACCGGGGCAGAGCGCCGTATAATCAAACTGAAAAGGAACTGGCTGACGATTTTGCTCAAAAATATGGTCCGCTTATTATGGACTATATCATAGACATCAAAAACAGGGTTGCCATTAATACGGCCCATATGAAGTTAATCAGTCTATCCCGGTTCATTGCCACGGGTACGACAATTAATTACAGAGACGCGATAGGCACCTATCAAAAGCTTTCCTCTGCTGATATCGGTTATGCTTTCTTTAAAACGGGGGGACTGCGCACGTCACATGTTCGTCTGGCTTCATGGTACGATGACGAAGTGATGGAGGTGTTTCTTCAGGATTTTGTTCCCGCCCGGGACAGTGTTTTAAGTGATGACAGCGACGTCACCTATCCGGTGGAGGGTCAAGCCGGCGATCACCGCCTGATTCGATTTCAGGACAGGATTGCATCCTATCCCGGACTAAAAGCGGAGGAGCGCGATTTTATTATTAAATGCAATGATCATATCAAATCGTACGTATCTTACCCGCTGCACATGCTCAGCCAGGATCTGGGTGCTATCGTTCTCGGTTCCAGAAGACCTAATTTTCAGCCTTTTCTTCACCTGCAACCCTTCTTGATGCTGTATAATTCGCTGTTTAAATCTTTTCTGTTAAACGAGCGGGTGGCTCAACATCTTTCCGATATCAGCCATCAGATACACAACCCCGGATTTTATTGTTTGGCGTCGTTAAAGGGCGCCATCGTTAAAAAGTTTCCCCATGTTTACATTGACCCTGAGGTGTCTGAGGCGCTTGGCGGTTTGGAAACATTGATAGCCAGTCTTCATGAACAGGAACTGCTGCTGAAAAGAAGGCCGAAGCGGATTCATTTGTTAAAATGGCTGAATGCTTACATCGGCCAGATTCAGGCCAACCGCCCGCACCTGATCATCAACATGGACGTTCGGGATAACCAGCTGATAAATAAAAATAGACTCGGTACCTACGAGCAGCTTGAAGGCATATTTGAAAATCTCTTTACCAATAGTGTTCGCGCGATAATTGCCCGTCAGCAAAACGATGACACTGCCGTTGGAAAAATCGTTATCATCATAAAATTAAAGGGTAAAATGATTTTAATCACGTTTCACGACAACGGGATGCCCTATAAAACCGTTTCAGGCAGAGGCTGGCCGCAGATGTCAAACACCATGAAAGAAATAGGCGGCAAGATTTACAGGGAAGAAAATCCCTATCGCATCCATTTGGCATTTAATATCATCGATGAAACGAAAGGAAAATAAGATGAAAGTAAAAGTATTGTTCTTCGATGATATTTTTAGCGATATTTTCAGAGAAAAGCATCTGAAAGAGGAACTGGCATGGGACGACAACTGAATAGATTTGATTGTTAAAGCACTCGATCAGTCTACGCAAAGGATCGGCGTCAGTTTCGAAATCATTAAGAGTGGTGAAATCGATGCGTGGGAAGCGTTGACTAAAAAGGAGGATCCGGACATCATTTTGCTCGATCTTTTCTGGGTCGAACAGGCACAGCAGAAATATAATGACCGAAATCGGGAAATGGATATCAGTTTGGATGCCATGCAGCAGATTCGCGAAGCGTTTCCGTCTATTCCCGTTGTTTCTTATACGATCAAACCCGATCATGAAATGATGGAGAGGAGGTATAAAGCAGGCGCCGCTTTTTTCCTTTAAAAAGTGCCGCTGGCAATACCGGAGGTTCACAGCTCATTGAAGTATATTTTTATTCATTTGATGCGGCAGGTGCAAAAAGAAAATCTTATAATGAAGCCTGATTCATAAGGGTCCTGGAAATAAATACTTCCACCAGAAGGCGCTTGCTTTGGGTTCGTCAACAAGGCGCATCCGCCTGCGCATATCGAGATATGCACCGGCGGATGGTACACAGGTGACGGATACACAGGCAAGAAAGATGTGAAATTATTTTTTTCCAGGGCCCTAACACCGGAGATCAATTAATGGTTGAAGAGATACGCCCGAGCTTATTCCGAGTCGAAATCCCCCTGACTGACAGCCCGCTGAAATTTTTAAATTCTTATATCATTACTTCAACTGAACGGAATCTAATCATCGACACGGGTTTTAACCGGCAAGAATGTTTTGAGGCAATGGAATCGGCCCTTAAGGAATTGAGGGTAGAACCGGCGGTTACGGACTTTTTCATCACACATTTTCATGCCGATCATTTCGGTCTTTTATCAACGCTGGTTACGGACACTTCCAGGGTATATTTTAATTATCCTGATACAGAGCTTATCGAGTCGTGGGAAGGCTTTACGTCAATGATCAATTACGGCGGCCGTAACGGGTTTCCGGAAGACAAACTTCGATCCGCCCTTACCCAGCACCCGGGATATAAATTCGGCCCCGATTGGGTTCCGGAAAGAAAAAGCCTCAAAGACGGAGACCGTATCGATATCGGAGCGTACCACTTTCAATGCATCGAAACGCCGGGACACACACTGGGGCACACCTGTCTGTATGAACCGAATAAAAAAATATTGCTGTCCGGCGATCACGTTCTTCGGGACATAACCCCGAACATACAGTGCTGGTCGGATGTCGAAAACCCTCTCCAACGCTATATAGAGAGCCTGGATAAGGTCTTTGCGCTTGATATAGAACTGGTACTACCGGGGCATCGGAGACTCTTCAACGACCACCGGCACCGGATCAAGGAGCTTCAAACCCATCATGCAAGACGGCTGGATGAGATTCAGGAGATCCTCGCTGGTAGCCCTATGAGTGCCTATGAAACCGCTTCACGGATGACCTGGGATATTCGGGCCGACAGCTGGGACGATTTTCCCCTGATGCAACAGTGGTTTGCCACCGGAGAAGCCATCTCACACTTACGCTATCTTGAAGAGAAACAAATGATAAGAAGGAATTTGAATGGTAACATGATAACATTTTGTAATGTCTAAAAGTGCGGGCACAGGCAGATTCCAACCTGAAAGACTTGAATGTTGAGATTTCCTTCTATGCCGAGTTCCTGTTTCCACTATCGTTTCCATTTTTCTTTCGATAATTTGGATACTTCATACGGACCCGCTTCAGGCGAAGCGCTTAGGGTTCGCGAAAAAATAACTTCGCAGAATTGGCGCTCAGATTTGGTCCAGGTTTGGCTGATCCGAGAGAGAAAAACCACAGGAATAGCAAGCTATTTCGAGGCTTTTGAGAGTGAGGTATCAGCCAAAGATGGGCTGAAGCTGAGATGCGAAAATGTGAAGTTATTTTTGCGCGAGCCCTTACTGCTGCGGCCCATTTTTTATCTATCTCCTTTTTTTAAAGTTCGCAGTCCGTCTTGCTGAAGTTCAATCCTGAACCCGCTGTCCATCACCAGACAAAACCCAAGCGTCCAAAGCGCATCCGTCATGCCGGACGGGGTCCGGCATCCAGGCTTCGGAACACATTTTAAAAACAGATGATTGGTTAAATATTATGCCGAAAGAAAACTTTTTGGATTCTAATAGTACATTTGCAAAAAATACCGATGAAGCCAAGTATCAGATTGACAATCTTCTAAATTGTTTCGATCAAATTGTTTTGGACCTGAATGAAAACATAAAACCCCCCTCTACCGACCATTTCAAAACGCTCCTAATATCTCAGTCCGAAGGCATCTTGCAACATTTAAACATTCTCTCTTCCATTTTCAATATATCCAGTATGTTCAGCACCCACTCAAGCCTCTCTGAAGTGCTCTATCTAATTTCGATAAGCCTAAAAGATTTGCTCAATTTCAGTCGGGTAGTCATCCTTCTGACCAATGAAGATCATACTTTATTAGAGTGCAAGATCATAACGGGAATGACTACCAAACAGAAAATCAGAGCGCTCACACAACCGCTTGTATTAGATAAGCATGATTGCATTGAGACCAAGGTGGCGCTTACCGGAGAATCATTTTTAACCAATGATATCAATGATAAACGACTGACGGACATCGATCATAAAATAATAAAAAACATGGAGAGGGAACGCACCATTTTTGTTCCGATTACATCCAAAAACGGCATTATCGGCGTGCTTGGCGTGGAGGGACAGCTATCGTTGCCGCCTTTGACGGATTTGGATGTAGGGAAAATCCAACTGTTTGCCAATCATGTGGGTGTATTGATAGAAAATTCGAAATTATATGAATCAATCACCAACCACAAAAACCGTTTCGAAAGTATTATTGAAAATTCGCCGAACGGAATAATTATTGTAAGTGAGGGAAAAATACAACATATCAATCAGGCCGGGAAAAAATTTCTGAAGTTGCATAAATATGATTACTTGGGGAAAACGGTTGAATATTTATTCGGCGTGGAAATTGTTGAGCAGCTGAAAAATAGTCTATCGAGAACAGGACAAGATCAAGATCAATTTTTCGAGTTCGTTTTCAGGAGGTCCGATCAACAGAGACGGATCTTTAATATGTCCGCCGTAAAAATAAATAGCGGTAACCGGTCGGAAAATGTGATAATCTTTCAAGATATAACCCAAAGAAAAATAATCGATAGACATTTGGTAAGATTAGGAAAGCTTGCTTCCATCGGGACAATGGCTGCCGGAATCGCGCATGAGATAAGAAGCCCGCTTACGAGTATAAGCATGGATCTGGATTCATTATACGATTCCACTTTGGAAAAGGTGAAAGTACGGCAAACCATTGCGCAAACCCTCGATGAGATTGAGAGAATTAATAAAATCATTTCCAATCTTCTCCAGTTTTCACGGGTAACCACCGATCATTTTACTCATATGGATGTGATTGGTATCATAAAGGATAGCCTTTCATTAGCAGAGAAAAAAACCGGAAAAAAAACAATTTCTTTTAAGATTGTATCGCCGGCCGTGCCCCTTAAAATTCACGGGAATCCGGGCAGGATAAGACAGATGATGGTCAATTTATTGATCAACGCTATCGAGGCGACCGCTTCTAACGGTTTAATAACGATTGAAGCGAATCTCTTTGAGAAAAACGATGACTTGGTAGATATGATTGTAAAGTTGGATTTATTCAAGAAATATGAGAGTTTTTTAAGAATCGCCGTCATAGATTCCGGTACGGGTATCCCGATAGAAATGAGAGAAAAGATCTTCGATCCATATTTTACGACAAAGCGTTATGGGACCGGGCTTGGACTCGCTATTGTGTCTATGATCGTAGATGAACACCAGGGCCTGATTACCGTCAACAGCGAACCCGACAAGGGAACGACTTTTGAAATATTTATTCCCAAACAGAGGATTGGAACGCATCAATGAACCGAATTCTTGTTGTTGATGATGATAGCTCAATCAGAAGATCATTCACGACCCTCCTTGGTGAGCAAGACTTGGTTGTCTTATCCGCAGGAACAGGAAAGAAGGCTTTAGAAATAGTCGAAAGAAATAATATTTCCCTTGTGTTTCTCGATCTCAAATTACCGGATATCGAAGGTATCGAAGTGCTGAAAAGTATAAGGGATTTCGATGATAACATTTTAATTATTATAATAACCGGTTATGCTTCAGTCGAGTCTACCATTGAAGCCATGCGGATAGGCGCCTACGACTATATTAAAAAACCATTTAAATCTGATGCAATCAAGGTGATTACGAAGTTGGCGTTGGAAAAATTCAAGTTGGGACGACAGATAAATTTCCTTCATAAAGAAAAAGCGATAAAAGAAGATGATGAGATGATTGGCGCTTGTAAAGAAATTATTGGTATTGGCAAGCAGATCTTCAAGATCGCGAAAACCGACACACCGGTCCTCATTGAGGGTGAGAGTGGTACAGGCAAAGAGCTTATTGTTAAGCTTATACATAAAACGGGTGATAGAGGGAAAGGGCCTCTGATCCAGGTTAATTGTTCCGCCATTCCCGAATCGCTGATGGAAAGTGAATTTTTCGGATACGAGAAAGGGGCCTTTACGGGCGCATCAAACAAAAAAAGAGGATTGGTAGAACAATCCGATGGAGGCATTCTTCACCTTGATGAAATCGCCGATATGCAATTTAACCTTCAAGCCAAAATGTTACGGTTTATAGAAGGTGGTGTATTCAGGCGGGTTGGCGGTACCAAGGATGTTGAGGCTGATATTCGTCTCGTTGCCAGCACGAATAAAGATTTGTCTAAGGAAATTAAAAATAAAAGATTCAGGCTTGATCTTTTTTACCGGCTCAATGCCTTAACCATTAGGCTGCCGCCGTTGAGAGATAGGGGAGAAGATATTCTTCTGCTGGCCGATTACTGGATAAAGAAAAATAATCTAAAATTTGCTACAAACGTAACAAGCATTTCTTCTGCGGCCAAAAAACTCCTTTTATCATACTCCTGGCCCGGGAATATAAGAGAACTGAAAAATATCATTGAGAGAAGCTGCCTGCTTCTGCCGGAGGAAGTCGATATCCTTTTACCCGAACATATTCCGTTAAATCAATCGGGTGGTAATAATTCTTTGCTGCCAAAAAATGATTTTAGTCGCTTTCTTGAACCGTATCTTCAAATTAACGAAGGGTTCAATTACAATCAGGTCATTCAAGATATAAACCTTTATGTCAAAAAGCGGATTATTGATCGCGCCCTTTTGTTAACCAATGGGAACAAGATCAAGGCGGCCGATATACTCGGATTAAGTCGTTCGGCGCTGTGGCGCGAAATGAATAAAGTTGGGAAGTCAAATGAAAAATAATGCTTGATTTCCGAGCATAAGTGCTCGGAAATCGCACACGCTTAAATTCAGTAGCCTGAGTAACGTCGATCAATTTACCGCTCCCAGTGGCGCCACACCTGAAAAACAGCCATTTCCACCACATTTTCTCAGTCGGCACAAGTATTGCTATACATAGTTTTCAAGACAAGATGATTTTTCGTAATCATCGACAAGCGGGATGAAATTTTCAAATTGGGTGAGTCTTTGCAACCGGAGCGAAAAACGAGCGCCGGGCCGGCGTTTTTTTCAAGCAGTCGCCGATATAAAATCTGTCCCATAGGGTTTTGAGCACTAGCCGGCCTGAGGAATAAGGACATGTACAAAATAGAAATGCGGGTTCAATGGTATGATTGCGATCGTGAAAACATACTCTATTTCGGCAACTTTTTCAGATATGTCACCGCCGCTGAGGAAGAATACATTCGATCCATAGGCTTGACTCACGACTTCCTAAAAGAAAAATACAACATTGGTTTTGTCAGGGCCAAAGCGGAATGTATTTATAAGAAACCGATTCTTTACGGAGATTTGGTTGAAATTCATTTAAAATGCAAAATTGAACATTCTGTTCTTTTGATTTACGATTTCGAGTTTTATCGTAAAAACGAACGCGTGCTTTTGGCTAAAGGAAGAGTAGAAACCGCCTGTACGATGTTGGGAAATCAATTAAGACTTACAAAAATACCTGTTGAGATAGCGGCAAAATTCATGGGTGATATTAACGAAGACCGGTAGAAAAACGGTACAAAACTAACAGATCGACCGTCTTCAGGCCTATATTGCGCTAATGAACACAATGATTATTGGGGTGTTATCGTCGGGGAGTGTTAAAAAATGAACGGTAACGATGTCGTTATTGTTTCGGCGTTACGAACAGCAATTGGCAATTATGGGGGGGCTTTCAAGTGGATTCGAGCAACCGATTTAACTCACCCCCTAATGAAAGCGGTGATCGCCGAAGCTGGAATAGATTCAGGTTTAATTGATGATATCATGTGGGGATGTTGCTATCAAAGAACTAAGGATGAGACCAACATGGCCCGGATCTCATCATTGGAGGCCGGTGTGCCGGTCGAAGTCCCGGCTTTTACTATTCACAGAACCTGCACTTCCGCCATGCAAGGGGTGGTATCCGGAACGCAGGCCATCAAATCAGGTGACGCTTCCATTGTGCTTGCAGGCGGAACAGAAAGTATGAGTAATGTTCCATATACCCTGGACGGGATTCGCTGGGAAGTGGGGATGAACCATGTTGAATTAAGAGACACCATGAAAGATGGCCTTACCCCAATCGGCACGACCGTTGGAATGGGGCTTACCGCTGAAAATTTGGCCGAGCAATTTGGTATTTCACGCCGGGATCAGGATGAGTTGGCATTTTCAAGCCAAAAACGCGCGTTGGCGGCCATCGAAGCGGGAAGATTCAAAGATGAAATCATGCCCTTCGAGGTTCCTCTACGGAAAGGAAAAACCAAAATTATTGAAATAGATGAACATCCGCGGCCGGACACGACGTTAGAGAAACTGGCCAAACTGAAACCTGTATTCAAAAAAAATGGTACGGTAACCGCCGGCAATGCTTCGAGTATTACAGATGGTTCGGCGGGTGTCGTGTTGATGAGTCACGCCAAGGCGAAGGAACTGGGTGTGGTTCCGCTTACACGAATCGTTTCATATGCCGTAGCGGGAGTTCATCCTGATATCATGGGATATGGGTCGATTCCGGCAACACGTAAGGCCTTGGCCAATGCCAATTTGACATTGGATGACATCGATCTATTGGAGGTAAACGAAGCTTTTGCTTCACAGTACCTTGCAGTGGAACGGGAACTAAGGATCGACAGAGAAATTACCAACGTTAACGGCAGTGGAATCGCTTTGGGTCACCCCGTAGGATGTTCGGGGGTAAGAATTATGATTACGCTTCTTCATGAGATGAAAAAAAGGCAGTCCCACATCGGTCTGGCGACACTTTGTTCCGCCGGAGGAATGGGCATGACGGTTATTATCGAAAATATCTCATAGCGTTGCAATTCATATGATTTCATGGCCGTCCAAGATTTTTTGTGGGAGCGCGTTATCAATATTGCGTCGACGATCCATTTTTTTATTCGGCTACTTTTTTGCCTGCAAACGCCAAAATTAACATGGGACCGTCTGCGCTGACTTTGGGGACAGTTCGAAATGATGATCACGAATGTTCAAAGATTTTCCACCAATGATGGCCCGGGCATAAGAACAACGGTTTTTCTGAAAGGCTGCCCTTTGAGGTGTTCCTGGTGTCATAATATTGAAACTCAGAATTCCTATCAGGAGTTTTACTTTTTCAATAATAAGTGCATGCGGTGCGGTCACTGTGCTGAAGTATGCCCTGAAGATGTCATCAGTCTTCCCGGACCAAACGGGGAATTCCCGGAAAGAGACAGAAATAAATGTACCCTATGCATGAAATGTGTGGATGAATGCCCACATGGTGCCTTGGAACTGGTCGGTAGAGAGTGGACGATCGACGAAATCATCCAAGAGGTTGAGGGGGATAAGCTGTTTTATGAAAACTCCGGGGGGGGGATGACGGTATCGGGTGGTGAACCGCTTTTTTTTCCGGAATTCACTGCTGCGCTATTAAAAAAGGCGAAAGCGTCGGGAATTCATACCTGCCTCGATACCTCCGGCTATGCCCGCTGGGTCGATTTTGAGAAAGTGCTGCTTCATGCGGACATGGTTCTTTTCGATTTAAAGTGTATGGACCCGAAGACGCATCGTAAAGTAACCGGTGTGGAAAATGCAATAATACTTCAAAATTTACATAAAATCAAAGAAATTTTTGGTAGCACCAAGCGGGTAAGGTTGCGGTTGCCCATCATTCCAGGGGTGAACGATGATGCAGACTTTTTTACGGCAGTGGCCGAATTAGCCGGTAGGCTCGAAGATACGATTGAAGGGATTGATGTTCTGCCTTTTCATAATTGGGCTGACGGCAAGTATGAACAGTTGGATAAGACTTATGCTTTCGCTGGTACCCATTCATTGCTCAATGATGACGTGTCGCAATTTACGAAATTTTTAAAAAATTGCGGCTTTGAAGTTGTTGTTGGGGGATAAGGGCTTTGGGTATTTTTATTTGATGGTTTGTTCCCGAACAGAATGGACGACTAAAAAAAGAAGAAGTAAATTACCACATTGTTACATTTTTTATAAGTATTTTAGGACACCAACACCGACTGAATTCGTGGCCGAGATATTTGAATACTTCATTTTCATACCACGGTTCAGGATTAAGGGCCTCGTCAAGAATAAAATACACAGAGATGACGCCGGATTTTTGTTCGTGTTCAAGGCGCGTCAGAGGGCGCAACCTTGTTGGTTGTAGCCTTTGATGCAACGCAGAACACGAGCAAAAAGACAAGTAAGTTTGTGTATTTTATTCTTGCCGCGGCCCTAATATAAAAGATAAATTCTTACTATTTAAGGGGGTAAAACAAATGGCAAAATACGGAAAAAGCGACCATTTTTTTCCAATTCCGGAAGATGCGGCCGATTATGAGCCGGGTAAAGGTGACTTCGTCGTACAGATGAAGGATGAAAAGGGCACATACTGGCATTTAAAACCTGTGTTTGCTGATCAGGAGATGAGCGAAGAGGATTTACAACACGCAATTTAAAAATACTCTCGCAAGCGGCGCCTGAACGGCTATAATCAGGCTATTCAGCCGCCATTAGGGTCAAATGTAATATCAATCTACATCGACAGAACGGCAACAACCATAATTTTTTTTGGAGGACCAAAATGGGAAGCTTAATAGTACTTAATGAAATTAAAAAAGAATTGTGCTTGACTGCTCCTGATTTACCCTTGGGAAAAGCGTTGTGGGATAAAAAGCTTGAGGAAGAACCAGGTAGCACCCCGCGTACAAAGCACCTTTACAAACGTTGCCGATGGGCACATACCGCCGGGGGAGTGTATATTCGGGAGGCATTAAAGACTTCTCTCGAGAGAGCTCAATTGTATACCGATGCGCATAAAGCCAATTCGGGAGAACTTCCCGTACTTATCAGGGCAAGGTGCCTTGAACATTACTTGAAGAACTGTAGTATGTATATCCAGGACGATGAAATAGTAGTCGGTGGACACAATGCGCGACCGGACACCCTGGAACTGTACCCCGAAGGTGGCCCGGCAAATGTTTACGATTATCTAGAAGATGATTCTATCACACCGCCCGAATTATACGATGATGGGGAAAAAATAGTAGAGTACTGGAAACAGTGGTCACTTTCAGCCAGATGCGAGAGGTATCTTGATCAAGAATCACTAGATTCACTTAACTCGGGTGTGCTTGGGGAGCCTCCGGTATGGAAGCATTTCTATACCAGCACTTGTCCGCCCTACCAGAGTGTGCTTGAGGACGGACTGGAGAAGAGGATTAAATGGTGCGAGGACAATATTAAAGACGCCCGGGCCAAATTGACCCAATACCCGTGGACAGGCGACGAAAATGTAAAGCTTTTTTCGAAGATTGATATATGGGAAGCAATGATTATCGTCGCTAAAGCGGTTATTGGCTGGGCAAGAAGATATAGCCGGCTGGCCAGGATCATAGCTGAAAACTTCGACCTGAAAGACAGTGTGGTAGGCGCTGAGCAGAGGAAGAAGGAGCTTCTGGAAATCTCTGAGATTTGCTACCGGGTGCCCGCTGAGCCGGCTAGCGGCTTTAAAGATGCCATGCAGTCAAAGTGGTTCTGTTTCGAGGTGGGCCAAAATATCGAGCGGTACTGTTCGGGCTACTCTCACCTCGAAGACGATCTGATGTGGCCTTACTACAAGGCGAGCGTTATCGACAAAACCGGCCAGCCGATGACCCGGGAGGAGGCAATCGAGCTTCTCGAGTGTGAGCGCCTCAAGATTTGTGAGCGTGGCGTGACAAAGGGAAGGTGGATGCGGGCCATTCACCCCGGAATAAATGATCTCCATATCGTTACCATAGGGGGGCTGGATGAAAACGGCAATGAGTTGTGCAACGATCTCACTGACGCCATCCTCGAGGCAAGCCTGAACATCCATACCAACGAGCCATCCATTGCCTTCAGGTACTCCCCGAAGATTAACGAGAAGACGAGGCGGCTTGTCTATGAATGTGTCGCCCAAGGTTTCGGCTTCCCCTCAATAAAGCATGATGAGAAAAATACAAAGCAGAGTATTGAATCCCAGGGCTGGCCGCCCGAGGTGGCATCGCGTTGGGCACTGGTCCTCTGCATGGCGCCTGGGGTCACCGGAAGAAGGTCGACACAACACTCGAGAAATGAAGGTGGCGGCGGCGTTGACGGCCCGGCGATGAGCACTTTGGCTTTGAGTGATGGTTTTGATCCCTGGTTTAGCCAAAAGCAGGTGGGTGCCCATACCGGAGATGCCTCGAAATTCACATGGGAGGATCTAAAAAAAGCAGTTGAGACACAGATAAAGCATGCCTCACAGATTGAGACGCTGAACAAGGAGATCACCAGCTATGCAGAGGGGAAGTGGCTGGAGAGCCCCTTTATAGCGGTGATGGATGACTGGTGCGTCGAAGAAGGTGTGGGATCTTTTGAGCGTCATAACAAACCTTACACCAACACCTGGACCAGTTTTTATCCTGGGATAAACTGTGTGCCCGATGATCTTACCGCTATTAAATACTGGGTGTTTGATAAGCAAAAATACACGATGGGGCAACTCCTCGAAGCGCTCAAGGCTAACTGGGAGGGTTATGAGGAGATGAGGAAAGATTTCGTCAATGCGCCTAAATTTGGTAATGATGACGATTATGCCGACGATATCGCTAAATGGGTTTTCGAAAAATCAGTTGAACTCTGGAAAGCACATAAAATGGTGGGTTGGAAAGGCGGTATTTCTCTGATCTCGCAATCGGTGTCCTCCTTCGCCACACTGGGCACCCTCATAGGTGCTCAACCATTCGGTCGTCGTCATGGTGAGTCCCTGCACGATGGCGGTGTCTCGCCATACATGGGGATGGATAAAAAAGGTCCTACGGCGGTGCTGAAAAGCGTGGCAAAGCTGCCCCACAGCGCGATGAAGGGCAATCAACTCAATCAGCGTTTGCCGGTGGGCCTGATGAGGGAGTCCGAGAAGGGATTTGATGTCTGGACTGCCTACATGAAAACCTGGCATGACTTGGGTATCGACCACGTTCAATTTAATGTCGTGAATACCGAGGACATGCTTGCTGCCCAACAAGAGCCGGAGGATTGGGATCATTTGATCGTGAGGATAGCCGGCTACAGCGCTAGATTTACCTCCTTAACCCAGATGTGCCAGGACTCGGTCATCGGGCGCACGGAACAAGGCGTTTAGCCGAAAAAAAACAGTGAATTCGCTTTTTCTTAAAGTTGCAGGGCGTTACCTTTGGTAGCGTCCTGCAACACATCGGATGGCACCATTCCGAATGGCAAGAGATTTCAACAAGTTGTTATGCAATTTCCAGGTTGAAAAATAACAGGAGATGATCGTATGCCAAAGTGTAAAGCATGTCGTTATGGAAGAATTGGGCTCGTTGACCCGATGGACGGGTATTGTATATTTGGAGTAAAAGAAATCGATTCAGATTCGTCGACGATCAGCGTTAAATCAATGGCTGTGCCGGGCAAGCGGATTAACCTGCGTGATGAGGCATGTGAGCATTTCGAAAAGAAAGGATCCCATGCGGATTTCATAAAAGAATCCAACTGAGGGCCTCGGCAATAATTAAATACACAGAGATGACGCCGGATTTTTGTTCGTGTTCAAGGCGTGTCAGAGGGCGCAACCTTTTTGGTTGTAACCTTTGAGGCAACGCAGAACACGAGCAAAAAGACAAGTAAGATTGCTTATTTTTTTCCGCGGCCCTGACTTCAGCCCGGGTCTAAAAGAACTTGCATTCAAAACGGGCAAAACGAGGGTGGTGCTGGATGAACAATTTGCGGGTGCGGGTGCAGGGACAGCGCACTGCACGGTGACCCGCCGATTGCCGAGCTTGAGTCGCTGGGGGGATGTCTCATGCTGCATCTCCCCACCTTCATTCACCTTGCTGAACTATTCCTTTTTCGATATCCGGGCAATAGCATCAGTTATCTGTTGCAATCCATATTTTTCTGCAAGTGCTTCCAATCCGATCTCTATCTTTTCCTGTTCCTCCTGTTCTTCAACATCCTCTTCCCTTTCTTCGTAAACCAGTGCATCAACGGTGCACCATTTAACACACAGGGGTTCTACCTCCCCTTCACACATATCGCATTTTAAGGGGAGACCGGAATCGGGCTCTTTGAACTCATCTCTGGATGGGCAGGAAGCCCTGCAGAAAGAACACTCGTCATACTCTTTTCCACCAATCTTATATTTATCTCTGCCGTCACATTCGGCGACAGTATAGTCACCCGCGTACACTGGAATATAAATATCGGCTAATGGATCTCGAATCACTCGAATACGAGACCTTGCCGGATTATTACTGCTATATTTCGGTGAAGCGTGGAAGGCGGAACAGATTACCTCACATGCCCGGCATCCATGACATTTATCAGCATTAATTTTAATCGTTTTAATCGTTTTCTTTTTTTTCTCATCGCTCACGACGATCACCCCCTGGGCGTTATTTCTTCTCTTTTTTCTTAGGGCCTCGGCAAAAAGTAATTGAACAGGTATTGCGCCGGATTTTGGTTTGGATGCGAGGCTCGTTGATGGTTTCATACTGGTTGTATGGGACCATTGACGCAACGTAAGTAGCCGGGCCAAAAGACAAGCAAGATAGTACAATTAATTTTTGCCGAGACCCTTAGCAGCCGCTTCTGATGAAGTGTCTTCACCAAGCCTTTCTTCTCCGCTCGTCAAAATACCCCTCTGAAAAAAATCTTCGCTCACGTAATCCAATCCCAATTCATGTAAGGACGTTTTGGTCGGGATACCCTCTTCATCCCACCCCTTGAATTCGTAATACTTATCTAAAAGCTCCTTTTCAAGCTCGGGGAATCGATGCTTCCAATGGTCATCCGGCGGCTTCTCGTCTTTTCTCCTCATACCCCTTCTTATATTTATGGCCCGAATCAATGTTCGGTACCGCCTGGCTGCTTTCGACAGTTTGGCCTCATCCATATCGAATCCGGCCCCTGATGAGATAAATTTTGGATAATTGTGTATATGATATGGCGGTTTCAGGGGAAAGGAGGACAAGCCGGCACACATTCCGAGAGCATCATCGATGTAGTGCATCTTCTCTTGCCAGTCGACAATATCACAACACATTTCAACAGTCGGGTAATAGGGTACTGATTTTTCTCCGCGAAATTCCCAGTCCAGAAAATATTGCTTAAACTTTTCATCAGGAACCTGGAACCAATCCTTTACAAACTCTTCTCTCTGCTCTCTTTTTGGAAAAGGCCCCTGGGGGAACTGCCCTTCAATCTGGGTTATGCTTATTTTCTCTCCGGTACAATACATTAGGAAATAAATGGGATTCAGCATCGACAGCTTGAGAGGCAGTTGTTCTTGTTTCTTTATATTATTATGTGCATATGCGTCTGCGCCGTTGCCGATCGCTTTGGCCGCCCAATGGGTACCATCGGCCAGAACATCTCCAATCCCTTCCCGCCTGACGATTTTATCAAGTAAATAGAAAAATCTTCCCTCATTGTCGGCCGGCATTTCCGGGAAGTCTTTATTCGTCAAAATACCGTTTTCTAAAAGTTCTAGCGCGAAAGCCATAACTTGCGGAGCCGAAAATCCGTCCACTCCATACTCCGTTGCACGTTGAGCGATTTTCAAACCAAAATCCAGGTCTGAAAAGGCTCCCATTAAATATGTCAGTTTTGTGAAGCATTTCATCATGTATGTTGGAAGTCCCGGAACGGAAATTGTTGCACCACATCGCATCGGACAGTTGTAGCAACTTATTAACCGGGTACGCATACTATCCAGAGTCACCATCCACTCCTTTGCGACCTCCTCGGTCCAGAAATCTTTTCTGCGGCTACGGGCATTTCCCCAGACGAAATTCTCGGTATGCCACTTCTCATCATGGATTGCCATCTCTTGCGGTGACCCAAGCAAGGAGAAAACGGGCTCTACCACCTTAATTGGATTATCATTTCGAAATTGTATATATTCCATGACTTCGTTGCAAAGGGCCATGTATTCTTCCGGCTTGGCAACATGGACGTCCTGAGTGCCACGAACAACGATCGCCTTTACGCCCTTATCTCCCATAACTGCCCCGATCCCGCCACGACTGGCGCTAGATCGTCCCTGCTCGATGGAGGCATAAAAAACCCTGTTTTCACCGGCCATGCCGATAGCGGCGACCTGGGCCTTGGGCTCATTCAACTCCTTGCAAATGATTTCTGCCGTTTCGATTGATCCTCTTCCCTTTAAATGAGAGGCATCCCGTATTTCCACCTTGTCATTTTTTATCCACAAATAAACCAGATCCGATGATTTACCGCTAAAGATCACTTTGTCGTACCCGGCATACTTCAATTCAGGTGCAAAGAACCCTCCCATCATTGAAAATGCCATCAACTTGGTCTGAGGAGAAATGGTTGTAACAATGGTACGATTGCAACCGATAGCCGGTGTGCCACATAATAAACCGGCGCTGAATATTAATATATTTTCAGGAGAAAACGGTTCAACTTCAGGCGGAACCCTGTCCCATAATATCTTGGCGTTCGTACCCAACCCACCCAGATATAGCTCGGTATCTCTTGGATCCGTTTGGACCCTTTCGATTTTTCCCCGAGTTAGATCAACTTCTAAATTAAATCCTGTCTCTGCGTACCTCATTTTTTTCCTTTCAAAAACCGTCCCTACCGTTTTTCCCTCTTTAGAAGCGTATTGCGGGAACGATATAGATGGAGACAGACCCTTTTTTGTTACTTCGGTTCGGTCACAAGGTTTAAATGGTTAGATCAGCTACCAATCTTTTCAAGATAAAACTCACATTTCTCATCTCCCATGCATATCGCCGTCTCAATTTTCCCTCTGATGACTCCGGTGAGCCTGGTAGCTTCAATCATGCCTTCAATCCAAGCATCGGTCATCGCCTTCCACAGCTCACAGACATGATCCCCTTTTTCGACCCCAATCCTTATCTTACCGCTTTTTTGAGAAAGCCCTTCGTGAAAACCTTGTCGCTGAATGTGGAATTGTAATCTGCGTCTTTGCATAGCAGATAGGTCTTTGAGCCGTTGATCCAGTCTTCTATGTCGACAGTAACCCATTGATGCCCCCCTTCCGGCGTCCACCAGTACCCGCTCATCCACGACCGGAACAGGTTTCCCTTCTGGTCATAGCCCTCGAAATACAGCCCCAGGTTCGTCTCCTTGTCGATCCACGTTATCCGCTTTCTGTACATGTAAGTAGGATCGTTAATATCTACCGTAAGGATATAAACGGGCCGGATTTCCCAAACCGGATACAACAACTTCCTTACGTCAGTCTTTACATTATGCCCATCGGTATTACGATCGGGATATCCGTGCGTGAGGAGTTGTCCCTCCTCGACTTTCGTGGGAACAACCGTCTTGAAATCGATCTTCTGAATCCAGTGGCCAAAATCGTCAAACGTATTGTCGGACCCAAACAGCGGATCCTGGACATCCGCACCGGTATAGCGTCGTATTCTTCGCATGGCGGGAATGTAGGCCCACATATCATCATCTTTATCATACGAATCGTAACGTACTCTCAGTATGGAATTTCCGGCAACATCGTACGGTTTCTTGAATGCAAACGTCTGCTTCCAAAGCACATCGTCCGAATTATCGGGGTATTCCGGAACGGGAGGAACAGTGGTCCTTCCTTTAAAAGCCCTTTGCCACAACAATGAGTCCATATCTTTTGCGCGATTAAACCGGTCGAGAACACGAAATGTGACATTAATGAAATGAAATGCATCTCCATCCCATTTCCTATTTATAAAATTATGACACACTTCATCAGCATTTTGCGGCTCAGGAAACGGAATGCCCGCCTTCCAGTTTAAGAGTCGTTTCGTTTCCGGATCTATTGTGACCGTACCCCGATTTTTTTCAATCCATTTTTGCTCATCTGCCGGTCGCTGAAGTTTTCTCGTTGGAACAACATTGATCTCCGGAAGATCCGATCTCGTTTCCCCCTTTTTTAATCGCATATACTGATGCTCGGGGAGCAGTTGTTTTAATTGTGGAAAATTCTTGTAGTTCCCACTATTGATAACCGTCCCGGGTTTAATCGTATCCGCGCCATAACTTTCGTGCATTCCGAT
>Ga0209633_10001301_pt1 | contig 25956 bp, 16 predicted proteins | sample Cruoilmetagenom1_FD_187290 | JGI IMG/M metagenome (GOLD analysis project Ga0209633, IMG submission 187290) | Oil polluted marine microbial communities from Coal Oil Point, Santa Barbara, California, USA - Sample 1 (SPAdes) (version 2) | ecosystem: Environmental > Aquatic > Marine > Oil seeps ...
TTTGCTGACAGATCATCCGAATTCGTTTGATGGTCGGTATTTTGGCGTGACTCAAACAACCAATCTCCTGGGTGTCGCGAAGCCAATATGGATCCCGGCGAAATGATCTAAGAAGCAGTCTAGATATGGATTGAAATGGCAGGAGGTGGGGATGAAGTGAAGAGCGGTGAGGGCAAGATAAAAGAAGAGGTGCGGTGAGGCTCACAAGTGATTGAATGCGTTGAGTTAATTTGGCACGCGTTTTGGACCGCAGACACCGTCCGCCACCTAAGTCCCTGATGCCGCGCAAAGGTTTTGGCACCATCTTGGCAGTGAGCCGCGTCATCCCAATCTCTCATGTGAGCGAATGCGTGTGCGGAGAAGGTGATGGCCGAGGACGACTTCCAACCAAAGCTCGGGCGGATCAGATCGACGCGCGGACGCAAAAATGAGCGTTACCTCACGCGCGTGATCCGTGACATTAGCCGCGCGGCGCATTCACGATCGCGGGCCGGCCGATCATCCTTCTCGGGGAGCAGATCGGGACGAGGTTACTCGGCGGCCGCGACGAGGAGCGGCATGGGCTTTGGAGCCGGCCGCCGGCGCGTCGTGATCAAGGCCCGCTTCACACGGTTCAGACACGGCGATCTTGGCGCAGCCCGCGCCCATCTTAAATACATTCAGCGCGATGGCGTCACGCGGGAAGGGGAACGGGGCACACTCTATGGACGGGATACGGATGAGGCAGACGGCAACGCGTTCATCTCCGGGAGTGAAGGCGACCGGCATCAGTTCCGGTTCATCGTGGCGCCTGAAGATGGTGCTGCGATGGAAGACCTCAAACCGTTTATCCGGGATCTGATGCGCCAGGCGGAAATCGACCTCGAGACTAAACTCGACTGGGTGGCGGTCGATCATTTCAACACCGGCCACCCCCACACGCATATCATCGTTCGCGGCAAGGATGAGTTGGGCGAGGATCTCGTGATCGCGCGGGATTATCTCTCACATGGGCTTAGGGAGCGCGCCCGTGATCTCGTGACCCTCGAGCTCGGACCAGAGACGAAACACGAGCTCGATCAGAAGATCGAACGAGAAGTGCAGGCTGAACGTCTCACACGGCTCGACCGATCCCTCATGCGGGATGCGGATCTCGGAATTCTGACCATCTCATCATCGCGCAAGCTCGACCCGCAATGGCAGAGCCGACGCACAAGGCGCTTGCGCAAGCTGGAGAGCATGGGGTTGGCGCATGAGCTCAAGCCCGGCGTCTGGAGGTTGTCCGACCGGACCGAGACCGTGCTGCGACAACTAGGTGAGCGCGGCGACATCATGAAGACGATGCAACGGGTACTGAAAGAAGTCGGCATCGATCGAGGTGCATCGGACTTCGCGGTTTTCGATGCAGAGAGTTCGACAGCCAGAGTGACCGGCAAGGTGGTTGCCATGGGCCTCTCGAACGAGCTCCAGAACCATCACTACATGATCGTCGATGGCACGGACGGGAAACTGCACTACGCTGAAGTGGGGCGCCTCAACCGATACGATCCGCTGGCCAAGGACATGGTGGTGACACTTCGAGGCAATGACGCGAGCGAAGGCGGACACGCCCGACGGCATGCGCCCGCGAAAGCCTTCATCGAGTCCCACATGCCGTTTCGGGAGCTGGCGACAACCGACGGCGCGTCATGGCTCGATCGGAAAATTCTCTCAAAGACCCAGCAAATCTACCGCGACAAGGGCTTCGGCGCGGATGTCAATCGCGCGCTGCGCGCACGGCAGCGGTGGCTGATGAAAGAGGGCCTGATAACAGAGAAGGACGGCCAGCTCGTCGCGCGGAAGAACCTGCTTCGAACGTTGCAGGGCAGGGAGGTAAGCCGTGTCGCAAGAAAGCTGCAGAAGGAACTTGGACTGAACTATCAGCCTTCGATGGCGGGCGAGCGGTTGGATGGGCAGGTCCGGAAATCCGTCAGGCTTGCGTCTGGGCGGTTCGTTGTTGTGCAGCGGAGTGGGGAGTTTTCGCTCGTGCCATGGAAGCAGACAACTATGGTGCCGGGAAAAGCAGGGCTATCGATTAGTTCGAAAAAGTGTATTTCGCGATAATTGCGACCGCTAACCCAAGTCAACAATCTGTTCGGACCAGCTCAGTTAGATAGGCCGCTCAAAGTCATTTTTCGGATACCGCGATGGCGCTTGCCAGGGCCACTTCTTCCGAGTGGCTGATACTCAATTGCCAGCCGGTGATGCCCAATGTCGAGGCGACTTTTTTGGCATCACCCGACAACACCACGCTTGGCGCTTTGCCAGGCTCCCGAAACACTCTAACATCAGTGAATGCAATCCCGTTTCCGTACCCTGTGCCAAGAGCCTTCAGAACGGCTTCCTTCGCAGCGAAACGACCCGCGATACTCTCCATTCTCTTGGGGCCATCAGGGAACTCTTTTACTTCGGATTTTTGAAATGTCCGACTAAGGAAAGCGGCTTCTGACGTCGCCATCAGATTTCGAAAACTTGAAAGTGAAATCAGATCAATTCCGTGGCCCAGTAATTTCACTCTGATTAATCTTTCTCAGAATTTTGGGAAGCCTTTTCTGCTGGGACAGCGGCTGTTTCAAACACATAGTCATGAAACCACTCTGCGCCACTACGCAAGGTAGGCCACGCCAACGTGAACAACGCCACCAATAGCGCAGCGATAACCCCAAGCGAGATAGCTCTCCAAACGAACGTTAGATTGTCAATTGTCGGTTTTTGTTCAGCGAATTTTTGCTCGATGGTACTCTCCAATAAGCGCATTTTGTCAGCAATCGCCTGAAGTGAATAAATTTCCTTGCTCATTCCCCGTATCAGGTCGTTTCCAATGTCCGATTTACCGATGCCCGTGAAGATATGATCCTTTCCTGATTTCTGATTAAGGTCAGCAAACCAGATTTTGAAAATGGTTTCTCCTTCACAAATTTGAAGGGGCGACGGGCTTGCATTGTAAGCTGCATAAATGAGTTTACCTTTGTAACCAGGGTCAACATGAAATCCCGACACATTAATAAGGCCGTTAAACTTGATGCCCGTTCGCATCGAAATGAACGCCATTGTGTCTGCAGGAATATTCAACTCTTCATGAGACATGAGATAGGCAAACTGACCCGGCGGGATTAGGAAAGGTTCGTTTGCTTCAAGAAAAACCTTTGTACGATCCTCGCCATTCCCTGTCACGAAGTAGCAATCGCCCATTTTTAGATTATATGCGTTTGCATCAACTTGTTCCGGGTTGAAATCAGTTATTACCGCTGGATTCTTTAGAATTTTCTCGCCGGACCAGAAACTCATAAACTCAATCCAAGATAAAGAATTGCCGTTTGGCCAACTCTGCTCGGCGCTTTTTCATTGCGGCGCTGATATCGAGATTATTGGTTTCAGTGACAGAGAATACCCAGTTAAGGACATCTTGATTTGATCGCCGAGCCATGTCGACGAATTCTTCCATGTGATCGATTTTCTCGCATGCATCGGCGAATCGGCCAGCAGCATCAGCGAGCGGCCTAAGATCATCACTACTCAAGTTTTTGTAGATCTGATTATCACCCGGAAGTTCCAGTTTTTGGTGAAGCGTGTTGGCGGCGCTGAGGCAAACAAGAGCTGTATCTACTATGGTTCTTTCTATTGAGATTGGGTCGGCTTCTCCACGTGCCAGCCGCCCAACATACTTTGCGAAATGAAGGCCATAGTGCTTGAGGCGGTCAGTCTTGTGCAAGCACGCGATATCGGCATGGTTGCGCTGATCGTGGCGATGCTGTTCGCCTTGCCATGTCAATAGAATGTTCTGATCATCGCCTTCCATGATCACCGTCTCCATTTGGTGTCAAAATTTTCGTAACCGCTCATATAGCGTTCCAACGTGATTCCCTTGGAATCTAACATCTTTCGAGTTTGGATGTGCAAAGCTTGTTGTCGTCAATTCTAATAGAGCCCAGTTTTTTGAGTCCTATGTGTAACGCCCTTCATATCTTTGTATTTTCGTTGATTTCTATGCCCCACTTAGGTGGGTAGAAGTATTTTATATCTTTTTTTCTTGGAGAAAATTTCTGTTTTATGCGGGTCCGACCCGAGATGCCATTGATATTCGGATGTGCGACCCGCGCGTACTTGTCGACCTCACAGAACAGGTTTTGGCAATCAATTAGCTGCAGACGTCGGCCCCAAAGAGATTGAAATTCCAAACCCAATCGTTCGTACTCTTCCTCCTGCCGATCTGCCATCAGCCTGATGATCTCCGGTTCGGACAGGCCACCCATATCGGCAAAGCACTTGCGAATTCCGTCTCGTGCTCCTGGACCAGGTACAACGAAATCCATTTCGTTGAAATCGGTTAAATCGCTGTAATTGAGATCTGTTACGAACTGATACGCGAGGAAATCTCCAATAGTGGGATAAGACTTCAAGCAGTCAAATCCATCTTGCATGGTCGGCATCTGCTCCAAACGTTCAGGAACTTTTTCGTCAATCATTTTCTTGAGCAGCAGCAGATGATTCCTGTGCTTTGCCGATTGTCCAAAAGATTTTGTTCCCGGAGGCATAATGTAGGCGGCTGAGTATATCCGCTCTCCGCGAGCACGAGCGTGAGAAAGGATCTGGTCGTAGCGTTTGAACGAGAAGTCAGCATATGTGATTTCGCCAATTTCGCGTTCGAGCAATTCCCATGTCTCTATTTTATTAAAGATTTTGAACAATATAATTCGGAAAAATTTCTCTACAGGCGAGTTGGGATAATTATTTCGGTAAATCACTTTCCTAATTAAATACTGGCTTGTTCGATCTGAAGCTCTATAGGCGTTAGTGAATTTAAAGGTGTTTAAAATTGCATCAGAAGACCATGGCCTTGGTGCAGATGACATGCGGCTAAAGAAAATTCTCTGTCGTTCCGCCGCAAACCGCCAATATGTGTCGTAGACTTCAGTAACCCTTGCTGGAGAAAGTCGTCTGAATACATGTGGTGCAGAGATCGTGGAAATCTTATGTCGAGTTGTATCTTCGAACAATGCTGGGTCCGGTTCGGAGTTTGTTTTCTTTTGATTCTTGATGATGCCAATTACCTTCGCCGTTTTGGCTATCTTTAGCCACTGTCTTCAGGCAGCTTCGGACTGCGTTTTTATGTCTGCGGCTAGCAGCGATCTTGCGGTTTCGGTTACCGATGTTAAGTCCAGGTCGCTTTTGGAAATCCGCTCAAATTTGGCGACGCCGACCATGACGTTTAGCCGGGCCAACTGCATGCCAAGCTCTTTCGCCATAAAATTACCGAGTTGGATCAAACCTAAATAATTGCCATACGCTTTGTCGAAAATTTGCTGGGTTGCATAGAATGCATTCACCACAAGGCCGGCACTGGTGGGTTCAAAACTTACGTGCTGCAAGCACGGAAAACCAAGTTGTGCAGTTGCCACATGATCGGTTCCCGCGTCAAAGATAGTTGCCTGCAACATCGAGCGGCGCACGCCTTCTCTGCTATTGTACTGGGAGATTATCCATTCAAGTTGATTTCCTTCGCATGGTCCCCTGTCGTACATGGTCATTCGTTGAAAATAGAGGCCTCTGCCATTCGAGTTTCGATTTCGCGCTTGAAGACGCCCAAAGGTGTTTTCATATAGGTCGAAAAGTCTGGCACGATCGCCTCGCGCTATTAACCAGTAGCGCTCGGGGAAGATTGTAAACGCAACATTTTCAATGCTGGTCTTGTCTTTGCGGAGCAGAAGTGCATCCAAAGATTCCCGCAATCTCGAGTCCTCGTCAAAACCGCTGAGCGAGAGAACCAGCGGAGCGATCTCAGTTCCTGAATTATCCAATATATGCAGATAGATTCTCGCCCAAGCTTCCGAAATATTTGTGGCTTCCACAACCAATGGCGCAATGGCGGCTGCAGATTTTCCCTTAGTCATCTAACAGTCCTCCAAATGTCGATATCGAGCCAGGCCCATATATTCGGTTCTAGCGATGCGTGCGAATGCGGCCCAGTTTGGTGTCCTGACTTGCGCGATTCCCGGTTCTATCGCTTCAAATAATGATGCATTTTCGATGCGTCGTACTGGTCTGAGCTTTTCTGCATCGACGAACGCGTCTTCTGGAAGCAGAATCAAGCTACCCACTTCTGTGTCCACTCTGGGGTTCAGCCGTTTGGATCCGGCAATGATCAGTGGTGCGTCTGTTTCCTCTCCCAAAAGCGATGCTCTTATCGCTTTGGGAGTTATGCGTTTGAGTTCACTGGCCCGTGATTGTGTCATCATCCGCAAGCCGATCGATAGATGAGTAATTAATGTCGTGTAACCAACTCCAAAGTCGCAAGCTATCACGTAGAGCTGTCCGGGAGTTGCGGAGTTGCATTCCAGAACACGCGAATTAAATGCGCCGCGCAATCCAATTGTAGGCATCAGGAGATGTGCTGCGAAAGAATCAGCCAGAAACTCCTTCGGATCATTCCATGAGGGTGTGCGAGCACCTTCTTGAAGCTCATCGATAGAGCTGCCATCTCCAAAGACATGATGTCCCAGTTCGTGAGCGCAGTTATACGCACGGCGCGGGAGTGGGCGTTTTGATGAAAGGTAAATCTGGGGACGAACGCTTTTCTGATACATTCCCTCCATACTGTTGTCGATGAAACGAACAGTAACTCCGAGCTTTTCGCATATATCATATACGCAAATCGGCACGTGCTGAGGGACGCCAACTCTTTGTCTTACTGACGCGGCCATCTGGATGGCGCGGTTCGCAGACGATCGGCGATCGAATGTTTCAGACTTCATTGCCACTACTGCCATCAAGAGCTTCCTTCGCCATCAGTGCCGCCATCGTCTGTCCGCATAGCGGCAATCACTTGAAGTAGGCGGTTTAGATCGTCAGTCTTGAGTTTCGACAACTCGCGAGCTGCCAATTCCAAGCGGGGGTCATCAGGACTGATCGAGCTGGCTGTATTGCCCAAGACCCAATCCAAACTCACATCATATATCTCGCTGAGCTTGCCCAATTCCTCCGCAGAAACCTTTCGATTGCCGGACTCAATTTCTGTTACTGATGGGCGATGCATGCCTAACATGGCCGCAACCTGACCTTGAGAAAGCCCGGCGAGCTTTCGCGCTTCCTTCAGTCGCTCAGCAATCATTTGTCCTCGCTCTTGAGCGATCCCGGTCATGCCGCTTCTTCCGAAGTTTTGGATGTCGTAGAAATCGCCGAAATGAGCTCGCAAATCTCATTGATACTCAAGGGTTCCTTCGTATATTTACCTACAAATATATCCTCACCATCCGGTATCTCGGTTTTGATTTTTGATGAAAGCATGGTTGTGGCCACAAGCCATACTTTGCTGTCAAAAGACGGAATGTCGTTTGCCGGTATTGTCGAACTTGTCAATGGTGGACAATCCAAACCGCTGCTTGATTGGATTTCCACTATTACCTCTGTGAGAGCCTTCTCAATGTCTGCGGGGGTCAAATCGAATCTCCTTCTTACGTAAGGTAAGAAAATCTTACATTGCAGCTTATTTGTCAAGCCATACCCGTTGGAGGGATGGCTAAAGATGGATTTTTTCTGCCTCCATATCGCGTCCGTGAGTATGATTGAAATACTGACCTAAATCCGGCGGCTGTATAATTATTTGAGAATATTGAGAGATTGGGCGCACCCGACGCGGTTCGAACGTGTGGCCTCTGCCTTCGGAGACCCAGTTGACGATTCACAGCAGCTTCAGAATATCTTTGTCGGAATAACGCTTCCGGACTATCGCATCCTCCTCTTCTAACCGCACAACTATAGTCCAGTTCTGCGGGGGGAAGGACAAGACCCGCCGATCCTTCTTCACCGGCCTCGTCATCATCCTGCCGTTCTTGCGGGTTTTATTTGTACTGTCCAAGCACTGGTTAAGTGCTTTATGGACTGTTCTCAAGTTCAGGAGAAGTGGGGCGCAAAGTGGCAACTACACGTAAGACGAGTGCAAAACCTAAAACACAATCAAAGAAGAAAACTTCTTCCACCGGCGCGGCAAAGAAGCCGGTCGGATCCAAGGCCGCCGCATCGAAGGCCAAAGACAAATCCGCAGCCGGCAACGAGTCCGCGGAGCAGGCGGCACGCCAGGCGATTCAGGCTAAGATGGTTGCTGCGGGCTTCGGCGAAATCGTCTCTGTTCTGATGCGTTCACCCCACTACAGGCACTACAGCCTTACCGATCTTGAGTGGCTCGTTGTGCCGCCGCTGCTCGCTCAGCAGTTCACGCTAGCCGAAGCGCGCACAAAGGAAGGCGGCATCCCCGCGCCCGTGGGCGTAGCGTTATGGGCGCGTGTGTCGGACGAGGTAGATAAAAAACTGGTGGATAATCTCGACCGGCCGGTGCGCTTGCGTCCCGACGAATGGACCAGCGGTGACACTCTTTGGCTCATAGACGTGGTGGGCGCACCGGAGGCGGTCAAGGCCATGATCGAGCGCATGAGTGAAGCGGTATTCGAGGGCAAGCCCTTCAAGCTGCGTGCGCGCGGCACGGACGGCCAGGTGAGCATCCAAACCATCGGCACGAAGACCCACGCATCCTCCAAAGTTGCGCCCTGACCGCAATGTGCTCGTTCCGTTAACGACCGAATCCCATAGAGCATTTTTCGCGGGCAATCGATTCCTACACGGAAAGCGGTTGTCTATATGATAAGTATACAATCTAAAGCTGTAAATATTGATAAAAGCGTTAGAAGATGAGACGCCTTGTAACAATTTGTAAATATTTGACTCAAGTCATAGATTTGTCGCATCATAGTCATAATGTTCGAGTATTCGTAAGATTATACTCAATTAATCAAATTTGAGGAAATGTAAAAGAATCAAACAATTATGGGTTTAAGTGAAGGCGATCCCCGAGCTCAGGAGAGAGCGAAGTGTGTGTAAGTTGTTTTGAGCAAAAGAAGGTCCCGGTGGGCTCTAGAATGGCTCAGGACTTGCGGTTAGGCTGTCGCGCACCAATAAAATCAACGACCGCACTCAGATCGCTGCCGGATCCAAATTTCTCACATTGTGGTTCCAAGCCTGGTCGAGCTTTTCACAATTCAATTGCAGATGAATGGCTTGTTGAGCCTGCGGTACGACATATTGGTGAACGCAATAGTTCAAATTCGAGCACTATTTTTCAGAGATACGCAAAAGTACTGACGGATAATTTCGGCACACAGAACCATTCATTGATGGAGATTATGTCATGCCGCGATTGATAATCAGGTGCCTACTTTGCGCATTTCTTGTTGTCAGCGTTCCTGCTATTTCACGCGCTGATCCAGCCGGTGCGGGTGCATCCAATTCTTCTTCAGTTTTTACGAAGATTCCAGAGCTCTTGAAGAATGAGTTCGCCAAAGGCGAAGTCTCGCTAGCAGTCAAGATCGGGGTCAACGCCGCTCAAAAGGGAGACCATGAGCTCGCTGTCAGGGCATTTACCCGGGCACTGAAAGCGATCGAGCAGAGCGATCCAAAGGTTGCAAACTTGCTTATCTTGCGAGCAACCTCGCTGAATGAATTAGGTAGGCTTGAACAGGCTCTAAAGGACAACGACCAAGCAGTCAGGGTGAGGCCAAACAGGGTTTGGACCTACTGGGAGCGGGGCCGGACTCTCCAAAAACTTGGACGCAACGAAGAGGCGCTTAAAGACTACGACAGTGCCATACAGCTCGACCCCGACAATTCGCAAATTCACCTGGGACGCGGGAGAACGCTCAGAGCGCTCAAAAGAATTGATGCATCGCGCGATGCATTCGCGCGCGCGATCAAACTTGATCCGAAGAATTGGCGTGCCTTTTCTAACCGCGCCGATCTTTATTCCGACATTGGAGATTACGACAAGTCCGTCAAAGATTACACCGCCGTCATAGCCATCCGGCCAAGCGCGGCCACCTATTATAACCGCGGTAACTCTTACCTCAAGCTGGGAAACAAACAGGCAGCCCTCAAAGATTACGAAAGTTCGATCGAACTCGATCCGCGGGATGCCAGCGCCTACTACAACCGGGGGATCGCGTATCAGGACCTCAATCAAACGAAACAAGCCATTGCCAGCTACGACCGTGCAGTCGAGCTAAATCCGAATCACGAGAAGGCATACTTCAGGCGTGGCAATGCGTACCAGAATATCAATCAACCGAAACAAGCCATCGAGAGCTACAACCGCGCGATTGAAGCTGATTCGACCGATGCAAGCGCCTTCTACAATCGTGGGAATTCCCATTCGAAGATGGGTGAGCACCATAAGGCGATAAAAGACTATACCCAGGCAATCGAACTGAACCTGAAACACGCCTCTGCCTACGTGAACCGGGCAAATCGCTATCGCGATCTTGGCGAGAGCGCAAAGGCTCTCGCGGATTATCAAACCGCTCTGAACATCGATCCGGCACAACTCAACGCCATTCGCAACCGCGGCTGGCTCTATGCAAAGCGAGGCCAAGATGGCCTTGCGCGGGCTGACTATGAGCGCGGTCTCAAGCTTTCACCAAACGACAAATGGCTGAATTGGGCAGTGTCCCAATTGGAGAAAAAATCTCGTTGAAATTGCTCTGACACAGTGAGGGAAAAATGGGAAAGAGGGCGCGTCATTCACAATACTTGAGCCAGGAGAATAGCGGTCAACAGAACAAAGTCATACAAAATGTGATCGACGCCAGTGTGGGGACGAGAGTCGACGATCTCGACTTTATCGACATCACGTCCCTTGTCACGGATCGCCTGGGTATTTCGCCTTCAAAAGAATTTGACGGTCGCACCAATCCCATTCTGGACGAGTTCATTCGCGACTATTGGGATTTCGATTCTCTCTCCTCGACTGTCGACCAATCCGGTTCGGGAGCCGACGCGTTCGCATCCGGACCGGTCAACTCACCGGACCTTAGCCAAGTCCCGCTTCTGGTCGCGGCTTTCGGCTTGGGAGCACTAGCGGCAAAATCTGAATTTGTTCGAACTTCAATCGAGATTGATAGCGAGCATGGTTCTCTCTTCGGTGAACGAGGATCGCTCGATCCTTTTTCAGGATTTGTCGAATTCGCGCCGCTTGCGCAAGGCAGGCCAAGCACAAACAATCCAAAACGAGGCGACCCGGCTGAATCTGTTATACGCGACGCATTGCGGGGCGAAGTCGGACGTTCCGACTCCTCCAGTGCGCCAGATCCCGATGTTGAATTCCTGCCAAATTTATCGTCGACGGCCTCCTCATCTGGCGGCTATGACTCCAACGCAACTGTCAACCAGCTTTCGTTTGCCGACGGAATTTCTGTGGGTGCAGAAAGCAATACACTCGCAGTTACGCCCCAACTCAATGTACCTATAAACGATGGCGGTCCTCCTTTAGTTCCTCCTCCTCCTTGGCCACCATTCCCACCAATCCCCGGAGGAGATGATGCTGGAGGAGCCGGTAGCCCTCAAGACGCTGGTGGTGATGATGGAAAGCCAACAGATCCTAACAAGCCGACACCGGAAGAAAAGCGAGAACATAGCAGGGCTGCAGAAACTAGCGATGCAATCGCGGAGCTGACCGGTACAGCTGCAGCCGCAGGTCTCGAATTCGCGGCATCGGTAGCGGGTTTTATTCAACTTAGCGGCGGTGTAGGTGCAGGAATTCCAATAGTTTCACAAGCGGGCGCCGCAGCTGCTGTAGTGGGTGGCGCGTCGCTCGTTTCCCACTTCATCGCCCGTACACTCGCAGACTATCACAGAGGCAAAGCGACTGATCCCATCTACATTGATATCGACGACGACGGGTTGGACTTGGTTTCGCTTTCGAACGGCTCGACAGCCGCGTTCGATATAGATAGCGACGGGTTCAAGGAGCGTACTGCCTGGTCGTCAACAGATGCCCTCCTGGTGCGCGACCTGAATCAGAATGGTCTTATCGATGACGGAAGTGAGGTCAGCTTCAATGAAGTTGCGGAAGGGATAACTGATCTCGACAAACTGGCAGATTATGACGGCAACAGCGATGGCGTAATAGACCAGTCTGATGCGATTTTTGGCGAACTCTTTTTCTGGGTTGATGCCGACCAGAATGGCTTTACAGACTCTGGTGAACTGACAAGCCTATCCGACGCAGATGTCGTATCAATTGGTCTTACACCGACAGCGGTGGACCCACAATCGCCGGACGTTGTGTATTGGGACGATTCCAACAACAACGGACTTATCGAAGAAGGAGAAATTTACGAAACCGCGGCGTCCGCGCCTGCGGGATCGATCGCTGCCCAAGAACTAGATGGCGGATATCTCTTCCAGACGGCTACAATAACCACCACGACGGGGACACTCACCGCATATACCGTCGGCCTGGACTATGATCCTTCTGGATCTACTACTCAGTTTGAGAGCGATGGCACGTCTGCAACCATTGCTTTTGAAGATGGCAGAAGCGAGCTCTGGAAGCTCCTCTCCGACCCTGCCGGGGAGACGTTTGACCTCACGAACACAACTTATTCCGGTGCGATAGGCGGTGAGGGTGCTGATACGCTCACAAACACTGGCCCCAAGAGCGTTTCACTCCTCGGGGGCGATGGCAATGATACGTTAACAGGCGCCGCCGGAGATGATTTGCTTGCTGGTGGTGATGGTGCTGACGGGATTGATGCCGGCGAAGGCGATGATCTCATCTTTTTTGATGCTGCAGACCTGACGCCCGGAATCTCGGGTGGAGGTGGTTTTGATATAGCGATAGCTGCGACATCTGATGCTGTGAATGTCAATCTGGGAACAACCGAGCTTGAGGTCATTTTCGGCAATGATGGGAATGATACTTTCACAGCGGGATCGGCTGTCGACGTTATTCTAGTCGGGGGCGCGGGAAACGACGCGCTAACTGGCGGTTCGGGTGATGATGTTCTGGTCGGTGGCGAAGGACTGGATAGTCTTAGTGGCGGTGCAGGTGACGATACCCTCCGGGTGGACAGCAACGACACCAATATCGACGGCGGGGATGGGACCGATACGCTCCTTGTGACCGATGACGTTGGTGTTTCTTTAAACCTGACATCCATCTCAATCGAAGACGCAACCGGAGGCGCAGGCAACGACACGTTCAACGCGTCGAGCGCAACTGATCGCGTGGTTCTCGACGGGGCGGCCGGCGGTGATACGCTGGATTCCGGAAGCGGCGATGACAGCCTCACCGGCGGTGACGGCAATGATGACATTGATGGTGGTGCCGGTCTTGATGTTGCATTCTTTTCGGGTATCGCGGCTGACTATCAGATCACGGGCAATGCGACCTCGGCGACAGTCATCGACCAAAATGCTGCGGATGGCGATGAGGGCACGGACACGCTGGCCAATATTGAACGGCTAGTCTTTAGCGATGCAACGATCCACCTTGATGGTACCAATAGTGCTCCGGTTGCAATCGACGAAGTGTGGAAGTTACGGAGCATAGATACCGGAAATGTGCTGACGGCAGATTCCCTTTTGGCCAACGACGGGGATCCGGATTCAGACCATCTTCAAATCACTGGAATAATGAGCGTTAGTAACGGCGCTGCCACGATCGACTCCGACGGCAATATTGTCTTTGCGGCCGCGGACGGTCATACCGGAGATGCCAGTTTCGACTACATCGTCAGCGATGGACACGGGTCCAGCAACTCCGCCACGTCCATAATCGACGTCTTCCAAGCCCTGCCGGATGATGATCTGTTCAAGTTTCAATGGGGGCTGGAGTGGCTCAACGCGTCTGCAGTTTGGGATGACTATACCGGCTCGGGTATCAAGATTGCCGTGCATGATACAGGCGTTGATCAGGATCATACGGACATCGACCCCAACTACGACGAAACAATCGACGAGGATCCCGGTATTGGCGATCACGGAACATTTGTTACGGGGATCGTGGGTGCCGCACGTAATGGCGATGGAATTGTCGGGGTCGCATATGACGCAACGCTGGCGGTATATACACTTCCCGGACTCTTCGACTGGAGCTATGCTTTCAACGAGCTGGATGCGTTTGACGTCGTCAACAACAGTTGGACTCAAAGTCACGATACGCTTTACGATGGTAGCGCCGGCTTGCTTGTAAGCGGCAAACTCGAAGACTTGGCCGAGACCGGGCGCGGTGGTCTTGGAACCATCAGCGTGTTCTCAGGCGGCAACGATCGGCAGGACGGCGACCAGTCGAGTTATTTTGACGGCCAGAATTCACGTCACGCGGTGACGGTGGCGGCGGTTCAGACGGACGGCGCTGTTGCTGATTTCAGCAATCCGGGAGCATCCATTCTTGTCTCGGCACCCGGCACGAATATTGTCAGCACCGATGTGACCGGCATTGGCGGCTTCGCAGACAGTACATACAGCCTGGGGGGAAATTATTTTGCGGCTGACGGCACATCCGCCTCTGCACCCTTTGTTTCCGGCGTTATCGCCCTCATGTTGGAAGCCAATCCAAATTTGGGGTGGCGCGATGTGCAGGAAATCGTCGCTTACTCGGGCCGGGATACGGATCCGACACACCAAGGTTGGCAGACGAACGGTGCCACCAACTGGAACGGTGGCGGTCTGGAAGTCAGTCATGATTTCGGTTTTGGATTTGTCGATGCCTTTGTCGCGGTTCGGCTGGCTGAGACATGGCTTGGAACAGCCAAGTCGAGCAACGAAGTAACCGCAACCGGTTCGAGTGCGCCGACTGTGGCAATTCCGGATGAAGACTCTGTTTCCGACACGATTGCGATCGCTTCGGACGTCAGGATCGACCATGTGGAAGTTACCGTCGATATCGACCATACAATGCGCGGTGACCTAGTAATCGAACTGACGTCGCCTGACGGGACGACCAGTGTTCTTATGGATCGGCCGGGCAAAGCGCCGGATGATCCCGACGACCGGGGTTCAACCGGCGATGATGTGACGTGGCGCTTTTATACGACGCATCATTGGGGCGAGGGCAGTCAGGGTGACTGGACGCTCACAGTCCGAGATCTGGCGACCGGTGAGACCGGGACGCTAAACAACTGGTCGATTGATTTCTACGGCGATACGCCGTCGAGCGATGACGTTTACATCTACACGCCGGATTTTGCCGACTTCACGACCGGGTTTGATGTGGACCGGCGTTCGCTGAGTGATGCTTCAGGACACGACACACTGAATCTCGCGTCTATCTTCACCAATTCGATTGTCGATCTGCGCGCCGGCGAAACCAGTGAAATCGCCGGTAACACGCTCACCATTGCTGCCGGAACGACGATCGAAGACCTATATCTTGGCGATGGTCACGATGTCGCGACCGGCAATGATCAAGCCAATCTGATCGATGGTGGGCGTGGGAATGATTTCCTGACCGGCGGCGCCGGTGCTGACGATCTTCGCGGTGGCAAGGGATCCGATACCGCGGACTACTCAACGTCATCACTCGCGGTGCAGGTCAACCTCGGGGCCGGAACTGCAGCAGGCGGCGACGCGGCCGGGGATACCCTGACGGACATCGAGAATATCACAGGGTCGGTTTTCGATGACACACTGACTGGCGACAATAATGACAATGCTCTGCGCGGCGGTGATGGCGTTGACGACATCAACGGCGGCCAAGGCGCCGACATGCTTTCAGGCGGTACCGGCAACGACGATCTCTCCGGCGACGCGGGCGATGACGTTCTGTTCGGCGGGCTCGGTGATGATAGTCTCACTGGTGGCGCAGGGGATGACACGGCGCACTATGTGGGTGCATTCGCCGACTACACCGTCACGGATCACGGGACTCACTACACCGTGTCAGGTCTCGAAGGCACCGACACTCTCACAGATGTCGAGTTCGTTCGTTTCAACGACAAGCGCATTTACATCGGCGGAAGCAACACCAATCCCGTCGCGGCCGCACACAGCTTCACCTTGAGCCAAGGCGTGCCGTTCATACTCACGCAAGCGGCATTGCTAGTGGGTGCGACGGATGCTGATTCCGATCCGCTTGAAATAAGCACCGTTTTCAGATCCGAAAACGGCACGGTGACACTCGCAAGCGACAACGAGGTCCGTTTCCTGGTGGATCCGGACTTTGTCGGCACGACGTCCTTTGACTACACGATCACCGACGGGAAGGCAGGCGGGGACACCGAGACCGTAACGCTTACGGTTGACCCGACGCAGACACTCACCGGTACATCGGGAGATGACATTATTGTCGGACTTGGCAGTGTCGACACAATCAATGGCGGTGACGGCAACGACATACTTCAAGGTGGCCACGGAAGCGATCAATTGGACGGTGGTACAGGCACTGACACCGCGGACTATGCAGAGTCCGAGGAAAGCGTTTCTGTCGATCTGGCGCTCAATAGCGGAACAGGTGGAACCGCGGAAGGCGATACGTTCGCAAATATCGAAAACGTCACCGGCGGTATCGGAGACGATGTACTTGTTGGCGACTCCGGTGTGAATGTGCTCAGCGGTGCAGGGGGCAACGATGTCCTCAGCGGTGGTGATGGCGCGGACACACTGCTTGGCGGCGACGGCGACGACACGCTGAGGGGGGGCGACGGTTCAGATACTCTGACCGGCGGGTTCGGAACAGACATCGCCAGTTATGTGGATTCGTCCGTGGGAATAACGTTGAACCTCGCAACGGGCACACATACGGGCTATGCCGCAGGAGATTCCTTCCACGGTATTGAGGCTTACGAAGGAAGCGACCTTGCCGACACCCTGACGGGAAGCACGGCTGCAGATGCGCTCCTTGGCGCGGGCGGAAACGACACCATTTCGGGCGGTGATGGCAACGACTCGCTCGACGGCGGAGACGGAGTTGACGACATTGACGGCGGATCGGGAGATGACACGCTTTCTGGCGGCCTTGGTGACGACACGCTGGACGGCGGCAATGACGACGACACCTATCTCTACACCACGGGCGATGGTGACGACGTTATATTGGATAGCGGCTTTGGGGCGGGCTCATCTCTAGATGATGCGCTTCGGCTTCACGGTATCGCGACGGCCGACGTCACACTGACGCGTTCACTAACCGACGACGATGACGTGACGCTCGGCTTTGCTGGCGGTGGCAGCGTTATGTTGAACGAACAGTTCGGCAATACCATTTTCCGCATGGAAAAAATCGAGTTCGACGATGGCACCATTTGGCTTGATGAAGACATCAAACAGATGCTTCTCGATCAGTCCTCAACATCTGGTGATGACGATATACTGGGCTTTTTTAGAGACGATGTTTTGGAAGGCGGCCTTGGCAACGACACGCTGGATGGCGGCAGTGGCAACGACACGTATGTCTACACGGCGGGCGATGGCGACGACGTCATATTGGATAGTGGTTTCGGCACAGGCTCATCCTTAGATGATACGCTCCGGCTCCACGGTATCGCGACGGCCGACGTAACGCTCACGCGTTCACTAACCGACGACGATGACGTGACGCTCAGCTTTGCTGGCGGTGGTAGCGTCATGCTGAACGAGCAGTTCGGCAATACCATTTTCCGCATGGAAAAAATCGAGTTCGACGATGGCACTGTGTGGACCATGGCCGACATCGAACACATGGTGATTGGACTGAATCCGATCGTTGGTACGTCAGCGGGTGAAACGCTCAACGGAACCGCAGATCCAGACAGCATCCAGGGACTGGCGGGCGACGATACGCTTGTCGGAGCGGGTGGCTCGGATATCTATCTTTACAGCTCCGGCGATGGCAACGATCTCATAGATGACGATGCCTTCGCCGGTACACTGGATCGGTTGGAGTTTGCCGATCTTAATGTCAGCGACCTGATTTTCTCATACAAGCTGAGCAACACCAAAGACCTCCTGATCATGGTCAATGCCACCGGAGAAGTGATTGACGTCGATGATCAGTTCCGGACTGGCGATTATGGGATTGAGGTAATCGAGTTTGCAGACGGCACCGTCTGGAATGAGGCAACGATTCTCTCAAACACCGTGTTCTTCGGAACGAGCGGCAATGACACAATCAATGGCACAAACAGTGACGATGTCATCATCGGCAATGGCGGTGACGACACGTTGGATGGGAACAAAGGTTCGGACAGTTTCTACTATGCGTCTGGTGATGGAAACGACGTTATCTTTGAAGGTCAAGACTCCGGCACCGACCGTTTGGTTTTCAGTGATCTCAATGTCAGCGACCTGACTTTCTCATACAAGCTGAGCAACACCAATGACCTGCTGATCACGGTCAATGCCACCGGAGACGTGATTGATGCCGACAATCAATTCCTCGTAGTTGAGTATGGGTTGGAGGAGATTGAGTTCGCCGATGGCACCGTCTGGAATGAAGCAACGATTCTCGCCAACATCTCGTTCATTGGAACGAGCGGTAATGACACAATCAATGGCACAAACAGTGACGATGTCATCATCGGTAACGGCGGTGACGATACTCTGGACGGGAACAACGGTTCGGACACCTACCTCTATGCGTCCGGTGATGGAAATGATGCGATCTGGGAAAGCCAAGATACCAGCACTGACCGGCTTGTCTTCACGGATTTGAATATCTCCGACCTGACATTCTCGCGCAAATTGAGCAACACCAATGACCTGCTGATCACGGTCAACACAACGGGTGACGTCATTGATGCGGACAATCAGTTCATCATCGGCGGCCATGGCGTGGAGGAGATTGAGTTCGCCGATGGCACCATCTGGGATGAGGCAACGATAGTCGCAAATGCCTGGTATCGGGGAACGGCAGCAGCTGAGACCATTAACGGCACAAACGGTGACAATGTCATCGTGGGCAATGGTGGTGATGATACGCTGAGTGGCGCGGCTGGTAATGACACCTATCACTATGCCTCCGGAGATGGCACCGACTTCCTCGACGATCAGAGCAATGACACGTCGATGGACAGGTTGGTGTTTAGTGATTTGAATGTGTGGGAAGTAACAGCTCGGCGTGCGCCGGGGAACTCCGACGACCTTGAAGTCGCAATCACAGCGACAGGTGAGGTCATTACCTCAGATGATCAGTTCTATGGCGGCAACTGGGGACTTGAAGAAGTCGAGTTCGCCGACGGCACAGTTTGGTCGAGGCAGGATATTCTCGACATTGCCGACGGAACTGGAGTTGATCCCCGTTTGGTTCAGGGGACCTCTGGAGCAGAGACGCTAACCGGGACCACAGGCCAGGATATTCTCATCGGTTATGAGGGCGCTGATACGCTCGAAGGCGGTCAAGGCGCAGATGCCTACGTCTATAATTCAGGTGATGGTTCGGACCTGATCAACGAGTGGGGCGATCCGGCAGACAACGATATTCTCCACCTGGGTGCAGGACTCTTGTCGACCACGGTCGCTGTAGAGCGTGGCCCTTCTTCCATCTGGGACATGGTGCTGGATTTTGGCAGCGGCGATCAAATCACCGCTCAAGGTCACTTCGGCGACAATATGCAATTCATTGAAGAAGTGCGGTTTGCCGATGGCACGACCTGGTCGGAGGAAGATCTCAGGCTCACCTATCTTAGTCAGCACAGCACCAGCGGCGACGACACGGTCAACGGTTTCTTTGTCGACGACGTAATCGATGTCGGTGCGGGCAACGATACGGTCTACGCCTATGACGGCAATGACACGATTACAGGTGGTACCGGTAACGATGTTCTCGAAGGCCTACAAGGTGAGGATACGTATATCTTCAACTTTGGTGATGGAGCCGACTGGATCCAGGAATGGAGCGATCCGACGGCCGGACCCGATGCCATCGAATTCGGTTCTGGAATCACTACGGGTATGGTCTCCGCTGATAGGGCAAGCGACGCGTTCTTCGATCTCGTGTTGACCATCGGAGCCGGTGGAGACGAAATTCGCGTGGTCAATCAATTCCAGGATGATTGGGAAACGATTGAAGAATTCCGGTTCAATGACTCGACTGTTTGGACCGCTGAAGATGTGAAGGCGAACTACCTAGCAGATCAGATGACCTCGGGCGATGATACGATCAATGGCTTCCTTGGGAATGACGTGATTGATGGAGGAGCCGGTGAGGACGGACTGTTCGGTAGTGACGGCGACGATACGCTAATCGGTGGCGCTGACGCCGACTATATGGAGGGTGGCAACGGAGACGATACATTTGTGTTCGCCTCCGGGGACGGCTTCGATTGGATTGGTGGCTTCGAGGCCGGTGCCGCCAGCGACGATGTAATCGAGATTGATGGAATTGCAGGTTACACCCAGTTCTCTGACGTGATTGCCGCAGCGACCGAGATCAATGGGGACACGCACATCGACTTTGACCCGTCAAACGGTATGGCGCTTGCGGGAGTAAGTCTTGCCAGCCTTCATGAGGACGACTTCCGGTTCGTGTAGTCCGTGTTGTCCGATACGTAAATGAGTGGAAACCGATTAGAGACGCCGCCGCGACCGACGCTCGCGGCGGCGCTTTCAGCGTGCAGGGGGGCGCTGATCGGCATCGGAGCGATCAGCTTTTTTACAAACCTGCTGATGCTCACCGGTCCTCTGTTCATGTTGCAAATCTACGACCGAGTGCTCACCAGCCGGAGCGTGCCGACGCTGGTGGCGCTTCTCATTCTGGTCGCCGGACTGTTTGCTTTCATGGGTCTGCTGGAATTCATTCGTTCGCGCATTCTCGTTCGCGTTGGGTTGCGCATCGATCGCGTCCTGAACGGACCGGTATTCGACGCAATTCTGCGAACCGGAATGACCGCAACATCGCAACGTAATGACACCCAGACGTTGCGTGACCTTGACCAACTCCGCCAGTTTATCTCCGGGCCCGGACCGCTCGCCATCTTCGACATGCCGTGGGCGCCGGTCTATTTCGCGGTCATTTTCATGTTTCATTGGTGGCTCGGATTGGTCGCGATCGCCGGCGCAACAATACTGCTTATTCTGTCGCTGCTGAATGAGTTTGTTTCCAAAAGACCGCTCGCGGAAGCGTCTGCAAAATCTGCGATGAGCTTTACACTCGCTGAAGCGGGACGCCGCAACTCGGACGTGTTGCGTGCGATGGGAATGGTTGATGCCTATCATGACCGTTGGGCATCGCAACGCCATGGGGCTCTTGGTTCGCACACGCGTGCCAGTGATATCGCGGGAACCATAACTGCCGTCACAAAAGTAACCCGGCTGTTCCTGCAGTCCTTGATGTTGGCAACGGGGGCCTATCTCGCGCTGCAGCAGATTGTGACGCCGGGCATTATGATCGCCGCATCGATCATCCTCTCCCGTGCGCTGGCGCCAATCGAGCAGGCGGTCGGGAATTGGCGAGCGTTCATCACCGCCCGCCAGGGCGCCAAACGGATCAAGGTTGCGCTTGAAAGCCTTCCGGCGAATGATGCGCGGATGGTTCTCCCTGAACCGACAGGAAAGCTATCCGTCTCGAAACTCTACGCGGCGCCTCCAGGCATTACAGAGCCGATTCTGAAGGCCATCAACCTTAAGCTTGAGCCCGGCGATGCACTTGGCGTTATCGGTCCAAGTGCATCGGGGAAATCGACACTGGCCCGCGTGCTGGTAGGTGTCTGGCCAACCTTAAAAGGTGCGGTGAGGTTGAACCGCGCGGCTCTCGATCAATGGGACCGGAAACAGCTCGGTCGCAATGTTGGCTATCTGCCGCAGGATGTTGAATTGTTTGATGGGACCGTGGAGGAGAACATTGCCCGGTTTGATCAAGAACGCGACCCAGAAGATATTGTCTCGGCGGCACAGAAGGCCGGCGTGCATGACCTCATCCTGCATCTTGCAGACGGCTACGAGACCCAGATTGGCGAGGGCGGAGCCGTTCTATCGGCCGGACAACGCCAGCGGGTTGCGTTGGCTCGCGCGCTCTATGGCAATCCGGTTTTTGTTGTTCTCGATGAGCCGAACTCGAACCTCGATGCGGAAGGCGAAACGGCGCTAACAGAGGCGATCCTTAAACTGCGGGAAGAGGGCTGTGCAATTGTCGTCATGGCGCATCGGCCAAGTGCGATCGCTGCCGTCAATCTGCTGCTTGTCCTGCGAGAGGGCCGGCAGATTGGCTTTGGTCCGAAGGATGAAGTGCTCCGCGAGCATGTAAAGGGCGGTTCAGAGACGACGAACCAGGGCAATGTCCGAAAAATACAACGGCGGAGGAGTGCGTGAGATGCGTGACCACGTTGCAAACGATGAAAGTTCCATCCGCAAGTACATCTTGCTCAGTTTCGTAATTGTCCTGTTGCTCTTTGGCGGAATGGGCGCCTGGTCCGCAGTCGCATCTATAAGCGGCGCCGTCATCGCACCGGGTTCCGTCATCGTCCAGTCCCATCGCAAGAACGTACAGCACCTGCAGGGAGGCATCGTCAGCGAAATTCTGGTGAAGGACGGCGATGCCGTTGCGCCGGGCGATCTGCTGGTGCGTCTGGATGAAACTCTACCCAAAGCCAATCTCGGCATTGTCACCTCTCAACTCGATGAGCTTCAGGCGCGCAAGGCGAGGCTGGCGGCAGAACTTGCAGACCAACCTGAGCCAGTTTTCCCCAAACATCTGACAAACCGCAATGATGACCCTGTGGTTTTTGGTGTGCTCGAGGGGCAGAGGACATTGCTGAAGGCGCGCCGCGACTCCCTGAACGGCCAGCGATCGCAACTACGCGAGCGCATCGGTCAGTTGAAACAAGAGATTGTAGGTCTTGAAGCTCAACGTGACGCAAAAGAACAGGAAATCGTCCTGATTGAAGATGAGTTGTCTGGTTTGCTGGGGTTGGAGAAAAAAGGCCTTGTTCCGAAGACACGGGTCGTGGCCCTGAAACGCCAGGCGGCTCAACTCAACGGGGACCGTGGTCGTTTCATCGCCGAGATTGCGCGCGCCAAGGGCAGAATCGGCGAAACCGAAATCCAGATCATCCAATTGGAAATAGACCGAAGGACCGAGGTCGTCACGGAGTTGAGGGACGGGCAGACGAGGATTTCCGAACTGCTGGAACGCAAGATCGCCGCCGAAGATCAACTCAAACGCATAGAAGTGCGCGCCCCGATCGGTGGCTACGTGCACCAGATGGCGTTCCATACGGTCGGGGGCGTGGTGCAGGCCGGAGAGACAATCATGCAGATTGTTCCGGCGAAAGACGTGCTTTTGATCGAGGCGCGCCTCGACCCGGCCGATATTGATCAGGTCTTTGTGGGCCAGGAGGCTGTCGTGCGTTTCCCGAGCTTCAATCAGCGCACGACGCCTGAACTCAATGGCAAGATCCTCCACATATCTGCTGACGTCAGTCAGGACGCGCGAGGTGAGATTGATTTCTATACAGCGCACATCACACTCACGGGCGACGAGATCCAGCGCCTTGGAACCCGAAAACTCGTGCCCGGAATGCCCGCCGAAACATTCCTGCAGACCGGAGCCCGAACTGCCCTCAGTTATCTCCTGAAACCTCTGTCAGACCAGTTCGAAAAGGCGTTCAGGGAAGAATGATCGCCATGCTGTCTTAAGGCCAATGTGAGACTAACCGCTGTGCGGTGCTGACGATCTGTCTATTTGGCCATTGCCGTTCATAAGACTGTCTATTCTGGTCCCGACTTTGTCGGCTGCAGCTTTCATGGGATTTGCCGCAAGGTGGGCATAACGTGCTGTTGTTGCCGCTTGTGAATGACCAAGGAGGCGCCCGATTATGTGAAGGCTTATACCCTCACCAGCTGCAATGCTTGCGAAGCTGTGCCGAAGATCATGAAGCCGGACATTGTATGTTCGGTGGTTTGATGTCTACCAATGACCCGGAGCAGACTTTGGCATCCATCTGCCGGGCTCTTCACCGAAACTGAGGTTGTACAGACAGACGCCTAGCAATTTGAGTTGCCTACCTACATAGTGTTCCGTCATAGTGATGTTGGGCATCTTTGATTTGACGGCGTTGCCAAAAAGAAGAATGAGGCCATCGACGTTCAAGACAATAGTACCGATGACGATTTTCTAGGTAGTCGTTCACTCTTTTCCGACTGGCATTATTATGCGTTTTAGGTTGCCAATTTCCTTTTCGGAGTAAGCTAAGAAGAGTGTCGCGAGCGTCGATCGCTCCGGCCAAGGCTTTTTCTAAGCCAACGGCTGCAAGAGGATCAAAGGCCATTGCCGAATCTCCGATAGCTAACCAATCTGGTCCCGCAACTGTTGTCAAAGCCTGGGAGCATGCTGGCGCTATCCGCACCTCAGTTATGGAGGAAGTTGGACGGACTCTAATTCGCGTGGCTGGACTACTGTCCAATCTACTCATCCAAAATGCTTTGCAAGCATCAGTTTCCCGTGGCACATGATCTGCGTCTGTCATATAAACTGCAACACACCTGCCGCGCGTCAACGGAACTGAATACCACCATCCATCTTCTGCAGCTTCGAGCAGTAGATGGGCGTTCGTATTGATCGTTTGTTCAACGAGTGCGTGTAGCGCGACGAGTTTGTCAAACTTTTTTGGACGGTATCCGAGCATACGTGCGACCGTAGCAGCGCGTCCCGTTGCGTCGATCAGAAATCTGGCAAATACGGGACGAGATGATGGGAAGTTGCTCAGAAATATCTGCCAGTGAGCATTACACCTGCGCAATTCTTCAATCCGAGTGATGTCCAATACGAATGCTCCGCTATCTGAAGCAGTCGACATAAGCATGGAATCGAATTCTCGCCGATCAAGATTCAAGGCGTACCCGAAGGGATTAAACAGATAGTCTCGGCAACCCGCTATCGGTTCGCCCCAGCATGACAGAACCCCAGGACTTTCAAGGTGTACGTCAGCACACGCAACGGCAGCCATTCCCAGCTCATCGAGCAACGGCTTTGCATTTGGCGAGAGGTGTTCGCCTACGCCCCAAGAATGTCTACTTTCGCGCCGCCGAAGTAAAATGACGGAAAACCCTGCATCAGCAGCTGCGACAGCCGCTGCATAAGCTGCCGGACCTGATCCTACAATCGCAACATCGAATCGTTGGCGATCACAGATCGTTTGCTCAGCGCGTGCAACTTGTGACGTCTTCACCATGAACTAACTGGTCGCTGCCGAAACATTAGCGATTATAAGGTCTGTCTATGCGCCCGTGTCTAATGCAGGATCACGGCCACTCTCAGCTTGAACAAGCTCTCCACCGATATCGGTTTCTACGATGACACCAAGACGGGCGACCTCCTCTACCATACTGGCGCGTTCAACGGGTGTGTTGTTCTCCGCCGAAACACCGCGTGTCCATCGATGACCCACATCGTTGCCAAAGCTGTCAGTGTTCGTGTTTCCATCTTCGTCAAAGCGTGCCAGATCCGGCCGTTGGGCCGGCCACCAATCACCATTGCAGTCGTTGAAATCGGCCTGCCAAGGTAGCGCCATTCGTTGGGTCAGAATGCCGGGCTCGAAGTCGCGGACCGTTCCATCATGGTCCGTAAATTTTCCACGGGTAACCCGTCCGAACTCACTGTAGACTGAAGGTTCAGTCAATAGAAATCCGGCTTCAATTCCTGGGAAAAATCCACCACCGATCCCGGCAGTAAGAGAAACCCTATCTAGCAGTTGAACCTCAGTTTCAGCAGGTCTTGCAACAGGACCTGGCACAAAGTCGCCGTCACGCCACATTTCTAAGATCTTGCGCTGCATTGGTGGAAATCGAAACTGGGAAAGGTCGGTTTCCGCGGCGATGATCGCTTCAAATCCATCATCTCTGAGATCATCAGCGCCGCTCGTCGGATCCCTAAGATTGTCACCCTCATCCGCTAGTAACTCGCGCACGTCCGACCAAGCAGACGCGCTGTTGACCCAGTATAGATCTGCCGCCCTTTGGACAAATGGTTTGATATCTTCCTGATATGAAAGTGGGTTTGGTATGGCCTGCGTACCCTTATTGTGCATTGCGTTTGCAGCAACATCGTAAAGCGTAATAATCGGCGTAACGTGCGGCGCAAAATCCGGGGAACCGACAACAACCCATGCACCCACTGCGTCGAAACTTGTTCCATCAGCAAGGGTAACGCGCGCGTCAACTGGACCATCAGCGACATCATCAAACCAGCCGGTATTGTTAGAT
>Ga0209633_10001302_pt1 | contig 25940 bp, 26 predicted proteins | sample Cruoilmetagenom1_FD_187290 | JGI IMG/M metagenome (GOLD analysis project Ga0209633, IMG submission 187290) | Oil polluted marine microbial communities from Coal Oil Point, Santa Barbara, California, USA - Sample 1 (SPAdes) (version 2) | ecosystem: Environmental > Aquatic > Marine > Oil seeps ...
GCGGTTTTGGAGCCGGCGATAGAGATAGAAGAGATAAAAGAGGGACACCTTAGAGTGGGGGTACCGGTATATAACAACTTAGCCCATGCCGCCAAAGCATTATGTAATGTAGCAACTTATTGTGAGAGAGTAAAATTTTTAAAAAAACATGCGATCTGAACTGAGTCGGAGTATATTGGAGGCTGGAAAAGCGTAAATAAAGACAGCGCTCTACGAAGATGGGAAGATGTCAGGAAGCTTATCCTGGAGGCTTTTGAATTCCAGCTCCTCCATAAGTTGAGCAAGTCCATCATGGTCATATTCTCTCACCCGTAGGTCATCCAGGGCGAATTCCAAAGGTACAGAAGTGTAGATAGTGGCTAACTCCCTTGCCTCATATACTTGCTCCTTCTTGTGTTTAAGAGACTGACATGTTCTCTGGGGGATAGCCCATAAGTTATCATATATTCCCTGTATGTTCTGGAATTCGGCCAGAAGCTTTATGGCCGTCTTCTCTGTCATTACCCCGGGGATGTTGTCTGAGGGATCGCCCGATAGCCCCTTCAAATCCGGTATCTGACCGGGGAATACGCCATACTTTTGATGTACCTCCTCTTCACCTAGAAGAATGACCTTCTTCTCCCATAGGAGCATCTTTACTCGAGGAGAAACAAGCTGCAGAAGGTCCTTATCATTGGTGGCGATGATGCTATCCTGGCCCTGCTCACTCAAATCCTGGGCCAGCGTTCCCAGGATATCATCGGCCTCAAACCCGGGAACTTCAAATATGGGTATACCCATCAGATTGGCTATCTCTCTTACCCTCCCAAACTGGATTTTAAGATCGGGAGGGGGTGGAGGGCGCTGAGCCTTATATTCACTGAATCTTTGGTGCCTGAATGTGGGGGTAGGAAGATCAAAAGTAAGAGCCCAGAAATCGGGAGGAAAATCTCGCAGCACGCGGAAGAGCATGCGGCAAAACCCATACACTGCCCCCGCCGGCTCATCCGTCTTCTTTACCGTCAGGGGAGGGAGAGCATGAAAGGCACGGTGAACGAGAGAATTTCCATCCAAAAGAAGGCCGGGCATAGCTATTCTCTTAACAGGCCCAGATGTTCATAGGCCAGGCTTGTGGCTACCCTGCCCCGAGGTGTTCTCTCCAGGAGACCCAACTGCAGGAGATAGGGCTCGTAGATCTCCATGATGGTATCCGTTTCCTCAGATAAACAGGCAGCGATGGTATCCAGGCCTACCGGCCCACCGCCAAACTTTTGGGTGATAGCATATAGCATCTTTCTATCTGCCTCATCCAGGCCCTTATCATCTATTTCCAGCCTCTTTAGTGCTTCTAACACCACTTCATGACTTACTTTTCCTCCGGCCCTGACCTCAGCATAATCCCTCACTCTCTTAAGAATTCGGTTGGCTACCCTGGGGGTACCCCGAGAGCGCCGCGATATCTCCTCCACTCCCCCATCATCTATCATGATATGGAGGATTTGAGCAGAGCGGCGAACAATGCTGGCTATATCCTCTGGAGAATAGAAGTCAAGCTTGAATACCATCCCGAATCTATCTCGCAGGGGAGGGCTTAACAGGGCAAACCTGGTGGTAGCTCCAACCAGCATGAAAGGGGAAAGGTGAAGACGGAGCCCCTTAGCCCCTGGTCCTTTGCCGATGACAATATCCAGGGCAAAGTCTTCCATGGCTGGATACAGAACCTCCTCTATCTGATGGCTCAGGCGGTGTATTTCATCAATGAACAAGATATCTTCTTCTCGAAGGTTGGTCAGGATGGCGGCCAGATCCCCAGGACGGGTAATGGCTGGTCCAGAGGTAACCTTGATGTTTACTCCCCTCTCAGAAGCGATGATGTAGGCTAGAGTAGTCTTGCCTAAGCCGGGAGGGCCGTAGAGAAGAGTATGATCCAGAGCTCCGCCTCTCATCTTGGCTGCCGTAATAGCTATATCCAGGCTTTCCTTGGCCTTTCTCTGACCGATAAAATCCTGGAGAGAGTGAGGACGAAGATGTTGCTCTATACTTCTATCTTCCTCCTGGGTGTGAGGACAAAATACTCTCTCCATAGTCTAACGTCTAAACGTCGACGTTGGTTGCTAGCTTGGCATGGTCTTTTATGAACTCCCGACGTGCTTCTACCTCCTCCCCCATAAGGAGGTGAAACATGTAGTCTGCATTCACTGCATCCTCTATGCTTACCTTTATAATCGTTCTAGCGTCAGGGTTCATGGTCGTCTCCCATAGCTGGTCGGGGTTCATCTCTCCCAGTCCTTTATATCTTTGTACCTCCACCTTGGTACTCCCGAATTCCTTTACCTTAGCCTCCTTCTCATCATCAGAGTACACCCACAGTGCCTTATTGCCATTCTTCAGGCAGTAAAGGGGGGGCTGGGCTATGAACAGGTGACCTTGCTCAATGAGTTCTCTCATGCGGCGGAAGAAAAAGGTAAGAAGGAGGGTTCGAATATGGGAGCCATCTACATCGGCATCGGTCATGATGATTACTCTATCGTACCGTATTCTTCCCAGTACAAACTCCGGGTCCACCCCTGCTCCCAAGGCAGTGATGAGGGCCAGGATCTCCTCATGAGAGAATATTTTTTCCTCAGAGGCCTTCTCCACATTCAGTATCTTTCCCTTAAGAGGGAGTATGGCTTGAAAGCGACGATCTCTTCCCTGTTTAGCTGAACCCCCGGCTGATTCTCCCTCCACGAGGAACAGCTCACATAGCCGGGGATCTTTCTCGATGCATTCCGCCAGCTTCCCGGCCAGACTGCCATCCAGGGACCTTCTCTTGAGTACCAGATCCCTGGCCTTTCGGGCTGCCTCCCGGGCATGAGCCTGAGAGAGGCACTTTTCCACTATCCCCTTTGCTTCCGAGAGGTGTTCATCCAGATAGAGGGTAAGCTTTTCCGCCACTATCCTCTCCACCTCTCCCTTCACCCAGGAGTTCCCCAATCTACCTTTGGTTTGCCCTTCAAACTGAGGTTCAGAAAGCTTTACGCTTATGACTGCTGAAAGACCCCCTCGCGTATCTTCACCAATGAGGCTCTCATTATCCTTAAGCAATTTAGCCCTGTGCCCATATTCATTCAACACCCGCGTTAAGGCAGAGCGAAAACCAGAGACATGACTTCCTCCATCAGTGGTCCTGACACAGTTGGCAAAGCTCAACACCTCCTCCTCGTATCCCTGGTTGTATTGGATGCCCACTCCGAGTTCCAGTTCCGAAGTCTCTTGAGTAAAATGCATGGGAGGGTGTAGTACCTCTTTTCCTTGATTTATGGCTTCTACAAAACTTTCTATCCCTCCCTCAAAGCAGAAGGTGGCTTCTTTTTCCTTTCCTTCATCCTTCAGGGAAATGGAAAGACCAGGAACAAGATAGGCGACATCCCGAAATCTCTGAATTAGAGTGCTGAAGTCATAATCCAGATTCCCGAATATCTCCTCATCAGGTAGAAAGGTGATGGTTGTTCCCCGACCTAAGAAGATATCCACCTTTCTTACCGGAGATTGTGGAATGCCTCGACTGTATTCTTGAACATAAGTATTTCCGTTTCGCCTGGTCTCTACTTTTAGATAAGAGGAGAGAGCATTTACCACCGAAACGCCTACCCCATGTAGTCCTCCTGAGGTACGATAGCTTCGACCACCAAACTTAGCTCCTGCGTGGAGGCGAGTCATCACCGTCTCCAGAGTGGAGATCCCCGTCTGAGGATGCTCTTCTACGGGTATCCCTCTCCCATCATCCCCCACCGTCACCTCACCATCAGGACGAATGATGACTGAAATGACAGAACACCCTCCGGCTATAGCCTCATCCACGCCATTGTACACTACCTCCAGCACCAGTTGGTGTAATCCCCTCTGGTCAACAGCCCCGATATACATACCGGGTCTTTTACGCACTGGTGTAAGTCCCTCCAGAACCTGAATATCCTCGGCATTGTATTCTGTATCCATTCCTAAGATATTATACTATAAGACTACGTCTTCCTCCTACTTACTATGGGGCACGTGGTAGTGCAGGTCATCCTGTGAAGTGGATGTGGCCTTTCGAATAATCACCGCGAGCCAGAATCCGGACTACTAGAGGCGAAATTGCCGCGAACCTAGCGAGATTATATTCTCAGGATCAAGTGGAATTGGCTAACGAGATTATCACCGAGAAGTCTGCGTAACAGGGTCATAACTTTGGGTTTTTGTTTTCCATTTAATCTTCACTGCTACGGGGCAGGACTCTATACCACCTGAAGTATAGAACTACTGAGAGAAGTGCAAGTAGAATAAGACAGATTATCCCGGGAAGGAAATCGTGTACCACCAGATACATGGGGGTCAAAAACAGACATATCTGCCAGGGAATGGCCAAAAATAAGTTCGAAAAGTCTCTTCGGTTCTCACTTTTAATACCCTTGAGTAAACCAGGCCCTACCCCATTTCTTATCATCCCCCAGGCTCCAAACGGCCTGGTATGCCGGTAGAAATTGGTAAGCGTACTTTTTTCGGTAGGGCTGGTCAAAAATGTGGCTATGAGCAATGCAGTAAGTGATGCCAGGACTATGATTCCAAATGAGTAGTATATTGGCCAAGATGGCAAAAATAGCCTCTGAAATATAGATACCAGTACTCCCGCAGCGATACCAGCAGTAAAGCCCCACCCGTTAAATCTCCACCAATACCACCTCAGAAACATTGGAATAGCCAGCCCGGCAAAAAGCCCCATAGTGATCCAGCTCCATATAGCGTTGATACTGGGCAGTGTAAACCCTATGGTCATGCCCACAATGACGATAAGAGCTGAAGCCAGGTAGCTTAAGCGTATAAGCTCACGTGATGAAGCAGTGGGCTTAATGAACCCTTGAAATAAATCTTTCACCATGTAGGAAGCACCACTATTTACCGTAGAATCAAAGGTAGACATTGCTCCAGCAATTAGAGCCACAATCACCAGTGCCCTGATTCCTGCCGGGACATAGTGCTCGATTACAGCCGGTAAGGCCATCTCTGGCTCAGTTATGCTTCCGCTTATCGTCAAGCCAAGGGCAGCGATTCCGATCATCATTGGCCACCTAAGGGTAAGTAATACCGTCCACAGGAGGGATAGAAGCCCGCACTCTCGATCGCTTTTGGCGGCATAAAACCTCTGTGGCATATAGACGCCGGCAGGCCCTCCCAATCCTTCGAGCACGGCTTTGGCTATCCAGAATAAAACGCATAGCTGGAGCATCTCGTACATCTCATAACCGGGGGGCATGTCCATGTGCCATGGGGGTATAATACTTTGCCAACCTGGTGGTATATTGGCTATCGTGCCAATATCTACCATGGTAAAAGCCAGGATAGAGATATAGCCAGCAGCAAAGATGACCACCCCGGCCTGGAGTAGATCGGTGAAGGTAACACCGTATAGCCCGGCGGTTATGGTATATATCGAAGCTACTAAGATTAACATCAAGGCACAGATATTAGGGGAGAAGGGTAGGAACATGGACAGGAATTTACCCACTCCCACGGTGAAATAGGCTATCATACTTGTGGCCAGCACTATACTGGCGAGCGCCATCGTCAGACGGGCTGCCCTCCCCGCCCTTCCCGAGCCGAACCTGAATTCCATCCATTCAGCGTTGGTCATGACCTTCGATCTTCTGAGCCACTTGCCCATGAACACTATCAGGAAGGCCAGGGATAAGGCCACCCCTCCTCGTAGCTCTACCAGAAAACCTTTCATCCCTGCCAGAAAGAGGAAGGAAGTGATAACCATCGTGCCGGTCAAATCCAGGTTAGAGACCATCCCTGATATTCCCAACATCCACCAGGGAAGTTTTCTTCCCCCCAGGAAATAGGAATCTATACCCCTTGCCGCTCTCTTGGTAGAGAGGACACCTACTGTTAACATGACTACGAGGTAGGTTACAATGATCGCTACATCGATAGTGGACAATCGGAGCATATAAACAATATAATACGCTCTGACAGTGAGAAAGGCTCAGCTCATTCTCAGCATGGCCCTAATCCTGCTTGGGCTTAGTGTTGAGGGAGGGCAGACACAAGAAATCCCTGAACATCCGGTGAAAAATGCGCTCTGTCTCACCCAGCCTCTGAAGGGCTATCCTGACCCGCTATATTCCATGGACCTTTACACCACTGTGCCACTGGGGGCGACAGAGTTTGATATAAGCGTATATGATGGAGGTCAGGGTCTTATGGTGGAGGTTTATGATTCAGGCGGTAATCCAATTTGCACCAAAAAGGGGTTTAGCGATGACAACTGGGATACGTTGGCTGTTCCCATAAAGAAAGTAGTGAAGCCTGAAACCTATCGCATACACGTTGGTGGGGAGCTTAAATCTGATGAATATCCAAAGGGAAACATTTTCTGGCTGGATATTTCAACCGGTACGCTCTATTCGTATGAGCTCCAGTTCAAAGATGCTCAAGATGTGATGATATGGGTCGAGGTGCCCTGGAATATATCAGAGTTCTGCTTATCAACCTATGATATGGACGATAGAGGCGCGATATATATAACCAGTCCCGATAAAGCTAGATATGGCCCGTTTGAACCCAGCGGGTATAGCTTGTGGTCTGACATCCACGTGTCCACAGAAGGAAAGGGGGGGCTCTGGTGTGTGGAGTTCGTAAATCTATTGGATGCTGGCGTATTCAGGGTAGAAGCAGGGGGGAAATCGCTCAAACTCCATTTAAGTAGGGCCTGATGGCAAAACGCACCAGGATGGCAGCCAGGGTTTCAGTTATAGTAGGCTTATCTCTACTGATGATGATCTCATTTACTACCGCCAGCTATGCTTCAGAAATCGAGTGGAAGACATACACAAGCCATGATTACTCCATCCAGTACCCCACCAGCTTCGGCGTGATAGAGAATGACGCCTCAGGAGCTTTCAGCGAAAGGACATGGTTTGTAGGCATAGTAGATAGTAAATTGGTAAGTGTGCCAAACATCGCGCTAGTTGAGGTTCGGGTCGAAGAACTATCCCAACCGACGAGGGCGGAGAAATATGCTGCCGGGGTGAAGGGGGATTTAGAGCAATTGGGGGAGGAGTTCGAACAAACTCCGTTTCTCAAGCTAAGCGAGCAAAGGGTAGAGATCGATGAAGTATCAGCCATAGAAATGGTATATCTCTATCGTGAACCTCCCCCTGCATCTGTCCTTGTTAAAGTGAGAATAGTACTCGTCGTGAAGGATAGGATAGGTTATAGAGTTAGCTGTAGCGCCAGCCCAACCATCTATGATCAGGCGAATGAAGATTATTTCGAGCCCATGATACAAAGCTTCAACATTAACCTCCCGGGACTGAACCCTCAAAGATGCCTCTCGGCCTTCTCCGGTCTCTTATCCCGAGTTGCTTGAGCTTGCTTGCGGTAGAGTAAATTGGTTCTCCAGGCCTGGTCATAATTCTCTGGGGTACAGATTGGATTACCCCCTCGAGCTGCGAGAATTCTCAGGTGGGCTCTAACTCTTCCGGGCTATCTTTTTACTTTAGCCCACGCAATATCTTCTACGGTGACCAAGCCCATATCACAGGCAATGTGGAAAGCACTCTCCAATGCCCCTTCATCTCCGTAGACCTTTCTGACAAACTCGATAGTCTCCTCATTATGCCGCAGGAGCCTGTAAGCGCTTCCTAAATCTCGGGCATATTCATCCGTGAAGGCATGAAGTCCAGGATGTGGTCTTATCCCCAGGAGCAATCTGGTCGCCTGGCAATGTTGCCTGCTATTCATTCTGACCTGACAGGCATCGTTATCCCGTAAATTTGCTCAAGTTCCCTTGCTGAGTATTCCTTGGTTGCTTTAGTAGAAAGCTTGACCAGTCCCTTCAGCTTCTGGAACTCAGGGTCTCCCGTGAGTAAATAAGCCTCAAACTTTTGGGAGGTAGCAGCAGCAAAGGCGCCTGCTAATGAGAGCGGATATCGAGCTTTGAATTGTCCCGCCCGCTTAGCCACATCCTCATCAGCAGGCACAATGCTTAACCCCCATTCCCGCATGCTTGTAGCCAGAATCTCAGCACTTTCCTGCCCTTTCTCCCGCATTATAATGTAATACACTTCACAAAGGTTTACCGCCGATATGTACCCATTAACCTCTTTATTTTGCACCCTGAGCAAGTATTCCATTACCTGTTTAGAATCCGGCTCGTCTTTAAGAAAACTGAGGAGGGCAAAACTGCCAAAGACTACGGAGCCTTGCCGCATGCTCCTCCTCTAAATTGCGCGCCTCCGCCAGTAGTTTTGAAACTTGCTTTTCTGTCTTTAGCCACCCCCTCGCTTCCTCTATAGAAAGGGCTTTGACCGGAATCAATCGAATTTCCTCTCCCAGGTCGTGGACGGAGAATTTCTGCCCTGGCTGGATATTATGCCTTTTCCTTATTTCAGCCGGTATGACAACCTATCCCTTTCTGGTGATGGTTGTTTTTTCATCTCCTTGTATCTTGGTTTGCCTAAACTAAATGTAATACCTAGTTGTAGGGTAAACCTATAAGAAAGTCAATTACTCCCTTGTTACCTCCACCATGCCAAATCCGGCAGAGTTTCCCTCGCCGAAGCCAGCCTCATAGCCAATCTGGATAAGCTTAGAGTTACCTTCGGTCCTGAAGGGGAACATCCAGCCCCGAATCTTTATCCCCTTATAGTCTATGAGCTTGGAGATTCGCTCTCTATGAGTTATAAATCCCTGGTCGGGCTCGAAGATGAGCCTTTCCTGGGGAGCATCCTTTCCATAATATACGCGGTATTTCCGGTGCAAGTTTCCCTCCAGTATCTCATAAAATCTCGACTCGGATGGGCTGACAAACCTCTTATGAAAGGTTCCATCCCCTGATTTCTCTCCTGTAGAGACGACGATGGAAGATAAGGTGCGGAAGGACATGCTCTGGCTAAAGGCGGGGGTTTCCAATACCTCGATCTTTTCCACAGTGAGCTTTTGTTGCATAAGAGACAGATAGCCAACATCGATAACCCCGTTTACCAAATTTAAAAGGAAATCTTCTCGGGGAGAAGAAAGTAGCCATTCTATCTTCCCGCCCAGGATGATCTCCTTCTCTAAAGCCTTCCTCTGTGAAGTTAGAAGGGGGGAGAAAGTAAATAGCTTGAACACTTTCCCCTCCCCATAGCTGTATCCTTCCTGGTGCAGAAATTCTGAAAAGTGGGGGCTGGATTCCCGCAAAAGGGAATATATGGCGGAGGTTAAAGAGTAATTATAGCTATAGGGAAGCTTTATCTCTCCCTGTTCAGGGATTAAGGTGATCCTAACCCTCAATGATACTCTCCATTTGCCCGCCAAGCGAGGTTATCCTTACTTAACAGGCGGCTATTTTCAAAAAATAGCTATGGAATCTTGGGTCACGACTTAGCTCAGGGTGAAAGGCAGAGATTAACATTTTTCCCTGCTGAGCAGCTACATCAGTGCCATCGGGCAACCTGGCCAGGATTTCTACCTCCGAATTCGCCCCCTCAATGGCGGGAGCGCGAATGAAAACCGCCGGAAAGGGCTTGACTCCTAAAGCTGGCATGGGCAGTTCAGCCTCAAAGCTATCTATTTGTCTTCCGAAGGCATTGCGCTTAACTACCACATCCATGACCGCTAAAGTCTCAATATCGAAGTTAGAAATATTCCTGGCCAGGCAGATCATCCCGGCACAAATTCCCCAAATAGGAAATGAATCATGAGCCAGTTCCCTTAAGGGAGGGAAAAAATCGAAGCTTTGCATCAGCTTCAGGATGGTAGTGCTCTCCCCGCCGGGGATAATGAGCCCGTCTAAGCTATTGAGTTCACAAGGTAAGCGAACAAGTAGAGCCTCCGCTCCCAACCTTCGCAGGATGCTTATATGCTCTATAAATGCCCCCTGTAAAGCTAAAACCCCGATTCTCATACCTAATTGCTACTATTCAGTGCTTTTAGCTAAATTCCTTCACCATGTCCAGAAAATTTTGAAAAAGGTAGACATTATCCCGGGGGCCGGGGGAGCCCTCAGGGTGGTATTGAATGGACAGGATGGGCAACTCTTTATGACTCAATCCTTCCACAGTGCCATCATTCAGGTTTATGTGGCTAACTTCTAATCCACCTTTAAGGCTATCGGCATCCACCGCATATCCATGGTTTTGGGCGGTAATGTGGATTTTGCCCGTGGCCAGCTCGCGAACGGGATGGTTGCCACCACGGTGACCGAACTTAAGCTTGAATGTCTTAGCCCCCAGGGCTCGAGCGATGAGTTGATGACCCAGGCAAATACCCATGATTGGCTTCCTGCCCAAAATCCCCTTTATGGTTCCTTCCAGGTAAGTAAGTTGGGTGGGATCTCCGGGACCAGGGGAAATGAGAATTCCATGGGGATTTCGGGCCAGGATTTCCTCCGCCGATGTTGTGGCCGGAACAACCGTAGTCGAGCAACCCAGCAGGCTCAAAAGGCGCAAAATGTTATATTTCAGGCCATAGTCGATAACCACGATATGATATAAAGGAGAACTTGGTGATGGCCAGGCATAAGTTTCTTTGGTGCTAACTCCCTGAACAAAGTCGGTCAAGTCATGGCGAGGAAGCGTTTTTAGCTCCTCCAGGGCATCCTCAGCTTTCATCTCCGAACCGAGGATACCCATCATTACTCCCGTCGAGCGTAGTTTACGGGTAAGGGCACGGGTGTCGACGTAAGCTAAGCCGGGAATGCCGTTTAGTTTGAGGAATTCATCCAGGGTGGTTGTGTCTTGTCTATGGCTGGGCGTGGGGCAATGCTCTCGAACAACGAGGCCTCTTACCTGAACCTCCCTGGATTCAAAATCAGCTTCGCTTAAGCCATAGTTGCCCACCAGAGGATAGGTAAGCACCAGAATCTGCCCCGCATACGAAGGGTCGGTAAGCATTTCCTGGTAGCCACACATGCTGGTATTGAAAACTACTTCGCCGAAGCTCGTATCCTCTGCACCAAAGGAGCAACCTTGATAAATTGAGCCATCTTCTAAAGCTAAAAATGCCTGCTTTACCATCCTTTAAACCGATTGGTGATGGGTAACCTTCTATCCCTGCCAAAGGCCCGGGGAGTTATCTTAACCCCTGGGGGTGCCTGGCGGCGCTTATACTCGCTTTTATCCACGAGCTCAGCTGCTACCTCAACCGCTGCTCTATCAAACCCCATAGCCATGATTTGCTCCACGCTTTTGTCCTCTTCAACATAAGCAGTTAAAACTGGGTCGAGAAGATCGTAGGGCGGCAGAGTATCGGTATCCTTTTGCTCTGGCCGGAGCTCCGCGGCGGGCGGCTTATCCATGATGGTAGAAGGTATGAGGTCTGATTCCGAAACCTGGTTTCGGTGCTTACACAGGTCATAGACCATGGTCTTGGGCACGTCCTTTATCACCGCAAAGCCTCCTGCCATGTCTCCATATAACGTAGTGTAGCCGGTGGCCATTTCACTCTTGTTGCCGGTGGTGAGGACCAACCAGCCAAACTTATTGGACAGCGCCATGAGCAGGTTACCTCGGATGCGAGCTTGCAAGTTTTCCTCCGTCACATCGGATTCAGCCCCCCTAAAATGTCCAGCCAGCGCTTCCAGATAGGCCTGGAAAACTTTCCCGATGGGGATGGTCAAAAGCTTGATTTGGAGGTTAGAGGCCAAAAGCCCGGCATCTTCGATGCTGCCCGGTGAGGAATAACCTGAGGGCATGGCCACGCCCACCACATTTGAACTTCCCAGAGCATCGACGGCGATTACTGCCACCAAACTGGAATCGATTCCTCCGGAAAGCCCTATCACCACCTTTTGAAAGCCGTTCTTCCTGATATAGTCTCGCGTGCCCAGCACCAGCGCGTCGTAGACCTCACCGGAAAGGTTGCGAGCCTGAAGCTGTCTTTGGGGGAGCGGTGGCTTGAGGGAAGCTGGAAAAGCTTCAGACACTATCACTTTGCTTCCCTGCCAAAGCTTTCCTTCTAGCAGCATCTCCTTTCTCCATCTGGGATCGTGAAGGCGTGTCCGAAACACTGCCTCCACATCGAGGTCGGCCACCACCAGATCTTCCTCAAACTGCTCGCCGCAAGCTACAAGCTTCCCCTTTTCATTAAGCACCATGCTTTTGCCGTCAAACACCAGCTCATCCTGCCCACCTACCAGGTTATTATGAACAATAATGCAACAATTGTCTGAGGCACGGATGGCAAGCATTCTTTCCCGGAAGTTTCCCTTGCCAAAATGATAGGGAGAGGCACTTATGTTAACGATTACCTCGGCCCCCAAGGAGGCCTGAACAGTGGCTGGCCCGGCCTCATACCAGATGTCTTCGCAGATGTTTATACCCAGGCCAACATCAGATATGACATACACTGGACACTCTTTACCCGCCTTGAAGTAGCGATCCTCATCGAAGACTCCGTAGTTGGGAAGATATACCTTGTGGTAAACGCCCACCAGCTTTCCATCATGGATTAGTGCGGCGCCGTTAAAGATGTCGCCCTGGGCATCGACAAAGCCCACCACAACGGTGAGCCCGTGAGAATGTTCGATAACCTCATTTAGAGACCTTAAGTTTTGTTCAATGAACTGGGGTTTAAATAGAAGATCCTCGGGTGGATAGCCGCAAATGGCAAGCTCAGGGAAGGTAAGCAGGTCTACTCCCTGGGATTTAGCGCACGTGATATTCTCCTGAATCTTTTGGACGTTACCTTTGAAGTCACCGACTGTGGTGTTGATTTGAGCTATGCCAATTCGTAATCTGCGCACGCTAGCTCTTTAGGCTTACAGGATGGATAAATATCTATCAAGTTCATAGTTTGTTACCTGAGTGCGATAATTATCCCACTCCTGCCTTTTGTTTTGGATAAAGGTAGAGAAAACATGATCTCCCAGGGCCCTCTTTATTACTTCGCTTCTCTCCATTAAATTTACCGCCTCTAAGAGGCTTCCTGGCAAGGTGTCTATTCCTCTTTCCGTCCTTTCTTTCTCATTCATTTCAAAAACATTCTCCTCAGTAGGTAAAGGGAGCTCGTATTCCTTTTCAATGCCCTCCAGGCCTGAGGCCAGCATCACGCTAAAAGTGAGATAAGGATTACAGGCAGGGTCGGGGGAGCGAAACTCAATCCGGGTGGCGTTCTCCCTTCCCGGCTTATACTCCGGAACTCTCACCATGTCGGAGCGGTTACGACGGGCCCAGGTAACATATACCGGGGCCTCATATCCAGGAACGAGGCGTTTGTAGGAATTAACCCACTGATTGGTAACCAGGGTCATCTCCGGAGCATGTTTTAATATTCCGGCCAGAAACTGCTTTCCCAGTTTGGATAAATGGTAGGTATCACCAGGGTCAAAAAAGGCATTCCGCTCACCCTTAAATAGCGACATATGCACATGCATACCATTACCATTAACCCCAAATACCGGCTTGGGCATAAAAGTGGCGTATACTCCATGCTGTTGAGCTATCTGCTTTACCGCCACCCGGTGGGTCATCACATTATCTGCCATGGTCAGGGCATCAGTATAGCGGAGGTCTATCTCATGCTGGCTGGGAGCTACTTCATGATGGCTGTATTCCACTCCTATCCCTATATCCTCCAGAGCTAAAACGGTATCCCTTCTTATGTCTGAGGCAATATCGGGAGGTATGAGGTCAAAATATCCCCCCTGGTCTAAGGGAACGGTATCTTTTGAATTTTGGAAGTAGAAATATTCCAGTTCTGGCCCTACGTAGAAGGTGTAGCCCATATCCTGGGCTCGCTTTAGATTTCTTCTTAAGACATATCGGGGGTCCCCCTCAAACGGGTTTCCCTCCGGCCATAAGATATCACAAAACATCCTGGCTACGGCATTCTCCCTGGGCCTCCAGGGAAGTAACTGAAAGGTATCAGGATCGGGTAAAGCCATCATGTCACTTTCATCGATACGCACAAACCCCTGGATGGATGAGCCATCAAATCCCATCCCCTCCCTGAGTGCCCCTTCCAATTCCCCTGTGGTGATGGCAAAACTTTTTAAAAAACCTAAAATGTCAGTAAACCACATCCGGATAAAGCGCACATCATATTCTTTGGCCTTCCGGATAATATATGCTCTGGCTTCTTCTATGTTGGTTTTAAGCTCCATTTTCCTCCTTTATGTTATGATCTACCTCTCATATTATCCTATTCTTCCTCACAGCCGCAAATTTCCTCTGGTCCCGCTCCAACGAAGGCGAGATGGTGTCATAACTCTTCCTCAAGCTTTATATAGCTTTCTCATCCCTCTCCCCTGTCCTTACTCTGATGACACTTTCTACAGGATAGACGAAAATCTTACCATCACCTACCGCGCCAGTGGTGGCCGTCTGGCGGATAATATCGACCACCAAATTGCAATCTTTATCGTCTATTATGATCTCCAACTTTACTTTAGGCAGGAAATCTACCCGGTATTCACCAGCTCGCCATTGTAGAGTGATGCCCTTTTGGCACCCCCGGCCACTCACCTGAGTCAAAGTCATGCCGGAAATGCCGTTTTCCTCCAGGGCATTTTTAACACTTTCTAGCTTTTCCTGTCTTATTATCGCCTCTACCTTTTTCATCAGGATGTACCTCCGTAAGCTCGCTCACCATGTTGTGAGATATCTAATCCGACTACTTCCTCATTTTCACTCACCCGAAGCCCCATAATAGCCTTCAAAATCCGGGCCAGGACCCAGGAAACCGCGAAGACATAGACACAGGTAGCACCAACTGCCGCCAATTGCCTGAAAACTTGCATACCGCCTCCATAGAGAAGACCATCAGCCCCCGCTGAATTAACGGCAAGATGAGCAAAGATGCCCGTGGCTAAAGCTCCCCAGGCTCCACCAACACCATGGCAGGCAAACACATCCAGTGATTCGTCTACCTTTCCGGCCTTGATCCTCCAGATCATGGCGTAGTAAGAAAGTATGGAAGCTACAACTCCTATTGGTATGCCCGCCAGTGGGTGTACGAAACCAGCGGCAGGTGTAATGGCCACCAGTCCAACTACCGCGCCGGTAGCAGTGCCCAGCACTGATGGTCGGCGGTTAATCCAGCCCAGAATCATCCAGGTTAGGGCAGCAGCGGCGGCCGATGTATTGGTGGCAATGAAGGCGGAAGAGGCTAATCCACCCGCGGTAAGGGCACTTCCTGCATTGAAGCCGAACCATCCAAACCACAGGAGAACAGCACCAAGTACAACCATGGGTATGTTACCTGGTTCCATGGGCTCCTTTTGCTTAAATCCCTTGCGTGGACCTAAAACGAGAGCCAGCGCCAACGCCGTAACGCCAGCGTTCACATGGACTACGGTACCACCGGCGAAATCAAGAGCGCCCAAATTAGCCAGCCATCCACCATCGCCCCACACCCAGTGGGCTACCGGGCAGTAGACCAGAGTGAACCATAAGGCCAGAAAGGCGAATAAGGCGCTGAATTTAATGCGTTCAACCGAGCTTCCCGTAATGAGAGCGGCGGTAATAATGGCAAATGTGGCCTGGAAAGACATGAATGCCAGATGAGGGACGGTGGAGGCATATACAGATGACGGATCCTGCCCCACTCCTATAAGGCCAACCCAATTCAATCCTCCGATTATGCCGCCTTTGTCCGGGCCAAAGCCTATACTGTACCCATAAAGGACCCACAGGATAGATACCAGAGCAATGACGGCAAAGCTCATCATCATGGTGGAAAGAACATTCTTCCTTCTTACCATGCCCCCATAGAATAAAGCTACACCCGGGGTCATGAGCCACACCAGCGCGGTTGACATCAATAGCCAGGAGGTATCACCCGAATTAACCGGCATCTGAGCATCTCCGGCCGAGACTTCCACCCCGGTTAAGACCCGACATCAATTCTGCTCTCACCAGATATCTACAATACTTATTCCACATGGTCGCCGTCTCTCTCTCCATCGTGTTTATCCGAGGATAAAAGACATCTGTTTGAGGATATCAGACAAGTGTTTCAGAAATATTACAGCTTAACTGGTTAACATATGAGTAGTACAAGTCAGGGAGGGCCAAGGCAGGGCCCAAGTCTTCCCAGCAAGGGTCCGTTTCCTCCCTCCCTCCCCGGTATCCCTACAGCATCAGCGCGGCAATGCTTACACAGCCGGAATACCTCCATTATGGCCTCACATTTTCCTCTTGCTTCCCGTATTTCAGAGCAGGTGGGAGAACGGAAGTGAGACATTTCCCCCAAAGGTATAAGAGGCATGATATTCATGATACCGGCTCCATGCTCTTTTATTTTTCTAGCTACCTCAGGAAGATGGTTCAAGTTCAGCTCGGAAACGAGCACCGTATTCACCTTCACCCTCATCCCCCTTTCAGAGGCCATCCTTATGCCCTGAAGCTGACGCGGGCTTAAGATATCGAAAGCGTCCTCCCGGTATATTTTCCCTTCTAGATTTGCCCAGGAATAAAAGCGCTTCCCTACTTCCTTATCTACCGCGTTTACGGTGACCGTGATATGAGTTACCCCTACCGAAGCCAGGTCCGAAACCACAGAGGGCAGAAGAAGCCCATTAGTGGCCAGACACTTCATAAGATGGGGGAACTCGCGATGCACCAGCCGAAGGGTCTCCAGGGTCTCCTGGTTGGCTAAAGGGTCTCCAGGGCCAGCCACGGCGATGACCCTTATGCTTTCATCTTCGGAGATAACTCTCTTCGCTGCTTCCAGAGCCTGCCGGGGTGAGAGGATGCCATAGCTAACCCCGGGCCTTTCCTCATCACTCTCCAGAGACCGAGTACAGTACCGGCACTTTATATTGCACCGGGGGGCAACTGGGAGGTGAATCCTCCCTACCCTGAAGTGAGCCTTCTCATCATAACAGGGGTGGCCTGATGAAATGCTTGGTGTAGAGTCTTTCATAGTACTTCCCTTCCCTTTTCTCTTCCTCTTACGACTTCATCAAAGTTGGTAAACAGTATGTTGGACTATCAGCACTTTCATAGTCCTGCTCTATGCTCGTACAATGACAACCTATGGTGCACTGCGAACAATCGTGAAACTTCGCAGGGCTATCGCTCTCATCTTCACCACTCTGTAAAAGGAATATCCCCCTGGATATTACTTCCTGAATTTTACCGTTATTTAAAACTGCAAATCTGTCTCCCATCTCTTCGGCATCGGCCAAGTTATGGGTAACAAATACCGTGGTGATGCCCATGGTTTTCTGCACCTGACGAATCTCCCTTCTCAAGCATTTGCACATTTCCGTATCCAGACTATTGAAAGGTTCGTCCAGAAGCAACGCTTTTGGAGAAGTGGCCAGGGCCCTGGCTAAAGCTACACGCTGTTTTTCACCACCGCTGAGATTTCGGGGATACCTGCATTTCAGGTGTTCTATCTTCATCAATCTGAGTAATTCATTTACTTTGCGCGCCATCTCCTCCTTTTTTCTTCCCTTTACTCTTAAACTGTAGCCCACGTTGGAGAAAACATCGAGGTGAGGAAACAAGGCCAGATTCTGAAACAGGTAGCCAATGTGCCTCTCATTTGTAGATATCTTATCCATTGGGATACCATCGAACAGAACAGTCCCTTCATAATCTACCAATCCGGCCATAATATTGAGCAAAGTAGTTTTTCCCGCCCCGTTGGGTCCCAAAACCACCAGTAACTCCCCATCCAATACTTTCATGTTCAGGTTACTGAATACATAATTTCTGATGTTTCTTAACTCAATGGCTGGCATAAGCTACACCCACTCCCTGGTGATTTTTTTCTCCATGTATTGAAAAAATCGTTCAAATGCCAGGCACATTACTGAAAGAACCATCAGGCAGACAATTATGACCTCTACGTTCAGTAAACTCTCCGACTTCATCATCAAAGCTCCTATACCCGTGGGAATGGCCACCATCTCCGCGGCTATCACCACCCTCCAGGCCATGCCTGCCTCCAATCTCAACCCGGTAAAGATGTTGGGCATGGCTAGCGGCAGAATAACCGTGGTTAAAATCTTTCTATCTGATGCCCCCAGAGTTTTGGCGGCTTTGATGACCTCTTTATCAACGCCTTTAATGCCAGTGATGGTGTTGTAAAGAACCGGGAAGAAGGAACACAGAAATATCAATGTAATGGGCAACATCTCATCAATTCCTATCCAGATCATCAGTAGCGGTGCCCAGCCCAGGGCAGGAATAGGATAAAGGAGGCCGAAGATGGGATGGAATGATTTGTTTATGACCTCTTTACAACCCATCCCCATTCCCATAACAATGCCGGCCACAGAACCCATGAGGAAGCCCGCTATTACCCTCACTAGGCTGCTCAGAAGGTTATCTAGTAAAACACCACTGGCCACTAAGTGGTAGAATTCCATCATCACCGAAGAGAAGGGGGGGAATAAGTACTGGGGAACCATATTCAGTTGAGCGATACCCTCCCATAGGGCTACAAATACCATAACCGGTAATATCCCCAGCATCACATTCTTAATTTTCATGCTATCTCTCATATAAGAATCTTGTATCCAGCATATCCTGGGCGGTAATCCCTTTTTGGATGTAACCCAGTTTGGCCATATAATCTATCATCTCCTGGACAGACCGGGCATCAATGTCAGTCGTATAATCCAATCTTTGCATTGATTTTCGGATGACCGAAAGCTGCGTATCCAGTTTCCGGGCCAGAATGCGGGCAGCATCATCCGGATTCTCGTTTATCCAGTTGGTAGCCTTTTGAGTGACCCTTACCATCTTTCTCACCGTCTCTGGATCCTCTTCTATAAGGTCCGTTTTCACCATAAGGACGCTTCCTGGCATATCCGGCCATAGATTCTGACTTTCAATGAGCATGTGAAAGCCCTTGCACTCGGCAACCGTGGCATGATGCTCGGGTAAAAATGCCCCATCTATTCTCCCCGTTTCCAGGGCAATGACCTGCTCCAGCGGGTTCATACGCCGAACCCTGACATTCTTAAGGTCATATTCCTCCGTCAGGCGGTGAAGGAGCAGGTCCACCGGCGCGCCTTCTCTCACACAGCCTATGGTCTTCCCCTCCAGGTCTGAGACACTCATGATACCGGGGCTGACCACCAGACCATAACCATACTTATGCGTTCCGGCCACAATCTTTATAGGAACTCCTCGGGAATAGGCCAGTACGGCCGGAGCAAGACACATATAGGCCACCTGAATATCTCCCCTGGCTATAGCGCTGGCCAGCCTCATTCCGGTAACATAGCTGTCATAGGCAGTAAAATTGACTCCTTCATCTTCATACCAGCCCCTCTCCATGGCCACGTAGGCACATGCTGCATGGTCGTTGAACTCTACGGCCATGCCGATACTATGGCATTCCCCCTTTGACCCAATAGCGGTAGGAAAAGCCAGGGAAATAAGTAAGGCTAAAAATATGCCTCCAACCTTTTTCATGCCATTTCACCTCTTATGAAGTGCCACACCGGGGCATAAACAGCCTTATACACACTCCGGGTAAAATTTGAAAAACCCTCGAAACCAACATAAGATCCAGTTTGAGGAGGGCATAGACACAGGCCGATACCAAATTTATGAGAGAGAGATTGTTCTTTGACAGTACCTACGAATACATCAGGCCTCAATTCACAAAGCAGATATTCCAGGTCGCGCTCTGAGGGATCATCTACGATGCAATTGCCCGGTTTAACCATCTGCCAGGCATCTTTATAGTTGGCAGCATCGCCAAATCGTGAGCCAGTAAAAACTACCTCCATGCCCAAATCTTCAAATGTTTTAACCAGATCTGCCATATGGGTAGCACCCAGAAAGATGGCTGCTCTCTTACCTTTAAGCCGGGGCAAAAACTGAGCAAGCTCGGGTTGTATGGCTTTATATTCTTCATCGATTACCCGTTCTGCCTCTTTTTCCAAACCGAAATACTGGCCGATTTTGCGCAGACTATCTATGCTTTCAGACAGGCTGAAGAAGGAAACCTTTAAGTAGGGAATTCCATACTTTTTCTGCATGGCTTCGGTGAAAAAGCGCCCCGTATTCTGGCAGATAAGAAGGTTGAGCCTGACACAATGGGCAGCGGTAATCCTCTCATAGGATGCATCGCCCGTAAACACACAATGGACATTTAGGCCCATTTTAGACAGAAGGGAGCCTACAATCCGTGTTTCATGGATATTGTATTGGCCAATAATGTTTACATCGTAAACGCCTGTCTGCCTTTCCTTACGCCCGATAAGCCGATTTAACAGGCATTCATAGGCAACTCTATGCCCAGCCGCCTCACTTTCCCCTTTGAAGCCAGGACAGTTGACCGTAATTACAGGACAACCCAGCCTTTCCTCCATTTTCCTGCCAACACCATCGACATCATCACCTATAAGAGCAGTGCTACAGGTGATATAGGTAAGGATATATTTTGCCTGAGGCATAATGGCCCTCGCCTCTATTAGAGCACCGGTCAGCTTCTTTTCACCCCCGAAGATAATGTCCTTTTCCTCCAGCGCCGTGGAAAACATTTGATATGCGTTGGCCCGGACTACGCTACCATAATAAGCACAGCCTACTGGCCCATGCACGAGGTGGATGGCATCTTTTAGCGGAGCCAGCATCCATCTCGCCCCCCAATAAGCGCAACTGCGCCCGGTAATCTTGCCCGGAGCAGATGGCTGGCGGCAAGGAGGAGGCTGGGTAAACTCCTCTCCCTTTCTCAACATACAAGGTTCATTTATGTTACATACAGATACCATTTTTGCTTCCTTAACTGCTTTACTGATGCACCCGGTCATCGGGAAATTTGCTATCCAGGATAGTGTTAACTATCAAATCCAGAAGATACTCTCCGCCGCGATAGCCAATGTTCGCCCGGCGCTGGTAGCCCACCCGGTCATAGATGGGGAAACCAATCCGGACCAGGGGAATTCCCGCCTCTTTAGAAATGTTTACTGCCTTAGAATTTCCCAAAATCAGGTCTATCTTCTCTCGTTTAATAAAATCTTCCCATTCAAACATGTCGCCGCCATTAAAAATAGTGGGCTTGAAGTTATATTCTTCAGCCATCTCTTTAAGTTCCTGCTCAAAGACTTTACTTTGTGTTCCACTTAAAATAGCCACCGGCTCCATGCCCAGCTCACAGACAAACCGGGTAGCTGCAGCCACTATGTCAGGATCACCACAGACAGCCACCCGCCTCATCATCGTATAGTGAAAGGTATCGGCCATTGCATCCAGTAAGATGCCCCGTTCATCCTTTAATTCCTCAGGAATGGGTTTACCTGTGACCTCAGCCAATTTCTTCACCAGCCTATCTGTACTGTATATACCTAAAGGCAAAGGGCCAATGATAGCCGGTATCTTAAATCTCTTTTCCAGATAAGTAGCACCGGCGCTACCTTCATCCGGGCTTAGAGCAAATGTGGCCAGAGAATTAGCCATATCGGCGATCTCAGCCAATTTAGTACCCCCTTTGGGGTAATAGGGCATGGATTGGGGCAGACGCAAAGGACAATCAAGGGTACCGGATATATCAAACAGGATAATGCCTTCTATGCCCATCAATCTCAAAATGTGTTTTACTTCCCTGATATCCCCGGGGGTAATCATGCCCGGAATAATGTTGACCTTATCACTGAGACTACGCTGTCGGGCAAAGGCCTGCAGGAAGGACTTAGCTGCCCGGTTATAACCTTCTACATGAGAACCGGCAAAGCTGGGAGTGTTGGTGATCACAAATTTCACCCTGTCCAGAATTTCCGGCCCGAATTCCTCCTCCAATTGCCTCTTTGCCTCATCTAAATAACCCTGCATATCATCACCGATGATTTCACTGGAGCATACCGTGACGATGGAAATTATGTCTGGCTGGTAGCGACAAATGAGGTTACGTATCCCCTCAACCAGGTTTTTCTGACCCCCGAATACAGCGGTATCCTCATGGAAAGAAGCGGTGGCAATAGATACCGGTTCCCTGAAAACACGGCAAAATGTATAACGAGGATAAGTGGCGCAACCCTGTGCTCCTTGAACAAACGGGATACATTTATGCATGCCTACACTGGCCCACAATGCCCCAAAAGGCATACAAAGGCGGCAGGGATCGATGACCACACTCCTCTTAGCAGAAGAAATGATGGTCTCATCTGGCGGTACATACTCCGGACAGAGGGGCTCTTTTTCTATATATATCTGCTCGTAGTTAATACCCTCTACGGGGATTTCAGGTAGAGAGTTGATATCTTCTACGGTTAATCTACCATTTAACTTTATGCGTTCCATTTTTCCTTCCTTATCGCGTGAAGTCCTCATCACGCGTGAATTTCCACACCGGGGCATAGATTCCCTGGTAGATATCCCGGGCAAAATTGATCAATCCCCGGAACATGGCATAAGGTCCTTTCTCGTAAGAATGAGAATTTACGGTGGGCACACCGAATTTCCGGGCTAAATATTTCTCTTTTAAACCGGTAAGAAATAAATCAGGTTTAAATCGCTCCAGACATTCTTCAATCTCAAATTCATTGGGTGCATCCACCAGGAAAAGGCTATCCTCCGCCCGGGCATTGATCTTCTCGTAATCGTCTTCATGGGCAAAAGTGCACATGCCAAAAACCACCTCCATACCCAGCTCTTTCATCACCTTTGTCCAATGCCATACCCGGGGTCCTCCCACATAAAGCCCTACTTTTTTCCCTGCTAATTTTTCGCGGTAAAAGTTTAAGGCAGGGGTGATAGCCTTTGTCTCCTTGTCGATGATTTGCTCTGCTTTGTCTATCATTTCCTCGGACTTGAAAAACTTCGCTACATCCCTTAACGCCCTGGCGGTCTGTTCAATTCCAAAGAAGCTCGCCCGAACATAGGGCACTTCGTAACCCTGTTGGATAAGGTTTGAGATATAGGTGCAGGAGCGCTGGCAATGCAGAACATTTAGCTTGGCATCGGGCATCTTCAGTAAATTATCCATCCGCTCTCCCCCTGTAAATACGGTCACAATACGACAGCCCAATTTTTCAAATAAAGGTTTAATCAAGGCCAAATCCCAGTCCATGTTAAACTCGCCAATGATGTTGATGTCATAGGGCGTTTTATCTTCTTCCTTCAGACACACCTCAGGATGTTTTTCTCGGTATTCCGCCATCTGTTTGTAGAATTGCACATTGAACTCATGGTGGCCCTTTGATTGGCTCACTCCACAGAAGCCCGGTGCTTCAATCACAAACACCGGTTTGCCTATTTCTTTCTCCACTTCTCTGGCCACAGCATGACAGTCATCACCGATCAGGCCACTGGTACAGGTGGTATAGATCAGTATCCCCCCTGCCCCTGGCGTAAGCCGCCAGGTCTCCAGACAAGCATTCTTTAACTTCTTGACTCCTCCAAACACCACATCCTCTTCCTTAAGGTCAGTAGTGATAGCCCGCCGGCGGTTATGGGAATCATTGCATAGCTTACCCGGCCCCGACCAGTTGTAAATGGTGGAAAGATTGCGACGCGTACCCCACTGATACCAGGCGCAACCAGATGGTGAATGAATCATCTGGATACAGTCTCCTATAGGTCCACCCACCACCCCGCGGGCACCAGCGAAAGCGCAGCCACGTTCAGTCATATCCCCGGGAACAGTTTTGATATTACAGGCTGGAATAACTGGCTGCTCTCTATTGCTAAGCGCCATGTGCTTATATCTTTCCGGGATACAACGATCACATTCTAGCTCATAAGTTTCGGGAATTGGCATAGCTACTCTCCTTTACGATTAAATCGCTTCCTCTCCACGTTCTCCAGTCCTTACCCGGATAGCATCCTCCAGGGGGCAGATGAAGATTTTGCCATCACCGATTTCTCCGGTTCTATTGACCCTTATGATGGTTTTAACTATCTTATCCACCTCCGCATCATCCACAACTATCAACAGCATCCTCTTTGGGATGTACTTCATTCTCATCCCATTCCATTTCCTCTCCTCCGGTTTAATTTCCGGTTGCAGCAACTGCAAACCTTTCTGCTTACCTCTTCCCAGCACCTTGTTGGCAGTCATCGAGGGGCAATCTACTCCGGCTAAAGCATTCTTGGTCTTTTGCATCTTATTCATGCGGATGATGGCAATTATCTCCTTCATTTTATGTTCACAGCCCCTTCTCACCCGTTCTTATGGTGTATGCTTCATCCACCGCGCTAACAAAGATTTTGCCGTCTCCTATGTTGCCGGTTCGGGCATTGTCCTCGATCACATCGACGACTTTCTCTGCCTTCGCATCCTCGAGCACAATCATCAGCATCACCTTAGGCAGCTCATCATATATACTCGAACCTGCCTGAATACCCTTTTGCCTACCTCTTCCAAAGACATCCAGCTTGGTCAGCGAGATAACCCCCTCTTTTTCCAGCGCATTTACCACCTCTTCAACCTTTTCAGGCTTTATGATAGCCCTTATCATCTTCATTCCATTACCCCAAAATCAATCATCAATTTTTCAAGCTCTTCGTAAGTGATAGGAGTGGGGATGCTAAAATTGCCGTTTTCGATAACATTCTTAGCTAACTTTAGATACTCCTTGGCCTGGTTTGACTCTGGATCATATTCAACTACCGTCTTCTTACTTATCTCTGCCCTCTGAACGATTTTATCACGGGGGATGAAATGGACCAGATGCGTTCCTATGGCCTTTGAAAAGGCGGTTAGAAGTTCAAGCTCGTTCTCCACATTTCTGGAGTTGCAGATCATGCCTCCCAGACGAATACCACTCTGTTGGGCAAATTTAGCGATTGCCTTGGAGATATTATTTGCGGCATAGAGTGCCATCATCTCGCCGGATGCCACAAGATATATCTCTTTGGCCTTTCCTTCTCTCATAGGCATGGCAAAGCCACCGCAGACCACATCCCCCAGGACATCATAGAATACGAAGTCCAGATCGTCGGTATATGCTCCATCCTCCTCCAATAGATTTATGGCTGTGATGATCCCCCTTCCCGCGCAGCCCACCCCTGGCTCTGGACCTCCGGCTTCAACACACTTTATTCCCCCGAACCCAACTTGCATGACGTCTTCCAGCTTCACGTTATCTGTGCCAACCTCGCGTAAGGTGTCGAGCACCGATGCCTGCCTCCTTCCACCCATCAGCATCCGGGTGGAATCTGCCTTGGGGTCGCAGCCAATCTGGAGTATATGCTTACCCATGGTGGAAAGCGCCGCCGTCAAGTTCTGCGTGGTGGTCGACTTGCCTATCCCTCCTTTACCATAAATTGCTACCTGTCGCATCTTTTCCCTCCTTCCTGAATTGCTGGCTAAGGATAACTCCCATCAAAGCTTCAGCACTCATATAGTTAGGATAGCTCATTCATATTTCGGGAATATTACAGAGGGGTTACAATCAGGTTACAAAATTAAAAATTTTGTCTGACGTTCCGGTGGAACGGAAGCACTGGATACGGAAAAGAATTTGCCGAAGCCACAACAGGAGACTGGGGGAATCTGGACTATGAGGTAACCGACCCTATGCTCGTTTTGGTTTCCACCATGTATTTTCTGCACTTCCAGTTCTTGGTCTTTCCCGGCTCATTTTTGACTTTGGCCTTACCATTGCATCACCTACCTGATCACCACGATGGGCTCAAAGGTCGCCAGTATGGGCTCGAAATGCTTTTCATTAAACACATCATAGATCATATCATCCCCATAGCAGCTAAACTGGTACACCTCTCAGGGCCTTTTATGAGAAGTGCAGCTCCATATTTAGTCAATAGGGTTAGAGGTAATTCGGGCAAATTATTAACGTGCTTTGCCTTCCTATAAGTAACCCTTAAATTCACTCGACGGATCATAACTCAGGGCCCACGGGAGAAATTCCGACGGCCTCCTCCGCCTCTGGGGGCAGCTCAATTGAAACCGGCTGGTTGTAGTTGTGGTGTGTGGAGCTTACTTTAACATCCACTATCATTTCAAACTCTTCTTCCCCAAGCGGCAGCTTCACGGCTTCTGAGCTTACCACCATCCTCATCTCCATTTTGTCCTTCATCAGGAAA
>Ga0209633_10001303_pt1 | contig 25939 bp, 24 predicted proteins | sample Cruoilmetagenom1_FD_187290 | JGI IMG/M metagenome (GOLD analysis project Ga0209633, IMG submission 187290) | Oil polluted marine microbial communities from Coal Oil Point, Santa Barbara, California, USA - Sample 1 (SPAdes) (version 2) | ecosystem: Environmental > Aquatic > Marine > Oil seeps ...
GAAGGCTGGGATGAGGGGATCTAAATGGCTGAGTTCCTTTGTTTAATGCCCCCTCACCCAACCCTCTCCCGCTGGAGAGGGTTTAAATCAACAGCATTGTCGATCATAGAGGGGAGTGAACACTTACCTGGTTGGAGCCAGAAAAACGTTCCCCTTTCGCACTAGTTTGTGATGAAGCACACATTTATCTTCCCGTTAAAAATGATGCTGATGCTGTTGAAAAACAGGCGTTGGCAACTTTCGAGAGAATTGCTAAGGAAGGGAGGAAATATGGAGTGTCGTTAGTTGTTGTAAGTCAGAGACCCTCGGATGTGAGTAGAACGATTTTGAGTCAATGTAATAACTTTTTGATTTTAAGGCTGACTAATGATGCAGATCAAAATGTCGTAAGGAAATTGATTCCAGATTCGATGGTTGGGCTTACTGATATGTTGCCTCTGCTCGATACTGGTGAAGCGTTGCTTCTAGGTGATGCAATTCTTCTCCCTACAAGGATTAAGCTTGATAAGCCAGCTTTAGAACCTGCAAGTGGAACATTAAATTTCTGGTCAGACTGGTCTGATAAGTCCTCTAACGAAGAAGCAATTCGTTTAGCTGTGGAAACGTTGAGACGGCAGACTCGTGTTCAAGAAGAACCATTGAACTAAGATGAGCGCATCAGAAATAGTAAACAAAGTCTGGAACTACGCCCACGTCTTGCGTGACGATGGTGTGGGGTATGGGGATTATGTCGAGCAAATCACCTATTTGATCTTCCTTAAAATGGCCGATGAACGTGAAGTGGCTGGCCAGCAAGTGCAGGTGCCAGATGAATTCGCCTGGGCCAAGTTGGTAAAGTTAGACGGCGATGATCTAGAATTGCAATACCGTCACACCCTGGAAAACCTGGGAAAACAAGGCGGCATGTTAGGCACCATCTTCCGCAAGGCGCAAAACAAAATCCAGGACCCCGCCAAGCTGGAACGCTTGATCAAGATGATCGAGAAGGAGCAGTGGTCCACATTGCCGGCGGATGTGAAAGGCGACATCTACGAAGGTTTGTTGGAACGCAATGCGCAGGATGTGAAAGGCGGAGCCGGGCAATATTTTACCCCGCGTCCGTTAATCCAGGCGATGGTGGAAGTGATGCAACCCGAACCCACCGACACCGTCGCCGATCCCGCCTGTGGTACCGGTGGCTTTTTATTGGCCGCCCACGATTACATGGCAACACAGGCCACTTCCAAAAAAGAACAACGTCATCTCAAAGAACACGCCTTGCGCGGTAACGATATTGTCGATAGCGTGGTGCGCCTATGTGCCATGAACTTATACCTGCACGGTATAGGTGGTGACGAATGCCCGATTACCGCCAATGATGCCCTGGCCAAAGAAGTGGGGGAGACCAGAGTCGATATGGTCCTGGCCAATCCGCCCTTTGGTAAAAAGAGCTCCATTACTGTCATCAACGAAAAGAGCGGTAAAAAAGAACAGGAAAAGCTGGTCTATGAGCGCGAAGACTTTTGGGCCACCACCTCCAACAAACAGCTCAACTTCGTGCAACACATCGCCAATATGCTCAAAATCGACGGCAAAGCCGCTGTGGTCGCGCCGGATAACGTCCTCTTCGAAGGCGGCGCCGGCGAAACCGTGCGTAAAAACCTGCTGGAGCGCTGCGACCTCCACACCTTGCTGCGCCTGCCCACCGGCATCTTCTATGCCCAGGGCGTCAAGGCAAACGTCATCTTCTTCGACGCCAAACCCGCCTCCAAAACCGCCTGGACCAAAAAGTTGTGGATCTACGACTTCCGCACCAATGTTCACATGACCCTGAAAACCAAGCGTTTGGTAAAGTGTGATTTTAATGAGTTTATTGAATGCTATAAGCCCGAAGACCACAGCAAACGAGAAGAATTCGATCAGATAGAACGGTGGAAATCCTTCACCTATGACGAACTCATCGCCCGTGACAAAACCAACCTCGATATCTTCTGGCTAAAAGATGAGTCGCTTGAGGATACCGAGAACCTGCCGGCGCCGGAAGTGTTGGCGCAGGAGATCGTGGAGCAGTTGGAAGCGGCGCTTGAAGAATTCCGCAGTGTGGAAGAAGTGCTCCGGGCATCGAGCTGATCGTTGACAATGGAATTTGAAGCGTGGCTTTTAAGCATCGGTAAATCACGAGGGTTATCCGGCCTGCAGGCGGACGTATAACGGTATGGGCAAAAAGGGGTCACAGCGTGACGATCCGCCCCAAGCTTTGCTCCTGCGCCGTATGAACGACCGCTTCGGCTGCAACGGCGTCCTGTATCGCAATTCCAACTGATTTGAAAAACGTTAATTGATGTTCGAACCGGCGTCCCGGTTTGTCGCCGTTGACGATCTCACCCAGCTCCGCATCGATGCGGGCGCCGGAAATGATGATGTCGCCGGCTTCTGCAAGGCAGGCAGCGCGCGAATCGACGACGACGGTGGCGCGCTTCACCGTGATGGCGTCGATTTCCTGCATCTGCGGCGTATAAGATCCGACGCCGGTGATATGCGTACCGGGTTTCAGGTCTTCGCCATCGAAGACGGGTGTTGGGGACGTCGTTGCGGTGATTACGATGTCGGCGTCGGTGACGGCTTGGCGGGACGTCTCCATCACGGTGACGGTCGGCGCATCGGGCTGGCTGCGGATCTCATCAGCCAGCTTTTGAGCCGAACAGCGTGTTCTGCTGATCAGGTTGACATGCTCGATGCTGCGTACCGCCATAACTCCCTGCAACTGGGCTCTGGCTTGGGTGCCGGCTCCGAACAGCGCCACCACACTTGCCGATCGGCGCGCCAGCAGGTCGGCGGCCAGTCCGCCGCCGGCCCCGGTGCGGATCGCGGTTAGTGCATTGCCATCCATGAGCGCCTTGGGGAGACCGGTGTCGGCATCGAGCACGATGACGATGGCGTTGATGACCGGCAGCCCAATTCGAGGATTTTCCTTATACGCCGATACCATTTTAACGGCCACCATTGGGGCGCCGTGCCGATAGGCGGGCATGGTAAAGGTGACGCCTTTGTTGGTCGCAACCGAGCTGCGCAACGGCATGTCGACTTTACCGGTCGAAAGAGCTGCAAAGGCCACCCGTGCTGTCTCGATGGCTTTGTGCATCGGCAGGGCGATCTGCACCTCGCTGGCTGACAACAGTCGCAGCTGCATGGTGGACGATCCGGTAGGCCTAAAGACTAAACAGCATGAAAATAAATAAATCTGTTCCCTTTTTCTATCAAATCCAAGGGTTGACAATATTAATATCTATACCAAAAAAATCATCGACGTTTCGAGTGACCAAAGACAAGTTATGCGCCTTGGCCGTGCCAGCAATGAGCGCATCGGCGAGGTGAATCACTCTTCCTTGTTGTTTTGCCCGTACTCGAAACAAGGCCGCTTGTTCTGCTTCTGATTGATCAATTGGAATGATCAAATCGCTATACTCGGACAACAATTGGAGTAATTTTTCTTCCAGTTCCGAACGACGATTTCCTTGAGGCAATAGCCCCAGGCCATAAGTGAGCTCGTGCATGCTGATGATTGAGAGCCAGGCGCCATCCAATATTGACAGAAATTCAACGACATTCCGATTGGGCGCAGGCTTTACAAGTTCGGAAATGACATTGGTATCGAGCAGGAAGCCTTTCATTCTGCTGCCGATCTATTGAAATGGTATTTCACGCTCAGGCTCATTCCTGTCGGGTAGTTCTAATTCACCGACTGTCGGTAAATTTTCTATCAACCAAAGTCCTAGTGGTTTCTTTGGACGTTTCAATGACCGCCATTCTTCTTCAGATATAATGACGAATGATTTTTTAGTACCAATGTATTGCGGTCCTTCCTTCTGAACCAGACGCAGCAGCTCAGATAGCCGTGCCTTGGCCTCTGCAATGGTCCATGTTCTGTAATCAGGTGCACGTGAAGCGGACATATAATTTTCCTAAACAGATCAACAAGAGATCTAGGGAGAGACTAGTCTAGTCTAGGCAGAAAGTCAATATAATTTGCTTTCGGTATTAAAAAATGGATGTTGGATAACTTATGCGGTCTCGATGGCTTTGGGCATCGGCAAGGCAATCCGTACATCGCTGGCGGACAACAGTCGCAGCTGCATGGTGTCGGTCCGTTCAATCCGATAATCGCGCGGGTTTGAATTCTTCTATTGCAGCCATCAGCCACTCCCACGCTTCCCATTCGGCCGGGCCGGCGGTTTTTTCCACACCGATACGAAGATAGTCGATTTCTGTCCGGATCTTTTCCCACGGCAAAAAGTTCAAACGGCTGACCAGGATGGCCGCTTCCAGAACGGACGACTGCGCCCGGTTAAAGCCGCGGAAGAGGGCGTGATTGGCCTCATGCAGCACAGTGCAGTAAAGGCGGGGTCGCTGTTGGTCCTCTTCGATGCGGATCAGCTTCAGTTCGGCATGCGCCAGGGCATTCGCCAGCCGTTTTCCGGGGGTCTGTTCGGCGTCAACGAGCGGCCATTGTCTGCGGCCGGTCAGGCAGCCGGCGAAGATGCGGACGTCATCGGTGTAGTTGACGACCGCGCAGCGGCTGGCCAATAGATTGTCGAGGGTGGTCGATGGCCTGAAAGGCATGATCAAAAATTCATCGCCAAGATTGTGCACGCCCATCGGGGCGATGTGAATCCGGCCTTCGGAACACTGAGTAGTGATGATGGTCTCTCGGATCATGCTTGTTTTGTATCGGTCTACGGTTGTCAGTTTACAGTTTTCAGTTTTTGGCAACGCCGGATGCGCTGACGCTTATTCGGCTTGCGAGCTTATTTTTTTTTCATCGTCGTTCCGGCTTCTTTCAGTTGGCTCAGATCTTCCGATTCAGGTTCGACCGCGCAGCCCCAGGTCAACGGTTCGTCCTGGGTGAAGCGCTTGCCCAGCTGCCAGGCAATCTGTGCTCTGGCGAGTTGAACGCCAAGATAAAAGGCGTGGCCGCCGTCGTTTTCGACATCGAGCTTCGGGTAGAGATCGAACGGGTCGATGGCGCTGTGCATACCGTCACGGTTGAAAATATGGACGCCGTCGCGGCTGGTCTGAACGCGGAAGCTGGGATCGCGTATCTGTCCCGCCAACTCATCGACCTCGTTCGGTTCATAGGGGAAAGGGGCGCATTCGTGCAGCGCCATCAGGCCATCATCCACATGTTTGGGCAGCATATTGGACTCTCTCGCCGTATACAGGATTCTTCGGGCCAGATCGGCTTCGCGCACCGCTCTGCAGGCATGCCGGCTGACCTGGGTGGCGAGAACGGCGGTGATGCGCAGTTCCGAACAGATGCCGAGCAGCAGCGCGTTGATGCCGGCGGTATCCGCATGGGTCAACTCGGTGAGGTTTCCCACCCCCATCAATATTTCCGCTTCCGGGTAACGTTGTCGAGCCTGGTGGTAGCGTACGATCGAATCGGCGAAACCGAAATGGATCGGATCGAGTATCGGGTCGATCAAATAGGGGCGTCCTTTGGCATCCATCGACGCGACCGCCTGCTCCAGTGAGTCGAGATCGCCGTGCACGGCGGGGATCAATACCGGTTTCGCGCCGACCTCATCGGCGATCCACAATGTCTTTTCGTGCAGACTCAGCATATAATCGGCGCCGGCCTTGCCGCCTCTCAGCAGATCATCGGCTTGCAGCGAGTCGATGCTGACCTCGAAGCCTTCCTGCTTCAATGTTCGTATCGCCTCTTCCAGATGCGGGAACGGCGTATCGGGCAGGCAGCCGATATCGATGATGTCGGCTCCGTCGCGTCGATAGCGGCCGGCTTGCTCGATGATAGCGTCGATCGTCATCGTCGGTGCTTCGGTGATTTCAGCGAAAATTCTGACATCGTAGCGGCTGAGATCATGGCGTTCGGCTGTCCTGCCGAAGTAGGCCGGAAGATCTTTGAGCTCTTCGGGACCGCGTTCGAACGGTATCTGGAAGTGGTTTGATAGACGTTCCAGGTCGCCGCGGCAGCGGCCCGGAATGATCACCCGGTCGGCGTCGAACGTCTCTTTCAGCCGGCGCTGTATCATCTCGGCCGTGATCAGCGCGGCGACACTGACGCCGAGCTGATGTACCGTGTAAATGAACTCGGTCGGTTGCATCTGTTGCAGGATCCGGCGCAGCTGCTTTTCTGCCAGCTTGCCGGTGATAAACAGGAGATGTTCGGGCATCGAGGGTTCGACCCAAGGGGACGGGAGGCAAGGCACCCGCAATCAGGCGCCGGCGTTTCCCTGTTTTGAAGCTCCCCGCAGTTCGCTGACGATCTCTGTGTGAGAGCGCTGCGCTTTTGGCTTTTGCATGGAAGAGATGCCCAGGCGCCACCATAGGAGCTGTCTCACTCGTTCGGGGAGAACGTTTTCAAGGTATTCGAGGGCCGTTCCCTTGAGGTTCGAATCTTCACTCACCAGTGCTTTTCTGGCGACCTCGAGCGGTTCACGGTCGAGCGCGAGTCCCAAAACGAGAAACACGTGGTTGATGCGTGCATTGGGTCCGGCCTCCTGTTCGGGCGGGTCTGTCTGCGTTGTCTCCAGGGGAGTTCCGGGCGACTCTTTCCAGCTCTTGTCATCCAGCTCCAGTTCCCGCCGGACCGCCTCGATGGCTTTTTCCTCACTGACCCTGAGTGACGTACTGCGGGCCAGCATCCTCGACGACGCGCGCGCGCAGCTGTAGCGTACGGAAAAATCGCCGTCCGACAAGCCCTCCAGAAGGCCGTCCACGGCTCGTTGGTTGTGACAGACCTCCATCACTTCAGGTATGCGCGCCCGTACCTTGGATGGTGTGTCGGGGTCGGTGAGGGCGTCGGTCAACTCTCCGAGAATGCGCGGAGCCAGCCAGCGCAGCTCCATTCTGACTTCATCGACCAGCTCGTCATCACCGAGCAGCGGCAGCATATAAGCGACCAGGCCGGTGTCCATGAAATCGCCGTTGAGCGTCTGTCGAATGCGATCATGATCGTTCGACGTGAGATTGGCGATGGCCTGCATCAGCCGGGCGCGTTCCGGTGAAGTGTCCAGCAGTGCTTCGATCTCCGCGGCGACTCGTTCTTCGCCCGGATTGTTTCCAGCTGGATTTCCTCCCGGGTTGGCTCCGGACCGGTGCATGGATTGCAACTTGGCTTGCAGAAAGCGCCGGTCGGAGATCGCTTTGTTCTCCCGCAGCGCCAGCCTGGTCGTCGCATCCTGTATCTCATCGTCACTCAGCGATACCGTCCCGGACCGAAGGCTTTCAGCCAGCTGGCTGACGTAGCCGGCCTGCAGGCGCGCTATGACCAGGATGGCGACGCCGGAAGCCGCCATGGCGATGCTGATGACCAGCGAGATGGGCAGATCAGGAATGAAAAAAAGCAAAATGAACAACGCCCCGGCGCCCAACAGGTCACCGAGCCGGTTCGAGCCGACGTCGATAATGATTTTTGTCGGCCTTTTTCGGTCCGGGCTCAACGGCGTATAGAGCAGCTCGAATGCCGAGCGGAAGAAGGAACTGGCGAAGATCGCTTCGCCGGCTCGCAGCACGGTGACCGTCCACAGATGCAGCACCGCGGTACTGAACACGCCGCCGATCAGGACGGCGGCCGGCAGCACCGACATGGTGCCGGCCAGGCCGAAGCGCTGCAGCATTTTCGGGCCAAAGGCCGATTGAATCAGAAACATCAACAAGCCGACGATGGCGTAGAATGCCGCAAAGAAGCTGGTCAGAGCCTTGTTGTCGGTAATGTATTCGGCAGCCTCGGCTTTCATGGCATAGTCCAGCAGCGCGGCAACCATCGCAACCAGGGCCATGACGATAGCCATCTGACGCAGGTAAGGCATTTTGAAAACCGTTCGGATCCCGGTCTTTTCCACCGAGGAGCGCTGGAAGCTTTTTTTGGCCGGTACGCGCCCAACCGTAAACAGCGCGATGAAGCTGATCAACTGCATGCCGCTGAGGACCAGCAACATCGTGCGGTTGTCGGTCATCGCCACCACCCGCTCGGTCAGAATCCCGCCGAGCAGCCCTCCCAAGGTTGCGGCGGCGGCGATGCGGGCCACTGTCTGTTTGGCCGAATAGGGATCGAACCGTTCGTTCACCACGGACCAGAAGCCGCTGATCAGGATTGCGCCGAAAACCGCCATATGGAAATAGAGCACGACGATTACCTGCATTTTGAACACCGGAAACAGATACCACTCCGCGGCAAAAAGCACCGAACTGATTCCGTAGCCCAGCGGTACGACGATGGCCGGGCCGAAACGACCCAGCAGGCGGGACATGATCAGTACCCCGATAAAGGAGAGAATCGCCGAGCCCATCACCACTTTGGGCAGTTGCGTGACATCGTAATAGTGCAGAAAAAGCCCATCGCGGGTCGCCTTTCCGGCGACCTGATGCGCAATCATCAAGGTTGCTGTCATCGATGCCAGAAAAGCGGCGGCTTTCTGGCGTTTCGTGGATAAAGATGCATTCATATAAAGTTAAGTCCATCAAACCAGACTAGGAGGCTGTCCGAGAATAGCGATCGTAGCGAGGGGTTATCCGCCAGATCGGTCTTTTCTTGGATAGCCTCCTAGGCAATGGTAACGTTTGCTCGGCCGTATAGCAATCGAGGGGCTGGCTCGATACAATAATCGTCATGCGCCATTGCATACCGTTATCATCCATTGCCGGCAGAGCGAGTTTTCACGATGACCAGCAACATCCATCATCCAGCGCGATCAAGGCGTGCCCCACTCATCATGGGAATCCTGAACGTGACGCCGGACAGCTTTTCCGACGGCGGGCGTTATTTTGCCCATGATAACGCATCGGCCAAGGCGGAAGAGATGGTCCGGGAAGGCGCCGATATCATCGATGTGGGTGGTGAATCGACGCGGCCGGGATCGGCCCCTGTCACTGTCCAAGACCAGTTACAGCGCATTCTTCCGGTGATCGAGGCGCTGCGCCGACGCTTGCCGGGGCATTGCCTGCTCAGCATCGATACCACATACAGCGAAGTCGCCCGGGCTGCGTTGGATGCCGGAGCGAATATGATCAACGACATAAGCGCCGGCCGGGACGATCCGGCACTGTTCGCGCTGGCTGCCGAGCGGTCCGTTCCGATCATTATAATGCACATGCAGGGCACTCCCAAGACAATGCAGGATGATCCACGCTATGAATCGGTCGTCGACGAGGTGCTGTCGTTTTTATTGTGGCGTGCAGCCGTAGCTGAAAGCAGCGGCATCCGGGCTGAGAACATCGTCATCGATCCGGGCATCGGCTTCGGAAAACGCAGGAACGACAATCTTCTTTTGATGGCCGCTCTGAAACGATTTGTCGACAGTGGTTATCCGGTCTTATTGGGAACCAGCCGCAAGCGATTCATGGGAGCCGTATGCAACGTCACCGAGCCTTCGGAACTGGTTGCGGCAACGACGGCAACGACCGCTTTGGGCGTCATGGCCGGTGTCCGCATCTTTCGTGTTCATGACGTCCGCGAGAACCGCCAGGCGGCGGATGTCGCCTATGCCATTCGGTCTGTCGGCGGGAGTGTTTCAACGCCCGCTTCGGGATGAGCAATTTTTACCGGGCGCGTGCTTCGACTATTTTTTCGACCAGGTAAGCGTAACCTTTATCGTTTGGATGCACCACGTCGGTGAACATCGACAGATCGCCGGTTTCCCGATACCATTTTTCCCAGTCATACAACCGAATATCGTGTGCAGCAGCTAATTCTCTCAGGATGTCGTTGAATCGCTTGATGTGATAAAAGATCTCGGCCGGCGTCAGGGCGATGAAGTTATCGGCGTCATTGCCAAATTTCGCCATGAAATGCTGCTCGTATTCCCTGGAATAGTTGTCGCGCAGGGGGGTGGCCAAAGTGACGACCGCCACCTTGGCGCCGCGCCCTCTGGCGAGCGCGATGATGCTCGCCATGTTGTTGCGGAAATTGTCGAACAATCTCGGTTTGATGACAGGCGTTGGCGGCAGACTTTCCAACCCATGTTCCCGCCAGTAAGCCTGCGTGTTTTCGATATCATTGTGCGCAGCGATCTTGAATTTGATATGGTTGTACAGGTAAATTCTCGATAATATCCTTTCCAGGCCGCCAGGAACCTGGCGCGCCAGCTCCCAATAGGTTCGATGCCTGTACATCTTGGGCATGCCATTGGCGTTGTTTTCTATATAGAGGCTTCCCCGGTCGTGGCGCATGACATTGATATCATTCCAACCGCCGTAGATAATGACTTCGTCCGCTTCGATGTCTCGCAACGACATATGAAGCTTCAACAGCATCTGCAAGCTATTGTAGCCGGGAACCCCTGCGTTATAGACTTCTACCGGTTTATCGAGTAGTTCACCTAAACGCTCTTCGAGCAGTGTCGGGTAGGAGGTCGCCTCTTTCGAGCTGGCGACGGAAAAAGTGCAGGAATCTCCTATTGCGATGATGTTGTACTGATTATCATCATGATGATCGCGCCCGGTTTTTCTGAGTCCATGAGCTCCGAGCCTTTCTCCCGGCACAATCTCGACGGAAGGGTCAAGAATATTTTGAAGATAAGGGTGGGGCAGATGACGTTCATCGGTCGGGAGCTCAAAATGATGCCAACGCAGATAGGCCTCGCCAACCAAGCCGATGAAGGCGAAGGTCAATAACCAGATGAGGGCGAAAACAAGGCTGCTTCGCACTTAGCAAGGAATCTGCATGGACGGTGCATCCCGCAGCGCCCGGGTGACAGCGCCGAGATCCGGCATGACCCAGGTTGGTTGATAACCGACCGTGTTCAACTCCTCTTCGGTGGAGACGCCGGACAGAACCAGGATGCTGCGAATACCGGTGCGCACGGCGCCAAGGATATCGGTTTCCAGGCGGTCGCCGATGGCAGCCGTCTCGGACGGGTCGGCGTCCAGCAGCGCGAGCGCCTGCTGGTAGATGATCGGTTCCGGCTTGCCGATGATGGTCGCCGTTGCGCCGGTCGCCGTTTCCAGTGCCGCCAGAATGGCACCGTTGCCGAGGATCAGGCCGCGTTCGGTCGGCAGCGTGGTATCGGCGTTGGTTCCGATGAATTGCGCTCCCGCTCCCAGATGGAGGGAAGCAGTGGCCAACTTGTCCCATGTCAGGGTTTCGTCCTTGCCGCAGACGACCATATCGGCGCAGGCGTTGTCGAGTTCGTATCGTCCCGTGAGGGTAAAACCGCGCTCGAGCAGCGGTCGCTGAAGTCCCTCTTCGCCGACTACGAAAATCCGGGTCGATGCCGGGTCGGCATGCTCGGCGAGATAGAGTGCCGTCGCCGTACCGGAGGTTAGAATGTCGCCGGGTGCGACCGCAACGCCCATGCGTGCGAGCTTGTTCACATATTGCTCCGGCGTCAGGCTGGCATTGTTCGTTGCCAGAATGAAACGGATTCGGTGATCACGCAGCGTTTGAAAAAAATCGGTCAATCCCGGCACCGGCTGTTCTCCATGCCATAGAACGCCGTCCATGTCGATGATCAGCGCACGGATGCCGGTGAGCGGTTGCATCAGAGTCGAGTGCTCTCCGGCATCAGGCCTGTTTCCATTTGATATTGCAGCCGACGCTCGGAATCTGCTCTTCGCCGATCGGTTTTCCCGCGAGCAGGCAATCCAGGGCATTGCGCAAATCCTCGCCGGTCGAAAGCACATCATTTTTGGGCGTCGATCCGTCGAGACGCCCGCGATAGACGCACGCCAGGTCGGCGTCGAACAGGTAGATGTCAGGCGTGCAGGCCGCCTGATAGGCCTTGGCGACTTCCTGGCTTTCATCATACAGATAAGCGGCAAACGGACGTCCCCACTGCGCCATCAGTTCCTTCATCTTGTCGGGCGCATCCTGCGGATAATGCTCAATCTCATTGGAGCTGATGGCGATGGTCTGAATGCCTTTCGGTGCGTAACTCTTGGCGATATCGATCAATTGATCTTTGACATGCATCACATAAGGGCAATGGTTGCACATGAAGAGCACCACCGTGCCTTTCCCGCCTTTGAGTTCCTGCAAGCTTTTGTTGGAGCTGATCACCGTATCGAGCAATTCGAAATCCGGTGCAATCGTGCCCAAAGGCATCATGTTGGAATGTGTTGCTGCCATGTTTTCCTCGGAAGTTGTTAGCGGTTCGTTTCAACGGCTGTTCGTGATAATCGCCTTTGATTATAAAGCCGCGCGCGTTTTAATGGTAGCTGCCGGTCATTCCCATGAGCCGGAAAGAGACGGCTTGCTGTCATGGCTCGGACCGGGCTTTTGTGATACCATCGCTGCTCATGCGTGCCTTGTGTGCTGCGCCGAAGCAGAGCGCAAGAACAACCAATCTGAACAGCCAAGCGTTTAAAATTAATGAGGATAGAAAATGACCGAAAATTGGATTGCTCCCTCCATTCTTTCAGCGGATTTCGCCCGGTTGGGCGAGGAAGTCGATACCGTTTTGGCCGCCGGTGCCGATGTTGTCCATTTCGATGTCATGGACAACCATTTCGTGCCTAACCTGACGATTGGACCGCTGGTGTGCGCAGCGTTGAGAAAGCACGGCGTCACCGCCCCGATCGATGTGCATCTGATGATCGAGCCGGTCGACCGGATCGTTCCCGACTTCGCCAAGGCCGGTGCCAGTTATATCACGTTTCATCCGGAGGCCTCCATCCACATCGATCGAACGCTGCAGATGATTCGCGATTGCGGCTGCAAATCCGGATTGGTGTTCAACCCGGGTACGCCGCTCGACTACCTCGATTATGTGATGGATAAACTGGATATGATTTTGCTGATGTCGGTCAATCCGGGTTTCGGCGGCCAGTCATTCATACCATCGGCATTGGTTAAACTGCGTGAAGTCAGAGACAGAATCGATGCGAGCGGGCTCGACATCCGTTTGGAAATCGACGGCGGCGTGAAGGTCGACAACATCCGGGCAATCAAGGAGGCGGGCGCCGATACCTTCGTTGCCGGGTCCGCTATTTTTAGCAAGGATGACTACAGACAAGTGATCGATGAGATGCGCTCGGAATTAGCCAGGGCAGGCTGACAAGCAAGATGCCTTGCGGTCTGGCTTTGATCGAGCCGGCCGGCAGGAGATGGCGAACGGTGGGCCGCCTCTGCGCGCCCACCATCCGGAACTTGGCCCTACCGTGTGATGATGCCGTCCGGCGAGCCGAGCAGAATGACGTCGGCCGGACGCAGAGCGAAAATGCCTACGGTAACGACGCCGGGGATATCGTTGATCGTCTTCTCCATGGCAATGGGCTCCATGATTTCCATATTGTGAACATCGATGATCTGATTGCCGTTGTCGGTGATAAAATTTTCGCGCCACTCGGGCTGACCGCCTAATTTGACCATCTCACGAGCGACATAACTTCTGGCCATCGGGATCACTTCGATCGGCAGCGGAAATGCGCCAAGAACATCGACCGCTTTCGACTCATCGGCGATGCAGACAAATTGCTTGCTGGCAGCGGCAATGATTTTTTCCCGGGTCAAGGCGCCGCCGCCCCCTTTGACCAGCTGTTTCTGTGGGCTGACCTCATCGGCGCCATCCACATAAACTTCGATATCCCCGACCGCATTCAGATCGAGTACCGGGATGCCAAGTTCTTTCAATCGTGCGGTGGTGCCATTCGAACTGGAGACAGTCCCTTCGATCTCAGACTTGAGATCAGCCAGGTAATTAATGAAATGGTTGACTGTCGATCCGGTGCCTACTCCGATGATGGAAATACCTTTGATATATTCCAGAGCGGCTTCGGCCGTTTTTCGTTTGTTGTCATCTTGTGTCTGTGTCATGATAATGCCTGAGTGTTGATTGACGGACAGGGGCGGTTTGGGGGAGGATTCTACCTTTTGCCGGTGCTTTTTTCAAGACGGGCAGGCGCAGCGCCGGGGACGATCAAAATGACAGGCAATTTCTGGTATAGTACCTCACGCGGTCTGATTACGCCCGCTTTTCAACGCCGGATCGGGCATTCCGAAAGCAATTTCTCTGGTGGGAGTTTTTCGACTGTCACGCTTGGGTGACCAACATGATCCATCATCCCGGGACAACAACTGGAACCCTTTGGAGTCACCGCAATGAAAAAGTTCATCAACAGCATCGATAGTCTGCTCGACGAAAGCCTCAGCGGCTTTGCGAAAGCCCATGCCGATATCGTCCAATTGCATGCGGAGCCGCACTTCGTCAGCCGGAAAACCCCCGCCAAGCCGGGAAAGGTTGCGCTGATTTCGGGTGGTGGCTCGGGGCATGAACCTTTGCACATCGGTTTTGTCGGTTCGGGGATGTTGGACGCCGCCTGCCCCGGCCAGATATTCACATCGCCTACGCCGGATCAAATGCTGGCCGCCGCGCAAGCTGTGGAGAGCGGTGGCGGGGTCTTATTCATTGTCAAGAATTATGCGGGCGATGTGATGAACTTCGAAATTGCCGCCGAGATGCTCGATTGTGCCAACGAAACCGTTTTTGTAAGCGATGACGTATCGCTCCCGAAAGATCACAGCACCGGGCGCCGCGGCGTGGCGGGAACCCTGGTGGTCGAGAAAATCGTCGGTGCGGCGGCGGAGAAGGGCGCCGATCTGGCAGCTTGCAAGGCACTCGGCGATCGAGTCAACGGCGCCATCGCGTCCATGGGTGTCGCATTGAGCAGCTGCACCGTGCCGGCGTTGGGCAAGCCGACGTTCGAGCTCGGCGATGATGAAATCGAAATGGGTGTCGGCATTCATGGCGAGCACGGGCGTGAAACGGTGAAACTGATGACCGCTGCCGAGATTGTGGAGCACCTGGCAGGCGTCATCGATGATGAGCTGAAGCCGCAAAAAGGGCAGCCGGTTTTATTACATGTGAACGGCTTCGGTGCGACGCCTTTGATGGAGCTCTATCTTATCTATGAGCTGGCCGCCCGCTTCTGGCAGAAGCGCGGGGTCGATATATGCCGTTCCCTGGTGGGCAATTACACGACCTCGCTCGATATGGCCGGCTGCTCGATCACCCTGAGTCTCCTCGATGACGCGTTGCTCAGTCTGTGGGATGCTCCTGTTCATACGGCATCGCTGCATGGTTGATGGCTGACGGGGTGGTCGACAGAATTCTTTGTTTTTCACGGGGTTAATTCAGTGGAACCGTACGACATCCATTTTTTGAGTTTGGACCATCACAGCCTGATTATTTCGGATGTCGAAAAGACGAAATTCTTTTACCAGAACATTCTTGGCCTGAAGCTCGATCCGAGTCGACCGAAACTGAGTGTGGAGGGGTTCTGGTTTAAAATCGGGGACGGGCGACAGGCGATCCATTGTCTTCAGCTGCCGAATCCTGATCCGGTTGAGAATCGTCCGGAGCATGGCGGCAGGGATCGTCATGTAGCGTTGAAGATCGCCCGCCTGGCGCCTTTGATCGAAAGTCTGGAGCGCCACAACGTTTTTTACACTAGAAGTAAATCCGGTCGACCAGCGATATTTTTCAGGGATCCTGACGGGAACGCGATCGAAGTGATCGAAGATTGATTTGTCCTGGGAGGCTTTCCGAGAATAGCGATCATAGCGAGGGCTCGGCCGCGGTAGATCCGTCTATTCTCGGACAGCCTCCTAGGCAGGCTTTCCGACAGATCTGGTGCCGCGCAAGGCCGTCACGGCGACGTCGAGCGTAGGGTGCGCTGTGCGCACCATGTCGGACGATCAACTGTTATCATAGTTTCCGGGAAATAACGAACATGCAGATACCTCTACAAATCACTTTTCGGGGATTTCCACATTCCGACGCCGTTGAGGCCAACATTTGTCGAAAGGCTGAAAAGCTGGATAAGTTTTATCGTCATATTATGAGCTGTCGCGTCGTGGTGGAAGCCAAACACCACCGTCATCATAAAGGCAACCTCTATCACGTACGCATCGACATAACGACACCGCGCAATGAGTTGGTGGTAAGCCGCGAGCATCATGATGAGCACGCGCACGAGGACGCGTACGTTGCAATTCGCGATGCGTTCAACGCCGCGATACGGCAGCTTGAAGATTACGCCCGAACCCAAAGGGGCGACGTAAAAACACATACAGGGCCAGCTCATGGCACGGTCACGGCGATAGTACCTGAACAAGACTTTGGTTTCATTCAAACGCCGGACGGCCGCGAAATCTATTTTCATAGAAACAGCGTGCTGGGTGCGGGATTCGATGCGCTCAAGCTTGGCAGCGAGGTCCGGTTTTCGGAAGAGGACGGCGACAAGGGCCCTCAGGCGAGTACCGTTCATGCGTAAGGCGACGCTGCGGAGCCAAATGGCGTTGCGGAGCGTCATGGGGAGATCGATGTGTGTGCTTCGGACTCATCAGAAGCGCCCCCTCTACAGCTCTGAAAAAAAGGACGCTCCATGGGACGGAGCGCCCATTATCGAGAGACTAAAGGTTTCAACGCGGCCCTTCGGTTGGGTCAAGACCGCCGCACCTTTATTCCGCGCATGTGCCGAACCGGCGCAACGCGGTTTTCGCCGGATAGTCCGTCTTCGGCGGCTTTACCGGCTTATCCGGCGGAGGGGACTTCGATCAACTTTCCGGTTTTTACGTCATATATATAGCCATATACAGGAATGTCGGCGGGCACCAGGGCGTGGGATTTTATTCGGGCAACATCTTCGGCGACACTTTCCGCCTGGTCTTTTATCGTCAACCAGTCGATATACTTCCCTTCGGTGGAACCCGGGCCATCGCCTGCATCATGCCATCCGCTTGCGTCAACGCTCGCGGTTTTCAAACTGCTGCACAGAAGATCGCGCATGATCTCATCGGTAAAGGTTTCCATACCACAGTCTGTATGGTGGATGACAAACCACTCACGGGTACCCAGCAGTTTGTAGGAAATCACCAGAGAACGAATCGCATCGTCGCTGGCTCGCCCCCCGGCATTTCGAATGATATGGGCGTCGCCTTCGGCGAGTCCTGCGTACTTTGCCGGATCCAATCTGGCATCCATGCAGGTGAGAATGGCAAACCGCCGACCCGGAGGCATCGGCAAATTGCCTTTGTCGCCGAAATCGGCCGCATAGGCGTTATTCGCTGTCAGTACTTCGTTAACAATTTCACTCATGAGTTCGCTCCTGGATGATGATCGGGTTGATGGTGATTGTTGCCCGAATGGGTTGTTCGAAATTGCACCCGTCAAAGCGGGTTCGCTGACGCGAAAAACCATGCTTTATAGATGCTTTTCTGAAAGGAAAGATTAAAGCTTCGCTTCTGAGTAATAAAGGCCTAATTCCTTTAAAGACTATAAACTTTTGGTTTGTAATTCCGGTCGGCTCAACAGCCGGTCTTCGAATCACCCATGGATTGCGGGAAATAGTTCAAAGCTGAATGATGACGTCATGTTCAATCGATGATATCTACAGGCGGGACGCTTTTCACGTGAGGATCGCTAGGAGGCTGTCCGAGAATAGCGATCGTCGCGAGGGCAAGACTGATCGAGTCAGATTGTTCGATCATTTGAGGCGAATAGTGGGCCTATTTAACGAGAATGATCGGAAAATCTGGCCGATCAGGCTTGTCCGCAGTAGATCAGTCTATTCTCGGACAGCCTCCTAGGGTGACCCGATGGTCAAGAAATTAGAGACGCTGCAGACGCTTATCGACCGGTTTTCCGGTTCCAGAAATCGGCCGGCGATCCTCGCGTTCCAGAGCGATAAACTGGAGCGTTGGTCCTATGCCGAGTTGGTTCAGTTTGTCGAGCGGTTGTCCACGGGACTCACCGATGCGGGGGTTCGTCACGGCGAAACAGTCGCCTTGATGGCGGGCAACCGGCCCGAATGGGTGATTGCGGCGCTTGCCGTTATCAACGCCGGTGCCGTATTGGTCCCGCTGGACGTGCAGCTGGTCGACGATGTGGTCGACCATGTGCTTGGAGACAGCGAAGCGCGTTTTGTCTTTACCACGAGAGAACAGGCCCAGCGGATTGAGCGCTTGGAGCGTGGGGGAGAACGCAGATTTATCCTGCTCGACGCCGCCCCCGAGGATGAACACAGCTGGCGAACGTTGCTCCCGGACAGAGCCAAGCCTCCGGAGCGGCTCGATTCGAACGAGACCGCCGTTTTGTTTTACACATCAGGCACGACCGGTCCGCCGAAAGGGGTGCCGTTGACTCACCGCAATTTCGTATTCGAGCTCAATGCATTGCTGCAAACGGATCTGGCCGTACAGGACAGTTCCGTTCTGGTGCCGTTGCCGCTGCACCATGTGTTTCCGTTCGTCGTGGGAATGCTCGCAGGCCTGGCATCCGGCTCCGTTCTCGTTTTCCCGCAGGCACTCACAGGCCCGCAGATCCTCCGTGCGCTGCGCGAAGGCGGCATCACGACGGTCATCGGCGTGCCGCGGCTTTACAGCGCTCTCTACTCAGGCATAGAAACACGGGCGACAACGACGGGCGGTGTTGCAGCTATGTCGTTCAAAGGCGTTCTTGGCCTGAGTACATGGCTTCGACAGCGATTGGGGTTGAAACTCGGCAGGCGGCTGCTCGGTCGCGTTCATCGACAGATTGGGCCGACAGTGCGGATTCTGGCCTCGGGAGGGGCGAAATTGGATACAGGTCTGGCCTGGAAGCTGGAAGGGCTGGGCTGGCGGGTCTGCAACGGTTACGGGCTGACCGAAACGGCGCCTATTCTGTGCGTCAACACGCTTGGCGAGGCACTCATCGGCAGCACCGGACGACCGCTCCCCGGCGTTCAAATCGCCATCGACCGTACCGATCGGAAATCAACAGGGGAGCAGTTGAATGGGGATCGCAGCTGGGAGGCTTATCAGGAAGGCGAGATTCTTGTCAAGGGACCCAATGTCTTCTCGGGCTACCGCCACCTGCCGGAAGAGACGAAAAAAGCCTTTACCGACGAGGGCTGGTTTCGCACCGGGGACCTGGGTTATTTCGACCGGGACGGGTTTCTGTATGTGACCGGCCGGGTCTCCACCGTCATCGTCACCGAAAGCGGCGAAAACATCCAACCCGATGCAGTGGAGGATGTATACCAGGAGCACCCCATGATTCGCGAAATCGGCCTGCTGGAACGCAGCCGCCGGCTGGTCGCGCTTATCGTACCGGAAATCGCCGAGATTCGTAGGCGCCGCTACACCGACATCACTGTCGCGGTACGAGACGCTATCCAGGAATGCTCTGGCAACCTGCCGACGTACCAGCGAATCGCCGATTATGCCATCACGCGCGATGCGCTGGCACGCACGGGTCTGGGCAAAATCCGCCGGCATCTGCTGCCGGATCGGTACAGAACGGCAAAAGAGATCCAACGATCACCGCCGCAGGCTTCCGTTCAGCCGATGTCACTGGCAGAGATGACACCGGAAGATCGCGCTTTGTTGGAGAATCCGGTTGCGAGTGAAGTTTGGAATTGGTTGACAACCCGTTTCTCGGATCACCGGCTCACCCCCGACACCAGCCCGCAGCTCGATTTGGGCGTCGACTCGCTCGAATGGTTGAACCTTTCACTGGAGATTCGCCGCTGTACCGGGGTCGAGTTGACCGAGGCGGCCATCAGCCGCATTGACACCATCCGCGATTTGTTGCAGGAGGTTGCCGAAGCGAGCGCCGCAGGTGAACTCGTGACCGAGGAAGAGTTCATCGAACACCCCGAAGCGATACTCAGCGATCGGCAAATGAGGTGGCTCGACCCGCCCGAACCGATCCGGTCGGCAATGGCCCGCGGCATGTTCGCCTGCAGCCGTTTCATCGTGTGCCGGCTGTTCCGTCTGCGGGTGAGGGGGGCGGAGAATATTCCGCGCCAAGGTCCGTTCGTGCTCGTGCCCAACCATCTCAGCTATCTCGACCCCCCGACCGTTGCCGCGGCGCTCGATGCCTCAGTTTTGCAGCAGACCTATTGGGCCAGCGCAATCGATGTGATCTCCGAAAACCCCATGGTCCGAGCGATCAGCTGGGTCGTGCAAATGATCCCGATCGATGCCGTCGGCAGCGGGGCCTCCAGTCTTGCGTTCGGCGCGGAGGTGTTGAAGCGTGGGCAAAACCTGATATGGTTCCCGGAAGGCCAACGCTCGGTCAGCGGTCGACTGCAGCAGTTCAAGCCCGGGCTCGGCATTCTCTTGAAGTATTTCGATGTTCCTGTGGTCCCGGTTTTTATTCAGGGTACCCATGAGGCGATGTCGCCGGGGCGTCTTCTGCCGCGCCTGAAACCGATCGTGATCGTGTTTGGTGAACCGGTGAATGCACACGATCTCGAGGCGCGGGGTCCGGGCAGAGAGCCGGGCGAGCGGATTATGAGGGCGCTGCACGACCGGGTGGCGGAACTTGCCATTCAGGTGCAGCCACGGTTTAGAATGGAGCGTTGAACCCAATGCTGATGACTTAAGCCCTCTCCAGCGGGAGAGGGTTGGGTGAGGGGGGCAACAAACAAGGAAACTCGGCCATTTGGATCCCCTCATCCCAATCTTCTCCCGGAGGGAGAAGGAGCACCCCATCTTACTTCAACAGCATTGAACCACCTTTTCGGGTTGCAATGGTTATGGAAACATTATGGGAAAAAAAGATTACCGGGCCGAGTAGAGCGCATGGACGGCTGTGTGCAGTGTTGTTGATCTCTGGACTGACAGCCGTCGCGCCGCTTTGCAGTGCCTTCGAGGAAGAAGCCCGCTCCGCCGGGGAAGTGCCGGTTGCGGCCGAACCCGTCAACTCGCCGCTGCGCACTCTGTTGGAGGCGGCGATGCTGCCGGGTTTGAAATGGCCGCGCTTTACCGATCATCGGCAGGATCTGAAACATCTGTATCAGATCCGAAACGACAAGCTGCTCTGGACAGTCGAAGGCAAACCGACCCAACAGGCTGTCGCCGCGGTCGAAAGTCTGGGAGAGGCGAACGATAAAGGATTGCTCACATCCGATTATGAGGTGCCGCTGCTGAAACGCTGGCTCGATCGGTTGACTGTCGGGGTTGATCCGATTGCCAGCCAACCCGCTCTGTTCGATGTGGCTTTGAGCTTGTCGTTGATGCGTTATCTGTCGAGCCTGCACGGCGGCAGGGTCAGTCCCTATCCGCCGCAGCCGTTCGATGTGGTCGACACCGTGGAACGGATGGCGCGCGGCGGCGATATCAGCCGTATGATCGCCTCGGTGGAGCCGGCTTCCCGTATCTATTCCGGCCTGCAGCGCGCTTTGATCCGGTACCGGGCACTGGCGGCAGAGGCAAGCTATGCTCCGGTAACAGTCACCGGCGTGCTGCGCCCGGGAATGCACCAGGCGAGCGTACCCGATCTGCGCCGCCTGTTGCACACTTTGGGCGACTTGCCGGCGGATGTGTCAGCCGTTGAGGACCCCGAGATCTATGATAGTCAATTGATCGATGCAGTGAAGCGGTTTCAGAAGCGGCACGGTTTGGCAGCAGATGGAATCGTCGGCAAAGCGACCATGGCGCAGCTGGGTATTCCGATCGCCCAACGGGTCGAACAGATTCGGTTGGGGCTCGAACGTTTTCGCTGGCTGCCGAATTCAGTGGCAAGATCTTTGCTGATTGCGAATATTCCCTCGTTCGAGTTGTATGGGTTTCGTGCCAGCGGACCTGTCGATGACCCGGAATTCGTGATGAAAGTGATCGTCGGCAAAGCCAGAAGGGGGCTTCGCACACCGGAGTTTCATGCCGATATGAAATACGTCATTTTCGGCCCTTATTGGAACGTGCCGGCTAGCATTACCAGGAACGAGATCGTCCCGATTCTTAGGCGCAATCCCGGTTATCTTTCCAGACAGGGAATGGAGATCGTGGATCGTTTTGGCGGCAAGGTCAAAAGGTATCCTCTCAACGCCGGTACCATCGCCCGTCTCCGTTCCGGGACGCTGAAAATTCGGCAACGGCCGGGGCCCCGAAATGCGTTGGGACGAGTGAAATTTTTGTATCCCAACCCGTATAGCGTGTATATGCATGACACGCCCGCGAAAAGACTGTTTCAGCCGGCACGGCGTGATTTCAGCCATGGTTGTATCCGGGTGGAAGATCCTTTTCGGCTTGCCGAGTTTGTGCTGCGCGATCAGTCGGGATGGACGAAAAAGAGAATTCAACAGGCGATGCGCAGTTCCAAATCGAAACGGGTGAATCTCAGGATGCCGGTACCGGTGTATGTGTTTTATTCGACCGTACTGGTCGATTGGCAGGGGAATACCCGATTCTTTGACGATATCTATGGCCTGGACGCGATCCTTCGGCGAAGGCTCGCAAAAGGCTACCCCTATTCGGGGTAAGGCAACAAAAAGGAGATTGGCGGGAAGATGCGGGATGAAAACCGCAATAATATTGCTTCAATCCACCCTGTCTCGGACGACCGGCTGCCTCGTGTTTTCAATCGACGAATGCCGGTGGTGCCGAAGAGAGGGTCCAAGCCCGTCGGCTGACTGGCCATTGATCTTCTGGTGTATGGAGAGGGGAGGAGGCAGCGAAGATGGAATATTAGGCAGTGCCTGCGGAATCGTAAGTCCTTCCTAATATTCCGGTTTCCGAAACTGGTGAAAATTAAGAGAGTTTCAGTTTAAAGCAGTTTGACCTTCTTCAGCCCTGCCACACCTGCTTCAAGAAGCTCGACCGCTTTATCCATTTCACCTTTTCCAGCCTTGATGTAGCCCAGCCTGATTTTTCCTTTAGGCCCCTGCAGCTGAGAGCCGGCTTGTGAGGAGACGATGCATTTCAAAGCCTCCAACGAGGCCTTGGCGCTCACTTTGGTCTCATTCGCATGACCCTTCTTGGCATGTTCGAGTGCCTCTTCAGCAAGCTTGACTCCTTCTTTCAGAAATTTTTCATTTGTGCCGCCGGTCGTTTCCGTACGGTCCGGACATTCTTCGGCAAGTACGGCACTGGGAACACCTACGATGCAGAAAAGAGCAGCGAAAAGCACGATCAATAACTTCATTTTCATAAAAACATCTCCTGTAAAAAGTAATACCATACGGGGATAAAACACCCGCACGCATGGTTAATTGCGCGGATTGCGCTACCATAACGATATAAAAAATATGGGATTTTGGATATCGCCAGGAGAGATCAGTCTACAGGAAACGCAGTGCACCTGCCATGAATATCGTGTGCCTCGGATCTCTTTGCCGCTCGGAGGACGTCGATGCCGACGCTCGGAATACCGCCGGGTCGATTGGATGTCGGTACCCATGCCAACAACGGTTTGGGCCTTTTCATCCATCGGGCAGCCGCCGCCCATTTCACAGCCACTCGACATATCATCGCCGCAGCAGACGGTGCTGGATTTGCCGTCCATCAGATCGCACGCAAACACCGCCTGTATCTGCGACAACAGGCCAGTGAGCAGGAACAGCAGCGCAAAGGTGCGCTGAAAAAGTGCAATCCGAAAGAATGTCATGGAAACGATTCTATCGTCCGGTTTGGCATCGTGCAAACGGGGGTATTATCAGAACAGATTGTGCGGCGGTTCGGGTTCTTTTTTTGTGAATATTTCAGAGCCAGTGTAAGCCGTTTAACTTTACTCTGATCCGGATTAATCCCGTGAGGATGGGTTGCCGGTGGAACAGGCGATCCGCGAGGGTGCCATGATTCGCTTCCGGCCGGTGCTGATGACCGCACTGGTCGCCGCTTTGGGTTTTGTTCCCATGGCTCTGGCCACCAGTGCCGGCGCGGAGGTGCAGCGTCCCCCCGCCACGGTGGTCATCGGCGGGATCATCTCCAGCACCCTGCTGACGCTGCTGGTGCTGCCTGTTCTGTATCAACTGTTTGCTTTTCTGGATCGGCCTTTTTCGGGAAAGCCATCAAGGGGTAATGTTGCGCCATACCATGAGCAAAAGAGGGATTCCTAACGACACGGCGAGAGCGCTGCACAGTACGCCGAGATAGTGGGCCGTGGTGAGTTCCGTCAGCGATGACGGCGGTATAAAGCCTACGACGAAGGCGGCTGCCGCGAAGGCAATGCCGACCAGACTGACGATGGCGATACCCACCTTACCCCCGGGAACCCGCCATGCCCTCGGACGGTTGGGCTGGGTGAAGCGGAGGCGCCAAGCCGAGGCGAACAACAGGATATACATCAACAGGTACAACTGCACGAGAAGCGCACTCAGCAGCCAGAACACGCTTCGCACCGTTGGTACGGCAATGAACAGTACGGATATCAGCGAGCCCACGATTGCCTGCCCCAAAAGCATCGACGGAACCGCCCCACGCGTTTCCCGCCCGAAACGTTTCGGCAGAAACCCCTCCCGTGCCGCCGTTGCCATCGCGATCGGGGTTCCTGACATCCATCCGGCAATTTCACCGATCGAATCGATCAGCAGGGCGATCGCAAACAGGGCGGGTACCCACTTGATGTGCCACACCGAATCGAACGCTGTGGCGATGGCTTGCACGATGCCGGCTGCGATGTTGAGCTCGCCGCGCGGGACGAGGACGGCAATTGCGAGTACGGTGGGAACGAGCAGAATGGTGGTCATGCCGATCGCGACCCAGGTGGCTCGGGGATAGGTGTGTCCTGGGTTTCGAATCTCTCCGACCCGGGTCCCCATCAATTCGATGCCGGCAAAGATCAAGATCGTGGAGATGGCGAAGGTCAGGTTGCCGGCCTTGCTTAGGTCCGGGACAAGGGCACTGACGTCGAAGGAGATGTTCGAAGGGTGTCCCTCAGACAGATAGATGACAGCGAAGGCAACGAGGGCAATTCCCGGTACAATCGTTCCCACCAGCGACCCGACGGTGCCGACCCAACCGGAGGAACGCAGTCCCATCCCGGTCATTGCGGTCGTAAACCAGATTGAGCCGAGCACGACGGCGACGATGTACACTTTGTTCTCGGCCCCTTCGCTCCAGCCGATGCCGAGCGCCAGCATGGCAGCGCTTCCAGTGAGAATGACCGTCCAAAAGATGACGTCCTGGAACCATTGCAGCCAAGTGGCAAAAAAACCGGCGTTCTTGCCGAACGCCTCGCTCGCCCAAAGGAATACCCCGCCGTCGCGGTCCCATCCGGTTGCGAGTTCCACCGCGATCATGCCGGCTGGCAGCAGGAATCCGACGACCGCCAGCAGCAGGAAAAAAACCGCGCCGAGGCCATACGTCGCCAATGGTGATAGGCCGTGCAGCGTCGTCGTGATGCCGAACATGAGCATCACCACGAAGAACAGACCGAGCGGCCGAGCCGATGCATCACGCGGAGGGGGGGCAGTTGCCGTGCGCTGCCTCAGGGAGGAGGAACTCAACCGCATTTTTTGGGATTCCTTGGACAGATAGATTGCCGGACTGAGGCAAGTGCAAGACCATCCTTTCCGCATGACATTGACAGCAAACGATGAAGCTGCCAGCGCAGCACTACTGCAAGAAACAGGTGCACTCCAATTACGTCGTTTGTCGTTGCGGTGGTTGCAGTGGCTTATGGGCTCTTTGGCTCACGACTTGCGAACAGAGCGACCGTGCTCGCGACCAGGGCGACGCCCATGAAGCTTGCAAAAACAATCTCGCCAAGGCTGCCGAGCAGGAAAATGGCGATGGTCGATGTAATGATGGCCCATACCTCCATTCCAAAGCCGCGTTCATGGAGTGCGACGAGATTGAACGCCAGCGTCAAAATCGCCAGCAGCACGCACCACCATGTTTCTTCTGCGAGCACATCGTCCGGCAGCAAACCAATGGCTTCCGCGGGCATGTCTCGAGCGACGCTCCAATAACCGATGATGATTCCAATCGTACACGCGGCGACCGCGATCAACGCGGCGATCTGTTTTGTTGTCATTAGGTTTCTCCTTGGTCAACGCGGAAAGTGATTTTTAGTCAATGAAAACCCTATGCCTCTTTCGTGCCGAAGCAGGGCCCAAAAGAACAGGCGGAACGTCGTTGTATTATACATAACATGATTTGACGTTTCGGCTATTCTTAAGCATCGTTGTTAGAAGCAAATAGAATTGTCCGGTTTTTATAGCACATGAATTGTCCGCTTTTACCTGGATTGCGGGGGCTCTGCCCCGGAGGGCGTAGCCCGTAGGGGCAGAGCCCCCG
>Ga0209633_10001304_pt1 | contig 25926 bp, 27 predicted proteins | sample Cruoilmetagenom1_FD_187290 | JGI IMG/M metagenome (GOLD analysis project Ga0209633, IMG submission 187290) | Oil polluted marine microbial communities from Coal Oil Point, Santa Barbara, California, USA - Sample 1 (SPAdes) (version 2) | ecosystem: Environmental > Aquatic > Marine > Oil seeps ...
CTTTTCGATATATCAGTTATGGATTCCATAGGATAATCCTTTTCGATTTCATCCAAACGGTTGCTGACAAATGATAAAAACGATGACTTCCAATCATCTATAGATGCCTGCTGTGCGGCAGCTAACAGGGATCTCCTTTTTGTAAAAAAGTTGTGTTTCCCATGCTGGAATACTATAGATGGCAGCTGATGTCCTGCCCGATTATGAGTCATTGGTTGGGATTATGGCCGGTTATTACCGCGATTAATAATTTTTCCATTGATTTCCTTTTAATTCCTGGGGAGAAACAGGTAATGCTCCCCACCACCACCATCTCGGCAAGGATGAAAAGAAGCGGAGCGCAGGCGCCAAACCCCTCAAGCCATTCAAAAAAGCCTACCACGCTGACCACGTGGAATTTTCCTTGAAAATAAGAGAGGGCGCCGACAAGCGCCAGGAGCAATATGCTGCCTATTATAATGCGCCATTTTAAAGATAATCCCAGGGTCATGGATTTTCCATCTCTTATCTATTTTGACTGACTGTCTTCTGTGAACGTCAAGATAAATCCGGCCCTTTGACCAACTTATAATACTTGAGAAGATCAACGATGGTGAGGTCTGCTACGACCCTTTTCTCATCGTCCAGGATGGGGATCTCCTTGACGTTGTGGTCGATCATGCTCTGGAGTACGTCTTCAACGCCATCAGAATGTATGGCAAATATTGGTTCCCGCTGCATGAAGTCGCCGGCCGTTTCTGAGACAACCATGCTTATGAGACTTCGAGAATCGATTGATGGATCGTGGTAATGGAAAAAAACGTGCCTGATCATATTTCCCAGGGAGAGGACGCCTATGAATCTCCATTCGTCATCCACAACGTACAGGATTCGCGAGTGATCCGATGCAGAAAAAGCATCTATAATTTCACTGACAGTAGCTCGTTTGGTGACCACAGGGACTTTACGCTGTTTCAGTTGCTTTAACAACTCGGCAATTTTACCAAAACTTTTTTTGTCCTTTGCCCCTGCCATGTTGCCTCCTCTTGTTGCTTTAAAGCCATGTTATCCACCTATACCCCGACGCCGTCCGCACGCGTCTGCAGCCCACCCATCACTATGGGCTCGCGCAAAAATAACTTCACATTTTCGCATCTCAGCTTCAGCCCATCTTTGGCTGATACCTCACTCTCAAAACCCACGAAATAGCTCGCTATTCCTGTGGTTTTTCTCTCTCGGATCAGCCAAACCTGAACCAAATCTGAGCGCCAATTCTGCGAAGTTATTTTTGCGCGAACCCTATGATTCCTCATCCGGTATTTCGCCTGCTTTTTTTAAAGCGAACTTCGTAAGAATCGGGCCAATAATCTCAAAGAAAATACAGGTCGTAGTGATGGTGGTAAATACTACAGCAGCAATTGTCGCGGCGTGTGGCAGGTTATACTGTACGTTGAGCTGAGAAAACTCCTGCTTGACAATGAGCGATAGACCGATTGCCACACCTGCCTGGGAGAGAATACCCATGCCCACATATTTTTTTACTTTCTCCTCGACGCGGCCAAATGAGGCCCCAAGACGGGCCCCTCCAATCAGTCCCACCGATCGTCCCAGTATGTAAACGGCTCCTATACTTCCCAAAGCAGGAATGGCCGATAGTTTCATGTTTGCGCCGGCAAGACAGAAAAATAGTATGTACACCAGTGGCATGATTTCACGCAGCGGAGCTGTTACGCGTTGCACCAGCGCTTCACGCCGGCTGTTGACCAGCACAAATCCAAGCATCATATTGCTCAGAATCAAAGACAGGTGCCAATGTGTTGACACTCCTGTGGTCAGCAGAACGACGCCAAAAAGGATGACCAAGATATCTCGGGATTTTTGCAGCTTAAGCACCAGTTTACAGAACAGGAATCCGATGATTCCGCCCGTTACAAGACTCAGGCCGATTTCCACCATTGGTGTTCCCAGGGTCGGGAGGACACTTGCGGCGGTACCGGATGCCTCTCTGATGAGGAAACTCTTTGCGAAGCTGGCGCCAAACCCAAAGATTATAATGGCCAGGCCATCGTCAAACCCCACTACTGCATAAAGGACCTTTGTCAAGGTCCCCCTGGCTTTACACTCCTGAATAACGGCAACAGTGCCTGCCGGGGCGCTGGCTGGGGCCACTGCGCCAAAGAGGATAGATAAGGGCAGATCGCGGGTCAAAAAATATACAGCGGCGAAAACCAATAAAAAGGCCCCAAAAGATTCTGCAAAAATAATGGATATGATACCTGATCCCAGGCGCTTCAGAGAGGACAAGCTGAGTTCCGAGCCAATAGTGAAGGCAACAAACCCCAGGGCGATCTCGGTTAGAAACGACAGGTCATCAATCATGGGTTGGTCAATAAGGTTTAGTATGGATGGCCCAAGGATGACTCCAAAAATCATATAGCCGACAACTGACGGGAGGCTGATACGCTGGGCAACACGGCCCATATAGAACGCGACAACTGTAGCTGTCCCAAGGAGTGTTAACGCGGAAACATGCAGAAAGGAAAGGTCTGTTTTCATCGGCAAAATGTCTCCTGTTTTCCCTGTTTAGAACCTATACTCCATCCTCTAGTTCTTTAACCTTGAGGGTAATTTTCATGACAGAGTCCGGGTTCAAGGACATGGAATCTATGCCTTCTTTGACCTGGAACCCGGCGAAATCGGGATAATCACTGGGGGCCTGCCCGCAAAGACCGCTGTGGCGTGCCTTTCTCTTTGCCCCCTGAATCGCCATGGAAACCATCTTCATTACACCGGGATCTCTTTCATCTTCATCGAAATCAATGGCTACAATTTCCTAATCACGGTGAACACCAAGGGTGAGCTGGGTCAGATCATTAGAAACCTTGCGCGACAGTTCATGGTTGAGCATCTTCAGCTTTGAATGGGTCAGGATGAACCTTGAATCCCTTTCCCCGAAAAAATGGCGCGCGAACATGAATGCGAGTGCTGCTCCCAGAGTCGTGCCAATGACGATATAAAGCATGCCTTTTAAAACTCCGAACATAAATCCGCCGCCAACATAAAGCTGATGTGATTTTTCATGATTGACTATTCAAGTTTTAGGTTTTTCGATAATTGATTTCACTTCTTCACCGGACAGGGTCTCTTTTTGTTCTAATTTTTCCGCAAGAGAATCCAATACAGCCCGGTTTTCTTCCAGAAGGCTGCGTACCCTTTGATAGCTCTCCTGAACGACTGCCTTGACTTCGGAGTCTATCTGCCGGGCTGTTTCTTCACTATAATTTTTCTCTTCACCATACTCCGTACCCAGGAACATCGATGCATGCTTTTTTCCGAACGTAAGGGCACCTAACTTTTCACTCATTCCAAACGAACAGATCATATTTCGTGTCAGCTCCGATGAACGTTCCAGATCATTCTGTGCACCCGTGGAGATATCCCCAAAGACGATCTCCTCGGCAACCCTGCCGCCCAGAAGAATAGCAATCTGATCTAAAAGCTCATTTTGGGTTGCCAGAAATTTTTCTTTTTCCGGAACCTGCAGGGTATAGCCGAGGGCGCCTATTCCCCTGGGAATGATAGAGACTTTGTGGACCGGTTCACCAGTGGGGACAAGCTCTGCTATCAGTGTATGGCCTGATTCATGATAAGCCACACGATGTTTTTCTTCCGGGCTTAAGGTGCTGTTTTTCTTTTCCGGCCCGGCAATGACCCTGTCTATTGCGGCCTCAAAATCTTCTGTGGCAATGGCCTCACGGTTTTTCCGCGCGGCCAAGATAGCTGCCTCATTGGCAACGTTTGCCAGATCGGCTCCCACAAAGCCGGGAGTCCTTCTGGCGATTATTTCAAGATCCACATTATGGGCAAGTTTTAGCGCAACGGTGTGAATCTTCAAAATCTCTAATCTTCCTTTCAAATCAGGTTTATCGACAACAATCTGGCGGTCAAAACGACCCGGCCGCAACAGGGCCTTGTCTAAGATCTCAGGCCGGTTAGTGGCGGACAACACCACGACCCCCTTGCTCGTATCAAAACCGTCCATTTCGACCAGAAGTTGATTTAAGGTTTGCTCTCTTTCATCATGGCCACCCATGACCATTGGGCCACCTCTCTGTCTGCCGATGGCATCCAGTTCGTCGATAAAAATAATGCAGGGCGCTTTTGCCCTGGCTTGTTCAAAGAGGTCCCGAACCCGGGCTGCACCTACACCCACAAACATTTCGATGAAATCCGAACCGCTAATATTGAAAAAAGGCACACCTGCCTCCCCGGAAACGGCACGAGCCAGCAACGTCTTGCCCGTGCCCGGAGGACCTACCAGCAGCACTCCTTTGGGCATGTGGCCGCCTAACCGTTGAAAATGTTCGGGATTACGCAAAAATTCGATGACCTCCCCGAGTTCCTGTTTGGCTTCCTCAACGCCTGCAGCATCTTTGAAAGTGACTTTTTCCTCATTTTCTGCATGGATACGGGCCTTGTTTTTCCCGATATTCAGAAAATTCATCCCTGCAGAGCCCATCTTGCGGCCAAGATAACCCCACAGGAGAAAGATCAGACCGAAAGGGATTATCCAGGCAAACAAAAGGTTGCTTAAAAAATGGGACTATAGAGCCACACTATATTTAACGCGATGCTTTTCCAGGTCCCGGGCCAGATCGGCGTTATAAAATGGTATGGTTACGAAGCGGCGCGGCTTACTTGTTTTTTGGTCCGTTAGTTTCAATGTTCCTATAATGGATTTTTCCCTGATTACACATTCAGCAATCTGGTCAGTAGCGAGATATTCCTGAAACCAGCTGTAAGGAATTTGCTCCTTTTTTAACTGAATAGCGGATTGAAAGGAGTAAATAATTATCATAACAGCAATAAAATACCAGACAGAAAAAGGGCCCAGCTTCTGCCAGAATTTCTGTTCGGGTGGTTTATTGACTTCAATTTCCGGTTTGTTCGAATTACTCTGAAAATTGTTCTTTTTCACAAGCATCTATCTCCTCTTTCAAAATCAATTCTCATTTTCTGCTACCTACGTAATGCGGGACACCTCGTTATATCAAAGCGTTACAGTGTAGGGTGGCATTGCCAACCATTAGAAGAATGGTGCGCAGTGCCCACCCTGCTGAAATCACAAAAGTATTAAAATAGCGCGCTATTCTATTTTGTCTTTTAATACAATCTGAAAATGACGGGCCATATCTTCAAGAATAGCGTCAAGCTGTTTTCTCATATCAATCATGCTTTGCCGCATCTGCAGAATTACTTCAATCCCTGGAATATTTTCTCCGTTTATACTATACTTGGAGCCTTCGAAAGGATGCCTTTTTCAAAGATAACGATTGAGCCATCTTCGTCTAAAATGCATCGAGGCCTCTCTTGTCAGCTTGTACCATCAGCCAAAAGTTTCAATTTGTTCGGTTAGGTTTTGTCTTTTTCATGGAAACCTGAAATAGTATGTCTCAGTTCTTAATACTCTGCAGGACATCTTCAAGCGTTTTTCCATCTGTTACAATTACATCTACTCCAGCATCAGAAAAAACATAACCGGGACTGCTTCTTTTAAATCCCCTGGGCGAGCAGACAGTATCCACCCCTTTTTCAAGGAGCCATTCACTCACTTTAATTCCTTTCCCCTTTTCTTCTTGCGCAAAAGGGTTTTGGCAATACTCCTCGGAAAGCACCGCACCATCCCTGTTTTGAATGGTAATCAGTTGAAAACAGGGAGCATTTCCAAAGTGTTCTGAAATGACTTTTTTGTCTTCTTTTAGCGGAATTGCATAAGTTGTTGTTTCTTTTCTTTGTGGCTCGTAGTGGATTAAGATATGATCTACATGGGACACCTGCTCTCTGATCTTTTTTTCGATTTTTCGGCTGATGGAAAGCGCTTTTTCTAGGTCTTTGGCTTTGATCACGATGTCAGCCTCGATAAATTTGAACGGTCCCGAGTTTCTTCCCAAAAGGGCGTTGATTGATACAACCCCTGGTTCTTTCATGATGATTGATTTAACCTTGTCCATGGTCTCAAAACCGATAGAGGCATCAAGAAGCACTCTAATGGCATCAATGGATATGGTTAATCCTGCCTTGAATACGAGAAAGACAACCAAAAGAGCCGCAACTTTGTCCAGGTTAAAACCGAACCATCCTCCTGTGAGTCCGACCAGGATGACTGTTGAGGCTAACATGTCTGTTCGGATGTGTTGGGCGTCAGCCATAAGGCTTGGTGATCCGATCTTTCTTCCCTGTCTCAGTTCATAGCGCGAAAACGAAAAGGTAATACCCATTGTCACGAGCACGCCTCCGATTGCATATGGCAGATATCTGGTATGAAGAGGCGGCTGACTATTAAAAACAGTCTTGACGATTTCATAACCGGCCAGAAAGATAAAAACGGAAGAAAGCAGGGAAACAAAGTTCTCTACTTTATAAAGACCATATGGAAAACCTTTTGATTTTCTTTTAGATATCTTTATCCCGGCCAATACTGTAGCTGATGATATTACATCGGAAAAAGAGTGTATTGCATCGGCCATAAGCGCTACTGATCCGGAAATAAGAAACAGCAGCGCCTTAATCCCGACCAGAAATAAATTGACTAAAATGGAATATAGTCCAACCTTTTCACTTTGTTTCATCGCTCAGCGCTTATTTTTTTTCAGGTTATACTCGTGTTCAAACAATAAATTCCCCTTCACTCAGGGCTTCAAATCCGGAACTGATATCCAAAAGTTCGTTGGTTATGCTTGCCTGTCGTTGCTCCCTGAAAAGTACCATCAGATCTTCCTCCATTTCCTGGATATTTTTTTCAGCCCCCTGCATGGCCATCAGTCTGGCCAGGTTTTCACTGGCAAGAGATTGAACAAATGCCCGGTAGAGGGAAATAAACAGATATTGACGAAACAGATAGGTAAACATCTCTTGCTGTGGCAAATCCATCTGCGGGAGGCAGCGACTCGGCCATTTTTTGGCGGTATATTGATCAGCCCACTCTTTATCCAAAGGAAGCAGGCGGTAAAATATCTGTTTATAACCCTCTCTCTTTGCCAGGATGTTATGGCATACATAAAAATGTTCCAACCTACGGGAAATCCGGCAGAACTCAATTTGTTGTATAACAACCTGGACCTGATCATTGATGCCGCCGAGGCTTTCGGCTACTGAAAAGTGATTGCCGATAGAATACTCCCTATCCTCCAGAGACCTGCTGATCTTTTCTCCAAGGCTCCAGAACGTCAAATCGAGATTTTTTTCTTCTATCCTTTTTGTTTCTTTTATGGCATGGGCAATGAGTATCTCGTTGAATTGTCCGCACATACCCTGATCAGAACCTATGACCAGGCACACAGCGTTTTTGCCGGCGGCTTTTCGTAGTATGGCAGTACCGGACCTGAAGAAGACCTGCCATCCCATGTCAACAACAGCTATATATTGTTCCAGGGATTCAACCGTCCGTTCATAACGTCTGATATTTACGGCGGCCAGGTTCTTCATGGTCTTGACCACGGACAGCAGGTCATGAGCTGTCTTGATTTTTTTATTTAAAGCATTTAAGGTTTTCATGGTTTTGTTTTTATCTTCTCAATGGCATCTTCAATCAGTGAACCCAGTTTTGTCCAAATCGGATCATCAGTTCCCGCCGCAGTCATCATCTCATCAAGGTCCGCTATTTCGTCCTTAACTTTTTCAAGAATAGTCTCTTGCGCCAGGCCGATCTTTTCTAAAGACACATCATCAAGCATTCCCTTTGTAACTGCCAAAAGCACAGTAATCTGCCTGCCTGTACTTAGTGCGGCGAACTGGTCCTGTTTGAGCACCTCCCGGACCCTCCTCCCATGTTCAAGCTTTTTTCTTGTCTGCTCGTCAAGGCGCGTTCCAAAACGGGCGAAGGACTCAAGTTCCTGAAATTGTGAATATGAAAGACGCAGATCACCCGCCACCTTCCTGTAGGCGGATATCTGCGCCTTGCCGCCAACGCGGGAAACGGATTTGCCCACATCAACGGCCGGCAGGATTCCTTTTTGGTACAAATCCGGTGAGAGATAGATCTGGCCGTCAGTAATAGAGATGAGGTTCGTGGGAATGTATGCAGACAGGTTCTGTGCCTCGGTTTCAATAATGGGGAGTGCGGTAAGAGAGCCGCCTCCCAGTTCAGCCTTAAGATGCGTGGCCCGCTCAAGCAGTCTGGAGTGAATATAAAAAATATCGCCGGGAAAAGCCTCCCTGCCGGGCGGCCGCCTTAACAGAAGGGAAAGTTGCCGGTATGCCCGCGCGTGCCTGGTAAGATCGTCATACACGATCAGCACATCCCTGCCGCCGCCCATGAGTTTCTCGGCCAATGTAGTCGCAGCGTACGGCGCTATATACTGCAATCCCGGCGAATCATTCCCTTCCGCCACGACTACCATGGTGTATGCCATGGCGCCATACCGTTCGAGATCACTCACTATCTTTACAACATTGGCGCTCCTCTGACCGATTGCACAATAGATGCAGGTGACATCCTTTCCCTGTTGATTAATAATGGTGTCCACCGCGATGGCGGTTTTACCTGTCTGCCTGTCACCGAGAATCAGCTCCCTTTGTCCCCGGCCAACCGGTATTAAGGCATCCACAACTTTCAACCCGGTCTCCAGGGGTTTTTCTACAGGCGCACGATCCAGAATCCGGGGGGCCTCCCTGATGACAGGCAATCGTTCTCTTTCAACTACTGCCTTTTTTTTGTCCAGAGGTCGACCCAGAGGGTCTATGACCCGGCCGATAAATTTATCTCCCACCGGAACATCCAGGACTCTTCCGCTCCTCGTGACTTCATCACCGGCACGAAGTTCCTCGCTTTGTCCAAACAGGATAATGCCTACTTTATCCGGCAAGATATCCAGTACCATACCCTGAATTCCTGAACCAAGGAAAACCAGCTCCTCCGATTTTACCCGGCTCAAACCTTCAGCCCAGATAATCCCCTGTCCGACAGATAGAATCCGGCCCACTTCTTCTGCTTTAGGCGATGCCTCGTATTTTTCCACACCGCTTTCAACCGCCTGCCCCACGGCCTTTAAGACAGAATTCAGATCATTGTCTTTCATACCGCCTCCCGGCCATTGATGAAAAGGTTTGAAAAGATCTCCTTTTCCAACCCGCCCAGATAGTTCGCCAAATTCCATTCAACCTTCCGGTCGCCGGCCTTGACCCGGATACCGATTCCAATTTCCGCTATCACCTGAAACTGAATGGTTTGAACTCCCTGGAAATTTTCATAAAGTTGCTTTCTTATAAATTCGGATTGCTCGTTATCAAGCTTGAATCCGGATTGAACAAGCAGCTTCCCTGATATTTTCTGAGATTGAAAAGGGTTATCCTTTGAAACCTTTTTCAAAAAAACTGTAATTATCTGGCGCTCCAACTTTTCGTTTGCCAGATCACGCAGGACTTTTTCTCCGATGCGCATCACTTGAGATGTAATTTCACCTTTGAGTTTACACAAAAATTCTGCTTGATCTTCGGTCAATCGATCCATCCATGTTTGCCGGAGGTCTTCGACTTCGAGCCGTGCCGCCTGTAGACGCTTATCCTGCTTTTCACGAACTTCCTTTTTCGCTTCAGCCAGTTTCTGCTCTTTTGTTTCCAAAAAAATTTGCTTTTCCTTGGCAAGCTCCTCAGAATGCTGTCTGGCCTTTTTTTCCGCACTATCCGCCTGCTCTATAGCTGTGGCGATTTTTTTCTTTCTTTCCTCCATGGCCTTGGTAATAGGGCCATAGAGAAATCGCTTTAGCAAAAAAATAAGAATCATGAAGTTTATAATCTGGGCCAGAACAGTAAACCAATCAATAAGCATGGCTTATCCCCCGGCCTTGGAAAGAAAATAGTTCCAAAATGGGTTGGCAAAAATCAGGATCATGGTTACTACAAAACAATAAATAGCAGTGGATTCGACCATGGCCATGCCGACAAAAAGGGTTCGGGTGATGGTATTGGTTTCATCCGGTTGTTGGGCAATAGAACTCAAAGCCTGTGCAAGGGCGCGGCCCTCACCCAGGGCCGGGCCGATTGCGCCGATTCCTATGCAGAGTCCGGATGCGATGATAGAAGCGACGGCGACTAAGCTTAAATTGTCCATAACAGGTTCTCCTCTCAAAATTTTTTTTGTTGTTGTATCTCCATGCCGGCGGAGATATAAACGGCTGCCAATATAAAAAAAATATAGGCCTGTACAAGCCCGGTCAAAAGACCGAGAAGCTGCATAAGAACCGGGAAAAACAGGGGTGCGATAACCAATAGAATAGCGCCGATCATGCTGCTGCTCATTACATTGCCAAAGAGGCGTACAGCCAGCGCCAGCGTTCTGCTAAACTCTCCCATTATGTTAAAGGGGAACATAAAATATGTGGGACGAAAGTAGTTGCCGATGTAATTGAAAAAACCGATCTGAGATATGCCATAGGCAGGAACGGCCAAAAACACGCAAATGGCGAGAGCTGTGGTAGTAGAAAGGGAACCTGTCGGGGGGTTAAATCCCGGTATGACGGAAAGAACATTGGAAACCGCAATAAAGAGAAATAGTGTCCCTAAAAAAGGCAGAAAACCCCTCGGTCGTTTTCCGGAAACATCATCCAGCTCCTGTTGAATTCCCGAGACAACGGATTCCAGAATATTTTGCCACGCCGGAAGCCTTGTGTCGGTACTTAGACGCCTTGTCACCAGCCTGGATCCAAAGGTCAAGAATGCCATGACGATCCAGGTGAATAGAATCGTTCCGTTCAATGAAAACGGGCCAAAACTAAAAAGCACAAGCATGTCGGGACTAATATGCATGCGCCTTGCCTTTCCGCACCATGCCAAGTTTATGCGTCAGAAAAAACCGCATGAGGAGAAAGCCGACGAAAGTGATAAAAAAGGCGATAACGTCTTTCTCGACAATAATCCGAAAAGACAGCATGACGACAAATGCGCGTATGAGAAAACTGAGCCCGAACCACAATCTCGGGCGGGCTTTTTGAGTAAAGATACGCAATGTCCACCACAGACCTCCGAAGTAGAAGAGACCCAGGACCAATCCCCAAAGCAGCGCCAGTCCATAGTAAAAGATTTCAATCTTCATCATTTTCTCTGTCCTTATTGATTGCCCGTTGCTGCCTTTCCACCCAGAACCAGGCATTGGCGCACCCGAAAACCATTCCCACAACCAGCAACATCAGTGTCCAGGAATAAGGTCCAGGCCAGTTTACATCAATCCAGATGCCGCAGAAAACAGACAAAAGAGTAGGAACAGCCACTGACCATCCAATAATACCGAACATTCCCAACCCAAACCAGACTACATTGGTCTTTGTTTTCCGTGCGTGCAGCTTCCTTTTTTCACGGGCATCCACTTCTCCGGGGAAATCCTCTTTCAATTTTTTTGGAGCTTCAGACATTCTTGCCAATCTCCAGAAATCGGTGGATAAAATCGGCCTCCAGGCGTGCCAGAGATGACAGGGTTTTCCGCTCCTTTTCATCGACCTCGTCCATGAACGCTTCCACCTGTTTTCTAAGTGTGCCAAGTTCACCTTTGATCGCCATTCTCGTGGCAATAAGGACATTATCTTTTTGTTTTACCATAATACCGCCGTTTATAGCTATAAACGACTCCTCTCCGGCATCATTGAAATATGCCAGGATACCGGGAACCAGGGCCATTAGCATATCTATATGCCGTGGAAGAATACAAAAACTCCCCCTGGGACTTTCCGCCACGATCTTGTTAACCGCTGTGTCCATGAAAATTTCTGAAGGATGACAGATCTCTAATCTCACAGGATTGTCGCCTTTCTTCGCATCTTTTTAAAAAATCCAGGTTGAACGTGTAGAGACAAGGCATGCCTTGTCTCTACTCTATCGATTGTCACAACATTCATTTCACAAGGCCAGAGGGAGGAAGGCGTATTATGATACTCCGACAACCGATAACGCAGTGAAATTATTTATGTGACAATCTATACCTCTTTTATGGAGCCGATCATGTACAGGTCGCTCTCCGGGCGGTCTGAAAATTCGTCGTTGATAATCCGTTCACAACCCTCAATAGTATCTTCCAGCTCGACGATCCGTCCCTCATGGCCGGTAAACTGCTCAGTTGTAAAGAAGGGCTGTGTAAGGAAACGCTCCAGACGTCTTGCCCGAAAAACGATTCGCCTGTCTTCTCTCGAAAGTTCTTCCAGGCCGAGCATGGCAATAATATCTTTCAGCTCTTCATAAGTAGCCAATGTCTTACGCACTTCCCGGGCCACTTCATAATGACGCCGGCCTACGATTCGGGGTTGGAGCATGATGGAACTGGATTGGAGAGGATCAACGGCAGGGTACAAACCCTCACTGGCTCGTTTGCGGGAAAGCACAATAGAAGCGGATAGATGAGAGAACGTATGTACGGCCGCGGGATCGGTAAGGTCATCGGCCGGCACGTATATCGCCTGAATAGAAGTAATTGCCCCATCCTTCGTGCTGGAGATTCGTTCTTCCAGTTCGGCAAGTTCCGTGCCCATGGTAGATTGATATCCCATACGGGAAGGCAGCCTGCCCAAGAGTCCGGAAAGCTCGGATCCAGCCTGTATAAAACGAAATATATTATCAATAAGCAAGAGCACATTTTGTTTGAGGTCATCACGAAAATATTCGGCCATGGTCATGGCAGCGTGCCCCACCCGAAACCTGGCCCCGGGTGGTTCATTCATCTGGCCAAAAACCATAACCGTATTGTTGAGCACACCGGTATTCTCCATTTCCTTGTGGAGTTCTTCTCCTTCACGGCAACGTTCCCCGATGCCGCAAAAAATGCTTACGCCCTTGTACTTGCCCACCATATTGTGAATAAGCTCTGTTATAACTACTGTCTTACCCACTCCGGCGCCACCGAACAACCCCCCTTTCCCGCCCTGCTCCAACGGCACAAGGAGATCAATAACCTTAATGCCTGTAAGAAAAACCTCCTCACTGGTCACCCGCCCGGCCAGTTCAACAGGGCGATTATGGATTGATCGGAACGTCACGTTTTCAAATGGCCCGAGATCATCAATCGACTCTCCGAAAACGTTGAACATACGGCCCAAAAGCTCTTTTCCAACCGGCGCCTTAAGGGGTTCTCCGCCGGTCAGGACTTTATCTCCCCGGCACAGTCCGCTGGTGGAAGTCAGGGCAATACCCCGGAGGATCTGTTCATTTAAATGGGCCGCTGCTTCAATAACCACACCGGCCCCTTCTCCAGCCCACATCACCGTATTAATGGGCGGGAGGAACTCAGAAAAGGAGACATCAACCACGCTTCCACGGACCGAAACTACCGACCCTTCCAAGTTTGTATTAGATTCATCCTGCTGGTTCATCTCTCGCCCCTGTAGTCAAGCAATTCAGTTCCCTTAACGAGATATCAGCGATTATCCACCACGTAGAAAAAGAATGAGGACATTTATTAAAATGACGGTCGTGTTTCAATTTGCCTGGCCTTTTCTTTCAGTAGAAAATGATAGACCAAATCACAATACCGATCCAATTCCAGCATGCCTTTGCCTGAAACGGCATACCGCCAGAATCCGTACAATTTAGTAAGATTGGCAAGACGCTGACTGTAAAGCTTCCAGTTATAGTGGGTATTAACACGCTGAATCGCATTTTCGGATATTGTTTCCCAATAGTTTTTTTCCGCTCTGCACTGATCAACGATTTTTTCAAGGCTTTTGGCTATCAATTCAGGCTTACTCGTATTGAGTAAAAACCCGCTAATCCCATATTCAATTATCTCAAGCGGCCCACCGAATTTAGGCGCAAAGGTGGGGAGGCCCGAAGCCATCGCTTCGATTACCGTCAGCCCAAAGGCTTCAAAAATGGCCGGCTGCACAAAGAACCCTTTATGGTCGGCAATGATTCTGTATACCTCGCCGGTATCGAGTTTGTTGATACTGGGAAGCCAGCGGACTTTACCGTGCAAATCAAACCGTTCAATCAGATCGCATGCTTTAGTAATTTCGCTTCTTTCTTCAATGTCCCTGGAGTCTTCAACATGAATCGTTCCAGCTGCGAAAATGAGATTGCACGATTGCTGGAGTTTTTTGCTCATGCCGAATGCATGAATGAGACCGGTGATATTTTTAATTTTATCGAATCGGGCCATAGTGAAAATAGGCGGCTTGTTTGGATCATCCAGCTTTCCAAAAATATTCTTCGATTCATCATAAAAAAGTCGCTTTTCCCATTGGTCCCATTTGTGCTGAACACGTTTTTCTTTTTCATAGTAGGGAAAATAGAGATCTTCATCTACTCCCGGCGGTATGACATTAAACTTAGGTGCAAATAGATTGATGCCGTTGATGACCTGATACAGACCCGGCATTGTAAAAAACTGATAAGATTCATACTGTCCCATGGTATCTTCAGTGCCAATAATTTCTTGTAGTGTGCTGGTAATAATGAAATCCGATTTGTTCATCGAATAGAGATCGGCCGTATATTGAATCGAAAAATGGTAATCTTGCTCGTTATCCTGCCATTGAATGTCCGAAAAGGCATACTTTGTCTTCTCCAGAGCATGGGCAATGGTGCATTGAATAACATCAAGCTTATCCGAAAGAAGGGAGGCGACAAGGTTGCCGTCAGAATAATTTCCGATGACGAGATCGGGACGTCCCTGAAATTCGCTAAGCAGCTCTTTCGATGCATCTTCCGTAAAAGTTTCAAGATATGGCCAGATTTTAAAACGGGAAACCCAGTTTTTTACCACATTATATTGTTCGTCACGAAACGGAACCCGCAGTATCCATCCATTATCGGACTGAAAAACTTTTTCTATTCGTTGGTCGCAGGTCGTGCCCTCTGCTTCAGGGATCAGCCGGGTCAGGACTATGATTTTTGGAACGACATTCAGACCGGTCAGTTGAATTTCTGCTTTCAAATGCCGTTCCATGGCTCTTACCTGGTCGAGGATATATATTACCTGGCCGCCGGTGTCGGGCTTGCCCAGAGTATTGGTCTGCCCAAACCAGCCATGGGGAGAAATAATGGCAATTTTGGAAATCAACGGCAAAGGTACCCGTGAAATAAATCGCTCTAACAGTTGATCGGTGGGTTCGTTAATCAGGTCCAGAAGTGTTTGCATGGTGTCGATGATCCGGCCTACTGTATTACCCCAGCCGACCTCGAAACCAGACCTTTTCATCCGAGCTTCAACATCAGAGAATGGTACGCCAGGTTTCTTTTCCCCAAGCCATTCCAGAAGCCTTTCGATCTCATCATAGAACGAATCTATATCTTTAATAAGGGTTCCGTTGACGAGCAGCTGCCGGTCGTTGTACTGATGCAGCTTAATAAATTCAAACAGTTTTGAATTCCACTCTTCGGGACGGCTGAATATATTGCTGCACATATAGCGATTCAGAAAGCGAATGCCGTTGCCAACACTGCGAATATCTCGAATAGATGGAGAAAAATCATAAAACGGCATAAAGTCTAATCGGAGATGGTTACTGTCCACTTTCCTTTGCGTCGTATAATAATCTTTTAAATCCAAATAGTCCGGAAGAGAGATCTCTTCTATGTATTCTCCATCCAGTCGGACAAAGTAAAAGCGATATTTTGCCATGGCATAGCGATGCAGCAGCACAAAATGGTTATCTGCAATTAAAACTTCTTGGCTTTTTCTAAAAAAATTGAAAAGCGAGGAATTCTCACGAAATTTTTTGCTTTTTTCATGCTGGTCGCAGTATTTGCGAAATAGCTGGATGATTTCATTGCGAAGTAGAATCCTTTTGGGTTGGGTTGTCGCAAAGAAAACAAATTCTTTAAAATCCTTATGGTCATTTTTGTCGATCAGGGAGTTTAACATATTCTCCATGCAACCTCTTTAACTTTTGGCGGTTTCAATAAAGTTGTACCGATCAATGGCTTCAAGAATACCGCCGGCATATTTCTGTTTGGCGAAATAAATATTTTTGCGTCCTTTCAGTTTTTCCAGTTCCGGGCTGTAATTTCCCACAACAGCGGCCAAGGGTTCTCCGCGCAGCATTTCTTCGTCATTTCCCGAATCCCCGCAAACAAGAAAATTTTTCAACGGAGTGTCCCATTGGTAACTCAAATAACGAATTGCCTTTCCTTTGGAAGCTCGATACGGCAAAATATCCAAGTATTTATCCTGGGAATATATCAAGGTGTATCTGCATTTGTTCTGTAGCAAGCGTTCATGAATCATCGCCAAACGATCTTTGGCGGGTTCTACTTCAAATCCGATTTTAAACTGTTTTTGCGTTCCGTCATTCTGATATTTTAAAAATGGGAAATCATTCAATAGATCAATAATTTTATTGCGGTTCCATTTTGCCGATATGTGGGTTTGCCAGCCTTTAGCACTGTGTAGATCTTTACCGTAGTAAATTTCTGAACCGACAGATGAAATGACAACATCCGGCGGCTGAACCCCATGTTTTGCAAGGTAACTGGTCGCTGAGTCGATGGTACGCCCGGTGGCCACGATAAATCCAATGTGCTCCCGATTTTTATTCAGCATGTTCAGCAGTTCCTCCAGGTAATCATTGTTAGCCCCAATAAGAGTATTGTCAATATTAACAATAATAAAATGATTGAGTGCCGCCAGACGCCTGCCGATGGCGTCGGACGGAACCGCAACTTTCATTTCCGTTAATTCGAATTCGGAGGTGATTTGGTTGATTTCTTGCATATATGTATCAGCGTGGCTTTCCCAGGTGTAATGTTTCCGAACATTCATAATGCCGTTTTTGGAATATTGTTTCCATATGTCGTGGTCGATGATAATCCGTTTGATTGCATCGGCAATTGCTTTGGTATTCGTGGTATCAACGAGTATTCCGCATTTGCAATTTTGAACAATATCCTGTGAACCGCCGTCATGAGGTGCGATAATCGGAAGTCCTGAGGCGGCCGCTTCGATCAAGGTAATACCGAAGGGTTCCGTCAATGCTGAGTTGACAAAGACGCCTTTTTTTTCAGCGGCGATTCGGTAAAGCTCCGGCACTTCATATTCGAAATCATGCTTTTTGGGAATGGCGATTTTGCCGTATAGATCGTACTTGTCCATCAACAGAAGGATTTCGGTAAGAACGTTGCGCTCGTTATCTTCCATTTTTGTGATATCTTTTCGGATGCCGGCAAAAACAGCCAAGTTGGCCATTGACTGGAGTTCGAGATCTTCACCATAAGCTTTGATCAAACCGCCAATGTTTTTACGTTTATCCGGACGACACAGCGAAAGAACCAGTGTACGATCCGGATGCATGAAAAAGCGATTCAATTCTTCCAACATGGAAGCCTGAGCATACATTTCGACCTCATTCCTGGTCGTCTCCGGCAGCATGTCGTGGTAAAACGGGTAGAACTTTTCGATGTCCAGCCCCGGTGGAATTACACGATAATCAGGAATGTTTTTGTTGTAGTACTGCCCGTATTGCGTTTTGACCTCCTGGTTTGTGCTGGCAATGACCAAATCGGCTTTTTTGAGTATCTCTTCTTCCATCTCAATACGGTGATCGATTTTAAATTTTTTGACGATGTCGCGTTCTCGCATGCCATCATTTAACAATCGATTTAATTTTGATCGGCCGAGAGAGTGGCCGGTATAAATAAAAGGTATGCCGAAAATTTCGGCAAACTGCATCGCAACATATCCGGCGTCCGGATAGTGACCGTGAACAATATCGGGGATGCTTTTTTGCCGTTTTATATATTTAATGGTTTTATCCACATATTCATCGAGAAATGGCCAGAGCAGTTCTTTGCGCATGTACTTCTTGCCGCCGCACTGGATGCGTACGATGTTTAACTTGTCGTTGACCAGTTCGATGGCTTTGGAATAATCTTCTGATACAGCTTTATCGACAACAAGCCGGGAAAACAAGTCCACCTGTTTGATATCTTTACGCTGACTCAGCGCTTTGGCCAGCTCAACGACATACTTGATCTGGCCGCCGGTATCTGCATCGCGGCCAAGTTCCATATGTTCAGATCGAAGTAAACCGTGAACACTGAACATTTGAATGTAATATTTGCGGATCGACATTTTTTTATCTTTTATCTAAAAGTCTATATAATATTCGTAAAAGGTTCGTAAAATGATACTGACTCGGGAATTGCGCCTTCTATCTTGCAAATTTGCATTGCGAACAAGGAAGCCTTGTTTAAAATAGTGTCAGGGGACCACTGTCTGAGAATTCCAGCCGCAAGCATGGCGGAATAGGCATCCCCGGCCCCTACCGAATCAATAACTTTGTCAATTTTTGTTGTTTCAATACTAAACAGACCCTCCTGGGTGTAAATTTCGCTTCCATGGTCACCTTTGGTAAGCGAAATAACCTCCAAAGCATAGGTATCCATTAAATATTGCATAAAGGTCTCGGGATCTTTATTATAATTCAATATACGCTTGACTTCATCACGCTCTTCTTCGTTTATTTTTAATATATCGGACTGTGACAACGAGGTTTGGATAATAATATCATTATAGCATGACCGCCTCAGGTTGATATCATAAAGACAGCGCGCAGAAGGGGGTTTGAGTGAAAGGATCGTCTGGATATTGCTGAATCCCAACTCGCTTCTTTGAACCAGAGAGCCGAAATAGATTAGCCCGGATGTGTGAATTAAAGGTGCATGTACTTCCCGCACAAATTCGATATAATCATAGGCAACGTCAGGGGTAATTTTAAAATCAGGCACACCGTTTTCATCCAGCCTAACCCGGACGCTTCCGGTGGGATGGACAGGATCAATCTGGATATCACCTGGGTTAAATCCAAATTGCTCCAGTTTTTTTAAAATATCTCTCCCATCGGTATCGTTTCCAATTCTTGAAATGAAACGGACGGGAAAACCGAAATTTTTAAGATGAAAGGCAAAGTTAAAAGGTGCTCCGCCTAGACGCTTGTAATCCGAAAACACATCATACAAAATTTCACCAACAACCAGAATCATATATTACCTCTCTTATCCACTTCTCTGTTTCAGGAAAAAAATGCGCCAAACCTTCGAGCACGCCGGCAGTATAATTGCCGTTCATTCCAAAAAATTCTCCTCTTGCCTGATACAGACAGTCCGCCATCTGATTGTATGACAGTATTTTTAAAACTTTATTTCTTACATCTTCGGCGGCATTTTTGACCAAAATGGCCTGTAACCCGCTTGCCAGCGCATCAAGATCATTGCCACTGTCGCCGGCAAAAACGGCACGCTGCTCAGAAATTTCTTGCTTCTTTAAAAGAAATTTTATGGCCTGCAGTTTGCTTGCCTGTTCGGGGACTATGTCGATCAGCCCCAGTTTGTTCAGTTCATCAACACTCCAGATTACACCGGCAGCGATACCTTTGGTCTGGAGACGACGACGAATTGTTTCAATAAGCCGGTGGTGATCAACCGTGTGATTCGTATAATAGCTTAATTTATATTGATTTTGTTTTTCGGGTTCCTGCAATCGCAGATTATCCAAATCATCCAGTAGCCCAGCCAGATCTTGCCCCGTGACACCGGCCCAATTTTTTCCAATATGCTGCGTCCAGTTTGCGGCCATTTCCCACTTGCCGTTCGTAATATTATACAGCGTGGTCCCCACATCTGCAATAGCATGATCCGGCAGGGGTATGGCAAATTCTTTGATGGCATTCAGAATAAGTGCTTTATTCCGTCCGGTGACATAAACCAGAGTTATTTCCGGACGCTCTGCAAGTCGCCGCAGTACAGGCCGTGCCCGGGGCGATTCTTCATCAGATCCATTGGGTAAAATGGTACGATCAAGGTCACTGAACAACAGTATTTTAGAAGTCATTTGTATCACATTACTTCTTGCCGAAGACCGTGCAGCATCGGTTGCTCCGGACACGACGATTCCACAATCAGCCTTTTTCAGAGCCGGCGCATCATTTACACCATCCCCTGTCATCCCTACAATATGATCTCCATTTTAAAGAATTTCAACAATCTCATATTTATGTTCGGCAAAGCCATCCGCCTCTTCAACAATCTATAATGCCTTGCGGTCTTTGGTCTTTGTGCTCCAGAAAAGAACTGGCCGGCACAATATTGCGTCCAAGGTGAGATCGCCGGAAATCGTCTTGGCAATGGCCACATGATCGCCGGTCACCATCTTCATCTTGATCCCCATTTCCTTTGCCGTTTTTATCAGCCTTGTACTCTTGCCAGAAACCCACTACTGCATTGATCAAAAGCATCAAAACAACGATACCGAAATCGGCCCAGTGATGAACAACGGCAGAGAGAATTCCGGCAATCTCTATCATCCAGGGTATGGGCCCCCAGAAGTATGTCAAAAATTTTAAAAAAGGCCTGATCTTTTTCTCTGTAATCTCATTATAACCATACTCTTTTAGTCTCTTTGAGGCCTCTTCTGCTGATAATCCTTTGGAGGAAGCCGCCAGTTTTTTAAACAGATCTTCCACGGATTAGGATTGAAAATCATAGGCTTCTGTGTGATTATTGGATGTTGACATGTTCTCCTCGTTTTTTTGAATATTTATGGGTTCGTTTATTTAAACCATCCTTTCCGATAAAATATCCACGGGAGCATTGCTGCAACAGCGATCATGATAAATATTACAACCGGGTATGAATACGACCATATCAGTTCCGGCATGTATCGAAAATTCATGCCGTAAATGCCTGCAATCAAAAAAAGCGGCATAAAAACAGCGGAAAGAATAGTGAGCAGCCTAAGGGCTCGCGCAAAAATAACTTCACATTTTCGCATCTCAGCTTCAGCCCATCTTTGGCTGATACCTCACTCTCAAAAGCCTCGAAATAGCTTGCTATTCCTGTTGTTTTTCTCTCTCGGATCAGCCAAACCTGGACCAAATCTGAGCGCCAATTCTGCGAAGTTATTTTTTCGCGAACCCTAAGTCTCTTGTTTGTCTTCTCCTGGAGAGTGATCTGATAGTACTGACGAAGCTCGGAAAGGTGTGCTTCCGGCCTGCCTGCCAGCGAATAGAATACTCAAGATTGGCCAGAGAATCACGAAAATACTCGTGTAAATCCGAAATATCGAAGAGGTCGGATTCGATGGTTTGCAGGGCGGTAACACAGTGACGTTGATCCTCACAAACAATTGAGAGACGGGAGATCCTTTGCTTGAACGTCAATATCAGCTCGATCTGTGCGGAGTCGGCGGTTCTGTCCATGGCCGCTTCCAGCGACTCAATGTTGCGGCGAGTTTCAAGGACAAAGGCCATATCCTCATCAATCAATCGATCAAAAACAAGGCTCAGACCAAACGCTCAGACAGGTAAGCAATGATATTTGTCAGGGTGTCGAGCCGGCCGTAATCAGATTCAGGAATTTCCACTCCAAGCTCATCATTGAGCCCTATAAATAGGTTGAGAAAATCAAATGAATCGATATCAAGCGCTTTTCGCATGTTCTCATCAGGCAAAAGAGCATCAAAATCAGCTTCCGGCGCAATGCTTCCCAGCAACTTGAAAATTATCTCTTTTATTTGTTCATCAGTCATAGCTTTGCTGTCTCCTTCAAATAACGGCTGACTGCATCAAGAAACTGGGCGCCACGATGCCCGTCGGTGGCTCGATGATCCCCCGCCAGCGTTGCCGCCAGAACCTGTCGAATTCCAAGCATGCCGTTTTCCGCCCAGGGCTGATTCATAATTTTCCCAAAACCGACCAGCGCCACCTGTGGCGGGTAGATAACACCGTAAACCTTTTCCACCCCCAAATCGCCTAAGCTTGTTAGAGTAATGGTTGAATCGGTCATCTCGGAACTGCGCAGACGTCCGGCCCGTGTCCGCATAATCAGATCCCGCAATGCTTCCATTATTTCATCCAGACTCATAATGTCCGCATTATGGATGGCCGGTGTAACAAGTCCGCCGCGTCGCAGTGAAATGGCAAAGCCTATGTGAACAGCTTCCTGGGGCTGGTGACAGTCATCAATCCAGTAGCCGTTAAGCTCCGGCACGTCACCCAGTGCGAGGGCCACGGCCTTAATCAATAATACCGCGGGCAAAATCCGTTCCTTGATCGACCGTTTCCGGTTCTGTTCTTCCAGCCACCTAAGCGTACCTGTCATATCGATACGCGTCTCAAGGTAATAATGAGGGATTTCCCTGTTGGAACGGCTCATGGCCAGTGCGATAGCTTTCCGCATACCGGCCTGAAAATCGGTTTTTTGAGGTTTTGTTTCAACTTTCTGCGGTGGCGGAATCTTTTTTGCCGGTTCTTTTTTCTTTGCAGCATGCTCAATGTCGATACGATTGATGGCGCCGTTCGGGCCAGTCCCCTGCACCATACTTAAATCCACACCAAGGTCGGCGGCTACCCTGCGGGCAAGCGGTGAAATTCTAATCCGTTTTTCATCCGGCATTGAAATCTTTTCCGCTCCGGCTGTTTTTGATGCTTCCGCCGCAGGGGCAACAGGTTCCGCGTCTGAGCGAATAATCGCAAGAATGCTTCCTACGGCAACCTTTTCACCCGGCTGGATAAGTATCTGTTCAACCACTCCGTCATCAAAAACTTCGATCTCAATAATCCCCTTGTCCGTCTCCACTTCGGCGATGATATCGCCGCTTTTGAGCCGGTCTCCGGGCGTAACCTTCCATTCAACAAGGGTGGCTTCCGCCATGTCGGCGCCCAGGCTGGGCATACGAAATTCAGCCATTTTTACGCACCATTTCTTTAACGGTTGTTATAATGTCATCGACCTGCGGCAACGCCGCCTCTTCCAAATGCTTGGCATAGGGCATGGGAACCTCCGCACCACAGATACGCTGAACCGGTGCATCCAGCTCATAAAAAACTTTTTCCATGATACGGGCACTGATCTCGGCCGATATTCCACCGCTACGCCACCCTTCATCCACAATTATTGCCTGGTGAGTTTTGGCGATAGAAGTCAAAAAAGTCTCGTCGTCCAGCGGCCGTAAGGTGCGCAAATCGATCACCTCGGTTTCAATACCTTCCGCTGCAAGCGTTGTTGCCGCGTCCAACGATTTAAAGAGACAAATTCCATAGGTGATAATCGTTACATCTTTTCCCTGCCGGCGCACACACGCCCTGTCAATATCTACCTGACCGGTCCCGGCTGAAAGCTTCCCCTTCATATTGTATAAAGAGCTGTTCTCAAAAACAAGCACGGGATCAGGATCCATAAGAGCCGTCCATAACATGCCGCGTGCGTCTTCGATCGTTGCAGGGGTAAGCACTTTGATTCCCGGAATATGGGCATACCAGCCTTCAAGACTGTGGGAATGTTGCGCTGCCAGTTGCTTGCCACCGCCGGTCGCCATCCGTATAACAACAGGGACATTGAACAGACCGCCCGACATATGGAGATATGTTGCAGCGGTATTGAGGATCTGGTCAGCAGCCAGCAGGCTGAAATTGACCGTCATGATCTCAATGATCGGGCGCATACCGCCAAGCGCCATACCGATACCGGTGCCGACAAACGACGATTCCGATAACGGTGTATCAATGATCCGATTTGGCCCGAACTCTTCCAACAATCCTTTGCTGACGGCAAAGCAGCCTCCGTATCGACCCACATCCTCACCCATCAACAGCACCCGCTCATCCTTTTGCATAGCTTCACAGATAGCCTCCCGCACCGCTTCCCGATAGGTAATCTCCTGTTCTGCCTGTATTGAAGTGTTCATGCCACCCCCCGCTATGAGTATACAAAACGCGTAAGATCTTCCACCGGTTCATACGTGCCCGCCTCTGCAAAGGCGACTGCATCCTTTATTTCGGCGTCAATTTTCTTGTCGAGTTCATCCATGTCCTTATCGCTGATAAATTTCCGATCTTTAAGACACTGCACAAAGATTAAAATCGGATCCCGTTTCTTCCATTCCTGAACCTCCTCCTTTGTTCGATATAATTCCGGGTCAAACATTGAATGAGCCCGGAAACGATACGTCCTGCACTCCAAAAAATACGGCCCTTTTCCAGACCGTACATAAGCGACAGCCTTTTCGGCAGCGCTTTGCGTTGCAAGCACATCCATGCCGTCCACAGATTCCGACTTAATGCCGTAACCAGCCGCTTTTTGAGCTATATCGGTTACCGACTCGGACAACTTCAACGCGGTTCCCATGGCGTAAAGATTGTTTTCACATACAAATAATACCGGCAAATGCCAGAGGGCGGCCAGATTCATCGATTCATGGAACTCTCCTTCCGCAACTGCGCCTTCACCAAAAAAACAACAGACCACACACTGTTTCCCCTGTAACTTATCGGCCATGGCCAATCCTGCCGCAAGGGGCAACCCGCCTCCGACAATGGCATTGCCGCCGTAAAAACGAGTTTTTTTGTCAAAAAGATGCATCGATCCTCCGCGACCGCGGCTGCACCCTTCCTGCTTTCCATACATTTCCGCCATAATGGAACCTGCTGATACGCCGCGCGCCAGTGCATGACCATGCTCGCGATATGTGGCTACAACAGCGTCTTCCGGTTTGAGAGCATCTATAATCCCGACTGCAACAGCCTCCTCACCGATATAAAGGTGCATAAAACCGCGTATCTTCATGGCGCTGTAAAGCTCTACGCATTTTTCTTCAAACCGCCGGATTTTAAGCATCTGATAAAGCAGATGCCGTGCATGGGCACGGTCAATCATTGCCGCCGCTTTTTTACTCGTTGATTTGGTGTTCATTTATCTGCCTCCACGGTTGATATGTCTCCCTCGGGCAGGCCCAGCTCCCGGGCTTTGAGAAGTCGCCGCATGATCTTGCCGGCTTTGTTTTTAGGCAGGTTATCCTTAAACTCGATCTCTTTGGGGGCCACGGCAGATCCGAGTTTCTTGCGCGCAAAACCGATAAGTTCCAGACGCAGCTTATCTCCGGGTGTAAAGCCGGGTTTGAGTGAAACAAATGCCTTAACAAGTTCTCCAATCATTGGATGAGGCTTACCGATAACGCCCGCTTCCGCCACCGCGGGATGTTCCATCAAGGCGCTCTCCACCTCAAACGGGCCCACCATATGCCCTGATGTTTTGATTATGTCATCGGCACGCCCGACAAACCAGTAATAACCGTCCTTATCCTGCTTTGCCAGATCGCCGGTAATATACCAGCCATCCACAAAACACTTCCGGTAACGTTCTTCGTCGTGCAGATACCCCCGGAACATGGATGGCCAGCCGGATTTAAGCGCCAGATCACCTTCAACGCCGGTTTCTTTAATAATCTTAAGCGAATTATTAAAACGACGAACGATTGCCGCCTCAATCCCAGGCAAGGGCTGTCCCATGGAACCGGGGCGTATCTCGGTAGAAACAAAATTTGCAATCATGATCCCTCCGGTTTCCGTCTGCCACCAGTTGTCGTGAATCGGAAGCCCCAACGCCTGTTCTCCCCAGACAACAGCTTCCGGGTTAAGCGGTTCTCCAACGCTGTGAACAAGACGCAGATTGCTTAAATCGTATTTCTCCTTTGGTTTTATGTCTATACGCATCAGCCTGCGGATCGCCGTTGGAGCCGTGTACCATACATTTACCTTTTGCTCTTCGAGAATCCGGCACCAGCGTTGAGCGTCAAAATCGGCTTCGTCTATAATATTGGTCACGCCGTGGACCAGAGGCGCAATAATGCCGTATGAAGTGCCGGTTACCCACCCCGGGTCCGCAGTACACCAGAATACATCGTCAGGATGAAAATCCAATACATACTTTCCCGTCATGTAGTGTGTCAGCACGGCGTTGTGCACATGGACCGCTCCCTTTGGCATTCCTGTGGTGCCACTGGTAAAATGCAAAAGGGCCGGGTCTTCAGGATCGGTAGGAGGAATAGTAAAATTATCTGATGCCTGGGCCATAAGTTTTGGTAAAGACAGGAGTTTTTTTCCTTCGCCCTCATCCTCATCGGCATCGGCATCCGTTAAAAGGATGTGCGTAAGCTGAGGCAGTTGCGCTATCAGACCGGCGACTTTCTGTTTGTACAAC
>Ga0209633_10001305_pt1 | contig 25924 bp, 27 predicted proteins | sample Cruoilmetagenom1_FD_187290 | JGI IMG/M metagenome (GOLD analysis project Ga0209633, IMG submission 187290) | Oil polluted marine microbial communities from Coal Oil Point, Santa Barbara, California, USA - Sample 1 (SPAdes) (version 2) | ecosystem: Environmental > Aquatic > Marine > Oil seeps ...
TGCCATCCGAAAACAAGTCGTAGACATGCGCGCGCGAACTGCAGAGTTTGCGGGCAAAATTCGTGAGGCTGGCACCTATAAAGCTATCGTCCATATCGGTATTGGCGGCTCCGACCTTGGCCCGCGCCTGTGCGCAGACGCTTTAGCGGCAACGGCTAAGCCCGCACTAGATTTGCGTTTTTCTGAAAACATTGACGGGGCGTCGATCAATGACGCGCTGGCGGGCCTTGAGCCTGAAACCACACTCGTCATCACAGTTTCCAAATCTTTCACGACCCAAGAGACTCGCATGAATAGCGAAGCGGCGCGTGATTGGCTCGGCAAATTTGCCCGAGCAAATATGGTGGCCGTCACAGCCAACAAACAAGGAGCCATAGATTTTGGTATACCCAGCGGGCAAATATTCGAATTTTGGGACTGGGTTGGCGGACGTTTTTCTCTATGGTCAGCGGTTGGGCTGAGCTTGCAAATAACCTATGGCCCAGATGTGTTTGACCAATTGCTCGCAGGCGCGGCTGAAATGGATACCCATTTCATAGACGCGCCGCTTGAGAATAATCTCCCCATTATGCTCGCCATGACGGGTATATGGAACCGTAATTTTTTAGGCTATGCTAATCAGGCGGTTGTGCCTTACGCCCGCCGCCTTCGTAAATTATCACGATTTTTGCAGCAGCTTGAAATGGAATCAAACGGAAAATGTGTGACCCGTGACGGCAATCCAGCTGGGATTACCTGCCCCGTCATTTGGGGAGATGAAGGTAGCAATTCACAGCATGCTTTTTTTCAGTTTTTACACCAAAGCCGCAATGGATCACCCGTCGATTTTTTCGCCATTCTCCAAGACAATGAAAACCGCCCCGCCCACACAAGAGCCTTACTTGCTAATTGCTTTGCCCAAAGCGAAGCTCTGATGACGGGCAAATCCGAAACTACGGTGCGGGCAGAACTGACCGCGCAAGGCCTTAGCGCTTTAGACATTGATAAATTAGCGCCGCAAAAAACCTTCCCCGGCAATCGCCCCTCAACTACGATTGTCATGCAAAGACTTGATACGCGCACGCTTGGCAATCTGCTTGCGCTTTATGAGCACAAAGTGTTCGTACAATCCGTGATTTGGGATATCAATGCGTTCGACCAATGGGGCGTAGAGCTCGGCAAGGTTTTAGCGGGCACTATCCTAGATGACCTAGGCGCTGATACACCTAGCAGCCATGATAGCTCCACAGCAGCGTTAATTGCTCTTGCTCGCGAGGCAGCAAAGTCTTAAGACTCGTTTTTATTAACAGATAAGTTTTATCAGCGAAGCAAACAAATATCATGGCTAAAAAAAACAAACCTATGCGCCCCAAAGCGCGGCGTCCTCGCGGCTTTGAAGATAAGAGCGCCGAAATTTTACGTGCAGAAAACAAGCTGATAAATGCAGCCTTTTCGGTGTATGACAAATATGGGTTTGAGCCCTTGCAAACACCTGCGTTCGAATATGCTGACGCGCTTGGAAAATTTCTGCCCGATGAAGACCGACCAAATGTCGGCGTATTTGCTTTGCGTGATGATGACGAACAATGGATGGCGCTGCGGTACGATCTCACAGCGCCGCTCGCCCGTTATGTCGCCGAAAATTATGACGGACTTGCCAAGCCTTACCGCCGCTACCAAGCGGGTAGTGTCTGGCGCAATGAAAAACCTGGGCCCGGACGGTTTCGCGAATTTATTCAGTGCGACGCCGATAGCGTTGGCGCGCCGGGCGCAGCAGCAGACGCCGAAATGATCATGCTCGCCGCTGACGTGATGGAAGCCGCAGGGCTAAAATCTGGCCAATATGTCATCCGCGTTAACAACCGCAAACTCCTTGACGGTATTTTAGAGGCCAGCGGCGTACCGAGCACTGAGGAAGGCGCAGCGCAGCGCCTGCAAGTGCTGCGCGCCATCGACAAACTTGACCGGCTCGGCCCTGACGGGGTCGCGGCGCTACTCGGCGAAGGCCGCAAAGATGACAGTGGCGATTACACAAAAGGCGCAGGCCTGAATGCGGACGGCATCAAAGCTGTGCTTGGCTTTACAACGGCAAGCGATAATGACCGCAGCAAAACACTGACCACATTAGAGGCTCTCGTGGGGTCATCATCGGCAGGACAGGCAGGCGTCACCGAGTTAAAGCTGATCGATGATATTTTAGAAGCCTGCGATTATAGCCCTAAGCGCGCTATTTTCGACACGTCGATTGTGCGCGGGCTTGGCTATTATACGGGCCCCGTATTTGAAGCAGAGCTTCTTGCTGACATAAAAGACCGTAAAGGCCGCCCCGTGCGCATTGGCTCTGTGGGCGGCGGCGGGCGTTATGATGGTCTTGTCTCGCGCTTTCGCGGCCAAGAGGTGCCCGCAACAGGCTATTCATTTGGCGTGTCGCGCTTCGCTAGCGCACTCTCGCGCATGGGCCTTGTGGACGGCGCTGACGCTGCGCCCGTATTTATTTGCATGTTCGACAAATCCCTCATGGGTGAATATTTCAAAATGGCGCGGGAGCTACGTTCGGCAGGCATCCGCGCGGAGGCTTTTGTCGGCGCAGGCAATGTCGGTAAACAGCTTAAATATGCAGACAAGCGCGGCGTGCAGCTCGCGGTTTTAATGGGCAGTGACGAGATGCAGCGCGGCGAAGTGACCATTAAAGACTTAGCGCTAGGCTCTGAAATGGCGAAGGCGATTACGGATAATAAAGAATGGCGCGAGAGCCGCCCAGCCCAAGTTACGGCAGCGCGCAACGATCTTGTAGAGACTATAAAAACCATGCTAGCAGCAGCTTCATGAGCGCGGCTACATTAGATATGCGGATCATTCCCGTCACGCCGTTTCAGCAAAACTGCTCTTTGCTTTGGGACACTAAAAGCATGGAAGGCATTTTGGTTGACCCGGGCGGCGAAGCACAAAAAATCCTGCACGCCGTAGAAAAATATGGGGTCACTATAAAAGAAATCTGGCTCACCCACGGCCATCTTGATCATGCAGGCGGGGCGGAAGACGTAAAGGAAGCACTTGGCTGCCCGATCATTGGCCCCCATAAGGACGATCAATTTTGGATGGATCAAATCTCTGCTGATTGGGCCAAATATGGGCAAGCTGGCATGGGCCGCAACTGCACGCCCGACCGTTATCTTGAAGACGGCGAGACCCTAGAGCTTGGCGGCGTGAAATTTGGCGTCACCCATTGCCCCGGGCACACGCCTGGCCATGTGGTGATTTATAATCAAGACATGAAAATCGCTTTCGTTGGTGATGTAATTTTCAAAGGCTCGGTTGGCCGCACCGATTTTCCCAAAAGCAATCCACAACAGCTTATCGACAGTATCACAGGTAATTTATGGCCGCTTGGAAACGACATGCGCTTCATCCCTGGCCATGGCCCTATGAGCACATTTGGCGAAGAGCGCAAGTCCAATCCTTTCGTTGGCGACACTGTAGTTGGCGAGGGCAAAGGACGCTCTAGCGGCATTATGTAATGGTTGATGATCAGGTCATCATTCTCGGCCTTGAGCAAGGCCTGCTGACGCCCAGTATCAGAAAATCAGTGCCGTGCCTTGATAAAATTCTTGCGAATGAATTTATCGAAATTGGTCAATCTGGCACTATTTATGACAAAAAAAGTATAATCAATACGCTTGGTACAAAGCCAGATAAAACCATTATATTTGAAGACATGAAGGTTCGTTTACTCTCAAATAGTTTGGCGCTCGTTACCTATAAAACCAAAACGCGTGGCAGACCATTTGTGCGCAGGTATTCTTTGTGGGAGAGAGCACACAATCATTGGCAACTAGTGTTTCACGAAGCCCGCAAATAGAGCCCCTGCCTTATCAGCAGAACTTTCCAATTTGGATTAACTTTAACTTTTGACTCTATATCTCCAGCATCTCTGCAAAATCTGCATTTACGTCGAAGTCAACCGCGATGGCAAGCATGCCATTGGCGCCCGTGTAAATAATTGGCGCTTTCTCGCCGCCGCCGCCAACTAAGAAGGCCGCGATTAAGTCTTGATCGCCAAATGGATCGTCCAAAATAAAATTACAGCTACACATTTTGACTGGGGGGGGGACGTTAATCTGGCTGAAACTTGACGTGGGTTTTATGCTGCGGTGCGCCGCCACATAAAACACCATTAAACACCCCGTTTACGCAATTTCAGACCAGAGTTAACGTGCCCACCAGCTTATTGGCATGAGCCTCCGCGCATGAAAATACACCATATGGGGTATTGGGGCATAATAAATTGGCTTTTTTCACTTAAATTGCTATAACCGCGCTTCATATTTGAAGTCTGGGGACGAGATTGACAACTGGTTTGGAAAATTCAACAGTAGATTCTAACGAGGAATTGATAAATCTAGCCTATTCTATGGCAGTAGAGCCGCAGCGCTTTAGCGCCTTTACAGAGATATTAAACACTCGCGCTTTAGCTCTTAGCACTGGAAATGCCGCTGAAACTGAAGACCAAGCAGCGCAGCAAATAGCCCATGAAAATTTAAGTAATATTGCCGCGCATTTTCAACATGCTTTTGATTTGCTGGAACGGCAAGGCCGGCGCTTTCACTACGCGACAGGGTCGATGCATTTCATCGATTCAGACAACAAGCCAAGCGCCTTGATACGTGAAGACGGCGCGGTTTTCCATGCCAATGAAGCTGCTATTTCAGAACTTGGTTTTACTATCGGCGAAAAAATAACGGCAGCAAATTTTTCTAGCAAACAGTACAAACGTCTTTTGCGTGATCTTAAAACCATAAACAAATACGAAACTGACAAAATCATCTCTGTTTATAATTTATCAGATAAAAATGGCAGCCAGATTAAAATCGCACTCTCAAAAGCTATTGATTACAAAAACAAACCAATCGGGCGCTTATGCACATTTCACATTAAATGGATGCCTGAACGAGGTAAGCAATTCCAAGAAGGGTTTGACCTTACCCCCGTCGATTTGGCGATTACAAAGGCTATTATTTCTGGAACGAGCTTAAAAAATTTAGCACGGGAAAGGGGCCGTTCTCTAGCCACACTTCGCACGCAAACCAAAGCCCTTCTGGCCAAACTCGGCCTACATTCCCAAGTAGAGTTGGCCTGCCTTTATTCTGGGTTCACACATTTCAATCTAAACGCGCCCACGGTAGAAAGTATTGCTAAACCAAAAACTGAACCTTGGCGATCTGTGAATATATTGGAGCTAAAGAGCGGCAGAAAATTACAGTATGAGCTTGTCGGGCCGCCCGGCGGACGGCCTGTGCTTTATTTCCATGGCCTCATAGACGCAATGATGGTGACCACCGAAATAAGGAAGGAACTTGCCGCGCGCAATATTCGCCTGATTATGGTGTGGAGACCGTTTTTTGCAGGTACCAGCCCAGACGAAGGCATACGCGGTGCCCCCGAACGTTTTGCCACTGATATTGAACAGCTTTTAAACGCGCTTAAAGTTGAAACTTGCCAAATACTGGGCATTTCTCAAGGCGGAATTTACGCCTATGGTTGTGCGCGGCATATGCCCGCCCGCATCATGGGTGTCGTCAATTGTAGCACGGGCGTACCCTTAATTTCGCGCAAACAATTTAAAGCCATGCACCCTTCGCCGCGTATACACATATTGTTGGCCCGGTACTCGCCAATGCTATTGCCTTTGCTCGTGCGCGCTATGCTCTCGAAAATAGATGCAGGCTATGACGAAGAGTTTTTGCTAGAACACTATGAAAATTCCCCCAGCGATTTACAAACATTAAAAAATCAAGAATTGGGTGCTCTTATGCGTGAAGCCTACCCGATTTACACTGCGCAAGGCTATATGCCCTTCGTAAGAAATGCGCAAATTGAAGCTAGTAAATGGGGGTATCTCGTAGACAATATCATGTGCCCCGTAACATTGGCCCATGGTGACCAACACCATGTCTACCCGCTATCAACCGTACGTGATTTTATCGAAGACAAATCTAACTTCACCCTCCTACCAATACGCTATGGCGGACAGCTCCTATATTACCAGCATACAACTGCTATATATGATGCGCTTGATGCACAATATACACATATGCAAAATACCTAATTGCTCTGCATTGGTAGGCTTACAATAAATACTGTGCCCGTAGCGTCAGTTCGCTCCAGTAATAGATTTCCGCCTTGGGCGCGCGCGAGCTCACGCGCAATCGTTAAGCCAAGCCCCGTCCCGCCTTTGCGTACCGAGGATGTGAAAGCTTTGAACAAATTTTCACGGGCACGTTCAGGCAGGCCTGGCCCAGAGTCGGTAATACTGACATTGATTTTATCGTCGGCGCACTCAGCACTAACTGTCAGAGTTTTCACAGGACTATCGACCATAGCTTGCACCGCATTGCGGCACAAATTGTGAAAAATTCTATAGGTGTGGTCAGGGTCAATGTAAGCCTGCAGATTTGTGTCTATTTTATTTTCAAACACTATGCCCACACTGTCATGTAAGCTGTCAGCAGCCGCTTCACCGATTAGGGCCGCAAGGCGCGTAGGGCGGGGCTGAGGGTGTTCTTGCGCGCTTTGCGAGAACGATAATGTGGCGTCACATAATTTGACACCGCGCTCTACAGCCTTAACAAGGCGCTCCCCCATGACTTTAACGCGCTCTTCTGGATCGCCCGCAAGCCTATCAGATATGAGCTGCGCCGCGCTTAATACATTGCGTAGATCATGATTGATCTTAGCCATAGCCATTCCAAGTGTCGCCATACGTTCTTGCTGTTTAAAGGTTTCACGCACGCCATCTTTCATATCGATAAATTCGCGCTCGAGCTGGCCGATTTCATCTTTGCGAGTTACGGGGCGCTCAAGTTCTTTGCGCTTACGCGGATCCTTACGAAAGCGCGCAAGTCCTGCCGCTAACTTTTGAACGGGACGAACAATCATGCGCGATAGAGCCGTGTAAACCATCAAGCCCGTGAGCACGGAAATCGCAAGCGACCACAGTAAGACCCGCTTGCAATAATCAATCATCGCCATTTTAAGCGCGCTTTGCGGCACCAACACCTCTAGCGCTTCAACGCCAGGCACGGTGGGGTGGGACAAGATACGGATATAAGCATCACCGCCCTCGAAAAAATCGCGGAAGCTTTCACGAAACAGCGGCAGCCTGCGCTCCTCGCGTAAATCTACCAAATATATTTTTTTGCCCGTTGGCGGCATACCCAGCACAACTTGCGACATGCCATCGCGTTTTTGCGCCACCATGCTCACATCTTTGCCCTGCATAAATTCGGCGCTCAGACGCTGGGAACTTTCATAGTCTGGAACACCCTCAATAGATAAAGTTAAAAGTCCTGCGGCCTCAGCGCGCTCCATAAGCCAGTTTTGCCTGAACATGGCAGCAGACGGAATAAAAATGAGAACCTCCGCGATCATGACAAATACGATCGTTATCAGCAAAAGCTGACCCGAGAGGCGGCGCGATAACAGGCGGTCAAACATATTCAACACTACCGTTTAAATTTAGTGAAATCTAGCCATCAATCCAGCGAGCTTTTTAGACTTGGGACTGAAAACCTGATCGGTATACCAAGACGACGCCGCGCGTTTGACCGCTTCACCCCGACTAGGGTAAGGCGAAATAAGTTTTGTAAACGCAATGATTTTTAATTTATTCGCCATACCTAAACCGATGATTTGAATAAGATCGCCCGCGCCTTCACCTACAATGCTGGCCCCCAAAATTTGGCCGCTTTTACGAGCGATAAATTTAACCGCGCCCTTGGTAGACCGCTCAGCGATGGCACGGTCATTTTCATTAAAATCCCAATGCACAATCCGAACATCGCCATGTTTTTGCCGTGCTTCTTTTTCAGAAAGCCCCACGGACGCCAGTTCTGGCTGGGCATAAATAACAGCAGGCATGTGGCACGTTTCAGCGCTAGATTTAAAGAATGGTACAAAATAAAAATTCTTGATAATAATGCCTGCATGATGTCCCGCCGCGTGGGTGAGCCCGCCCCTTCCCGATACATCGCCAACCGCGTAAACACGTTTATTAGATGTGCGCAAAGTCTTGTCGGTCACAATGCCCGCGCGGCTGGTCTTTATCCCAGCGGCTTCAAGGTTTAACCCGTCAACAACGGCGCGGCGGCCTGCGGCGACCAATAGGTGCGAGCCCGTCAATGTTTTGCCACCTTCTAGATCAATGGCGACGCCCATTTTGGTTTTGCGAATTAATTTGGTATTGACGGGCGCATGAAAGTTCACCCCTTCAGCCGTGAGCGCCTCTACCAGAACTTTCACATGCTCAGGTTCGCTACGGCCCAAAGGCGGAGCAATATCGACGATGTCTACTTTAGAGCCCAGCCGTGCAAAGGCCTGTCCAAGCTCAATGCCAATGGGGCCTGCTCCAATAATAAGCAAATGTTTGGGAAGCTCATCAACCGTGAAAATATCTTCATTGGTAAGATAGGGTGTGTCTTTTAGGCCCGGGATTGGCGGCGCAGAAGCGCGGCTACCAGTAGCCACAACAATGCGTTTTGCATGGGTAATCGTCGTGTCCGACTCGATAGTTTTTGCATCTTTGAACGAAGCCCGCTCGCGCACGACGATACAGCCAAGGCCTTCGAAACGTTCTTGGCTATCAACGGGCGCAATCGTTTCTATCACGTCTTTGATATGGGCTTTGACAGCTTCGAAATCCACTTTGGGTTTTGACGGGCTAATGCCGTAAGGCCCGCCTGTGCTAAATGCATGCGCATGTTTGCCCGCCGCAATTAAAGCCTTGGAGGGCACACAGCCAAAATTAAGGCAGTCCCCGCCCATTTCATCTGCTTCATAAAGCACGACAGAACGGCCTAGCTGCGCCGCGCCCGACGCTATTGACAATCCGCCAGAGCCTGCGCCAATGATACATAGATCAACATGATATTCAGTTTTTGACATAGTGTTTCTCTCTACTTAATTTTTTCTAATTAGTTTGACGCTTTTTTGGCGGATAATTTTTTATAAATCACAGGGATAAGCGACAAAGCTATGAGGCCTAGAATAGGCCCAATGACTGCAGGGCGAAACATTAAACCTTTGAGCGGCACATCTTGACCCGCACCAAGCGCATCGCCAATCCCATTGCCCACGCTCACATAAACTAGCGCACCAGGAATGATTCCAATAAAAGTCGTAAGGACGTAATTACGCAGTTTCACATCAAATAATGCGGGCACAATATTGACAATAAAAAACGGGAATAATGGGACGAGACGTAAAATAAACAAATATGAGAACTCATTCTCTTTCAGTCCCTTTTCAAATTTTTGCATGAATGGCCCTGCACGTTTTGCCAGCCCGTCGCCCAGGGCCGAACGCGCAACAAGAAAGATAATTGTCGCGCCAATGGTCGCGCCAATGACGACCGAGATTGTACCCGTGATAACACCAAATAAAAACCCTGCGAAGATGCTTAGAAAGCTCGCACCTGGAAATGATATGGCTGTCAGCAGCGCATAGACGGCTATAAACCCTGCCACGGCTAACACCACATTATTTGCGACAAAATTTTTGAGCAGGTCTTGGTTTTCACGTAGCGAGTCAAGACTAATATATTTGTGGCCGCCAAGCGCAAAGAATGCGCCGAGCGCCGCCGCAATAACTGCCAAAGGCAAATAACGCTTTAGACTTGATTTAGGCGCGCTTGCCGCCTCACTTATTTGTGAAGGTGTATCCATTTTCTTATGTCCTAAGTATATCTGCGCCTCTAAGGGCGCGTTGACGCCCCAATCATAGGCGTATCTATCAATTTTCTTTCGCCCGTGCAACTGAGCCACTAAATCGTCGTCGGCATATTCCATGAGATGCGCGAGCACAGCTTTATCATTACCCCCAAAATCTTTCTTAAACCATTTATAAATGCTCGACACCTGTACTTTGCCATTACTAATTTTGACGCCGCGCGGGGAATTGATATAGGCACGCGCTGCGGCGTCGAGGTCAGCGTCTAATGTTTCGGCATTCCATCGTGACCGTTTTAAATTGGGGCAACCAACAGAGGCGCAATTGACCATATAGTGCACAAGCGGTGTTTTAAATGTCGGCCTCATAATATCGTGCTCAATATTATCAAGACTTAACGAACGGCCTTCAACCGTGACAAGTTTCCGCTTCCATGGCCCTTTGCGAACACCTGATTTTATCTCGCGGATTGAGCCAACAGGATAATTCTGCGCCACCACCTGCACGGTCAGCAAGTTATAAAGGTTAGCCCAATAGGCCATGGCTTCATTGCGAGGCATTGTGCTTGGTGTTTTACCAGCTTGTATCTGGATATATTTATCCAGACGCGCCATACCAATAGGCGAAGCACTCAGGGCTGCATAATCGAACTGCACGAGGCCGTCCCCGTTTTCAGTGGTATAAGTCAATAATATACTGCTCCAGATATCTATCCGGCTGCTAGGAATAATGACTTCATCTTCTGCGGGTGTTACTTGCGCCATTTGTTTGCGCGCGGGTACGGTCTCAACACTATCTTCCGCGTTCAGGGGCGTGAACTTGGTGGACTGCGTTGAGACCGAAGAGGGCCCTGCCGCCTGCGCTGGCATCAATTTTTGGGGGAGTGACGCTGGCGTGGCAACAGGGATTGGGGAGGACGGCGGCGTCCATGTATCGGCAAAACGGGTATCAATATGAGCTTTCGTGGCCGTTTTAGTTTTGGAGGTTATCACTTTAAAGTCAGTATAAACATTTGCTAGGTTTTGTGAGCGTGCAGGCCCGTCAGGCACGGTAATACCAAAGGTTTGAAACAGGCTCGGCCCGCTATCGGCTGACCAAGCACTACTGGTTTGAGCCGCAGCGATTTGTCCGCCGCTTATTAGGGTTAGGCCCAATACCGCAATGGCAGTTTTATTTTGTAGTGCACGCATGTGCTCTCCTATACAGTCTTTCACTATATAGGTGAGAGGCGCAGACAATGCATCTCAATCCACGTTCACAAAGCCGTGCGCAGTTTGTGCGAAGTCTGCGAGGCGTAATAATGGTGCTTTTTAAGGTATAAATACCTGTCAAGAGGCTTGACTCAGAGCGCCACGCCGCCTAAATACCGCGCCTACAAAGAATTTTCGCCTTTATGGGCGCAGGAGACTAACATGAAACGTACTTTTCAACCTTCCGAAATTGTCCGCAAACGCCGGCACGGTTTTCGCTCTCGTATGTCTACAAAAGCTGGCCGTCTTGTTTTGGCCCGCCGCCGGGCAAAAGGCCGTAAGCGTCTGTCTGCATAGGCAGAACGTTTACTAGTCATATATGACTAAGGAATTACAAAAACTCGGACGCTTGAAACAGCGGGCCGAGTTTTTATTTGTCAAAGATGGCGCTTATGCCGCAAGGTCTAATGTTGTAGTACAGACCCGTAAAAACGAAGCGCGCGGCAGCGCCATTCATTGCGGATTTACTGCCACAAAAAAAATCGGCAATGCAGTAGTAAGAAACCGCGCCAAACGCCGTCTACGCGAAGCCGCACGGGCGCTATTACCAGCGCTAGGGCAGCCTGGAAATGATTATGTATTTATTGCGCGCAGGGACACGGCAAAGGCCCAATGGCCCGCATTGATGAAAGATATTGAAAAAGCGCTTTTAAGACTGCAATAATTGCGTATAACACCTCAAAACTAACTGGGTATTATCATGGACGATCAAAAACGACTAATGTTAGCGATGCTATTATCGGGCCTCATCATGGTCGGCTATTACTTCATGTATGATAAACCCATGAAAGAAGCGCGCGCCCAGCAAGCCGCAGAGATGCAAGCAAATGATCCGCAATCATCTGTAGCAGAGAGGCTCCCCAGAGCAGATAGCGTTCCAAATGTTCAGCAGCCTGTAGAGTTTCAAGACCGCGAAACTTTGCTTCTCAAAGAACAGCACATCAAAATTGAAACGCCGAGCCTAACGGGTTCATTTAGCACCACAGGCATGCGGTTTGATAATTTGGTACTCAAAGGCTATTACCAAACCATCAAAGACGAAGAGAATGTTGTGATGTTCTCACCTGCAGGCGCCAAGCACGCGGCCTATGTATTTGACAACTGGACCGATTCAGTTGGCGATACGGGCGAACAGCAGCAATGGGCGCTAGTGAGCGGCGACACACTGACCCCAAAAACACCGATTACGCTAAAGCACGTTTCGGATGATTTTACAGTAACGCGGATTGTTAGTATTGACGATGACTTCCTCATCACGCTGGATGATACAGTCGTCAACACGTCGAGCAAAAATATAAATGTCATTCGCAAAGGCGCCTCACGTCAGCACGGCTTGCCTGACGATTTAACTAACTTCTTTATCATCCAAGAAGGTCCAATCCTGATTGTTGACGATAAAATGAAAGACATGAAGTATAAAGTTCTCGCTAAAAAGAAGACCCTCGTCCGCGAAGGCGAAAGCGGCTGGGTTGGCCTGACAGATAGATATTGGCTCGCGGCGGCTATCGCGCCGCAAGGCATGCAGATGAAAGCAGATTTCCGTTTTAAGAACCTGAACGGCACGGATGTTTATGAAGCTGCTTATGAACTTGCTCCGATTGAACTCACGCCAGGCACACCTTTTCAATCAACAGGTCATATTTACGCAGGCGCAAAAAGTAAAAAACTACTGGCCCGTTACAAAAAAGAACAAAACATTGCCCGTATGGATCTTGCTATTGATTATGGTTTTTTGGGCATGCTGACAAAACCAATGTCACGCGGACTGACATGGCTTGGTAAAATGACAGGTAATTTTGGTGTTGCCATCATTTTGATGACGCTACTATTAAAAGTTGTCCTCTTCCCCCTCAACAACAAATCTTATTCTTCCATGGCCAAAATGAAACTCTTGCAGCCTAAGATCAAAAAAATGCAAAAACGTTACGGCGATGACCGCATGAAGCTCCAGCAAGAAATGATGGCGCTTTACCGCAAAGAAAATGTCAGCCCCGTCGCTGGTTGCCTCCCGATGATCCCGCAAATGTTTATTTTCTTCGCGCTGTATAAATCCTTGTTCATTACTTTTGAGATGCGCCACGCACCGTTCTTTGGCTGGCTGAAAGATTTATCCGCTAAAGACCCGCTGTCCATTTTAAATGGCTTTGGCGCCTTTCCGTGGGACGGGCACCCCGCCGCTATCGGCTTTCTCGCCATTGGCCCGCTAGCGCTTTTATACGGCCTGTCTATGGCGGCGACGCAAACACTGAACACACCACCCGCAGATAAAATGCAGGCCCGCATATTCCAATACATGCCTTTGTTCTTCATGTTTATCTTGGCGGGCTTTGCCTCAGGTCTATTACTATATTGGGTTTGGAACAATATTTTGACCTTCATCCAGCAATATATCATCACTAGAAAATTCAAAGTCGACACACCATTTGACCGCTTCTTTGCCAAATTGTTTGGCAAAAGCGCGAAACCTACCAATGACGGATAATCAGGCGCAAGACGCGCTCATCGAAGACGGGCGCCTGTTATTTGCCCGTCCAGCCGAATTTATGCTTAGTGTTGTTAAGATGGACGCACTGCCCGCGCCTGATCTTCCCGAAATTTGTTTTGCGGGCCGCTCAAACGTCGGGAAATCATCGCTCATCAACGCCCTGACCAATCAAAAAGGCTTGGCGCGGGCATCCAATACGCCGGGCCGTACGCGCGAGCTGAACTATTTTAATCTCTCGGACCGCCTCCGTATTGTCGACCTGCCAGGCTATGGCTATGCGCGCGCGTCTAAATCATTGATCGAGAACTGGACACGGCTGACACGGCAGTTTTTGCGTGGCCGCGCCCCTTTGCGCCGCGTATTTTTGCTCATCGACTCGCGCCGCGGTATTAAAGAGCCTGACGAAACCATTATGGCTATGCTCGACGAAACGGCAGTGCCCTACCAAATTGTACTCACTAAGGTCGACAAACTTAAAAAGGGCGAGCTTGAAAAGGTAGAGGCGCAAACTCTCGCAAAAATTGCACGCCGCCCCGCCGCTTACCCGGGCGTTATTGTCACTTCGTCTGAAAAGAAAACTGGACTTGATTTGCTAAGAGCTGAAATTGTTAGTTTGGCTTTAGCGGATAATCAGCTATAGAAGCCCCATGTTAACACGCCGCAAAAACGAAACAGGATGGGCGAGCGCCAAAACGCTATCCGAAGCCTTGCCCTTTATCCAGCGCTATGCGGGCAAAACCGTTGTGATAAAATTTGGCGGCAATGCCATGGGCTCGCCCGAGCTCACCCGCGCCTTTGCCAATGATGTTGTATTGCTACGCCAATTTGGCCTGCGCCCTGTTATCGTCCATGGCGGCGGCCCGCAGATCGGGTCCATGCTGAAACGGCTTGGCATTAAAAGCGAGTTTAAAGACGGGTTACGCGTTTCTGATTTAGAAACCGTTGAAATCGCAGAAATGGTATTGTCTGGCGCCATCAACAAAAACCTAGTCAGCGCCATTAATGCTGCGGGCGGGCAGGCCGTTGGTTTATCTGGACGTGACGCGGGCCTTATCACAGCTGGCAAGTTACGAGACGACCTAGGTTTTGCGGGCAAACCGGAAAGCACAGATATTTCTGTCCTTAATGTATTAGCGGCGGCGTCCCCTGGGTTTATCCCTGTGGTTTCCCCCATCAGCGCTGGCAAGAACGGCGAAATTTTCAATGTCAATGCCGATACGGCGGCGGGCGTTCTCGCAGGGGCACTGGGCGCAGCGCGGCTGATGCTACTCACAGACGTTGAAGGCGTATTAGACGATGATGGTAATTTGCTCACCAGTCTTAGCCCCAAAGACGTAAGCGATCTCATTAAAAACGGCACGGCTAAAGGCGGCATGATCCCTAAACTCGGCACGGCTCTGGACGCCCGTAATGCTGGCGTTGAAGCCGTTGTTATTTTGGATGGCCGCCGCTCACACGGGCTTTTGGTAGAGTTATTTACCGACCAAGGCGCAGGAACTCTGATTTCATAACTATGACAATACTTCGCTTTTTATCGTTTTTTACTATCGTTGGGCTCATGATGAGTAGCGCCGTTGCCATTGCACAAACACCCCCGCCAGAAGCCACAGCCATAGAACAGCCACCATGGCAAGTGTGCAACGAAACTTCATTTATCTTAAATGTCGCCACCGCTATTGTACCTGAAGGAAATAAAAATGCCCCTTTATCTGTTGAAGGCTGGTTAAAGCTCCGCCCTGGCGATTGTGAAACGATTGCCGCAGAAAAAAGTACGCCCCGTTTTGTCTATGCGCGCAGCGCAAGTTTACATCAAGGCGGCATTCGCGAATGGAAAGGCGCTCATGAATATTGCCTTGGGGAAGACGACTTTAAAGCCGAGATAAACATTGACTGTGCCTTGCAAAATTTTGGCACTGCCAAATATCTACGGGTTATCCCTACCGAAGCCCGCACGACTTTTGTTGAGCCCGCCAATTACCGCAGTAAGGCCCAAACGGCAGGGCTTCAGCGTCTGTTGATGGAAAATGGCTATGACATTAAGCGCATTGATGGGCAAACGGGCAAACGTACATCCAACACATTAAATGCATTTTTAAAAGATAATGACCTCCAGCGCAATATCACGGCCGAAGCTAAATATGACGCCTTAGAAACTGCCGCTATTGACGCACAAAAACGTGCAGGTATAGAGATTTGCAACAAAGCTAATAGCCAAGTGTGGAGCGCCATTGCGTTCCCAACACAAACGGGCTGGGAATCGCGCGGTTGGTGGCCCATAGAGGCGGGGCAATGCACACGTCCCTATACCCAAAGCCTTAAGGGAAAAGACGTCTATATTTATGCCCGCTTGGAAACGGAAAAGACCGCAGATAAAGTGCTAAGTGTCAAAGAGTCTGAAGGACGGAATTTTTGTATTGGCGAAGCAGCATTTGCAGCTGTCCAGCAAGAATTTTGCACAGACCAAGGCTATATTTCAGCAAGATTTAAGGCTCTCCCTAAAGACAAAACTGGCACCAAAATTACTTTCAGCGCATCCGACTTTACTGGCGCTGTCGTTAGCGGGCTGCGCCAATAATGCCTGTATCCCATATACGTGATTGGATATTTGACCTCGACAACACACTTTACCGAGGTGATGTAGCCTTTTGGGCCCAGATGGATAAAAAAATAACGGCCTATATCAGCCGTTATTTGGCTCTACACCCTACCGAGGCGCGCATCTTACAAAAACAATATCTGACGGAATATGGCACGTCTTTGTCGGGCTTGATGGCCGTTCATGGCATGGACCCTGCGGATTATCTTGACTATGTTCATGATGTAGAGCTGGATATTTTAAAGCCTGATCCGCGTCTGCGTGCAGGCATAGCAGCCTTACCTGGAAGAAAGTTTATTTTTACCAATGGATCGCGCGGGCATGCTAAAAACATAGGCGAGCATTTAGAAGTCTATGATTTATTTGACGGCGTATTCGCCCTCGAAGATGCGGCTTATACGCCAAAGCCGAAACGGCCTCCGTATGAAGCTTTTAATACCATCTTCGATATTGATGCGACGCGCGCAATTATGGTCGAAGATAGCGCGCGGAATTTAGAGGTTCCCAAAGCTATGGGTATGGCGACATTATTGGTTACATCTGATGAAGACTGGAGTCATGAACCTGTAGAAACTCGCCCTATTAGCAGTGATAATCTACCAAATTATGTAGATTTCCATACGGATGATTTGCCGGGTTGGCTCCTAACCATGGGCCAGATATAGTATTGCTTAAGTGCGCTTTTTTCAGCTACAAAAGATAACAACAGAAAATCACATTTATGACAATACAATTAGAAACTATTATTGATCAAGCCTGGAAAGAGCGTAGCAAGCTTGGAACAGATACCAAAGGCGAAGTCAGGAATGCGGTCGAAATAGCGCTTGCTGGCCTAGACAATGGCACATACCGCGTGGCCAACCGCGCTAATGGTGAATGGCACGTCAATCAATGGCTAAAGAAAGCCGTGTTACTAAGTTTTCGCCTCAATGAAACGCGCATTATGCCAAGCATTCATGCCCCTATTGGGGGTTTTGGGCCGCGCTGGGACAAAGTTCCAAGCAAGTTTCAAAACTGGGCAACTTCTGATTTTCAAAAGGCAGGCTTTCGCGCTGTCCCAGGCTCTATCGTACGCCGCGGCGTCTACATTGCGCCAGATTGCGTTCTCATGCCAAGCTTCGTTAATATTGGCGCTTATGTAGGGCAAGGCACAATGGTTGATACATGGGGCTCCATCGGGTCGTGTGCGCAAATCGGCGAGCATTGCCATATCAGCGCAGGCACAGGCATTGGCGGCGTGCTTGAGCCTTTGCAAGCGAGCCCTACTATTATTGAAGACAACTGTTTTATTGGCGCAAGGTCAGAGGTTGTCGAAGGGGTAATTGTCCGAGAAGGCAGCGTTTTGGCTATGGGCGTCTTTATCTCCCAGTCCACAAAAATCGTCGAGCGCGCGACGGGCAATATTATTTATGGCGAAGTCCCGCCCTTTAGCGTTGTTGTGCCAGGAACTTTGCCTGACAAAAACGGCGGCCCGTCTTTGGCTTGCGCTGTGATCGTTAAAACCGTTGATGCTAGAACCCGCGCCAAAACAGGCGTTAATGAGCTACTTAGAGATTAAATTAGGAGAGAAAAATGCCTGTTCCAATAACTGCTTTTTATGCTGGGTTAACAATTATCATAGCGATTGTACTGGGTATGCGGATCGGTTTTTTTCGGGCCAAAAAGGGTATCTCAATTTTAGACGGCGGTGATATGGAAGTCGCAACCCGCATGCGCGCCCATGGCAATATGATGGAAACCGCAGCCCTGACAATTCTGGCTATAGGAATTATCGAACTTAATGGCGCGGATGCGCGGCTTTTGCACGGACTTGGGGTTGTCTATATTATCGCGCGTATCTTGCACCCCATTGGGCTTAGGCATGATAATATAGCCCACCCTTTGCGGGCTATTGGCGCTATGGCGTCTATGCTTGTTATGCTGACGGCGGGCGGGTTGGCCATCTGGCAAGGCGTCTCATCTATGCTTTAAAAAGACGAGCCGTCTTTGCGTTTAAATTCACGCCACACCTGTCCGTCTGCAGGTAGGTCAAGGTCAATATCTGGGTAATGGCAATGATCTTCCCTCGTATTGCGTGTTCCAATTACGAGATATACCACATCATTGCCTGATTTGTTTACCAGGTGATGCGCATTAGTATCGCCTGCCTTGTGCGTACAAAAATCACCCGCCTTTAAAGGCGTTTCGCCCGCATCATCAATAAGCGTACATTGGCCAGATAGAATATATACAAATTCGTCTTCCGCGCTGTGCCAATGACGCTGGGAAGCCCACTTGCCTGGTGGCAGGGTCGTTTCATGAACGCCAAACTGTGTTAGGCCACCCGCATCACTAAGCGCTTTTGAAATACGCGCGTTACACGGCTCATCATAAGGCGCAGGGTATCGTGTACCCACATGATCTGCTACTTTCTTTCGGTTTATTTTTGGCATGTGGCCCCTTTTTTACATAATTCCTGCCTTGTGGTGAGGCCGACCATAGGCTAATTGCGAACAATGAGCAAATTAGATCCAGTAACATTTGCGCGAGACTTGATCCGCTGCCCGTCTATTACCCCTGCTGAAGCCGGAGCGCTGGATTTATTGCAAGGGGTACTCGAAGAGTTAGGGTTTGTGTGTAAACGCTATCCATTTGGCGAGGTGGATAATTTATACGCACGGCTTGGTAAAGACGCGCCAAATTTTTGCTATGCAGGACATACAGATGTTGTGCCTGTGGGCGATAAGGCCGCATGGACTTACGACCCCTTTGGCGGTGAAATCCACGGCGATAAGCTATGGGGGCGCGGCGCGGCAGATATGAAAGGCGGTATCGCCGCTATGGTTGGCGCTATTTCAAGTCTGCTGGAAGACGGCTGGGCACCGAATGGCGCGGTTAGCTTTCTAATCACGGGCGACGAAGAAGGCCCTGCCCTGAACGGTACCAAAAAAGTTTTAGAGGCGATTACACACGCGGGTGAGCGCATAGACCACTGCCTTGTTGGCGAGCCTACCAATCCAAATACACTGGGCGAGATGGTCAAGATCGGGCGGCGCGGTTCTATCAATGGCGTTATCACAGCGGTAGGTACGCAAGGCCATGTGGCCTATCCAGACCTTGCCGCCAACCCAGCGCCAGCACTGCTGAAAATTTTAACGGCGCTAACCACAAAGTCATTAGACGAAGGTAATGAAAACTTCCAGCCATCTAATCTAGAGGTAACAACCATAGACGTTGACAATCCCGCCCACAATGTCATCGCCAATGCGGCGTGTGCGAAATTTAACATTCGCTTTAATACCCAGCATGACGGCGAGGATTTAGTGCAGTGGATCGAGACTGAAATTAACAAAGTCAAGAAGGGGTTTGAGGGCACTATCAATGCCAATATTACTATCCCAGGCCGCCCTTTTCTAACCAAGCCATGTGCATTTACGGATACGCTTAGCTCTGCCATAAAGCAGGTAACTGGAAAAACGCCCACCCTGTCAACGTCGGGCGGAACGTCAGATGCACGCTTTATCACAAATTATGCGCCTGTGGCCGAATTTGGCCTAATCGGAAAAACAATTCATCAAATTGATGAGCATGCCAAAATTGATGATATAAAAAATCTAACGCAAATTTACAAAGCCCTATTAGTAGGTTATTTTACACCATGATTTTTAACGGCGTGATAAAAGCCCTATATATGGGTGATTGGGAGTCAGAGTTTGATCTGTCTCGAAATGGCTTACCTACTTCATTTTTGGCTGTGCTGCTTTACATCCCCATCGGGTTTGTCGTCGCGCAGGCCGCCGTCAAATATAATGATGTGGCAGGGCATGTACCTTATAAATCAATCGCCCTCATATTAGTGATGATTGCGCTTACTTTCCCGCTCATTGCCTATTTGCTGTGTATGGTATTTGATAAACAAGACAGATTTCGCGCGTGGGTTATCGTCAGAAATTGGGCCTTGTTATTCGCCCTATTAATTATCGCGTTTGTTTTTGGCCTGTATTTAATCGGACTTCTTCCGTTTGGCGTCGCCTTTATCTTAGGGCAAAGTGCCTATATCGGCACGCTCGCCGTCGATGTGCGGCTCGCCATGCGCGTCGCAGATTTCGACTGGGTAGGCGCTATATTTACTGGGGTTTTGATTAGTATCACCAGTATGATGGTGCTCATGCTTGGCCTACAACAAGCCGTAGTTTAATACTCGACCTTCATCAAATATAGCCCATCTGGCGGCGCGACAGGGCTACAGGCTTTGCGGTCGCGCGCTTCCAGCATTGCCGCCACATCAGAGCTTAGCAGTTTTCCCATACCCACTTCGGCAAGCACGCCAGTGATAGAGCGTATCTGGCGGTGCAAAAACGAGCGGGCAACGGCTTTAACATGTATTTCATCGCCCGCCCGCACTGCGTTTAACTCGTCCAAGGTCTTTATTGGTGATTTTGATTGGCAGTTCTTGTCGCGAAATGTTGTAAAATCATGCTCGCCCATAAGTACGCCCGCCGCGTGGTTCATCAGCGCCTCGTCCATGTTAACAGGAATGCGCCAGACGCGGCCTTTATCAAGCGCCAATTTTGGGCGGCGGTCAATGATGCGGTAAAGATATTCGCGCCGCACCGCGTCAAAACGTGCATTAAATTCAGGGTGAACAATTTGCGCGTCCAAAATTGTAATCGGATGATCTGCCAAATGAAAATTTAACCCGTCGCGCACTTTGTCTGCGCGCAGGCCTTTCACCAAATCTATATGCGCCACTTGGCCAAGCGCATGCACGCCGCTATCGGTACGGCCAGCCCCAAATACTTTATATTCCCGGTCGCGCGTCTGCGCTCCTCGCCTCTTGTTTGGCGTTTGCCCGTCAATCGCAAAGCAAGCCTTGGCAATTTCGCCCTGAACGCTTGGCATATCTTTCTGAACTTGCCAGCCCACATAAGGCGACCCGTCATATTCTATAGTCAGCTTATAGCGGGTCACGACAAAACTTCGCCGTGCGCGCATGGATGCCCGCGCAGATAATCTGCGGCGCTCATCACACCTTTGCCCGCAGGCTGCAAGCGTTTCAAACGCAAAGATTTATCGCCGCAGGCGATTAGCAAATTATCGTCTAGTACAGTGCCAGGCGCGCCCATCTCGCTGCTAACCTCTGCCAGATGTATTTTAACGCGCTCCAACCCTTTACGGCTTGGCAGTTCGCACCAAGCGCCCGGAAAAGGCGATAGGCCGCGAATAAGATATTCAAGTTCACTGGCAGGCCGGCTCCAATCAAGCCGTGCTTCAGCCTTATCAATTTTTGATGCATAGGTCGGCGTACCTATCTGCGGGCTGGGCACCAGCGCTCCGCGTTCTAATGCCGCTAATGCACGTGGCCACAATAGCGCGCCAACGCGCGCCAATTTATCATGCAAACTACCCGCATTATCATCATCTGTAATTGCGACTGTTTCCGAAAGTAGCACGGAGCCTGTATCTAGCCCTTTTTCCATTTGCATAATCATGGCGGCGGTTTCGGTGTCTCCCGCCATAATGGCGCGCTGTACGGGCGCTGCCCCGCGCCAGCGCGGCAGTTTCGAGCCATGTAAATTTAAGCAGCCATAACGCGGCGCATCTAATGCGCGCTGCGGCAAAATTTGGCCGTAAGCCACGACACAAGCCACATCCACGTCCAAAGCTTCTAAATCATTTATCAAAGATGGTTTACGGAAATTTTCAGGTGTTCTGGCCTCAATGCCCATAATGTCTGCAAATTCATGCACGGGGCTTTTGCGTAGCGCCTTCCCCCGGCCCGCGCGGCGTGGCGGCTGGGTATAAACACAAACAACGTCATGACCTGCGGAGAGAATTTCTGACAGTGACGGCACCGCAAAATCTGGCGTGCCCATAAAGGCAATGCGCAAGCTCATTACTCTGCCGCCGCTAGCTTTTCAGCCTTTTGAACTTTCTTGACGGCACGGCTTCGTTTCAGGCGCGACAAATAATCTATGAACAAAACACCTTTGAGATGGTCCATTTCGTGCTGAATACAAACTGCATAAAGATCTTCGGCCCACTCGGTGATTTCTTTTCCGTGGTAATCAAGATAACGTAGCTGCACGCGCTCGGAGCGGTCTATTTCATCAAACACGTCAGGCACAGATAGGCAACCTTCTTCATAAGGTTTTTGCGCGTCCGTTAACTCCAAAATTTTTGGGTTGATAAAGTATTGCGGCCGCGGGTCTTCGCCTTCTTTGGCAAGATCCATAACGATAATATTTAACGGAACACCGATTTGAATGGCCGCAAGCCCAATGCCTGGCGCAGCATACATGGTCTCTAGCATATCATCCATCAAAGCGCGCGTTTCATCCGTCACCATTTCAACAGGTTTTGAGACCTGCTTTAGGATAGGGTTTGGAACAGTAAGTATGGGCCGTATTGTCATGGCTTTGATGTAGGTTGCGCTAAGGCATTCGTCAAGCTTCGCGCCTGAAAACCTTAGCTACCGAAACTAATACGCGAGGCGCGCTCAAGCCCTAAAACGGCGGCATTAAGCACAAATGCGCCCATAGCCATCATGAAGACGCTTTTTCCCATATCACCGCCGACATCAATGCCAAGCCATGGCGAGAGGTGAAACCCTATTGCGCCGATCAAAAGCATCATGGCGAGTAAAGCTCCCTTCATTCTGGTTTTGGGTAAAATAAGAAGCAGCGCGGCCACGATCTCAGCAATGCCTGTTGCTATGCGCACATAGGGCTCGAAAAAACTAATCCCCGAATTTGTAGCGATGCTTTCAAAAATAAAATTAGTCGCGCCAAATTTTTGCACGCTCATAAAAACAAAAAACGCGGCTAACATAAGGGCAAGCGCCCATCTAAGTCCTGTCATGAGACCCCTCCAATATTTACAATATAGACTTTATAGTCAGTCGTGATAAAAGTACTAGTCACAAATTATCACGCCCTTGTTAGAAAGCCCGCTATGCCCTCATTTGATATTGTTTCCGAAGTCGATCTATCTGAAGTCGACAATGCTTTGCAAAATCTAACGCGGGAAATTTCTGTTCGCTACGATTTCAAAAACAGTAAATCGAGCTGTGAACATAAAGATGGCGTTATCACGATCTTTGCGGACGACGGCCTCAAGCTCAAACAAATGCAGGAAATTCTGCGCGGCAACATGCACAAACGCGGTATTGAGCCAGGGCAGCTTGATTTTCAAAAAGAAGAACCAGCCGCAGGAATGTCCGTGCGCCAAAAAGTTTTGCTAAAGCAAGGTATCGAGCAAGAGCTTGCCAAAAAAATCGTTAAGCAAATTAAAGCCGAAAAAATGAAAATCCAAATAGCTATTCAGGGCGACGAACTACGAGTAAGCGGCAAAAAGCGTGACGATTTACAAGCGGCCATGGCCTTCGTCAAAGGCCTTGGCCATGAACAGCCTTTTCAGTTTAAAAATTTTCGGGATTAGTAACGGCGGCCAGACCTGCATTGTTGCTCTGCGCGGCGGCGCTCTTCACGTACGCGCTTTGCACAGTTTTCAACATCTTTGCGAGCGCGCGGCGGGCTATAATTTCTGAACAAATCAGCCATAGCAATTTGTCCATCTTGCTCCCCCTGATCATCCTGGTCTAGGCGCGCGGCTAAGTCCGTTAACACCAATACGAACTTGTCCTTTGTTACAGTGCGCGCAAAATCGGGTGCAAATGTGAAATTTGTTGGCGCAGCATGTTCAGACCCTAAGGCAGCAACCCGCCAACCTTCAAGCTCCACAAGTGAGAGAACGCCGCTCTTATCTTTGTCAGCGGAGACAAAGGCACGTGATATGCCAGCATTAACTTCGGCCTGATCAATAATGTAATCATCATTACGGTCAAACCCTGCAAAAAGCAGCGCTCCCGCACGCGGCACCTGAATAATTGTACCAGATTGGCCTATGCGCGCTTGTGGCTTTACAGTTTCAACCAACGTTTCAGCATCATCAGGAATGTCAGGGCGCGGCGTTTGCGAAATAACTTGAGAGCTCGCATTATGAGCAAACCCGCCAGTTATTAACACACAGGCGGTAATAAATAAAAATTTCATATTGACCTCAACTAATTGCCAGTAAGATGGCTAAACCTGTTTCAAATGGCAAATGAATTTCACACAAGGTTTGCGCGGCTAAAAAGGGCGGCGGCTTTGCATAGCTGCGCTTATGGTGCCATCATCGAGGTAGTCCAGCTCTCCGCCCACTGGAACGCCATGGGCAAGGCGCGATATTTCCACGCCCATATCACGCAAATGATCGGTGATATAATGGGCCGTCGTTTGCCCATCAATCGTGGCGTTCATTGCAAGTATCACTTCTGTGACTTCGGGCTCGCGGGCCCGCACAATCAACCCTTCAATATTGAGGTCTTCTGGCCGAATACCATCAAGCGCAGATAGGCAGCCGCCCAGCACATGATAGCGTCCGCGAAAGGCGGCCGCACGTTCCATAGCCCATAAGTCGCCAACTTCTTGCACCACACAAATCACGGTAGGGTCGCGCCCGGGCGCGGTGCAAATATGGCATGGGTCGTTGGTGTCGATATTACCGCATGTGGTGCACGGTTTAATTTTCTCGCCTGCTTCGGTGAGGGCAGCGGACAGTGGCAGTAATAATTGCTCGCGTTTTTTTACTAGCGCCAGTGCTGCGCGCCGTGCCGAGCGCGGGCCAAGCCCCGGCAGTTTTGCAAGCAAGCTAATCAAACGCTCAATTTCAGATCCAGCAGGGGCGGAAGGCATATTAACTCCAAATGATTCGGGTTAGCTTACCCTAAATTTACGCCCGTCATTTCTTTTTATCTGCGGCCACACCTGCTGCGCCTGCCGTAGGGGAACGTAGGTCTGCGGCGCCGTAGAAGAAACCATCCTTCGCCATTATAGCATTTGAGCGCCCTAATGACGTGCGCGTATATTTTCCGTTTTTATCGCGCATAAAGTTAAACCCTCGGCCTGCCAATATATCTATGCTATCCGCCGAAATGCCGGGCTCAGCTACGATAACATCTGGAAGCCATTGATGATGGATACGCGGCGCGGCAACAGCCTCCATAGCGTTCATATCAAAATCGATAACATTTAGAACATTTTGCAAAACTACCGTGATAATCGTAGACCCGCCTGGTGAGCCAGTAACAAAGAAAGGTTTGCCGTCTTTCTTAACGATAACAGGCGTCATAGATGAGAGAGGCCGTTTTCCAGGCTCAATTTTATTGGCCTCGCCACCGATGAGGCCATAACCATTGGGCGAGCCAGGTTTTGCGGAAAAATCATCCATTTCATTGTTGAGCAAAAACCCTGCCCCGTCGACGCTATAGCCGCTCCCGAAGCTAAAGTTCAGCGTGGTGGTGACGGCCACCCCATTGCCCCATTTATCCATAACGGAATAATGAGTCGTTGCTGGGCTTTCTGCCGGCAAATGTCGCCCGGGCAGAATATCCTCGGAACGGCTGGCTTTGTCTTTGTCGATACTATCACGAAGACGGCCCGCATACCCTTTATCAGTAAGTTCATCCACAGGCACGTCAAAATAATCAGGGTCTCCCAAATATTTCGAGCGGTCGGCGTAAGCGCGCCGCATGGATTCGATAAGCAGATGTAAATAGTCTGCACTATTATGCTCCAGCGCGCGCACATCATAGCCTTCCAAAATATTGAGCATTTGTACCACATGGACCCCGCCAGAAGACGGCGGCGGCATAGAGTAAATTTCATAGCCGCGATACGTACCCTTCACCGCTTTGCGCGTGACGCTGTGATAAGATTTTAAGTCATCATAGGTAATAAGCCCGCCGCCCGTTTTCATCTCTGCAACGATTAAATCAGCGGTTCTACCTTCGTAAAACCCGGCGCGCCCTTTGCGCGAAATCAAGCGCAAAGTACGGGCTAAGTCTTTTTGACTCAGCACCTCACCTTG
>Ga0209633_10001306_pt1 | contig 25893 bp, 19 predicted proteins | sample Cruoilmetagenom1_FD_187290 | JGI IMG/M metagenome (GOLD analysis project Ga0209633, IMG submission 187290) | Oil polluted marine microbial communities from Coal Oil Point, Santa Barbara, California, USA - Sample 1 (SPAdes) (version 2) | ecosystem: Environmental > Aquatic > Marine > Oil seeps ...
CATTGCGAGCAGACCTCGTTGCTTTAAGCCTTTAAAAGCAACGAGGTCTGCTCGCAATGAGCCTACAGCTAAATCTGCTTTTATTTTTAAAGGCATTTTATTTTTATCTGCACTTACCCATAATGTTAAACTTTCTTCTTCTTTAAAAACACGACCTGCCATTACATAAGGTCTAAATTTTATGGTTTTTACTTTAACTTCTGAACCATTAATATCTACTTCAATAGTCTCTTTACCTAGATATTTTAATTTAAAACCATAGTTTTCTTCATCAAAAAACATGTTTGTTTTTATTTCGTCACCTTCTTTTAATGATGCTATATCTATACTATTTCTTAAATGGTAATACATAGAAACCATATCTTGAACATCTTTCTCAGTAGCTATAGTTTTTACGTTTTTATGTTTTTTATTGAAAACTTCAGCCTTTCTATTTTCATGGTCAAACTTAATTTCGATATCTTTTGTATGACCACCTTCATCTATTTTTCTAATAAATTTATAAGGCACACCTGTTTCTTTATCAAAATAACTTTCGTAGCGATCTTTTACTTTAAACATCCATTTAATAGCTCCAGTAGTCCAACCTTTACCAACAACATGATAAACTGGCTTTCCATCCAATTTTGTTTCTTTTAATGATAGCGTAGCGTTTCCTGCTTTTACAAGTCCGCTATAACTCATTTCAAATTTAAACCACTCGCCTTCTTGGAATGCAGATTCCTTTTCAACATCCGAAACTTGAAAGCCTACAAAAAATAATATGATGGTAAATAAGTTCTTCATAATCTCTAGTTTGTAAATATAATTAATGTAACGCATTTTTTGTGTTACAATTATCTTAAATACAATTACTATTCCAAATCTACTAAGTCATTGAAATACAAGCATAAAACCTGAGCTGTTTCTATTCTATTTCTGATTAATGCTCACGTTTTTTAATTCAACCGATGTTAGTGTAGAGAGTTATCCAAAACATATAATTTTAGTTAGTGGTTATATGTAACGAGGATTAGAGTTGGTTTTTTTATTAGCGCGTTTAGGAATTAGAGAACTAAGCGCGCTTTTGTTTTTATAGTGTTCCTCTTTTTGCTTGTTCTCGCTCAATGGACTCAAACAGTGCCTTAAAATTACCTGCTCCAAAACCTTGCGCTCCCATACGTTGAATAATCTCGAAGAATAATGTTGGTCTATCTTCTACAGGTTTTGTGAATATTTGTAACAGATAACCTTCTTCGTCTGCATCTATCATTATTGACAACCTTTGAAGCTCACCAATATCTTCTTTCATCATATCCATATGCTCGCCTAATCGCTTTGGAATATCATCGTAATATGCTTGAGGTGGTGGAGGTAAAAATTCTATTCCTCTAGCTTTTAGTTGTGCGACGGTTTTAATAATATCATCCGTTGCAACAGCAATATGTTGTACTCCAGAATCTTCATAAAAATCTAAATATTCTTCTATTTGAGACTTTTTAGCAGCCTTTGCTGGTTCGTTTATTGGAAATTTTATACGTCCATTTCCATTACTCATTACCTTACTCATTAAGGCAGAATATTCGGTGTGAATTTGTTTATCATCAAAAGACAAAAAGTTAACAAAGCCCATAACATCTTCGTACCATTTTACCCATTGGTTCATTTGTCCCCAACCAACATTACCAACCATGTGGTCTATATATTTTAAACCCACAGATTCTGGATTGTAATCGCTTTCCCATTTCTCAAAACCTGGCATAAATGTTCCTGTATAGTTTTTACGCTCAACAAACATGTGTACTGTTTCTCCATAGGTGTAAATTCCTGCTCTTACTACTTCACCAAACTCATCTTTTTCAACGGTTGGTTCCATATAGGATTTTGCACCACGTTTTGTAGTTTCTTCGTAAGATTTACGAGCATCGTCCACCCAAAGTGCTACGACTTTAACACCATCACCATGTTTTACAATATGTTTGTTAATTTCAGATTTACTGTTTAATGGAGTTGTTAAAACCAAACGGATTTTATCTTGTTTTAAAACATAACTCACAGAATCTTTTGAACCTGTTTCCAATCCTTTATATGCATACGATTGAAAACCAAAAGCCGTTTTATAAAAATGTGCAGATTGCTTTGCGTTACCAACATAAAACTCAACATAGTCTGTTCCTAAAAGCGGAAGAAAATCTTGTGCTCCTTCAAATATTTTTTCTAAACCGTAGTTTACACTTTTTACTTCTTTTGCCATAAAACAAAAATTTATTTTAAATTTTTAAAATCTTCAATTTTCAAAAATCAAATCCCAAAAAAAGAAGCTCCGTTATTTATTTAATATTTCAAATACTGATTTGCCATTCTAATTACTCGTTTACTAAGCTATCTATTTCTTCTTTCTTAACTTCTTTAACCTCTACATTTTCTTCATCCATGATATAATCATCCTCTTCCCATATATTTATTGTATCGGTTTCTCTTTCAATTTCGGTATCATAATAATAGTCATCATTCTCAAAATCTCCATTTTCCAATCCATCTAAAACAGCAGAAGAAATGAGCGTGCCGTAAAATGCGAATGCAGTTAATGCTGCTATAAAGATAAAACTATTAAGTACTATGGCAATAATATTAATAATCTTAGCCGTATTAACATTACTTCTCGACTGTGGTGAAAATGCTTCTGGATTTTCACTAAACTCACGTAAACTTCTATTTGCCACTACCAATCCAATAATTGCAACAATCAGCGGAACAATAGCAGTAACACCATAACAACAACAGCCAGCAAGACCTATAACTAAAGCTAAAATTCCTAATATAAGAGCTAATGGATCTGCAGGTAATTTATTTTGATTCATTTATATTTCTATTCTAGCTTTCCTAAGGAAAGGAACTCTTACTGTTCTGTAAAAGCGTTTTTTCTATTAAATTTTATTTTTTTCTAAACAATTTTAAGTCTTCTTTGGGGATTTAGGGGATTCTAACCAAGATTTATAATAATCTTCATCGGCAATTTTTAAGGCTTCTTCTGTTACTTTTAAAGGCTTAAACGTATCTACCATTACAGCTAATTCGTCTGTCTTAACTTTACCAATACTGCGTTCCATAGCTCCTGGATGCGGACCATGAGGAATACCTGCAGGATGCAATGAAATATGACCAGCATCAATATCATTTCTACTCATAAAATCGCCATCTACATAATACAATACCTCATCGCTATCTATATTGCTATGATTGTATGGAGCGGGAACAGCAAGCGGATGATAATCGTAAAGTCTTGGCACAAAACTACAAATCACAAACGCATCTGTTTCAAAAGTTTGATGCACTGGAGGTGGTTGATGTACACGACCTGTAATAGGCTCAAAATCATGAATTGAAAATGCATAAGGGTAATTATAACCATCATAACCTACCACATCAAAAGGATGCGAAGCATAGACCATATCAAAAATATCTCCTTGCTTTTTTATTTTTATTAAAAAGTCACCAGATTCATTATAGGTTTCTAATTCTTGTGGTTGGCGTAAATCTCGCTCACAAAATGGCGAATGTTCTAACAACTGCCCAAAATAGTTCCTATACCGTTTTGGTGTATAAATTGGTCTATAAGATTCTACGATGAATAAACGATTGTCTTCTGTATCAAAATCTAGCTTATAGATTATTCCTCTTGGTACTATGAGATAATCTCCATATTTAAAATCCAGATTACCTAACATGGTTCTTAATTTCCCTGTACCTTTATGGATAAAAATTAACTCGTCTGCATCTGTGTTTTTATAGAAATAATCTTTTGTGGATTGCTTTGGTGCTGCTAATATAATATTACAGTCGCTATTTGTCAATACAATTTTACGACTCTCTAAATAATCGTTTTCTGGTTTTACTTGGAAACCTTTAAGTCTATACGATTGCATATTGTTTGCCTTCGCTACTTTTGGTGCAACACTATATTGCTTTTTTATTTCCTTTACCTGTGTTGGTCGTTGCTCGTGGTAACTATTGGTGGACATACCGTCAAAACCAATAGTACCAAACAATTGCTCGTAATAATAATCGCCATTTGGTTTTTTAAATTGCGTATGACGTTTTGGTGGAATTTTTCCTAATTTATGATAAAATGGCATTTTTTTGGGTTTAAAGTTTAAGGTTCAAAATTCTGCTCACTGTTGACTTTAGATTCGCACTAAAATAAGTAAAAATAAAGAGATTCCCGCATTCGCTGGAATTTATGCGTGTTTATTCTGGGTTACTTTTGATAAGGAAATGAAGATGTAATTTTATGTTTACCCAGAATGGTTTCATGTGTTACAAATATCTAAAATTATATTGAATTGCTGAAATAAATTTGAAATGAGCATGTTTAAAATTTATAAGTATTTACAGGTTAAATTACGGTTTTTCCACAGCGTTGCTGTGGAAAAACCGTAAATATTAGTGTGTTTCGAAAATTCTGACGTTTTCTTTGGTGGTCTATTTTTTTTTTTTTTAGATTTACAGTGTTGAAAGTATGATTTCGAGAGAAATAGAAGTCACTCAAAAGAATGCGGACAACAAAACTGATTAATCATGTAGCTTGCGCAAGCTTTTTTTATTTTATCCCTTAAGTTAAATTAATAGCGCAAAAAAAGACTTCTAACCAAATGACTTCTACTTCTCATACCCTTAATATGAGATTATAAAATGACTTCTAATTTATAAAGACTTCTGTTCCCTAATTTTTAGGGAGAAATTATTTATTAATCAAACCTATCTTAAAAATTGGGATGGGTTTAAAATCATAAAATTTTATGAAAAACATAGGTAAAATAGGACTAATATTAATCATTATTTTAAACTTTAATTCGTGCTCGAAAGATGCGGAAGTTTCAGAAGAAATTAATAATGTAATGGTAAATAAACAGCAATTTGCTAAATCATCTGAAAATTCAAAACTATCAGATTTATTTATAAATTTAGATACTGAAATTTTAGATAACGGATCAGATTCTGAAAAAGAATCTTATCTAATAAGCTTTAATTCTGATATCAAATCGTATTTAGTTAAAAACTATCCTACACAAGTTGGAGAAGTAGCAAAAATAGATAGTTCAGATATGACAATTTTTCATTTAGGATTAGTTCACGCTCTAGCAGAAGAAAATAACTTTAAAGAACTTGAGGGGTTAGAATTTGCGAATATGGCAGGGAATCAAGTATGGCTTGAGTGCGCTTGGGATACGATTGCTGCAGTCTATTCTATAGAAGCTCTTTATAATTCTTATGTAACATTATTTACTCAAGGTGCCACTTGGTCTACTGTATGGCCAGTTGTAAGAAACATGGTGCGAAGATATGCTGGATGGGTAGGAGTTGCAATAATTGCTTATGAAATAGCAGCTGATTGCTTTTAAAATTATTTAAATGAAAAATTTTAGTACATATATTTTTGCTCTAATTATATCTGTTGTAATAATTCTAGAATTACTTAAAGTAATTAAACTTTTATTTAATCCCATATTTTTAAAACACAAAGTTTATGATTTTCCTAAAAGGAAATTTTCAATTTTTCTTTATCATATTTGTGCGATATTAGTTTTATTAGTTACTGTATTGAGGAAACTTGAAATAATTACTTTTGAAATATAACGTAGCATAACAGATATAAAAAATAGTAGTTTGGGGCTAAGCCAAAAGTTTAGCTCTTTTCTGCTACCTTTCATATACGGAGGAGTTGTGCTTGCCAAGATTAATATTATGGAAAAAGTTGGAATATAAAGTATTCTTTAGTGCAAGCAATAATCCCAACACAAATATTGCTGTTTTTCGTTTTTTTTTGGAAAAAAATGAAAAAGAAAAATTAAAAACTGCACACAACATTGTATGAAAAATAGCAGTTATGGGCTAAACCAAAAGTTTAGTTCTTTTCTGCTATCTTATTTATTAACCGAAAAATGCTAGGCATAAAAACAATAGTCCTTTCTATGGATATGCCATCTATCAATGGTGTCTCGGATTATTCGAAAATAAATCAAATTCGTTTTAAAAAAGATTAGTTATGAAATCTATTATATACTTTATTTGCCTTATGACTTAAATTCCTTCTATTTATTCTCAAAATTTTGATGAAAAGAATTATTCGTTAACTACAATAAAATCAGAATCTAAAATTACGTTCAAACCTAAATTAGATTCAGTAAATTATATTTTTAAAAATCATGAATATATCAAGTTTTCTGATTTAACTCTAACGAATTTAAAACTGAATTCAAAAGACCTAAACGCAAAATTATTTTCGAATTTTGAAATTATTGAAAACACTAATATAGATTACAAGGATTATCTCAGAGGTGGTGGTCCTTTGGACGATGGTATTACAAATAATATTAATAGTAGAGATTTAATGATTTCAATTTTTTTGGACAATTTGGTGAATAACTACATTTTTAAAGGCAAAGGAGTGTTTTTTAAGAAGTAGAAAAAATGTTGTGAACTACTGAAATACCGAAGCAATTTCAGCACAAACATATTCATTATGACCACACAAAAAAGCGTGGTCTAAAACCAAAACCCAAGATTAAAAAACCAATAGCCTTTACCTGTATCTGGCGAATACGTGTATTTGCCTTCTAAAGGCCCTAAAAAAGTTTCGAATGAATAACCAACTGCATAACCATTGTAACTAGGAGATGAGAAGAATTGACCAGATTCAAAAAGACCATCGTCTATGTTAGCAAAGTTTCCTGCTAATAAAATGTGATGTTTTTTAAAAATCTCATAATCTAAGGTTAAAGTAGTTTTTACAAAACTATCTCCTGTTAAGGCTAAATAATCATATCCATAAAAGGAATAAAAATTATTAATAAAATTAGCACCATAACCTCCTAATGCAAATCCTAATGCATTTGTAGATTTATCCCCTATTTTGAAGCCTCCACTTGCTTCTGTTTTTAACGCCAATTTATCGCTAAAACTAAATGCATAACCGAGATCTGCTTTGGCTATTGAAAATTCATTAAAATTTTTATTGAATCCTGAAGCACTTAAATACAGATGAAAATTTCCTTCAAAATAAAATCCGTTTTTTGGAAAATAAGAATTATCATAATCATCAAATTTTAGGTTTCCAAATACACTAAAGTAATCTGTGTTTTCAAAAATTATTTCATCCTCTTGGACGTTGTCTATAATGGTTTCCGAAGTTATTTTAAGATGTTTATGTTCTGCTCCTAATTGCAATGCAAAATCCTTTCTAAAAATAGTCTGCAAATATACTCGGTTTGTAAAATCAGAAAGCTCTGCATCAATTTTATTTAAACCTGTTAGCAAAGGAGAATCTTCCTCTAAAGCCAATAAAGGACTCACGTTTTTGTTAAACTGATTAAAGCGCGATTTAACACCAACACTGATATAAAACCCTTTATCTATAAAATAATCGAGATTATACCTCGTGTTATCTCCTAAAATTATATCTAGTGAAGCAATATCGTTATTAAACAACAGTTTTTTTTTGGTTAAATTGGCAAGTATGGCACTTTTATAAAGTTCATCGTAATGAAGACCAAGCCTTAAAAAGGTACTGGTTTCAGACTCAGTTATCTTACCTAATAAATTATATTCAGATTCATTTTCTGTAGGCACTAATTGGTATCTAAATGTGTCAAAATTATTAGTTGCGATAAGGTTGTTTATCCCTTGTCTAAAATCTGCATAGCTTATTTTCTCTTGTCCCTTTAATTTTAGTTTCCCAATAATATACGCTCTAGTGTAACGTTCATTTCCTTCAATATTAACACTATTAATTATAAGGCTGTCTAAAATATTAACCTGAGGTCGCTGAATATTATTTGGTTGTTGCTGTTTTACATTTTTTAATTTAGAAAGTTGAGTTCTAGCTGCTGCTTCACCATTGGCAACAATGTTATTTCCTTCCTCAAAAGAAATCACTGAATAATTTGTGATGTCTGGTTTTATATAAATATCTGTAAATTCAATTTTGCTTTTCATGGCCTCAATAGTCTTAAAATTACCAATTTGTAATAAAATATCTGGTGCAGATTTAAGTGACTCTCTATCCTTTAGTGCATCTTGCACATCAACTCCAATAATAACATCCATGCCTTTGGCTCGTAATTCTTCAACCGGAAAATTATTAGTCACTCCTCCGTCTATTAAAATTCTTTCACCAATAGTAACGGGTTGAAACAATGATGGTAAAGCTCCACTTGCTGTAACCGCTTCTGCTAATTTACCTTTATCCATAATTAAAGATTCTCCTGTTTCAATATCTGTTGCAATGCAAAAAAAAGGAATAGGTAATTGGCTAAAATCTCTGATTTCATTTACAGGAAGCATCAATTGATATAATAAATTATAAACATTTTGTCCGCGAGATAATGCAGAAGGTAAACTGATTTTAAACTTATCGAAAGGCAAAGTTACTGCATACTTTTCATTATTTTCGCGTTCGTAAAACGATTTAGAAGCTCTAGGAAATGCATCGTTTATTAACTCGTCAAAATCTTGAGTTATAAACAACGCTTCTAATTGCTTACCTGAATAACCAGTTGCATACAACGACCCAATAATAGCTCCCATACTTGTGCCAGCCAAGTAATCTATTTTAATTCCTAAACTATCAATAACCTTTAAAACTCCTATATGAGCAAAACCTTTAGCTCCTCCTCCACTTAGTACTAAGCCTACTTTGGGTTTGGTATTGGCTGCGTTGTTTTGTGCTTTTAAAGGAAAAAGCATAATTAGGAATAGAATTATTATTAAGTGTTTTGTATTCATAGGTTGAAAACCTACAAGGTTTTTAAAACCTCTCAGGCTGTATTAATTCTTTTATGCTTCTTCTTTATGATAATAATTATATACTTTATTTGCTCTAGAAACTCCGACGATTGCTTCTAGTTCATCTAGCTTGGCATTAGCGATTCGCTTTACGGTTTTAAATTGCTTCATTAAATCTACAATTGTTTGCTCTCCAACACCAGAAATATTTTCTAACTCAGTAGTCAAAGCTCCTTTACTTCTTCTGTTTCTGTGATGCTCTATCCCAAAACGATGTGCTTCGTTTCTTAATTGTTGAATGATTTTTAACGTTTCACTCTTTTTATCTAAATACAACGGAATTGGATCATCTGGATAAAATAATTCCTCTAAACGTTTAGCGATACCAATAATAGCAATTTTTTGGCGTAACCCTAAAACATCTAAGCTTTTTAACGCTGAAGATAATTGCCCTTTTCCTCCATCTATAATAATAAGATGCGGCAAAAGTTGGTTTTCATCTAACAAGCGTTTGTAACGTCTGTAAACCACTTCTTCCATTGATGCAAAATCGTCTGGACCTACAACCGTTTTTATATTAAAATTACGGTAATCCTTTTTACTTGGTTTTCCGTTTTTAAAAACTACACAAGCTGCAACCGGATTTGTGCCTTGAATGTTAGAGTTATCAAAACATTCAATATGTCTTGGTTCTTCGGTTAATCGTAAATCGGCTTTCATTTGTGCCATAATTCTGTTGGTATGGCGATCTGGATCTACAAGTTTTACCTGCTTAAATTTATCCATTCTAAAATACTTCGCATTACGAATTGATAAATCTAGAATACTTTTTTTGTCTCCAAGTTTCGGAATTGTTACTTTAATCTCTTCGCCTAGATTTACTTTAAAAGGCACATAAATTTCTTTTGAGTTTGAATTAAAACGTTGCCTGATTTCAGTTATTGCTAATTCTAATAAATCTCTATCTGTTTCTTGTAATTTTTTCTTTAATTCTAAGGTGTGTGATCTTATTATTGAACCATAACTTAACTGTAAAAAATTAACATAAGCGTAAGTTTCATCACTTACAATAGAAAACACATCTACATTACTAATCTTAGGGTTTACAATGGTAGATTTTGCTTGGTAATTTTCTAAAACCTCGAGTTTCTCTTTTATTTTCTGAGCAGCTTCAAATTGCATGGCTTCTGCATAATGCTTCATTTGTATTTTGAATTGCTGCAAAGAATCTTTAAAATTTCCTTTTAAAATTTCTCTTATAGCTACAATGTTCGCAAAATATTGGTCTTCGGTTTCGTAACCTTCGCAAGCACCTTTGCAGTTTCCTAAATGGTATTCTAAGCAAACTTTGTATTTTCCTGCTTCAATTTTAGCTTCAGACAAATCGTAATTACAAGTCCGCAGTTGATATAAGCCTTTTATTAAACCTAAAAGGATTTTTACGGTTTTCATGCTTGTATAAGGCCCAAAATATTCTGAGCCATCTTTAATAATTCGTCGTGTTGGGAATACTCTTGGGAAGCGTTCTTTCTTAATACAAATCCAAGGATAAGATTTATCGTCCTTTAATAATACATTGTACTTTGGTCTATACTTTTTAATTAGGTTATTCTCCAGCAGCAAGGCATCATTTTCGGTTTCCACAACAATGTGCTTTACAGAAGCAATATTTTTAACCAAGACTCTTGTTTTACCATAATCATGATGCTTGGTAAAATAACTACTCACACGCTTTTTTATATCTTTAGCTTTTCCTACATAGATTAAACGCTCATCTGTATCAAAATATTGATATACACCTGGTTGGTGTGGTAGGGTTTTTATCTGAATTTCTAAAGTTGATTCTGGCATTTAATCAAAGGTAAATAAAAGTTATAAGGTAAGAGTTACAAGTTTTTAAAGTTAACATAAGCCACAAAACAAAAACGCAAATAAAACAGACTTAAAAATTTGAGTTACTTTAAATCTTTATAACTTTAGGCACTTTAAGTATTTACTATGAACATTGTTATTCTATCTCGTAATCCTAATCTATATTCTACAAGTCGTTTGGTTGAAGAAGCTGAAAACAGAAATCATGAGGTTGAAGTCATTGATCCATTAGAATGCGATATTATTATTGAGCAAGAAAAACCGACCATCTTTTATAAAGACCGTTATTTAGATTATGTTGATGCTATAATTCCAAGAATTGGTGCTTCTGTTACTTTTTTTGGTTGTGCTGTTGTACGTCAGTTCGAAATGATGAATGTATTTACAATTGTTTCATCTGATGCCATATTAAGATCTCGCGATAAACTGCGAAGTTTTCAACGTTTATCTAAAGCTGGTATTGGAATGCCTAAAACAGTTTTTACCAATTATTCTCGCGATGTCGAAGAAGTTTTAGCTCACGTTGGTGGACCACCAGTAATTATAAAATTATTAGAAGGCACTCAAGGTTTAGGTGTTGTTTTAGCAGAATCTAAAAACGCAGCAGAATCTGTACTCGAAGCTTTTAACGGATTACAAGCTAGAGCACTTGTACAGGAATATATTGAAGAAGCCAAAGGCGCAGATTTAAGAGCATTAATAGTAGATGGACAAGTAGTTGGCGCAATGAAGCGTCAAGGAAAAGATGGAGAATTTCGTTCTAATTTGCATAGAGGAGGCAGTGCTAATTTAATTAAACTCACCGAAGACGAGTTAAAATTAGCAATAAAAGCAGCTCGCGCTTTAAAACTACCAGTGTGTGGTGTAGATATGTTACAATCCTCAAGAGGACCTTTAATTATGGAAGTTAACTCTACACCAGGATTAGAAGGTATTGAAAGTGCTACACAAAAAAATATAGCAAAAGCAATAATTACGTTTATAGAGCGTAATAGAAAATAAAACTGTATATCCGTTTTTTGTCATACTAGCATAAAAATCTGCGAATATCTGGGTAATCAGCGAGAAATAAATAATAGTACTTAGAGAATTGTCCCGCAGATTTCGCTGATTTTCGCAGAATAAAAACAAATATTTGTTTTTCGTAATGAAATAAGATACCACTATATGGTAACAATTTATGGATTTATGATATTTTACGGACAATCAAAAATAAAATATGTCAAAAGATATTTTAAATATTTTAGGAGTTGAAGTTGCACCAGGAGAAAGTGCCACTGTAAATTTTGAGGTTGCTAAATTACATACCAGAAACACTCTAGCTGTTCCTATTATTATCGAACGTTCAAAAAAACCTGGGCCAACCGTTTTAATGACTGCTGGTATTCATGGTGATGAAATTAATGGTGTAGAAATTGTAAGACAAATTATTGCAAAAGGTATTAACGTTCCTAAAACTGGAACAACGATTTGTGTACCAGTTATCAATGTATTTGGTTTTTTAAATATGGATCGTCTTTTTCCGGATGGACGCGATTTAAACCGATCTTTTCCAGGAAGTGCCAATGGTTCTTTGGCCAGTAGAGTGGCTCATTTTGTAATGAAGGAGCTCGTTCCTCATGTAGATTTTGCTATGGATTTTCATACAGGTGGAGCAGACCGTTTTAATGCAGCACAAATTCGTATTACAAAAGATGATCCAAGTCTTATAGAATTGGCACATATTTTCGGAGCTCCGTTTATTTATTATTCGCAAAATTTAAATAAATCATTCAGAAATTCTTGCAGTAAGGCTGGTGTACCTATGCTTTTATTTGAAGGCGGAAAATCTTTTAATATCCATAGTACTATTACAAATACAGGTGTTAATGGAGCTAAACGTGTGCTTCATCATTTAGGTATGTTAAACAGTAGATTTAAAGTATCGCAACCCAAAATTAAGGCTGTGGTAATTGATGAAAGCAAATGGCTAAGGGCAAAATACTCTGGGATGTTTAAAGTTATTGTAGATATAAATACATATGTAGAAAAAGGGCAAGTTATAGGCAACATTACTGATCCTTATGGCAGTTTTAACTATTTTGTTAAAGCACCAAATACAGGTTATATTTTTAATGTAAATGAATCACCTATTATTTATCAAGGTGATGCCATTTTTCATATTTCTACAACCCTTGAATCGTGAATAAAGCGGAATTAAGACATAAGTACAAAGTATTAAGACAATCTCTTTCTAATTCTCAAATTGAAGAGGATAGTTTAGCTATTGCTAATCAATTATTACAACTAGACGTTTGGGATAAATCCTTTTACCATATTTTCTTAACTATTGAAGAACAAAAAGAAATTAACACTGATTATATACTAAATATTTTATCAGGAAAAGATAAAAACATTATCATTTCTAAAAGTAATTTTGAAGATTTCTCTATGACACATTATCTGCTTACAGATAATACAACAATTAAGAAAAACGATTATAATATTCCTGAACCTATTGATGGTATCGAAATACAATCTTCACAATTAGAAGTCGTTATTATTCCGCTTTTAGCTTTTGACAAACTTGGAAATAGAGTTGGCTACGGAAAAGGGTTCTATGATCGGTTTTTAGCTGATTGTAAACCTGAAACTTTAAAAATTGGATTATCTTTTTTTGAAGTTGAAGATGAAACTTTTGACGCTTCAGAAGACGATATTAAATTGGATTATTGTGTGACTCCGAAACAGGTATATCAGTTTTAGACGTTTCTTCAAATGCCTTCTTATTAAAAACAATCAAAATTCCAATACCTGTACTAATTGCCATATCTGCTACATTAAATACAGGATCAAAAAATGAAAAATATTTTCCACCAATTAACGGCAAACTTTCTGGTATCAATCCGCTCCAAATAGGAAAATGCAACATATCTACCACATTACCATGAAATACCTTAGCATATCCTCCTTCTTCTGGCAAAAATGTAGCGACTTGCATTACGCTATCACTAAATAAAACACCGTAAAATACAGAGTCTATAATATTACCCAAAGCACCAGCAAAAATAATAGAAATAGCAAAAATTAAAGTTTTTGATTTTTTCTTTTTAGTGACATCAACCAACCAAAATGCAATACCTATTACGGCTACAATTCTAAATAAAGTTAAAAACAGTTTTGCAGATTCATCTGAAATAAAGCTTGTAAAATCACTAATCTTAGTTCCCCATGCCATACCATCATTTTCTATAAAAGCAATCTTAAACCACGAAAACACAGTAACATCCTCTCCCAATTGAAAATGGGTTTTGATATAAATTTTACTAATCTGATCTATCAGTAGAATAACAAAAATAATGAGTGAGGCTTTTTTTAGAGACATCTAATGATTTTGAACTAACAAAAATAATCGATTATTCCTGTTTAACAACCGTAATGTTTCCATTTTATAGACTTCAATTTCCATTGTGAATTTGAAGTTGAAGTTGAATTTATCCCAATAATTATCGGGATTGAACGTGCGAACTTATATATTTTCACTTTTCCATGATTGGAACTCGCTTCAACAGATGTTCTATTAAGCGCAATATTTATATAATGAAAAACTATTAAACGTAAAGACCTCAAAGGTTTTTAAAACCTTTGAGGTCTAAATATTATTGTCATAGCCTTTGTGCAATTCAAATTTTAATCTCAATTAAAAATGAGCTTCCTGCCTTCGCAGGAATTTGTTAAGACTGCATATTCTTAGCTTCAATGCTCAAAGTTGCATGAGGCACCAATTTTAAACGCTCTTTATTAATTAATTTTCCTGTTACACGACAAACACCATAAGTTTTATTTTCAATTCTAATTAGTGCATTCTTTAAGTCGCGAATAAATTTTTCTTGACGAATTGCCAATGCTGAGTTCGCTTCCTTACTCATTGTTGCACTTCCTTCTTCAAAGGCTTTAAATGTTGGAGACGTATCATCTGTACCATTATTATGGTCATTCATATACGCACTTTGAATAAGTTCCAAATCGTGCTCTGCCTTTTTTATTTTTTCTTGAACTATGATTCTAAATTCTTCTAAATCTTTATCAGAAAATCTGATGGTGTTGTTATCTGCCATAATATTTTTAATGTTTTTGAATAAACAATTTGGTATTTACTTCATCAAAAGCAATTTCTATACCATTGTCTAAAGTGTCTATAATTTTTAAATCTTCAGTTAATGTTTCGGATTTAATATACGCTTCATTTGAAGATACTGCTTCCTCAATTTGTGCATCTTTTTGAAGTTGTACGTCTATTCTGTCAGTAACTTCAAATCCTGAATCTTTTCGCAAATTCTGAATGCGATTTATAAGTTCTCTTGCAATACCTTCTTTACGTAAGTCTTCATTAATGGTAACATCTAAAGCTACTGTTAACGCACCTTCATTAGCTACAAGCCATCCTTCAATATCTTGCGATGTAATCTCTACATCATCCAACCCTAAAGTAATATTTTTTCCGTTAATCTCAACGTCTAAACTGCCCTTTTGCTCGATGTTTTTAATATCTTCTGCACCAAAAGCTCTTACCGCATTGGCAATCAGCTTCATATCCTTGCCAAACTTAGGTCCTAAAGTCTTAAAATTTGGTTTAATTTGTTTCACTAATATATCTGAAGCGTCTTCTAAAAGTTCAATCTCCTTAATATTAACTTCGTGTTTAATTAAATCTGCAACAGCTTCAATTTCTTCCTTTTGTTGTTTATTATCAACAGGAATCATAATTTTTTGAAGTGGTTGACGCACTTTAATCTTCTCTTTAGCTCTCAACGATAAAACTAAAGAACATATTGTTTGTGCACTCTCCATTTTGCGCTCTAAAACCTTATCAATTGCACTTTCATTTACTTTTGGAAATTCAGCTAAATGAACACTTTCAAAAGTTTCTTTTTTGGTCACCGAATTCAAATCTAAATACAAACGATCCATAAAGAATGGCGCAATTGGTGCTCCCAACTTCGCAATAGTTTCCATACAAGTGTATAAAGTCTGGTATGCCGAAATTTTATCGGTTTGGTAATCGCCTTTCCAAAAACGTCTTCTACTTAAACGTACAAACCAATTACTTAAATAATCTTGTGTAAAATCTGAAATTGCTCTCGCAGCTCTAGTTGGTTCGTATTCCTCGTAGAATTTATCAACTTTCTGAATCAACGTGTTCAATTCAGACAGAATCCAACGATCAATTTCTGGTCTTTCGTTTAATGGAAGATCTGCTTCACTATAATCAAAACCATCAATATTGGTGTAAAGTGTGAAAAATGAATAGGTATTATATAATGTTCCGAAGAATTTTCTGCTTACTTCAGCAATGCCTTCGCTATCAAATTTTAAATTATCCCAAGGATTTGCATTACTAATCATATACCAACGTGTGGCATCTGCTCCATATTTAGATAAGGTTTCAAAAGGATCAACCGCATTACCTAATCGCTTAGACATTTTTTGTCCGTTTTTATCTAAAACTAATCCGTTTGAAACCACATTTTTATATGCAACATCATCATAAATCATAGTTGCTATAGCGTGAAGTGTATAAAACCAACCACGTGTTTGATCCACACCTTCTGCAATAAAATCTGCTTTTCTCCAAGTATCGTCTACTTTTGCTTTATTTTCAAATGGATAATGCCATTGTGCATAAGGCATTGAACCAGAATCGAACCAAACATCAATTAAATCACTCTCACGATTCATCGGTTTACCTGATGCTGAAACTAATACGATTTTATCGACTACGTTTTTATGGAGATCTATTTTATCATAGTTTTCTTCTGAAAAATTATCGACTTCAAAGCTCTGGAAGATATCTTCCTTCATCATACCTGCCTCAACGGCAAGTTGCATTTCAGACTTTAATTCTTTTACAGAACCAATACAAATTTGTTCTTTTCCATCTTCGGTTCTCCAAATTGGTAATGGAATTCCCCAAAAACGAGAACGTGATAAATTCCAGTCGTTTGCATTTGCTAACCAATTACCAAAACGACCTTCGCCTGTTGATTTTGGTTTCCAGTTAATACCAGTATTTAGCTCGTGCATTCTTCCTTTTACATCTGTAATTTTTATAAACCATGAATCTAAAGGATAGTATAAAATTGGTTTGTCAGTTCTCCAGCAATTTGGGTAACTGTGTTTATATTTTTCGACTTTAAAAGCCTTGTTATCTGTTTTTAATTTAATGGCTAACTCAACATCAGCAGAACGTTCTGGTGCTTCGCCATCATCATAATATTCGTTCTTTACGTACATTCCTCTATATTTTTCAGGAATCGTATCAATATCTAAAAATCGTCCCTGTAAATCTACAAGTGGAACTAGTATTTGATTTTCAGTCTCAAATTCTGAAATCTCAAATAAATCATCAGCATCATTAGGGTTATGATTTTTTTTATAGGATTTATTTGAAGAAACTAAATGATGTAACGAATTTACCAACATTGGTGGTACTTCTGGTTTTGCTTGTTTAGCAACAAGAGCATCATCTGCTCCAAATGTTGGTGCTGTATGTACGATTCCTGTTCCATCTTCAGTAGTTACAAAATCTCCTAAAATTATTCTAAAAGCATTTTTTGGATTGTTATATGGTTCTGCCCATTTTAACAATTGTTCATATTTTATTCCAACTAAATCTTTTCCATTGAAATCATCCTTAATTATAGCATAAAGAAACTTTCCTCTTGCTTCATTAAGGTGTTTTATTCTGTCTTTAACTATTTTTTCATTTTCAGGATTATCTCTCAAGACAAAAGAAAGTTTACCTATTTCTTCAGCTATTTCATCTTCTATAAGAGCAAGGTCTTTTCCTATTTTAGCTCTTAAAAAATCATCATCCTTATCAATTAAATAAAACTTCTTGTCAAATTGTTTAGCAATTAAATTCTTCGCTAAAACTACTTTAATAAATTGATTTGTATATTGATTAGTAGTTTCAACTAGTACATATTCAATCTTTGGTCCAACAGTTAAAGCTGTATTACTCGGAAGCGTCCAAGGTGTCGTTGTCCAAGCCAAAAAGAAAATATCGCCTTCATTTTGAAGAAAATCTGGTAATGATTCTTCATTTGCTTTAAACTGAGCAACAACCGTTGTGTCTGTTACATCTTGGTATGTTCCTGGTTGGTTAAGCTCGTGCGAACTTAATCCTGTTCCTGCTTTTGGCGAATAAGGCTGAATCGTATAACCTTTATATATTAAATCTTTGTCGTAAATCTGTTTGAGCAACCACCAAACCGTTTCCATATATTTGGATTTGTAGGTAATGTACGGATCGTCCATATCTACCCAATAACCCATTTTTTTAGTGAGGTCATTCCAGATATCAGTATAACGCATTACGGCTTTTTTACACGCTTCGTTGTATTCTTCTACCGTAATTTTTTTGCCAATATCTTCTTTGGTAATACCGAGTTCTTTTTCAACGCCAAGCTCAACTGGCAAACCGTGAGTATCCCAACCTGCTTTTCGTTTTACCTGAAAACCTTTCATTGTTTTGTAACGTGGAAAAATATCTTTAATCGCACGTGCTAAAACGTGGTGTACGCCAGGCAAACCGTTAGCAGAAGGTGGCCCTTCAAAAAAGATAAAAGGTGGTTTTCCTTCTCTTGTGGTTACACTTTTATCAAAGATATTATTAGCTTCCCAATAATTACCGATTTCATTGGCAACGTTTGGCAAGTTAAGTCCTTTATATTCAGGGAACTTTGTGCTCATTATTCTGTTTTCTTATAAGTCTGCAAAATTACAGAATTTTGAGGGAAAAATTAAACGTTTTATAAGCTATGTATCTGAAGCTGTTTTTTTACTTTTTTAGCTGGAAGTATTTGCAGAATAAACGATGATTTTTGATAAAAAAGAACGTGTTGATCTTTTAATATGTTTTATTCGGATTGCTGGTAAAAAAACAGCAACAATGCGAGTCGTAAACTATCCCATTAGGGACAAAATGTGATAAAAGGTTTTTATCAGCTTTAAAATTGTGCCTTTAGGTACAACATATAGTGTACCCAAAGGCACACTTGCCAGTATGAAGACTTACTGTTACCTATATAAAGTCCCTAACAGGACGACTATTAAGTATGGTATATTCTCAAAATAATATGAAAAAAAATAATTAATAAACATAAAGTGACCTCACAGGTTTTAAAAACCTGTGAGGTCTGCGTATAAATAACTATGAGATTCCTTTTTACAAAGGAATTTTTTAAACCAAAAACCCAACCAAATCTTCAATCTTAGAAATCAATTGAATCTTTATAACTGTGTTTTTTAAGGCTATTTTATTGTACTTAGATACAAAAATGGTAGAAAACCCTAATTTTTCGGCTTCCAAAATGCGTTGTTCTACACGCTGTACTGGTCTTATTTCTCCAGATAAACCAACTTCTGCGGCAAAACAAAAATCACTTTGTAGAGCAACATCTTCGTTGGAAGATAAAATAGATGCTACAACAGCTAAATCAATAGCAGGATCGTCAACAGTAATTCCACCAGTAATATTTAAAAAGACATCTTTTGCACCTAATCGGAAACCAGCACGTTTTTCTAAAACAGCCAATAACATATTTAAGCGTTTGGCATTAAAACCTGTGGCAGAACGCTGTGGTGTTCCGTAAACTGCTGTGCTTACTAAAGCTTGTACTTCTATCATTAATGGTCGTAAACCTTCTAAAGTTGCAGCGATTGCATTACCAGAGAGTTCGCCATCTTTTTCTGAAATTAATATTTCGGATGGATTAGATACTTCTCGTAATCCTGAGCCTTGCATTTCATAGATACCTAATTCATTGGTAGAACCGAATCTGTTTTTGTTGGCTCTCAAGATTCTGAAAACGTGATTTCGATCGCCTTCAAACTGTAAAACCGTATCTACCATGTGTTCCAAAATTTTTGGACCAGCAATATTGCCATCTTTGGTAATATGACCAATTAATAAAACTGGTGTTGCGGTTTCTTTGGCGAATTTTATGAGTTCTGTTGTACATTCCTTTATTTGAGAAATGCTGCCTGCAGAGGATTCTATATAATCGCTATGTAAAGTCTGTATAGAATCTATAACCACAATATCTGGCTCTAAAGCTTCAATTTGCTTAAAGATATTCTGCGTTTTGGTTTCGGTAAGAATGTAGCAATTATTACTATTTGGTTGAATACGTTCAGCACGCATTTTTATTTGTTTCTGACTTTCTTCGCCTGAAACATAAAGGGTTTTATATTCTAAATTTAAAGCTATTTGAAGCAATAATGTACTTTTACCAATACCTGGTTCTCCACCTAAAAGTGTTAAAGATCCATGAACCATTCCACCACCTAATACACGATTAAATTCGCCATCACGCATATCTAAACGTGCTTCTTGCGACGTATCTATATCGTTAATAAGCAAAGGTTTTGAAACCCGTTTTGTAGTTGCTGTTGGTGTTTTCCAATCGCTTTTTTCAGGTTTCTGAATCACTTCTTCTGCAATGGTGTTCCATTCCTTACAAGAGGTACATTGTCCTTGCCATTTGGCATATTGACTACCACAATTCTGACAAAAAAAAGTCGTTTTTACTTTAGCCATATTCTAATTTCACTTTCCATTCCGAATAGTTGTCTGAATGGAATATATAATTTGAAACAGCTAAATTAAGACAATTTTAGTTGATGTCTTTAAACCAACTTACAATCGCTAAAACTTTAAGTGTTGCTAATTTTGAAGGTAAATTAGAAAACAAAAATTGCTTCGTTTTTCTGTATAATGCTTCAAAAAAGTAATCTGTAGATAGTGTATGTTTTTTATTATTCTTCATTATTGCCCTCCTCTTCTTCTTCTTCATCTTCATCTAATTCTTTTAATTCTTCGTCTTCTACATCTACTAAAGCTAGAGCTAATTCTTCGATTTTTGCTGCTATATAATCCTTATCAATATTAATAGCATCATCTAATATTAATGCAGATTCATAAAGTTTTTTTGCTTTTTTAGTTTTACCAAAATGCTCCGCTGATTGTGCCAAATAATAAGTTCCAAGTAAAGATTCTGGATGAATTTTATTAGCAAGTTTTCCTAATTTATAAAGTGATTTAAAATCTTCACGTTGCTCTGCAACTTTGGCAACTTTCTCTATTTCTTCTTCACTTATCTCTTGTTTGATACCGAATAGTTTCTCAATTCTATCGTATCTGTCAGTTAAATATTTATCTAAAGTATCTTCATAAGGCACTACTTTTTCTTCAAGTTCTTTATCCCTTAACGGAGTGTAAATATCAAAAATCTTATCGAAGGATCTAGAAATAGCACCTGTAACTAAAGTATAATGTGTGTCGTTTTTAAAATCATCAAAATAATAGGTTAGGTTCTTGTTTTCAACTTCGCTTATTAGTGAATTTGTAGAAAGAATGTTCTCACGAAGTTCAGGAATATCTTTTTCAGAAGTTGCCATGTAATAAAAGATATCCTCCTTAAAAAGCTCTAAACGCTTTGAAACAAAATTCCTTAATGAGCCAACAAAATCTGGACTGATACAAACATAAGCTTGAAATGATGGGTTTTCTTTAAAGAGATAAGAATTAATAAAGTTACCCATAATATCGTGAGCAACGGCTACTCTAAATTTACTTGTTCGATATTCTTTATCTAAATAAGGCAATAAATCATCTGAAACAAAATCGTGAAATCTAAGACCAGATTCTGTTGGTAAACCCGTTTTTGGGTTGTAATAACCATCATAGAAACGATCTTTTCCCTGCATAATACCAACAACTATTGAACTTGGCATATCATCAAAATAGGTTTGAAAATCTACTTGACCTGCGACAGGTTCAAATAAATAATCTCCATCAAATACAATAATTAATGGATACTTTATATCTGCATCTGGATCGTAGTCCTTTGGAAGCTTAATTTTTAATTTACGTTCTGAATTAAGATTTGCTGAAGGTATTTCCTTATAAAATACTTGCGCAAATGAAGGAGCAAGAATTAGACAAGCAAAAACTAGTAGAATAGTTTTTCTCATAATTAAGTAGGTTTAAATTTGGGAGTCCAAACATACTAAATTATCGATAAATAGTCAAATTTTTTCGATGAAATGCATTTAATCGTTCAATGCTTCTTGTGTATCATACATTTTTTCGAGTATAATCTCCTTATCTATAAATTGCGAAGGTTGCAAAAGTAAACCTGATTTGTATTGCAGCAAAGCCTTTTTCAGATTGCCCTCTTTTTCGTAATACATACCTAAGTAATAGGCACCTAGCATAGAATCTGGAAATTTTTTCTTAACCAATTTAGCTAGTTTTTCTAAAGAATCTAAATCGTCTTTTTTATTACTGGCTGCTGCAATCGCTCTAATATCGTTTTCAATTAATTCTTTTTCAAATCCATAAAAATATTCAATGTCTTCGTATTTTTTAATAAGATAATCGAAAGCCGAACCTTCAAAAGTGAGAACTTTTTCTTTATATTCTTTAGCATTAATGGGTTTAAAAAGCCCAAAAATCTCATTCAATGCTTTTGGAATTCCTCGCCCTACCAAAGCATAATGATTGGCATCTTCAAAATCATCAAACGTATAAAAGAGCTTTTCATTTTCTATTGTTGAAGCAATTGAGTCCATTTTTAAAGTTGAAGCTCTTAAATCTTTTATGTCTGCATCTGAGGTTGCCATATAATAAAACGTTTCTTGCGTTAATATAGACAAACGTTGTTGCAATCTACTAGTCATTTCTGGTGCAAACTCAGGGCTAAAAGCTACGTAAGCTCTAAAAAGAGGTTTGTCTTTAAAAAGGTAATAATTAATAAAGTTAGCACTTAAATCGTGCCCAAAAATGATTCTAAAATTAGATGCTTGGTAGTTATCTTCAATAAATGGTAATAATTCGGCTGCAAGAAATTCATAAAATTGTGCGCCAGAACCCGCTGGAAAATAGGCGTCCTCATCATAAAACAAATCATCAGTCCTTGTGCTTGCTTGGTTAATACCTACAACTATACAATCTGGAATATCCTCCCAATAAGATTGATAATCTATGTTACCAGCAATAGGTTCAAATAAATAATCTCCATCTAAAACAATGATTATAGGATATGTTCGTTTTTCTTCTGGATTGTAATTTCTTGGTAATTGAATTTTTAATTCGCGCTTTTCACCAAGCTTTTCTGAATTGATGGTTTTATAAATCGCTTGAGATTGCAGATTAAAAAAAATAAAAAAAGCAATAAGAAGTGTGTAAAAGTTCTTCATGTTATAAGGAATAAAATATTAAAGCAAGGTAAAAAATATTTCTATACTGTTGGTTTCTTTCTATTATAAATGGGTAAGTATAATAATGATAAACCACCTAAAATGATAATGACCAAAGTTTGTGTAGACCACATTATCCATCCAAAAGCTCTACTCGGATCTTCTGCCATACCAAACAATGAAAAGGCAATAACCACAGCTTCAGGAAACGAGCCAATGCCTCCATTTGTAGCAGCAATACTAAAACTAGCGAGTATAAACCCAATGAGAACTGCTGCGATTGATATGTTCTGTAATTCTGGTAATGCAAATGTAGTAACATAAAACATGAGTACGTACATTACCCAAATAAATACCGTATGACCTATGAAAGCCCATTTCTTTTTCATCTTAAAAATACTAAGCACACCTTCTAAAAGTCCAGCTAAAAATTCTTTTACTTTCAACGCGAATTTTGAATTGCTTTTCTTTATAAATAAAAATACTGCTAAAGCACTCAACAACAATATTATAAATCCAAATATTAATGATGCTGGATTAAATTTTTCGACAAAAAAATTATAGATAAATTCAAACTCTAAGAAGAAAGCTATTGCAATTATTAAAAACAACATAACAGTATCAGCTATTCGCTCTGCAACTATAGTTCCAAAACCTTTATCAAAAGGAATGCCTTCATAATTGGTTAAAATGGAAGCTCTTGCTATTTCGCCTGCTCTTGGAATGGTGAAGTTTATAAGATAAGCCGAATAAACAGCCATAAAACTATTACCTAATTTTGGCTTAAAACCCAAAGGTTCTGCCATATAAAGCCAGCGATAGGCTCTGGACGCATGACTTAGAATCCCAATAACAACTCCAAGAATAATCCAACTATAATCGGCATCTTTAAAGTATTGCACTAAAGTAGGAATAGAAATTTTTGATAAGGAATACCATACCAAACCAACTCCTAATAGCAAGGGTAAAACAACTTTTAGGATGGTTTTAGGTTTGCTCATCTGCTTATTTAAGAAGATTAGTAGCCTCGTCTGGGAAAACTAAAGATGGTTTAAATGCTTTAGCCTCTTCAATATCCATAGTTGCATAAGTAATAAGTATTAAGGTATCGCCAACTGACACTTTTCTTGCTGCAGCACCATTTAATGTGATTTCACCACTATTTCGTGGACCAGGAATACAATAGGTTTCTAAACGTTCTCCATTGTCATTATTCACAATCTGAACTTTCTCTCCTTGAATAATATTAGAGGCCTCCATTAAGTCTTCATCAATGGTGATACTGCCAATATAGTTAAGCTTTGCTCCTGTAACTTTTACACGGTGAATTTTAGATTTTACAACTTGAATTTGCATGCGGTAAATGTAATTAATTTAAAGCGATATTGTCTATCAGTCTTATATCGTCAGCATAAACTGCGACAAACGCTCTATATGTTTTTTGTGTTGATTTTCGTTTTACTGGTTTTAAGGTTTTTATATCCGCAATAATAAAATACTCCAATTCTAAGAGCGTTTGCTTTTTAAATTGCTTTTCTACCCATTCCGTAACCGTTTTAGCACTTTTTGTGCCAAATTTAATTTTGGCAGTTTCTAATGTTTTATAAATAAATGGTGCAATAGTTCTATGTTCTGATGTTAATCTTTCATTTCTAGAGCTCATTGCCAAACCGTCGTCTGCTCTATGAATTGGACAACCCATAACTTTTACTGGCAGATGATGTAACTCAACTAATTTTTTAATAATCTGTAATTGCTGAAAGTCCTTCTCACCAAAATAAGCCGAATCTGGTTTTACAATTTCGAACAAACGTTTCACAATAGTACCAACTCCATCAAAGTGACCGTTTCTAAAAGCACCTTCCATTTCGTGCTCTAAACCATCAAAAGTAAAGGCATTTGATTTAATCTGGTTGCCATAAATATCTTCAACAGACGGAGCGTAAACCATAATTTTATCATCACTTACTGTTTTTAACAGTGCAATATCCGCCTCTAAAGTTCTTGGGTATTTAACTAAGTCTTCTTTATTATCAAATTGTGTAGGATTCACAAAAATACTAACAACTATTAAGTCATTTTCACTTAATCCTTTGTTTACCAGTGATAAATGACCATGGTGCAATGCTCCCATTGTTGGCACAAACCCAATTAAATTGCCTTTGGTTTTTAAAGCACTAATATGAGTTGATAATTCGGTTTTATTATGAAAGTTTTTCAATACTGTAACAAAAGTTTAACGCATGCAAACATAATATAATACTAGCAATCTGCACAAATTTTTGTAATTTTGCATGATTTTTACTATTAATTTCAAAAGCAGCAGATTTATGAAACTGGCTTATTCTTAATTTTTTAAACTAAATAAAGAATAGCCAACAGTCCCTATAACTATCGGGATAACCATAAAAAAACAATAAATATATACTCATGAAAGATAAACGAATATTGTATGTGTCCTCAGAAGTTGTTCCTTATTTACCGGAAACTGAGATTTCTTCAATGTCCTTTGAAGCTCCAAGAATGGTGAACAAACAAGGAGGTCAGATAAGAATATTTATGCCTCGCTTTGGAAATATTAATGAGAGAAGACACCAGTTGCACGAAGTTATTAGACTTTCTGGTATAAATTTAGTAATTAATGATTTAGATATGCCATTAATTATTAAGGTCGCATCTATTCCAAAAGAACGTATTCAGGTTTACTTTATAGATAATGAAGACTATTTTAAAAGAAAAGCCACACTTACAGATGAAGATGGAAAATTATTTTCTGATAACGACGAGCGTGCTATTTTCTTTGCTAAAGGTGTTATTGAAACTGTTAAGAAACTGAATTGGGCTCCAGATATTATTCATGTTAATGGCTGGCTAGCTTCACTATTGCCATTATACTTAAAAGAGTTTTATAAAACAGAACCTTTATTTGCTGAAAGTAAAATAGTAACCTCTGTGTACAATCAAAGCTATGAAGGTACGTTAGATAAAGACTTGCTCTCTAAAGTTAATTTT